>Ga0207771_100036_pt1 | contig 113870 bp, 94 predicted proteins | sample A23M2SouthBayCA_2_FD_187731 | JGI IMG/M metagenome (GOLD analysis project Ga0207771, IMG submission 187731) | Aerobic enrichment media microbial communities from Eden Landing Ponds, California, USA - A23 M2 (2) (SPAdes) | ecosystem: Environmental > Aquatic > Marine > Unclassified | place... | reverse complement strand
CCATGGCCGGCCACCTTTTGTAGGTTCGTTGTATCACGATCGCTTAATCGGATACGCATCGAACCACGAAAGGTGGCCTTTTTCAATGGGTTATCGTGATCTTAGGTCGTTATCCGATCACGCATGGTAGTGGGACTGCGAGAAGCCATCCTCGACAGGCCAGTGTGGATAAATTTCGGTCTGTCAAAACTGGATAAATCGGATGTAGCTCGACCGGGTAGAGAACGTGACTTATTTGCAACCAAAGCGATGCTCCGACCAGGTGGAGGCGCGTCTTGAGGTCCAGCGAGTCGATCTGGTGAGCCGGATCGATGACTTCGAACTGGCCACGAATAGCAACCGGCACGTAAGCGACGGTTGCCGCCGTGACGATCGCGAGCGGCAAATAGAAACGAACGTTGCGCAGGTTGGCGGAATCGTGGATCCAGGTTTGCAGAAGCATCATTGCGGGTAGGACGGCGGCTTCTGGTCTGAATCCGAAGCAAAGGAGAGCGAGCGCCGTTGGTGGAACAGAACTCGAGAGGGTCGATTTTTCCAGATGAACATCCCAGGACAGGAGGGTTGCTAGAAAGACCGCGCCGAGCCCAACTGTTTTTAGATTCGTTATCCATGCCACCGACTCGACGAGTAACGGGTGACATGTCCACAACGCGGCAACTGCAGCTGCCACTCTCACTGAACCTTGCCACCGCCGGGTCAGTTCGAACGCGAGCAGCGTGTTTGCCACCTGAATCCCAACATTCAGACCGTGTGCAACCGGAACGGCAGTCTCTACATCCCACTGACCAATAAAGGCCCATATCGCTGTCGGTATTGGGACAGGATATCCCAATTCAGGGGTAAGGAGTCGCTGGCTCCACGGGACTGACCACCATGCACTGACCGTGGAGCGGTTAATCAGCGAGTGCCAGTCATCCCAAGTGGGAATAAGCGAGAATGAGATGCATTGCGCATAGATGGCCAGCACCAAGGCTACGAGTCCTAAGCGAACCCAAGCGGAGTTGTTCGTAACCCGTTCGACAAAGGATCTGGCTGCTGTCTCAGACTCTGTCGACATATCGAGGGTCGGTGAGCTGAAAAATTCTACGTATGATGAGTGTATCATCCCTGAAGAGTCCCGGCGAACCTTGACCACCCGGGGGGCGTGCCCCACCTTTTCGATCCGTGTTCGTTGTGGAGGATTTCCGGAGGTCGTTAAATGGAATTTTTCAGTTCGGAGCCGCTCGAATTCATCAAGGGGACGCTGCGCAATCCGGCGGCAGTTGGGTCGATCTTCCCGAGCTCCAAATATTTATCTCGGGAGTTTACCCGATATGTCCGGATGGACGAGGATGATGTAGTCGTCGAGCTCGGGCCGGGGACCGGGCCGATTACGGAGCATCTGTACGATTGGCTCGATTCGCCGGGTGATCAGTACGTCGGCATCGAGACCGATGCCGGGTATGTGGATGTGCTGCGTGAGCGGTTCCCGGAGATGACGTTTGAGCAGGGGTCGGCGGCGGATACCCTGGAGTTTTTGAACGCGCACGACGTGGAGCCCGAACGGGTGAAGTTGATCGCGAGTGCGCTTCCGTTCGCGACGCTGCCGGATCCGGTCCAGGACGAGATCTACGAGGACATCGACCGGCTGATGACGCCGGGGACGTGGTTTCGGACAGTGCAACTGGCCCACGCGTGGCCGATGGAGTCGGCGCGCAGGTTTCGGGGGCGCATGGAGCGTCGGTTCGGCCAGATGGAGCGCAGTCGGCTGGTCGTGCGCAACCTTCCGCCGGCGTACGTTTTGACATGGCGCGGATGAGATGAGCACGCACTACGACGGTACCGAGGAGGAGCGCAGGGCGCTGGACTGCTTTATCAAGCTGATGCGGGCGTCGAACTCGGTCGGTCATCAGATGGATGAGCATCTGACCGACTGGGGACTGACCAGCAGTCAATTCGGCATCCTGGAGGCGATCTATCACCTGGGACCGATGCACCAGAAGCAGCTCGGCCAGAAGCTTTTGAAGAGCGGTGGAAATATCAGCGTGGTGGTTGACCACCTCGAGGAGCGCGGGCTGGTGCGTCGCCAGCGCATGGAGAGCGACCGGCGTTTTGTGAGCGTGCACCTCACCGATGAGGGCGAGTCGTTGATCGAGGAGCTGATGCCCGAGCATGTGGGGACGATCGTCGAGCGGATGAGCGCACTCGATGCCGACGAACAGGAAGAGCTCTCAAGGCTGTGTAAGAAGCTGGGGCGCGGGGCCGGCTCAGAACCCTCTGAACGTTGAACTCTCGGGACTGGGACCTAATGTCACGCTGGCGCTTTTTTCCTGCCTCCCCAGTACCGAGCCATGAACCCGTCCTTCGAAGGTGAATCCCTCCTGTCGATCCGCAATCTGACGAAGCAGTACGGCGATCTGAAGGCCGTCGACGATGTGACGTTGGATATCGAGCCCGGCGAGATCTTTGCTCTGCTGGGGCCAAACGGGGCCGGCAAGACGACGCTGATTAGCTGCGTGGCGGGTCTGATCACGAAGTTCGATGGGGCGGTTGAGGTCGCCGGCTACGACGTCCGGGACAATCCCGAGATTACACGCCGGCTGGTGGGTCTGGTGCCCCAGGAGCTGAAGTACGATGCGTTCTTCAGCGTCAAGGATTCGCTGCGCTATCAGGGTGGGTTTTTCGGGGTGCGTCCAGATGAAGAGCGCATCGATGAGCTGCTTCGTGCCTTCTCACTGTATGACAAGCGCGACCAGCGCACGCGCTGGCTTTCGGGCGGCATGCAGCGGCGGCTGATGATCTGCAAGGCGTTGATGCATGATCCGGTGCTGCTCTTTTTGGACGAGCCGACCGCCGGCGTCGACGTGGAGCTTCGCGACGAACTCTGGGATTACGTCCGCCAGATGCGCGACCGGGGAACGACCGTCGTTCTGACCACGCACTATCTGGAAGAAGCCGAAAAACTCGCCGACCGCATCGGCATCATCAGGGAAGGGGAATTGTTGCGAGTCGACGACCGCGAGGAGCTGTTGACCGAGTACGGCATCCGCCGGGTGACACTGCAATTGAATGACCCGGTTCCCGCGGACCTGACCAGTTCGTTGTCGGCCATGGAGATCAACCAGGTCGGCGAGGCGAAGATCGAGATGGTCTATCGGGAGGATAGCCTCGATCCGGATGCGCCGACGCCGGTCGACGAGCTCGTCGCGGAGATCGTCGAGCGCGGATTGTCGATTCGGTGGATGGAAGGGGGGCGTTCGTCGCTCGAAGAGATCTTCAAGAAGCTGGTCTATTGACGACCGGCGTTTGCGGATACAGCAAGTAATGGATCTGCAGGAGTTTCAAAGAGGAACAGCATGAGTGTCACCGATGTAGTTGCCATCGACGGAAGGGATACGGAGGTCGAATCGCCGGACGACGAGGCGGAGTTCGACGAGACGTCGGCCCGTGAGCGAGCGGCCACGGCCGCCCGCCGCCGGATCGCCCGGACCGTCGAGATTGCCGAGGGCGGGGGCTGGTACGGCACCTGGATGCTCTTTCGCAAAGAGCTGGAGCGTTTCTGGAATGTGGCGGGGCAGACGATTATCAGCCCGGTCGTCACGACGCTTCTGTACTTTCTGGTCTTCGGCTACTCGCTGAAGGACCGAATGCGTGAGATCCAGGGCGTCCCGTACGTGGAGTTTCTGGTGCCGGGACTGGTCATGCTGGCGCTGATCAATAACTCGTTTATCAACTCGGCCTTCTCGTTCTTTATCACCAAGATCCACGGGAACATCGTCGATGTTTTGGTGACGCCGCTAAACCCGATTCAACTGACGGTGGGGTATACCGCCGCGTCGATCATTCGCGGTCTGATCGTCGGCGGCTGCATCTGGGCAGTCGCCGCGGCGATGGGCGCGGGGACGATTCACAACCCGGCCATCGTCCTCGCCTTCATGTTGTTGACGTCCTTTGCCTTTGCATCGCTGGGCCTGGCGATCGCCATCGTGGCCGAGGATTTCGACCACATTAATTTGCTGCCGAACTTTCTGATTACGCCGCTGACCTTTCTGGGCGGTGTCTTCTACTCGATCGAGATGCTGCCGGGCGTCTGGCCGACGGTCTCGAAGTTCAATCCGGTCCTCTACATGGTCAACGGGATTCGATACGGCATGACCGGGGTGAGCGACGTCTCGATTCAGATGTGTTTTACCGTGGTCGTCAGCCTGTGTCTGCTGTTTCTGGTGACGTCGCTCTGGCTGCTTGCAACCGGGAAAAACATCCGGGAATAGACTTTTTTCAAAAAAGTCTGCAACGGATCGTGCGGACGCGTCGATAACAGTATATGTGTGGAGGGGAATTGCCAGTCTTGGGGGGGAGCCTTTTCCTGGGACGGGAGTGAAGGATGATGAAACCCAAGATAGAGCACGACGACAGCGAATCGACGGTCGAAGTGATTCCGCGCGGAGGCGATGTGGTCGCGATGTGCCGTCAGTTTCGCACGATGGTCGAAGAATGGACGCCGCCGGAGGATCGATCGCAGTTGAGCGACTGGATCTCGTGTGTCGTCCTCGGAGAGGCCAGCGCCGAGGAGGTGCTCGAGGTGCTGGTCGGTCTGGCCCTGTCGCCGGAATGGCGAGCCGAGCGGGCACTCGCCTGGTATCGGCCCGGTCCAGATCATGACGCACGGACCAAACTGATGGTCGAGATCGCCCGCAGCGAGTGGCGACACCGCCACGGCAAATCGAAGGTCTGACAGGCTGCCGTCGTCCAGAGGTCTCAAACGACGAAACCCCCGAAGCGTGAGCTTCGGGGGTTTCGGACGTTGTATGTTTCAAAGTAGCGGGGGCAGGATTCGAACCTGCGACCTTCGGGTTATGAGCCCGACGAGCTACCCGGCTGCTCCACCCCGCGAAAAGGTGGCGTTCGATATGGACGGCAGCAGTAGCGGGGGCAGGATTCGAACCTGCGACCTTCGGGTTATGAGCCCGACGAGCTACCCGGCTGCTCCACCCCGCGGCAAGCGTCCATATCGGCAGGACTCAGTCTGAGCCCTCGCCACCGGGACGCAGGAATATATGGATCTGCGGGTGCGGTGTCAAGGTCGCCGACGGCTTAGTTGGCGGAGGATCGTTTCGGGGGGTCGGCTCCGACTTCATCGTACAGCGCGTCGACCTCTCGGGGCGTCAGCCGACGAAGGTCGCCGGCCTCGAGGTCCTCGAGTTCGACGGGGCCGATGGCCAGGCGTTTCAACGACGTTACGGGATGGTCGATGGCCTCGAACATCCGTCGGATCTGTCGGTTTTTACCTTCTGTGAGGACGACTTCCAGGCAAGTGCGATCCCCAGGATGACCGAGGACATTGATTCGGGCGGGCTGGAGTCGATCGCCGGAGGGAAGCCGCATGCCGTCACGCATCGACGCCAGACCGGCGTCGTCGGCGTGCAGGGAACCATGCACTTCGACGACGTATCGTTTTCGGGCCTCGAATTTGGGGTGCGTCAGTCGGTGGGTGAGTTTCCCGTCATTCGTCAGTAGAAGCGCGCCCGAGGAATCCATGTCGAGCCGGCCGACCGGCCAGAGCCTGGGCGCATCGTCGTCCAGGAAGTCGAGCACCGTCTTGCGACCCCGTGGATCATCGGTCGTGGTCACGCAGCCGGTTGGCTTGTGCAGAAGCAGATAGGTGAAGGATTCGGGCAGGCTGATGCGGCGTCCGTCGACTTCGACGGTGTCTCTGCCGGGCGTCACTTTCGAGCCGAGCTCCCGGCAGACCTCACCGTTGACCTGCACGCGGCCCTGGCGCATCAAATCTTCGCCCTGTCTGCGACTGCAGTACCCGGCCTTCGACAGAAACTTCTGGACGCGCATCGCGGTGTCGTCGGTCACGAACTAGTCTCCTCGTCGGCGGCGTGGTCCTCGGGTTGATCCTCGTCGCCGAAGGCGTCGTCGAAGGAATCGAGCTCTCGGTCGTACAGGTCTTCGAGTTCGGCGTGTTCGGACTCCGAGAGGGTCGGGAGGTCGGTCAGGTCGTCGAACCCGAAGAACGAGAGGAACCGGTCGGTCGTGCCGTAGACGTGAGGTCGTCCGATGTCGTCGAGACGGCCGACCACTTCGACCAGTTCGCACTCCTGGAGTGTTCTGAGGACACCGGAGCTGTTGACGCCACGGATCTCTTCGATGTCGGCTCGGGTCAGAGGCTGCCGATAGGCAATGATAGCCAGGGTTTCGAGGGCGGCCCTGGAGAGTTCGACGGGTTTGGCTTCGACGAGCTGTCGGATCTCGGTGTGAAACGCGGGGTTGGTCCGCAACTGAAATCCCCCGGCCACCTCCACCAGGTGGATGCCCCGGCCCTCGCCGCTGTAGGTGAGCCGAAGTCGTTCGAGGACCCGATCGATGTGTTCCGATTCCACACGTTCTTCGTCGAATGCCTTTGCCAGCGTCGCGCGATCCAGGGGTTCGTCGGCGGCCAGCAAGATGGCCTCGACGGCTCCCTGAACCCGGTCGATGTCGACCGGCGATTGTGTCTGTTGAGAGGGCCCCTCCGACGGGGCGCGCCGTGGCGACGGGGAACGGGGCGATCCTCCCGAGCCCCCGTGGGATTCCGGGGTCGGGGCTGAGCTGGGCTGGCTGTCGTCGTCGCGATGGCTCATTCGATCTCCGTCTCTTCGGTTTCGGGAAGATCGAGGGTCTGGCTGACCTCGACGATGTCGATAACCGCGCGTTCGATGATGAGCTGTCCCGGCTGGTCGCCGAGCTCCTGTTGCATCAGGCGGATCAGTTCGACCCGCGTCATCTCGAGCAGGGCCAAAAACGTGGTGACGACCCGGTTTCTGGTCGGAGAGGCCTCGAAGAGGTCCTCGAAGGCGATTCGGGGGGTATCCTGAAGGCGTCGTGCGAGGTCGACGACGACCCTTCGGAGGCTGAGTTTTTCGCGGTCCATCTCGTAGACGAGTTCCTCGGCCTCGTCGGAGCGGTCGACGAGCCGCTGGACGGCGCCGACCAGATCGCCGACGTCTGCCGGCTCCAGGTCGGGTGGGCCGGTCTGTTGACGAAACGACTGCAGTTGGCCGGGACCCGAGAAGACCTGGTCGCCCAGGGTCGGTCGCGAGTCGAGCTTCTGGGCGAACTTCTTGAACTTTTCGTACTCGACCAGGCGACGGACCAATTCCTCCCGAGGATCGGGCCCCTCATCGTCGGCCTCGTCATCGTCGTCAGGGACCAGGGTCCGCGATTTCAGGTGGACCAGCCATGCCGCCATCTCGAGCCACTCTCCGCCGACCTCCAGGTCGAGTGACTCCATGCGCTCGATGCAGGCGAGGTACGAGTCGGTGACCTCGGCGACCGGGATCTCGAAGATATCGATCTCGTGCTCGCGAACGAGGTCGACCAGCAGGTCCATCGGGCCGGCGTAACGCGGGAGCTCGACGCGCAGTTCCTGCGGGATCCCGTCGGCTTCTTCGCGGCGATCGATACGCTCGGACTCCGACAACTCCTCGGAGTCGGGGCCGGTCGGGGCGGCAGGATCGCTGCGTTCGTCCGGGGGAGGTGAGGGTTTCTGGGAGGTGCTCATCAGGCCTACCCGCGCGGATGGTGAGTTTGGTGCATGTCCTTGAGTCGCTGCTTGGCGATGTGCGTGTATATTTCGGTGGTTGTCACATCGCTGTGGCCGAGCAGATTCTGGACCACTCGCAGGTCGGCGCCGCGCTCCAAAAGGTGGGTGGCGAAGCTGTGACGCAGCTTGTGCGGGCTGATCGACTCGTCGAGTCCTGCGACTCGACCGTGTTTTTTGATGTTCTTCCAGAAGGCCTGACGGGTCATCGAACTGCCGCGCCGGGTCACGAACAGATAGGGGGTGCTCCCCGGGCCCCCCTTGTTTTCCAGAAGGACCGGACGCGTCTGGTCGATGTATTCGTCCACGGCATCGACGGCGAATTCCCCCAGCGGCACAACGCGTTGTTTGTCGCCCTTTCCGACCACGCGAACGTATCCGCCGTTCGTATCGACGCTTCGCATGCGCAGCTCGACGAGTTCGGTGACACGCAAGCCCGTGGCGTACAGAACCTCGAGCATGACCGAGTCGCGGCGGCCCTCCGGGGTCGAGGAGTCCGGCGCGTCGAGCAACGCTTCGATGTCTTCGAAGTCCAGAACCTCCGGCATGCGTTCGCCGAACTGGGGAGCTTCGATCCCTTCACTCGGGTTGGCCGGAAGATCGCCCTGGGAGTGAAAGTGCTCGAAGAAGCCCTTGACCGACGAGAGTTTGCGCGAGGCCGTCCGGGAGCTGAGATTCCGGTCGAGCAGGTGAACCATGAATCGACTCAGGTCGTCGCGTCCGACCGAATCGATGCGCTTGGTGTCGCGCTGTTCGATCAGAAACTCGGCGAGTTGACGCAGATCGGTTCCGTACGCCTCGACCGTGTTGGCGGAGAGATTCCGCTCGATTTTCAGGAATTGAAGGTACCGATCGATGGCACCATCGAGATCCATCATACACTCCGGTTGAAGGTCGGCGGATCACCGAAGACTAAGCCGACGTACGGTCCCAGTGTCCAAGGTGTCGTCCATCTTTGCAAATGCATTTAGGAATCGTATGACGATTGAAATAGATGTCCGTTCGAGGGGCGAGTTTGACAACGAAATCGGTATGGCTGACAACATAGGTCACCCTGTGGCGGTATCGGTCAAGAACACAGCCATCCATCGAGGAGTTTCGGGTGAAGGAATGTCCGTCTTGCAACGCGTCGGTGCCCGATTCGGCCGACGTCTGCCCGTCGTGTTCCCTGGAGTTCGGGGACGACGAGGGAGATGCGCGCAAGACAATGCTGGGGATGTCGTTCGCGTCGGATCGCGAAGAATCCGGCGACGCGTCGTCAACGGCCGACGGGACGCCGGATCAGGAGATGGGCCAAACGGACTCCGACGAGCCCGACCGCGAGGATAAAGATGCGGAAGAGCTTCTCTTTAACCTCGATTTTCGACGGCCTCGCGACGACGAGAACGAGTCTGTCGGCGACGAATCGGACGAAGACGATCAACCGTTGCGGGTGCCCGACGATGCGTCGCCGACGGGAACGCTGCGCGGCACGGGATCGGAGGTGACGGACGCCGACGAAGAGCCGGAGTCCGGAGATCGAGACGACATCTCGGCGAATCCGGCGACCCGAACCCACGACGGTTTGCCCGAATTCGAGCCCGGGCGTGTCTTTGGGGGCGGCCGCTCCAGAGAGGACGTTCCGCAGGGAAAGGGCACGGGGGACGATACGGCCGACGGCGAGGCGGACGAAGAGCCCTCCCCACGTGTAGATGCCGGGGATCTCGACTCGGTTCGGGAGGCGTTTCAGAGACGTGGCGAGGAGGCTCTCTCCGAGCGCGCGGAGAAATTCGAGGAGGCCAGCGAGGGTCGACCTTCGCAGTCTGAAAACTCCGACAATCGTGAGGGTCCGCGAGCCGAAGATTTTTCCGAGACGCCAGGCAGCGGCATCTTCAAGGTACCGAAAAAGAAAGGAAAGAGTGACGACGGCCGCGGGCAGCGAACCGATACCAAGCCCGGGCATGCCTCCGAGCAGAGCGGCAGTGGCATCATCAAGCCGGCTTCGTCGAAGAAGACGGAATCGCCCCAGCAAGACGATGCCGATGAGGATGACGACGAATCGGACCTGATGGGGGACAACACCTACTTCGTCCGGGATGAGGGCGAAGACGACGGGTCGGTTGACGATGCCGCCGTGCGACAGACGGCACAGGTGGCGGATTCGGAGGTGGACTTCGGAGGGTGGAGCAGGGCCGACGAGACGGCTCGGATCGGCCCTGACGAGCAAGACGACTCGGAGCAGGAGTCACCGGACTCGTTGGTCGGAGAGACCGACGTGATCTCAGAGGGAACGCAGCGCGAAGCCGCCACCTGGGTGGCCCTGGTCGCAGGGGCCCTCTGGGTGATCGCCGCCGATACGATCTGGATAACGGCTTCCTTTGATACAGCGGCGGTGCAGGCGAAGTTTGCTGCCGCGATGATCGGGGGCATCTGGGGTCTATTTGGCACCTTTTTGGCCGACGAACGCTGGCGAGCCTACGGCCACGTGGTCATCGGATCGGTCGCCGGGTCGGCCTTTGCCGCCACCCTGGCCGCCACGGGGCTCGCGTTGGGAGACCTCGCGGGACTTCTGGGTGCGGTCGTCTTGATCGTCGCCGGAGTTCTGGAAGATTGACCTCGACAATCCCCCTGATCCCTTCCACAGGATGACGATGTGAGCGTATTGGTGCACAAGTACGGCGGTTCGTCGCTCGAGGATCTCGAGCGGCTGCAGGCTGTGGCCGATCAGGTCGTCGAGGCTCGCCGCGCCGGCCATGACATGGTGGTCGTGGTCTCGGCGATGGGCGATACAACCGACGAGCTCCTGGATATGGCCCGCGAAATCGCCGAGGAGCCCTCCCGGCGCGAACTCGATATGCTGTTGTCGGTCGGGGAGCGAATCTCGATGGCTCTGTTGTCGATCGCGATCCAGCAGCGAGGTTTCGAGGCCGTCAGCCTGACGGGCTCTCAGTGCGGGATCATCACGACCCACAATCACAGCAACGCCCGCATCATGGATGTGCGACCGTTTCGGGTTCAGGATGAACTCGCGATGGGAAAAGTCGTCATCGTGGCGGGCTACCAGGGAACGAGCTATCGGCGGGAAGTCACGACGTTAGGCCGCGGCGGCAGCGATACGACTGCGGTGGCACTTGCGGCAGCCCTCGATGCCGAAGCCTGCGAGATCTACAGCGACGTCGACGGCGTCTACAGTGCCGATCCGGGAGTCGTCCTGTCGGCGACCCAACTGATGGAACTGAGTCACGAGGAGATGCTCGAGATGGCGCGGACCGGCGCGCGGGTCCTCAACGAACAGGCAGTCGAATTTGCGAGACGCTCCGACATCGCACTGTACGCCCGAAAGTCGCACGACCCCTCCAGCGATGGGACGGTGATCCGGAAGGGGGGCTTTCAGGAGCAGGCCGAACGCGCCGAAGAGGGGCAGCCGGCGGTCGCTGTCAGCCATCTGGACTGTGGGCTCTGGATCGAAGCAGACGCCTCGGCCGCTGCGGTCCTGGATGAGTTGCGCGAAGAGAGAGTCGCGGTGTGCGAATGGAGCATCGACGAGAACGTGCGGATATTTGTGGAGGGCGAAGACGACGCCGATTTGGGCGCGTTGGAGGCCAAGGCGATGCGACTCGGCGAAGATGTCGCGGTGCGCCGGGCGGGGTTGGTCAGCGTTGTCGGGCAGGGGGTGGGCCGACAGCCGCGATGGGCCCTCAGGGGGACTCGTAGACTGCGCCAGGCCGGCTTCGATGTGTTCGGCGTCGAAATCCAGTCGGCGCGTATCTCATGGGTGGTCGGCTGCGGAGATGTCGAACAGACGGCTCAGCACCTTCACGAGCTCTTCGTCGAAGAGCAGCCGACATAGCAATGCCCCCGCATGTGCAAGGTAAGTCGGAAGGCTAGCTTGAGGAGATTCCGGGAAAGGAAACTCTGGTGGGCTAGTGGGAAAAGATAGGTGATATGCTGGAGACCTACCTTGCACACGCGGGGGCACCGAATTGTAGGGACCGGGGACAGGCTCCGATGTGCAAGGTAAGTCGGAAAGCTAGCTTGGTGAGATTCCTTGAAAGGAAACTCTGGCAGGCTAGTGGGGAAAGAAAGGTGGAAGGCTGGAGACCTACCTTGCACATCGGAGACCGCCCCCAGCTCTCATCATTGCTGTCACCGTGTAAAACGGCGCGGTGGCCTCAAATATTCCAACGAGAGTGAAAAAAGTCAGTCTCGTTGAAGTCCGTCCGACGCCGGGGGGACACCGATGCCCCGACTCATATCGACGGCCGTCTATGTCATTTTTCTCGGGCCGTCTCGCCGTTCTCACGACAGCATTCTTCTCAAAGGACACGCTTACGTTACACAATCGGCGTATTCAGTCAAATTGTCTTCTTGCGGTCTATTGGCGAAGAATAGCTTTCAGTATGACTGAAATTTGCCGCTGCAGATAAAATTATTCTCCTTCTGTGTGTTGAAGCAAGGGCCTTGTCGAAAAAATCTTCAACAAAAATGAATTTGCCCTTTAGCTCGCTTGCCACGAAGACTATCCACGGGCGGTGATGGTGTCAACCAACGCATCCCGGTTCAGCCGTCCCACTCGTAGGATGGCAGGGCCTGATTTACTCCTGAGAGTTGCCCTCGGGCGTCAGTTCGACCGAAAGACGCGGGCCGTCGGCGATCTCAAATGTAATCTGAGAATCGGCGAATCCCGGTTTTGTCAATTTCAGGTGCAGTGGGATGGCGCGGTCGTTGGAGGGCTTTAACTGGAGCGGAGTGGTTCCCAGTGGTTCGGAACGGCCGCGTCGATACACGGTCGCGCCGGTGGGTTCGCTGCGCACCTGGACGGTGGACGGAGAGGGGGTCGTTGTTGAAGGGGTTAGATACCAGACGAACCATGCGATGTTGGTGATCACGAAGGCCAGAATGGCGACCGTCACGAGGGTCGAGGCCGGGCCGGGCTTCGTGTCATCGGCGCTCGAGGGCTCGATAGAGTCCGGAGCATCCCCGGGAGGTTGTGCCGGCGGCGGGGCGTCCTCGGACGTCGGCGCCGAGGCGGAGGTGCCGGAGACCGCTCTGTCGAAGGCGTCGGCAAAGTCCGCGGCGCTCTCCCAGCGTCTTTCGGGTCTGCGGTTTAAGGCTCGTTGAACGGCGTCGTCGATCTCGGCATCGATCCCGAACTCGGAGAGCTTCGGAGGTTCTTCGTTCTGGATCCGCATGATGCCTTCAGAGGCGTCGGTGGGGTCCTCATCGTCAAAGAACGGATGAACCCCCGTCAGCGCTCGATAGGCGATGGTCCCCAGCGCGTAGATGTCGGCGGCGGGTGAGAACGATTCGGTGGGATCTGAATCGCGGGCCTCATGTTCGGCATCGGCGGGGGCGGTGTCGCGAGCGAAGGTCTCCGGGGGAAATGCGCGCACGGCGTCCGGGGTCAGAACGGCGCCGCTGATGCGTCTCAGTTCGTCGAGGGTGAGTCCGACCTGAAACCGGTCGATGCCGGCCCGATCCATGTCTCCACCCGGCAGTTGGATCCAGACGGGGTCGAGGGTGCCGTGGGGCAGACCCTCGCGATGCGCCGGTTCGAGGATGTCGGCCAGCCGCCGCACGAGACGAGCCGTGCGCTCAGGGGTCAAGGTCCCCTCGTCGTCCAGCAGGTCCTGCAGGGTCGGCCCGGTGGTTCGTTCCGTGATGACAAAGGGGACACCCTTGTCGATGTCGCCGTAGTCGAGAAGCCGCAGAACCCCCTCGTGCTTCAGCCGGTGAGCCCGCCGGGCGGATCGCTTGATGCGCCGGTAGATCGTCGGGCCGGCGCCCACTTCCTCGAGCGGGGTGTAGAGGTGCAGCCAGACCGGGTCGTCAAAGGGGCTTAGTGTGGCCTGATACCGGCGCGCAAAGGCGTGTCGGCCGACGGGCGTTTGAACCCGGTACTGGTGTTCGAGCGACAGCATCCCGCCCTGCAGGGTGTCCATCCTTGGCTCCTGGTGTTCATTGCGAGGCTTCTTGGGAGACGGCATCGGCGGCTGCGGGCGCTCCCATCTTTCGGGGGTCCGAGACTCCGGTGAACGTACCGTCGGACTGTTTTGATTCGACCACCATCTGGACGTTGCTCCAGGCCGGCCGAACTTCGATGTCGTGGCCCTTTTCTTCGAGGGCGTCCCGCATGCCCATCGAGTCCTCGAGAAACAGTGTGTACGGGAGCCACTGGTGGTGAATGCGCGGTGCTTCGATGGCGCGGGACGGCGAGTGGTCGAAGTCGATCGTGTTGAGCATGGCCATCAGGGTTCCCGTGATAATGGCGGGGCCACCGCTGGCGCCGACGGCCATAAACGGGCTTTCGTCCTCATTCAGAACCAGGGTGGGGCTCATGGAGCTCAGAGGGCGTTTGCCCGGCGCGACGACATTTTGCTCGGTTCCGACCAGCCCGTAGTTGTTCGGGACTCCCGGCTGGGCGGTGAAATCACCCATTTCGTCGTTCATGATCAGCCCCCACTTGGGAACGAAGACCATCGAGCCGAAGCTGAGATTGATGGTCGAGGTGCACGACAGCATGTTCTCGTGACGGTCGATGATGCTGACGTGGGTCGTCCCGTGGTCATCGGGGAGGGGCGCCTTGGAACCATAGGCCTTCGGCGGGAGCACGGTGTCGCGTTTGATCTTGCTGCGCAGCTCGGCGGCGTAGCGCTCCGAGGTCAACCGTTGCAGCGGCACATCGACGAAATCGGTGTCTCCGAGCCATCCGGCGCGGTCGGCAAAGGAGTGTTTGAGGGCTTCGACGGTCAGGTGGACGCCCAACGGCGACCGGCCGAAGCGCGACATGTCGTAGCCCTCGAGAATATTCAGGGTCTCGATGATGGCCGTGCCTCCCGACGAGGACGGGGGCATGCTGAAGACGGTCTTCCCGCGATACGTCCCTTGAACCGGCTCGCGGACCTCGATGCTGTAGCTGGCGAGATCATCTCTCGAGAAGATGCCCCCGGCTTCGTTGACGGCCGCAACGATGGCGTCCGCGATCTGTCCCTCGTAAAAGGGGGCGGGCCCGTCGTCGCGCAGCCTCTTGAGAGTGCGCGCGAGCCCCGGTCGCTGGAGGGTATCGCCGGTATCGACCCAACTGCCGTCAGCCTCCTGGAACGCCGCGGCGAGTTTTGGGCGCTTCTTGAGCTTCTTGGCGCCCTTTTTCAGTCGGTCGACCAAAAGCTGGTGAACCGTGTAGCCGTCGGAGGCGAGTTCGTGGGCCGGGTCGACCAGCGTCTCCCAGGGCTGGTTGCCGAATTTGTACGACAGCGCCCAGAGGCCGCCGGCTTCTCCGGGCACACCCACGGCCTTGCCGCCGCGGACCATCCATTCTTCTTTGACCTCGCCGTCGACGACGTACATGTCGGCGGTCGCGGCCGACGGGGCGGTTTCTCGAAAGTCGAGGACCGTTACCTCGCCGGTCGATGCCGGTCGATACAGACAGAAGCCTCCGCCTCCGAGTCCCGAGGAAAAGGGGTTGACCACACCCAGTGCGAGCAGCGTGGCCACACCGGCATCGGCCGCGTTTCCGCCATCGGCCAGCACGCGGGCCCCGATCCGTGATGCAGTCGGTTGATCGGCGGCGACGACGCCACCGGCGGAGGTGACAGTCTGGGCATCCGATTGGGCGACGGCAGGCGTTGCACACACCATCGAGGCTACGATCAGACTCGTCACCAGCCAGGGTCGTCGCATCGGTTCCTCCGTGCTGAAGCGCACAGGTTGACAGTGATTGGGGTTCGGCTGAAACTCCGAATGCTTGTCGTCAGCCTCGCCATTTTCGCGGGCCGAGCGGGTCCAGCCAGGGTCGACACTCTCGACGGTGGTTGTACTAGCGGCAACGCGACAGAAGCAAGCGCCTCGCTCCTCGCACCAGGCACGTCACATGATGGTACGTTCAATCCTCGGCATCTTCGCAGAGAGTCCATTCGGACCGCTCCGAGAACTCGCCCATCGTGTGCGCGATTGCACCCACGAGGTCCCGGCTCTGTTCGATGCGTTCTTCGAAGGTGACTACGAGGCAGTCCACGCGAAAGCCGAAGTCATCAGCGACCTGGAGCACGAGGCGGACAAGGCAAAAGACAAGGTCCGAGATCAATTGCCTCGCACGTTGTTTTTGCCGGTCGATCGACGTGATCTCTTGGATGTCATCTCCACGCTGGATGCCATCTCGGACTGCGCCGAGGACGTCGGGATCCTGTTTACGCTGCGCAAGATGGAGCCGCACGAAGAGCTTGTGGAGCCGCTCGGAACCCTGCTCGATCGCGTCATGAAGGTTGTCGACCAGGCCGTGGGCATCATCGACGAACTCGATGTGCTGGTCGAGGCGGGATTCCGCGGGTCGGAGGCGGCCCGCGTCAAAGAGATGATCGATGAACTCAATCGCCTCGAGCACGAGGCGGATGTCGTCCAGGACGACCTGGCCCGGCGGCTCTTTGCACTGGAGGACGACATCAAGCCGGGCAGTCTCTTCATCTGGAACAAGATTCTCAACAAGGTCGGCGACATGGCGAACACCTCCGAGAAGATGGGGAATCGCATCCGGCTCTTTCTTGCACAGAGCTGAGACCGAGTGTGTCGGGTAGTCAGACAGGACCGGTTCGTGAATTCCATCCGAGATAGAGCGACGTGACATACGTATTCTACCTCGCGCTCGCGTTCGGGTTTTACATGGCGTGGAGCATCGGCTCGAACGATGCCGCCAACGCCATGGGAACCAGTGTCGGTTCCAAGGCCATTACGTTTACCGAGGCGATCGTCATTGCGGCGGTCTTTGAATTCAGCGGCGCGATCTTGGCGGGGGCCGATGTCACCAACACGATGCGCAAAGGGATTATCGCCCCGGAGGCCTTTCAGGCGCTGGGTCCCGACGGTCCGGCATTGTTTGCTCTGGGGATGCTGGCGGCCCTCGTCTCGGCGGCGGTCTGGATCCATATCGCCGCGTTTTTGGGCTGGCCGGTCTCGACGACTCACAGCATCGTGGGATCGATCGCCGGATTCGGCATGGTGGCGGTCGGCATCAGCGAGGTGAACTGGGGCCTACTCGTCACCATCGTGGCGAGCTGGGGAGTCAGTCCCGTCGTCGGCGGGGTTCTGGCGTTCTTGGTGTTTACCGCCATACGCAGGTTAATCCTCGATGCAGATGAGCCGGTCGACGCCGTCAAACGGTGGGGGCCGGTTTTGGCATTTCCGGTCTTTCTGGTCCTGGGGCTCGTCCTCTTTTTCAAGGGGCTCAAAAACGCAGCATGGGCGCAGGAGTTTACGCTGGTGACGGAGCTTTCGATTTCGGCAGGGATCGGGGTAGCCGCCTCGATCGGTCTGGCGGTATTGCTCCACAACATCGACCTGAGCAGCGGCAAGAGCGCGCTCGAAGAGCGCCGAGCCGGTCGGACGGCGGAGACCGATGGTACGGAGGAGAGAGCCCGGAAATTTGCCGATGTCGAACGGGTCTTTCGCTACCTGCAGACGATCACGGCGTGCTTTGTCGCCTTTGCTCACGGCTCCAATGACGTCGCCAACTCGATCGGGCCGCTGGCGGCCGTCGTCAGCTTTTTTACCATCGACGGGTTTTCGGTCAGCTTCGATTCCGGGGCCACGATCGGAGGGGAGGTCGCGGTGCCCGTCTGGGTGCTGGTGCTGGGAGGCGTCGGGATCGTCATCGGTCTCGCCACCTACGGGCGAAAGGTCATCGAGACGATCGGCACGAAGATTACCGAGATCACGCCCTCTCGGGGATTCGCGGCTGAATTCGGTGCCGCCACGACCATCGTCGTCGGCTCCAAGCTCGGACTTCCCCTGTCGACGACGCACACGGTCGTCGGCTCGGTCATCGGAGTCGGCTTTGCCCGCGGTATGGATGCCCTGAACCTCTCGATGATCTGGGACATCTTCAAATCATGGGTCTACACCATTCCGTTTACCGGGGGGCTGACAATTATTCTCTTCTACCTCTTCAGGGCCATTTTCATTTGACCGATACGTAGAGTGCTTCGCTGACCGGCCCCCAGCGCATCGTCCGTCTGTGGGACGGGTGCGTTCGGTCTTTAGATCCGATCTCTACCTCCAGCGGGGTACCGTAGGCGATCTGGTAGGCGAAGACGTCCCCGGACTCGATGTCGGTGTCGGTAAATCGGGTCTGTGGCTGGTCGCTGGCCGGAAACGTCGACACGGGTACTGATTCGTCCGATTCTCGCAGGACGTTCCGTCGAAACAGACGCGTGGCGTACCCTCGGCTCGCCCATGAGAGTTCGACCGAAGAGTCGGTCACGGCGTCCACCGTTGGCTGATCGGGAAGGGGAGGGGCCGGTGGCCAGCGGAGCCGAAGCAGCGGTGTGCGCGCGAGGTTCGAGCTATCGTCGGTGGATTGTTCGACGAGCGTGGCCCTGTAGACCGTCGGCCGGCCGGAGTCGTCCGATGGTTTCAGCCCCTCGTCACGAAGCCGGATTCCATCGCCTCGGAGCAGTTCGATGAGGTCGCCGTCGAGCGGCTGGTTTCGGACCGTGCGCGCGGCGGAGCCGTCGTCGCTGCGCTCGATGATCAATCGGAGTTGCCCGGCGTCGGCCGGCGTCAGTCGGTCGGAGTATGGAGTCGATTGCCAGGCGATTCGAAGGAGCAATCCGCTCTGAGTTCCTTCGAGGGCGGCGATGGTCAGGGGAGACCGTGGTTCGGCGGTTCGTGTGCGCAGCGGAGGCGTCAGAGACGCGCAGCCGACCAGACTGCCCAGAGCGGTCAGGCCGGCTGCCAGAAATCGCCGTCGGCTGAGCGTCGGCTCCTCAGAACTGCCAGACGAGGTTTGTTTGGATCGTCCAGGCGAGGTTGGCGTCGGCATCGGATCCGAATGGGGCATCGGAACTCGGGGGATTGGTCAGCCGGGGGCGTCCTTCTTTGGCGTCCAGTGCGCCGAACGGGAAGAAGATGCCGCCTTCGAGCTCGACCAGAAACGTGTCGAGTTGAAGGTAGCGGACGGCGCCGTCGAATTCGAGGCCCAGCCAGTTGTCTTCGCCCGAGGGCGTGCCGGCGGCGCGAAGGGCCCGCGAGGCGATGGCGTCGAGCTGAACTTCGAGGCGTCGGTCGGTGGTCTCGAAGAACCGGGCCTGCACGTAGGGGTTGGCGTAGGCGGCGTTGGTGACGGTCCCGATGACTTCCCGGAAACCGATCAGGTCGACGTGGTAGTTGGGATCGAAGCGGTAGGAGTCCAGTGCGCCGATGGCCGACGAGTTGTAGCCCCAGTTGGGCTGGTCGGAGCCGGTTGCGACGCCGGAATTGAGTCCGAATCGAACCGGTCCGCCGAAGTAGAACTCCGATTCAAGGGCGGCGCCGAACTGTCCGATGTCTTCGCTATTGGTGGTGCATTGGTCGGAGTTGGCGCGTTCCTGTTCGTTGAAGCAGTTGACGTCGTTGTTGGTGCCGGAGTCGTCTCCGACCGATTCGTCGGTGGTATTGTCGACGGACCCGAAGACGCCGTTGGCCTCGAGTTCGACACGAATCAGGCGGTTCGGCTCAGGTTCCCATTTGAATCGGAACCAGACGTCGGGCACGAAGAGTTTGAGGCCGCGGTAGATGAGTTCACCGCTCTCCGGGCCGGCCTGCTGGTCCTCGTTGCCCGAGACGGCGGCGTTGCCCGGGATGAACGATCCCTGCTGGGTCCGGTAGCTGAAGAGGGCTCCGCCGTCGAAGACCGGCTTGCGGTCTTCCTTGAGGCGTTTCTGCTGGAGTTGCTTGTCTTTTTCGGTGACCGGCTTGTTGAAGATCGAGAAGGTAAACTGCCGGGCATCGTCGATCTGGGTCATGTCGTAGGCCTGACCGTCCGCGCGTTCCGGCGTCTGGCTGGTGATCCCCTGGTCGGGAAAGTCGACGGCCGCCGAGGCGTACATCTTGAAGAGTTTCGGCGAGCGGTAACGAATGCGGTCGACGTGGTCGCCGAAGTTGCAGTCAGCGCAGTCCCCGCCGTTGGCGTACATGCCGAGACCCCAGTCCCAGTCCATCCGGCCGGCCTTCAGGCTACCCAGGGCGGTGTCGACCACTCCGTAGGCCTCGTTGATGCGCAGAGCGTCCTGGAACCACTCGAGTTCCCGGGGAGGGATCTGGTTGGAACCGGAGACGGTCCGGCTCGGGTCGGGATAGACCGACGAGGCCGATGTCAGACGCGACTGGGGAAGGGCGCCGAGGACGAGATTATTCAACACATTCGCTTCGACATGCAGCTCCAGTCGCTCGGTGATGTGGATAGTCGGCTCGATGCGGAAGTTCATGTCGGCGCCGGCGAGCAATTCGGCATCGGGGTTCGCCGCCGCGTGATCGGGGAAGTTGCTCGCCGCCGGCGGGCGGATCGATGAGGTGCCGCCGGTATCGAGATCGAAGTTGATGTTCATCGCCGAGCGTACCCGGAACATGCCGTCCCAGGTCACGAACGGATAGACCTTCGCAGGTGACAACTCCTGGAGGTCCTCTTCCTCGATGTCTTCGACGGGCTCGAAATCCTCGCCGCCGGTCTTGTCGGCCAGATCGGAGATGGGACTGTCCGCATCCTCTTTATCCGCCTCCGAGGGCTTCTGCGAGTCCTCGGACTCGGAAGATTCCGATGTCGAAGAGGTCTCCTCCGAGTCGTCCTCGTCTTCGACCTGTTCCTCGGCGCGCTCGGAGGGGGATGGGAGCGTGGCCGGCTGGTCGCCGGTTCCCGTTTCGGGGTCCTGGGACTCCTGGGCCGAGGCCAGCGAGGGGAGGCCCAAGAGAAACAGAATTGCGAACGTTCGCGAGAGAATCGATGTCTTCATCAACGATCCATCCGAATCAATAGTGGTGATTCCCGACGCGATGTCGGTAGCAAAGCGTCTTAAAGAGTGTCAATCATCGGAGCGACGTTGAGTGAACTCGAAGAGAACGCCGTCGGTATCTTTCGGGTGCAGAAACGAAATCAGTTTGTTGTGGGCGCCATCCTGGGGTTCGTCGCTCAGCAGTCGGACGTCGTGCTCGGTCGCGCGCCGCCGGGCGTCCTCGATATCGTCGGTTCCGCAGGCCACATGGTGGAGGCCTTCGCCGTGATTCTCCAGGAACCGGGCGATGGGTCCCTTATCGTCGAGCGGCTCCAGGAGCTCCAGGGACGATTCGCCGAGGCGAAAGAAGGCGACCCTCACTCCCTGGTCGGGTACCTCCTCGGTTCCTTCGAACTCCAGGCCGAAGACGTCGCGGTACAGGTCCATGCTGTCGTCGATCGAATGGACGGCGATGCCGAGATGGTCGATTTTGTTGAGCATCGGGGTCCCTTGGCGAGGTTGAGGGTTCACGAGTGATTCTGGCCGTACGGACAGAGGTCCAGCAGCGTGCAGTCGGAACAATCGGGTGACCGCGCATGACAGGTCTGGCGGCCGTGGCGGATCATGACGATGTGGGCGGCGTAATGTTCATCCTGAGGGATGCGCGGCTCCATGAAGTCGTGGGCCTGTCGACTGCCGGCCTTCGGGTCGGTCCAGCCGAGGCGTTCGCACAATCGAAGAATGTGGGTGTCCATCGGGAAGACCGGCATCCCTCCGGCGTACATGAGCGTAAATTTGGCGGTCTTGGGCCCCACGCCCTTGAAAGATTCGAGGTACGACTGTGCTTCGTCGACACCCTCGTCGCGGAGGTGCTCCAGCGAGTATTGTCCGTGTTCTCGGCGGACGTCGCGCAGGATCGACTGGATCCGCGGGGCCTTCTGACGAGCCAGTCCGCCGATCTCGATGGCGTCGACGACCGCCTCCGTCGGCGCCTCTGCGATACGTTGCCAGTCGCCGCCGAATGTGTCCATCAAACGAGCGAAGCTACGATCGGTATTCTGCCGGTTCGTGTTTTGGCTGAGGATCGTGCGCACCAGAGTCCCCAGTAGGTCGTCGGGGCCCGAATACTCCGGGCGGCCGTAGCGGTCATACAGGCGGTCCAGGACGGTTCGGATCGGCGGATTCAGCATGGATCGAGGGGCTGGTGGGGGCAGCGGCGTGCAGCCATGCAGCGGTCGGTCGGGTTTGTATCACCCTCGCGGCTCCAGGCAAGTCGGCCCGTCTCCGCAGGGCGTTGGCACTGTCGAAACAGCGGAAATGAGCAGTCTGCCGGAATACCGGATTCGGAGCCGACTGTTGAGCAAGGGTGAAGGATCGGGTTCGCCGCACGCCACGTCGGTTTCCGTTCGCAGTCCAACCAGGAGTGAAGTGCCATGAGTGACCAAAGCCTACTTCAGGAAATCGGCCGCTACCACGATATCGACCGATATCAGGATCTCCACTGGGAGGGTTCCTTTCAGGAGTACCTCGATATCGTGCGGGACGACCCGCGGGTGACGCGTACGGCGTACCAGCGTCTGTACGACATGATCCTGTCGTACGGCACCGAAGAGTACATCGACAACAAAAAGAAGGTCGTCAAATACAAGTTCTTCGAAGACCCGATGAACGACGGCGAAGATGCCATCTACGGGCTCGACATCCCGTTGATGAAGCTCGTCAATGTCTTCAAATCGGCGGCCAACGAGTACGGAACCGAACGGCGAATTATCCTGTTGCACGGTCCGGTCGGCTCCTCGAAGTCGACGATCGTTCGCCTGCTCAAACAGGGGCTCGAAGAATACACCCGGACCGACGCCGGGCGTGTCTTCACGTTTTCCTGGGAGATGCCCGAGAATCTCCAGCATCTGACCGGCGGCGAAGAGGTCTTTCACGACCCGATGAACGAGGATCCGCTCAAGCTGATCCCGGTCGAATGGCGCGAACAGGCGATCCAGGATCTGGGTCTGTCGGATACGAGTTATGAGGTTGTCGTCCGCGGCGAACTCAACCCGGCCAGTCGGTTCATCTTTCGCGAGCTGATGAAGCATTACAACGGGGATTGGACCCGCGTGATGGAACACGTCAAGGTGCGGCGCCTGCTGTTTAGCGAAAAGGACCGGGTCGGCCTGGCGAGTTTTCAGCCCAAGGACGAGAAGAACCAGGACTCCACGGAGCTGACCGGGGACATCAACTACCGCAAGATCGCGCTGTACGGGTCCGACTCCGACCCGCGGGCGTTCAACTTCGACGGTGAGATGTGCGTGGCCAATCGTGGGCTGATCGAATTCGTCGAGCTCCTCAAGCTCGACACGGCGTTCCTCTACGACCTGCTCGGGGCGACCCAGGAGCGCAAGATCAAGCCCAAAAAGTTCGCTCAGACCGACATCGACGAGGTGATCATCGGGCACACTAACGAGCCCGAGTACCGGAAGTTGCTCGACAATGAGTACATGGAGGCGCTGCGTGACCGTACGGTCAAGATCGATATTCCGTACATCACGAAGTGGAACGAAGAGATCAAGATCTACAAGAAGGACTTCAACAACGAAAAAGTCCGGGGCAAACACATCGCGCCGCACACGATCGAGATGGCGTCGATGTGGGCCGTGCTGACCCGTCTGGAGGATCCCAAAAAGCACGACCTGACGCTGCTTCAGAAGCTGAAGCTGTACGACGGCAAGACACTGCCGGGTTACACGCAGGACAACGTCAAGGAGCTGCGCAAGGAGACCGACAACGAGGGGATGGACGGCATCAGCCCTCGCTACATCCAGGACGAGTTGTCGAATGCGCTGGTCTCGTCGAAGACCGAGAGTTCGATCAATCCGTTCCTGGTCCTCAATGAACTCGAGAGCGGGCTGGACAACCACTCGTTGATCAACAGCGAGGACGAGCGAAACCGCTACAAGGAGCTGCTCGCCGTGGTCAAACAGGAATACGAGGACATCGTCAAAAACGAGGTCCAGCGAGCGATTTCGGCCGACGAGGAGGCGATCGCGAAGTTGTGCGCCAACTACGTCGACAATGTGAAGGCCTACACCCAGAAGGAAAAGGTGAGAAACAAATACACCGGCCAGTACGAAGAGCCCGACGAGCGGCTGATGCGCTCGATCGAGGAGAAGATCGATATCCCCGAGTCGCGCAAGGACGATTTCCGCCGCGAGATCATGAACTACATCGGGGCGCTGGCTGTCGAGGGAGAGTCCTTTACCTACGAGACCAACGAGCGGCTGCAGAAGGCGCTGGAGCTGAAGCTCTTCGAGGACCAGAAGGACTCGATCAAGCTGGCGTCGGTCGTCTCCAACGTCGTCGACAAGGAGACCCAGGAGAAGATCGATGTCGTCAAGCAACGGCTCATCGACAAATACGGCTACAACGAAGAGTCGGCCACGGACGTGTTGAATTTCGTGGCGAGTATCTTCGCTCGAGGCGAATCGAAGGACCAGGAATGACGCTTCCTCTCGACTAGGGACGGGTCCAACCGATGGCAGATCTGGGCAAAATCAAGCAGGACCATCAGCGGTTCAAGCAGATCGTTCGCGGCAAGATCAAGGACAATCTGCGCAAGTACATGAGCGAGGGGGAGCTGACCGGCCGCCAGGGCAAAGACACCGTCAAAGTGCCGGTCCCGCGCATCGATCTTCCGCGGTTCAAATACGGAGACAAAAACACCGGGGGAGTCGGCTCCGGGGAGGGGGAGGTCGGCGACATCATCGGCCGCGGCGACGAGGCTCCCGGCGAAGGAGGGCCCGGTGAAGCCGGCGAGGGGGAGGGCGACAAGGCGCTCGAAGTCGACGTCACCTACGAGGAGCTCGCCGAGATCATGGCCGAGGAACTCGAGTTGCCCAACATCGAGCCGAAGGGCCAGAAGACGATCGAGACGACGGACACCGAGTATACGGATATCCGAAAGACCGGACCCGAGAGTCTCCGCCACTTCAAGCGGACCTTCAAGGAGGCGTTGAAGCGCCAGATCGCCAGCGGCGAGTACGATCCGGAGGACCCGGTCGTCATCCCGATTAAAGAAGATCGACGCTACCGTGCCCCGGAGGAAGATACGCAGCCGGAGTCCAACGCCGTCATCCTGTACATGATGGATGTCTCCGGATCGATGGGCGACGAGCAAAAGGAGATCGTGCGCATCGAATCCTTCTGGATCGATACCTGGCTGCGCCATCAGTACACCGGCATCGAGACCCGCTACATCATCCACGATGCGACGGCCAAGGAGGTCGACCGCCATACCTTCTTTCACACCCGGGAGTCCGGCGGGACGATGATCTCGAGCGCCTACAATCTGGCGTGTGAAATCCTCGAGGAGGAGTACCCGGTCTCGGAGTGGAACGTCTATCCATTCCACTTCTCGGACGGCGACAACTGGTCGGTCGACGACACGAAGGAATGTATGAAGATCTTGAAGGAACGGATCGTGCCGCGGTCGAACATGTTCGCCTACGGCCAGGTCGAATCACCCTACGGTTCCGGCCAGTTTATCAAGGACCTGGGAGAGCATTTCGCCGACCAGGAGCGGGTGACCCTCTCGGAGATCGAGAACCGCGATGGCATCTACGACTCCATCCAGGAGTTCCTGGGAAAGGGGCTCTAACCATGCGATTTATTAAGTCCATTCCGCCGCACATTCGCGATCTGATTGGCAATATCCGGTCGGTCGCCCAGGACAAATACGGCCTCGATTTCTTCGAGACCATCTTCGAGATGGTCGACTACAAGACGATGAACGAGATCGCCGCCTTTGGCGGGTTTCCGACCCGCTATCCCCATTGGCGATTCGGCATGGAGTACGACCAGCTCTCCAAGAGCCACACCTACGGGCTCTCGAAGATCTACGAGATGGTCATCAACAACGATCCCTCGTACGCCTACCTGCTCGAGGGAAACAATCTGGTCGATCAGAAGACGGTCATCTCCCACGTCTACGCCCACGTCGACTTCTTCAAAAACAACTATTATTTCTCGAAGACCAACCGAAATATGGTCGACGAGATGGCGAATCACGGCGCGCGGATGCGTCGATACGTGGACAAGCACGGGATCGAAAAGGTCGAAGACTTCGTCGATACCTGTCTGTCGTTGGAGAACCTCATCGATTACCACGCGCCGTTTATCGAGCGGCGCGGAGCCGAGGACGACTCCGAGGACGACGGAGAGGTTCCGAAGTTCGAGGCGAAGTCGTACATGGAGGACTACATCAATCCCGACGAGTTTCTGGAGGAGCAGAAACAGAAACTCGAAGAGCAGCGCGAGCGCAAAAAGAAGGTGCCCTCGGAGCCGCAGCGAGACATCCTGCGGTTCTTGATCGATCAGGCCCCGCTGGAGGACTGGGAGGCCGACATCCTCTCGATGATCCGCGAGGAGGCATACTATTTCGCGCCGCAGCGGCAGACGAAGATCATGAACGAGGGATGGGCCTCGTACTGGCACTCCAAGATCTTGACGGAAGAGATTCTGGACGACTCCGAGATCGTCGACTTTGCCGACATCCACTCCGGTGTGATGGCGACGCCCCAGGGCGGGTTCAATCCCTACAAGGTGGGCATCGAGCTGTATCGGCACATCGAAGAGCGATGGAATCAGGGGAAGTTCGGCAAAGAGTGGGAAGAGATCGATGATATGGAGCGAAAATCCCACTGGGACAAGCAGCTCGGTCTGGGCCGCGACAAGATCTTCGAGGTCCGCAAGCTCTACAACGATGTCACGTTCATCGACGAGTTCTTGACCGAGGAATTCGTCCGCGAGCAAAACCTCTTTACCTACGAGTACAACCCCAAACAGGACACCTGGGAGATCGCCAGTCGCCAATTTGAGCAGATCAAAGAGAAGCTCCTGCGACGACTGACCAATTTTGGCGAGCCGTTTATCTTCGTGAAGGACGGCAACTTTCGGAACCGCGCCGAATTGCTGCTCCATCACAAGTGGGAGGGAACGCCGCTTCAGATGGATCAGGCCAAAGAGGTCCTCGAGTCACTCGAACGGGTCTGGAAGCGGCCGGTCAATCTGGAGACCCGATTCGAGGATGAGGGCCTGTTGATGTCCTTCGACGGCGACGAACACACCCATGAGTCCTGGGACTACGAGTCGATCTGAGCAATTGATCTCGTGAGGGCTGGTCGCTACAACCCGGCGATGACGTGACCGATAGCATCGTCAACGAATGCGACTGGCACCGAGGATGGGACGTGAGCGACGGCGGGTTGTACAGCATTCCGAGAGATCTCCTCTTTGAGTTCGACGCCGAGAAGACACACCTGGCGACGATGAAGGGGCTGGACGTCACCCTGGCTCCCGACGTCATTCGGCGTACCGTGCGACGGTCTTTTCGAGTCGACGCCCCTCGGCTCGAGCGACGCCTCTGGGGACTGGATTTTCCCAATCCGGTGGGTCTGGCAGCGGGATTCGACAAAAACGCCGAGCATGTCGGCCCCCTCTGCGCATTCGGTTTTGGATTCATCGAAGTGGGGACGGTCACCGGTCAGCCTCAAGAGGGGAATCCAAAGCCCCGGATGTTCCGACTCAAGGAGGACCGGGCCCTTCTGAACCGAATGGGATTCAACAACCACGGCAGTGAGGTCATTGCCGAACGGCTCGAGGATGTGGATGCCCCGGTGCCGATGGGCGTCAATATCGGAAAGTCGAAGGTCGTGTCCCTGGATGAGGCCGACACCGATTACGAGAAGAGCTTTCGGCGGCTGTTCGATCACGGCGACTACTTCGTGGTCAATGTCAGTTCACCGAACACGCCCGGCCTGCGCGATCTTCAAAAGTACAAGCCCCTCTCGCGGCTTCTTGGACATCTGCAGAACCTGAATGCCGAGTGCGCCGACGATCGTGATGTGTCGCGTCGCCCGCTTCTGGTGAAATTCGCCCCTGACCTGAGCGAAGACGAGCTCGACGCCGCTCTTCGGGTTGTCAGCGAACGAGATATCGACGGCATCATCGCCACCAATACGACCGTCGAGCGCGACGGCCTCCGAACCGAGGGTCAGGAGGATCTGGGGCCCGGTGGCATCTCGGGTCGTCCATTGACCGAGCGTTCCCGGGAGATGATTCGAACGATCTATCGAAAGACATCCGGCGAGATCCCGATCGTCGGGGTGGGCGGCATCTTCGACGCCGAAGATGCGCTGAAGGCGATCCGGGCGGGGGCCTCGCTGGTGCAGGTGTGGACGGGATTCGTCTACGAGGGACCGGGGATGGTGCGTCGGATCAATCGAGGATTGGTAGACGCATGCGAGCGACATGGCTGGGATTCGATCGAAGACGCCGTCGGGCTGGACGCATGACGTGGTCATGCCGCCGGAGCGATGATATCGTCAGGGCATGGAACCTGCGGCGTCGAGGTCAACGATGGATACGTTGAAATCAGTCCGACTCTCCCGATGGTGGGCCTCGTGTGTGGTGGCGTGTCTGGTGTGGTCCGGCATCTCCTATGCGGCTGCGCCGGCGGCCGTCGCCTCGGAGACCGACGACACTCGTCTGGGAGCCGATCGGATCGAGATCGGCGCGTCGGTGCGAGGGACGATGGCACCGCCGACGGATTCGGTCGACTGGTTCTATTTCGAATTGGAGGAGGAGTCGACGCTGAAGCTCGGCCTGGACAGGCGCGAGGGCGAAGGAACCCTGCGGATGAACCTATCCAAAGCGACGGGTGAAGATATCGGCGATGTCGATACGTCAGGGGGATCGGGGAGCCTGGAGCTGACCCTGGCCCCCGGACTCTACTACATCGAGCTGACTGCAGACGCCGCGGCCACCTACATGTTAACTGTGGCTAAACGTAAGAAACCGCCCTCGAGATAATACTCCAAGGGCGGTTGGTAGGTCTCCAGCGCTTTCACCTTACAATATGATTATAGACATACGTTATCAGGGTGCAAGAGAAAATCTTTAGGTCGGTGTAAAGGTCCTTACAGCATCGATTGTGGGTCGACGTCGACGATGATCCGGACGTTTCGGTGCCTGTCGGGTCCGCCGGGCTCGAAGTGGCCGACCCGGTCGAGCATCCGGTGAGTGACCTCGCGCAGTGCAGGGCGCTTTCGACTCTTGAGCAGCACTTGCCAGCGAGACCTCCCCTTGATCTTCGACAGTGGCGGCATGGCAGGCCCCAACATCATCACGTGTTCGGCGAGATCGGCTCGATTGCGTAGCAGGGAGCGTGCCGCCGAGGCGTAGTGCCGTGCGGCCTGTCGGGCCTTGTTGTTGGATTTTGCTTCGAACTTGATGGCGATCAGGTACCCGAAGGGCGGATACGCCTGTTGGTTGCGCCGTTCGAGTTCCGGGTGCGCGAACGCATCGTAGTCGTGTTCGGCGGCAGCTCGAATCGCTTCGTGCTCGGGGTTGAGCGTCTGAACATAGACTTTTCCCGAATGGTCGCCGCGTCCCGCCCGCCCCGAGACCTGAGTGAGCAACTGAAACGTGCGCTCCGCCGAGCGGAAGTCGGGAAAATTCAGGCTCAAATCGGCATGAACCACTCCGACGGTGACCACGTTCGGAAAGTCGTGCCCCTTGGTGACCATCTGGGTGCCCGCCAGAACATCGAGCCTCTGGGCACGGAATCGTTGGATCAGGGCTCTAAGCTTTTTGCCCGTCGATGTATCGCGATCCAGTCGGCCGACGTCGAGGCCGTCGAAGACCTCGTCGAGGTGTTTTTCGAGCTGTTCCGTGCCGATCCCGCGCTCTCTGAGGCCGGGGTCGCCGCAGGCGGGGCATCGTTCGGGCATGCGGATGCTGTGGTCACAGTGGTGACAGCGCAGTGATTCCTGTCGGCGGTGGTAGGTCAGCGAGACGTCGCAGTTGGGGCACTCGAAATATTCACCGCATGCGTCGCAAGCGACACACGGGGAATACCCGCGGCGATTCAAAAACAGGATAGCTTGCTTGTCGTCGCTGAAGGTCTTTTTCAGCGCCTGGTAGAGCCGAGGCGAGAGGATCGAAGCCCCGTCGTCGTCCTCGTAGGCCCGCATGTCGATCGTCTCGACTTCGGGCATGGGACGTTCTTCGACCCGGTCGGGCATCGTCAGGTAGGTCAGTCGGCCGCTGCGCGCGTTCTGGTACGATTCCAGAGACGGGGTCGCCGAGCCGAGGATCACCCGTGCCGACTCCAGTTTGCCGCGGACCAGCGCCATGTCACGGGCGTTGTATCGGGGCCCTCGCTCCTGCTTGAAGCTCGAGTCGTGTTCTTCGTCGACCACCAGAACACCCAGGTTCGTCAGCGGGGCGAAGAGGGCGGAGCGCGCGCCGATGACGATGTCGACTTCGTCGCGGTTGATGCGCCGCCACTGATCGAATCGCTCGGCCTGGGTCAGCCCGGAGTGGAGGACTGCAATGCGGTCGTCGAAATGGGCGCGGAAGGTCGCCACGAACTGCGGGGTCAGCGCGATCTCGGGCAACAGGACCAGAGCGGATTCACCGGCATCGATGGCCGCCTGGATGGCACGTCGATAGACTTCGGTCTTTCCGCTGCCGGTGACTCCATGCAGCAGAAATCCCTCGTAGCGGCCGGCCTGGCGCGCCGCCTCGATGGCGTCGACGGCCTCCTGCTGGGGGGCGGTCAGGGTGTGATGATCCGGCTCGGGAACGGGTTCGGATTCGAAGGGATCGCGGTAGACTTCCTCGGTCTTCGATTCGATGAATCCGCGGTCTTCGAGTCCGTCCAGCGAGGAGTATGGGCTGTCGATCACCGGGGTGATGTCCGAGCGGGGGATCCAGGTTTCGGCATCGAGGAGATCCAGGATGCGCGCCTGTTTGCTGCCCACGCGGCGGCCGTCGCCGTCGTCGGAGACGATGCGGTAAAAGACCTCCTCTTTGACCCCGGTTCCGCCCCCGGCGTCCAGGTAATCGACATCGACGAGCCCGCGCTTCTCGAGTTCCGTCAGGCGGACGAAGGTCGTCGACGAGCCGAGGGCCTCCTTGAGGTCTTCGATAGACATCGTCTCCTTCGATCGAAGGAGTTCGACGGCCCTGGCGAGGTCGGCATCGGCCCCCTGCGGGCCGTTGCTCGTGGAGGTGGCCTCCAAGACCTCCCCGGGGGCTGCGTCTTCGGACAACGTGTAGTGCTTGATGCCCTCGAGTTTGACCGCCGAGGGGACCGCCAGCCGCATGACCCGTCCGATGGGCGCCAGGTAATAGTCGGCGATAAACTCCAGGAATTCGACGCCGGTCTCGTCGAGGACGGGTTCCGGGTCGATGACGTCGACGATCGGTTTGACCTTTCCGGCCAGGTCGGGGTCGGGCAGCTTTTCGGAGAGCCCGCAGACGAGACCGGTGGTGGACCGATTCCGAAAGGGAACGTGCACCAGATGGCCCACCCGGAGCCGGCGGGCCAACCCATCGGGTACCTCGTAGGTAAAAGAGGTGTAGACCGGAACATCGACGGCGACTTCAGCGTACAAGGTAGTGGCGGGGCAGCGAGAGGGGGTGGGTCTCAGCCAGGGTCACGACAAGGTAGTTCAGGGATCCCTGGAGTGCAACGCGTGCTCGATCGGATGACGTTTGCTTTGAATATCTGGTGGGGCTGGTACGTACAATGGGTGGCAATCGGTGACTGAGGTATGCGGATGGAACCATGAAAGGCGATATATTCGGATCGAGGGTCGGGGCGTGGTTGGTGGCATTCATCACGGGTCTTGCGTTGACCGCTGCGGGCACGTCGACGCTCGAGGCGCACTGGCCTGACGGCATCGTCGTCGTGGGTGTCAATACGGTGGACCCGTTTCTGGAACAGGAGATGATCTACGACATCGAGCAGACTCTGTCGCAGCGCAGCGACACCTTCGAGACCTGTTATCGACGCCACGCCACTCGGGGCGAAATCGTGACGGTCGACTGGACGATTACACTGGACGGGTCACCGGTCGAGATCGATGTATACGCCGACCGATACCGCATGGAGACGTGTGTCGAGTCGGCGCTCTCGGGGCTGACGTTTCTGCCGGCCTACGACCGGCACCCTCGGGCCCGCGCCGAGATCTATTTCGACGCCGAAGAGTGACGCCCATTCTCACCGTCCGGCGTCGCCGAGAATCCTCTGGCGCGCGTCTCGACGCGCCACCTCGAGCAGTTCGGCATCGTCGATGAGGTCGCCGAAACGAAATTCGGCGCGACCCGACTGCCGCTCTCCCAGAAATTGCCCGGGTCCTCGAATCTCGAGGTCGACTTCGGCCAGTTCGAATCCGTCGTCGGTGCCGGCAAAGTGGGTGAGCCGTTTTTCGGCATCGTCGGTGATCCCGTAGCCGGCCAGCAGCACACACATCGACTGCATCTCGCTTCGGCCGACACGGCCGCGCAACTGATGGAGCTGGCTGAGGCCGAAGACCTCGGGGCTCTCGATGACCATCATGGTGGCGTTGGGCACGTCCATGCCGACTTCGACGACCGTGGTGGCACACAGCACATCGATATCGCCGGCGGCGAAGGCGCGCATCGTCTCCGACTTGGCCTCGTCGCGCATCTGCCCGTGCAGGATCGCCACCCGCAGTCCCTTCAGGGGACCGTTCGCCAGTGTTTCGGCCGAGTCGACGGCCGAGCGGCGACCGGGGGCCTTTTGAGATTCCTCGACCAACGGATAGACGAAAAAGGCCTGCTGGCCCGTCTCGCGGATCCGATCCCGGACATATTCGTAGACGTCGGGCGCCGACTGGCGCGTTCTCAAAAAGGTCCGGACCGGCAGACGCCCCGGAGGTTTTTGTCGAATGACGGTGAGGTCGAGGTCTCCGAAGACCGAGTGGGCCAGGGAGCGTGGAATCGGTGTGGCCGTCATCGCCAGAAGGTGCGGATCGCGCCCCTTTTCGAGCAGGGCTTCGCGCTGGTCGACCCCGAATTTGTGTTGTTCGTCGACGACGACCATGCCCAGCGAGTCGAAGGCCACGTCGTCGGTGAAGAGGGCGTGGGTGCCGATAACCAGGTCGGCGGACCCGTCGGCCAGTCGCCGGAGGGTTTCTCGTCGCTGTGGTTCGGGCATCGAACCGGTCAGGCACGCCAGCGAGACGTCGAGGTCCTCGAACAGATCCCGTGCCGTCTTCAGATGCTGCCGGGCCAGGATGTCGGTCGGGGCCATAAACGCGGCCTGGCAGCCATTGTCGATGGCGATGGCGCAGGTCAGGAATGCGACGACGGTCTTGCCGCTGCCCACATCTCCCTGCAGAAGCCGGCGCATGGGCATCCGCCGGCCCAGATCGTCGGCCAGGCGGCCAGCCGCCTTTTTTTGGTCGTCGGTCAGTTCGAACGGTAGCCGTCGGACCAGGTCGCGACCGAGCTCCCTGTCGGTACACTGCGGCGCGCGGGCGGCCCGGCGCTGTTGGACGTATTCGTTCGCGAGCGCCACCTGGAGGCTGTAGAATTCCTCGTAGACGAGGCGGTCTCGAGCCGCCCGCAGGTCAGCTTCAAACGAGGGCCGGTCCTCGTTGGAGTCCAACAGGTGGATAGTCCGAAGGGCCTTGCGGATGCGAGGAAGGTCGCGTCGGTCGAGCAGCCCCGCGGGCACGGCGTCTTGCACTGCCGGGAGCAGTCGCCGCGCGGCCTGCTCGAGTGCCCCGCGCAGGGTCGCGTCGGGGATCCCCTCCATCGAGACGTAGACCGGCTCGAGTTCCACGCGGGCATCGGGCAGCGAGGGTTTCTTCTTCGAGAGTTCCATCGATGGATGGGCTACCGAGGGAACGCCGCCATCCCAGTCGACCTCGCCGGAAAACGTGACCCAGCCTCCGGCCTTTAGCTTCTGGGCAAACCCCCGGTACGGCAGATTGAACCAGAGGAGTTTGAAGGATTGCTGGCCGCAGACCACGTGCACCTCCAGGGGCCGGCGGCTGTGGCGCGGAGGATTGTTGACCCGTTCGATCCGGCCGCACAACTCGACGTAACCAGCATTGGCCTCGGCTGCCCGTGCACCGGTCGTAAATCGAGCGGCACGTCGGTACTTCCTGGGGACAAAGAGGAGGAGATCCTCGGTGGTGTCGATGTCTCTGGACCGCAGGTGTTCGGCGCGTTTGGGCCCGATGCCGTCCAGGTCCTCGAGGCTCAGCGACGGGGGTTCGTCATAGGTGAGGCTGAAGTAGCCGGGGCGAGAATCTGGCATGGGTCATCAGAGCCCGCTGACATTCAGGTTGCCGGCCTTCAGGTTTTCTTCGGCGCTCGACGGGCGGATGTAATTCGGTTCGGTTTCGTGGATCGAGTCCCCATCCCCGTCGGTGTCGATCAGTCGACGGCGGCCGAGGTGGGCCACGGAGAGGGGGGATGGCGAACCGAAGCTCGGCTCCAAAACGACGATGTCGTCGTGCAGGTCACCAAAGTCGTCGTATGCCTCGACGGCGCTTCCCAGAACGACGATGGACGCTCCGTCGCCGCGTCGCCGCTCGAGCGCATCGACCACGTTGCTGACACTCTGAAGCCGATCATCTTCCAGTCGACGGAACGAACCGTCCCGGGCGGTGTAGGTTCCGACGTAGACCTCATCGCGGCCGGCGTTGAGTGCGGGAACCACGACGGCGTCGGGGTGGGCTCGCGTCGATCGATAGGCCACCGCGGCCAGCGTCGAGATAGCTGCCAGGGGAATGTCGAGCCGGCGAGCCAGGGCCTTGGCCAGTGCCAGTGAAATCCGTGTGCCCGTGAAGCTGCCGGGACCGATCCCCACGGCGATACCGTCCAGGTCGGCGGGCTCGCGTTCGTGGGCTGAAAGGGTCTCGTCGACGTTCGCCAGCAACGAACTCGAGTGGTTGAATGGGACCCGACGGCTGCGTTCGTCGAGCATACGTTCACCGTCGAGCAGGCCGATGGCCTGTACGTTCGTCGACGTGTCGAGCCCCAGAATGGTCTGATACGACGTCATGGGTCACCATCCCTGCAGCCAGTCGACCATGTCCTGCCAGTTGCGCTGGATGTCGTTTTTGAACGCCAGCAGCATCAGCATGATGATCAGGGCGAGGCCGATGTAGGTGAGGATCTGTCGGGTGCGAAAGCTGAGCGGGCGCCGGCGCACGGCTTCGATGGCGTAGAACATCAGGTGCCCCCCGTCGAGGATCGGGATCGGCAGGAGGTTGAAGATGGCCAGATTGATGCTGATCAGCGCCATCATCTGCAGGAAGTACTCCAGTCCGGCTCGGCCGGCCTGGGCAGCCAGCTCCCCGATCATGATGGGGCCGCCCAGGGTATTGAGACTGACACGGCCCTGCAGGATGCGGAGGAATCCGGTGACCATCATCTCGGTGGCTCGCCAGGTCTGACCGACACCGCGCTCGGCCGCGTAGATGAGTCGGTCTCCCAGGGGATGGGCGATCGAGTCGGGCATCACCATGTCCGACATGTGCCCCCAACCGTTGTAGACCCGGTACTGCTCCTGCTTGCTCTCTCCGGTGTACTTGATGACATCGGGCCGAAGGGTCGTCTCATGGACCGACCCGCCGCGCTCATAGGTCAGCTTGAAGCTCGGCTCGACCGGTTCGTCGCTGCCACTCTGGTTGCGTTCCAGAAGTTCCTTGGAGATGGCATTTTGAACCGTACTGGTCATCATACTCCAGTTCGAATACGCGCGCTCGTCGACCGACAGGATCTCGTCGCCACGGCGCAGTCCCGCCTCGGCCGCCGGGCTCCCCTCGTCGACCTCGGTGATGTACATCTCGGCCCAGTCCAGCCCCAGCGTCCACTCGCCGTTTTCTCTCGATGGAGCGACGGTAATCGTGTCGGCGCGCTGTCCGAAAAATTGCGCGTAACTCACCTCGACCGGATATCGGTGCAGGACCAGCAACTCCAGGGGTTTTCCCCCGCTGTCACGGACGGCGTCGCGGATGTCGTGGAAGGTCGATACGGCCTGACCATCGACGGCGGCGATGCGGTCGAAGTGCTGGAGGCCTGCCCGGGCCGCCGGCCCGTCGCGGTCGTCGAGTGCGACCGTCGGGCCCTGGGTTCCCAGATGGATGCCAAGCATCCCGTAGGTGCGCCGGTTGAGTCCCAGAAAGTCGGTCTGCGTCTTCTTTTCCGGCGACACGCGAACCGTCTTCGTCTGGCCGTCGCGGCGGACGACCACCGAGAGGGTGCGATCGTAGGCATCGCGCACCAGGTCGGTAATTTGATACCAGTAGTTGACCTCGGTTCCATCGATCGAGACGATTCGGTCACCGGGCATGAGTCCGGCTTCGGCGGCCGGGGTCTCGGGCATGACTTGTCCGATCTGAGAGGGCGGAGTCGTCCCCTGGCCCAGGGTGACGAAGAAGTAGATCGCCACGGGCAGAAGCATGTTGAACAGGGGACCGGCCAGGGTCACCAGTGAGCGCTGCCAGATCGGCTTTCCCATCAGAGCGCGCTCGCGCTCCTGTTCGTCCATATCCTCGAGGGACTCGAAGCTGTGTCCCATCATCTGTACGTACCCACCCAGGGGTAGCGCGCAGACGACATACTCGGTCTCGCCCCATGTGTATCCGACGACCTTCGGTCCCATGCCGATCGAAAAGCGCAGGACCTTGACGTCGAAGAGTTTGGCGAACAGGAAGTGGCCAAGCTCGTGGATAAAGATCAGCCCGCCGAGCAGGACCAGAATGTAGATGAGACTCATGAGTGAATCATCCCTGAATCCAGGGGATCAGGCGAGTGGTGCATACATAGAACCATGGGGCGGCGAAAATCAATCCGTCGATCCGGTCGAGAATGCCCCCGTGGCCGTACAGGATCGTTCCGCTATCCTTGACCCCGTGAGCCCGCTTGAAGAGGCTCTCGACCAGATCCCCGCATTGAGCCAGCACATTGCCTGGCAACACAACCAGCGCAAAGATGCCAATCGGGAGGATCGACCAGTCGCTGAGGGCCGGAAAAATCAACCAGTTGCAGAGTCCTGCGCCCAGGAGACTGCCGGCGAGCCCTCCGATGCTGCCCTCGATCGATTTGTTGGGACTGACCGCCGGGTACAGGGGATTGTTGCCGGTGGCGCGCCCCACGAAATACGCGGAGGTGTCGCTGGACCATGCCACGACCATCGCCAGCAGCGCCCACCAGGGGCCGTGTGGCGAGCCGTGGACGATGACGAGAGAGCCGAGGAACAGTCCGGAGTACAGGACTGCGGTCACACTGGTACCCAGCTCCAGGGTCGAGCGTTGTTGGTCGTGAAAGCTGAAGAGTTGCCAGAGGCTCAGTACGACGGTTGTCGCCAGCAGCACGACGATCAATCCGGAGGGCGCATAAAAGAGTGCAGCGACGACGGCGACGGCCGATGCGATGGCGAGGAGCCGAAGGGTTCGGTGATCGTCATCGTAGGCGATATTGCAGAACTCCCAGGTCGACACGGCTGCGGCGGCGCCGACCAGGACGAAAAAGCCCCACTCCGGACTCCAAAACAGCAGATACAGGAGCACCGGAATACCGATAAAGGCGGTCAGTAGCCGTGCAGTCAATTCAGACGTCGAATTATCAGCCATCCGTCATCAATCCTGTTCTTTCTCGAGGTGTCGCTGGACCTCCTCGACCTTTTCGTCGATGTGAGGGTTATCCGGTTCGACCGATTGTGCAAACTTCAGATGTTGAAGCGCATCCTCGTAATCGTCGTCGGCGAGTTCCGATTGGGCCATCTGAAGGAACCGTCGGCCCTTCGAAGTCTGGGCAGCATCGGAGAGTGAAGACGGGACCTGTTGCGTCGGCGAAGAGAGTACGTCCGGCGGCAACCGGCGTTTTCCTTGCCGACGGGTGTCCCGGTAGCGCTTTCTCAATTGCCGGTCGCTGAGGACCTCGTGGGCCTCGGTCAGGGCGGTATACAGGGCGCTGACTTCCTTGTGTAGCTTCCGACCCCACGATTCGCTGCGATGTTGGGCGTAGCGGTCCGGGTGATATCGCCGGCTCAGTCGGTCGAAGGCATCGACGACGGTCTGATGGTCGGCACCCTCTTCGATGCCGAGCATCTCCCAGTAGGTCTGGTCCGAAAGTGCCTGCCGGCGTTGTCTGACTTCGCGGTAGAAGGCCTGCCAGCGTTCGACGTCGGGGCCGGCGTCGCCGCGATGGCGGTCTCGAAGGGTTGTGACTGCCCGGCGAAACACCGGTCCGGGGACCGGATAGTCGAGCGTGGTATCGACGTGGCTCGGGGCGTTGCCGTCGCGCCGCAGCCAGAGAATGCCTGGAGGGTTCGAGAGGGCTCGGAGTTGCTCGAGAAGCCTCGCCTGGGCACCGTCTTGCAGCGGCGGGCAGACGATAGCGACCGAAAAGTCGTGTTCCCGTAGTTTTTGAGCCATGCCCTCCCCGCGCCGCGAGGCCAACGGTTTGAAGCCGTCGGGAAGTTCGGCGGCCAGCGCTTTGAGGGTCTCGACGGACCCCGACGCCAGGAAAATATGATCCATGGTCTGGTAACCCCCTACTGCTCGAGGTCGCCCTCGAGTTTGGTTTCCATATATTTGCGAAGCTCGGGACCCAGATCGTGGCGTCTCAGGGCGTGGGCGATATTTGCCGTCAAGAACCCGAGTTTGTCGCCGATGTCGTGGCGCATGCCGTGGAATTCGTAGCCGACCAGGGCTCGCTCCCGTGCCAACTTGGAGAGAGCGTCGGTGAGCTGGATTTCGCCGTTCTCGCCGGGTGTCGCTTCCTCGAGGTATTCAAAGACGATGGGCGGCAACAGGTAGCGTCCGATGATCCCCATGTTCGACGGGGCAATGTCCGGTTCCGGCTTTTCGACCAGTGTCCGGACCCGCGTCAGGTCCGGCGCCCACGACTCTCCGGTGACGATCCCGTAGTCCGAGACGGCCGACTGCGGGACTTCCATCAGGCTGACCACTCCCTGGCCGTACTTTTCGTACACATCGATCATCTGGGCGGTGCAGTGTGGATCGGCGGTGATGATGTCGTCGGGCAGAAGGACCATGAAGGGTTCGTCCCCGATGACGTCGCGGGCACACGACACTGCGTGGCCCAGACCGAGGGGTTTTTTCTGTCGGACGGCGATTGTCCGGATCATCGAGCTGATCTCCCGGATCTTCTCGAGTTCCCGGTCCTTCCCGCGCTCCTCCAGGAGCTTTTCGAGCTCGTAGTCGTAGTCGAAGTGGTCCTCGATCGCCTCCTTTCCCCGGCCGGTGATAAAGACGATTTCTTCGATCCCCGATTCGACGCATTCCTCGACGATGACCTGGATGGCCGGCACATCCACGACGGGAAGGAGTTCTTTGGGGACGGATTTGGTGACCGGCAACAGACGCGTGCCGAAGCCGGCGACCGGGATGATGGCCTTTCGAACCTCAGAAGTTTCCATGGGGCAGGGCGGGTTGGCGGTTCAGATGATCGGACGTCGGGAGCGTAGCCGGCAGTGTATCAACGCCGCGCGGATCAGTCACGCTTGTACTGCTTCCACTCCATCGGCTCCCGGTCGCGGATACGCCACAGATAGTAGAGCCCGAATACGAACAACACGACCGAGAGGTACTGTGCCGGCGTCAGCCCCCAGTATCGGGTGTCGGCAAACAGGGCCTGATTGTTCGCGATGAACGGCTCGGCCTGTGCGCCCATCAGATCCAGGAAAAACTGAGTGTGGGCCGGGACGTCGTAGGTCTGTCCCGACTCGGGAATCGGCCAGGCGCGCAAAAAGTCCAACAGGAATCGGCAGGGAGCGTACATCAGCGGGACGATTGCGATGTAGAGTCCCTTTCGGCGCGGTTTCCGGTTGAGCCAGAGCACCGTCAACACGATGAGCCCCCACCACATCGCCTCGTAGAGCCCCAGGTCGTGTCGCACCAGTCCCTCCGGCGAGAACGAATGGCTGATGAAGGCACCGGTCTCCGGGTCGACCTTATCGAAGTAGATCTCGATGCCGAGCATCTCCCAGGGAATGTGGGTTTCGCCGCTTCCGTATGGGATGTTCTCGTAGCCGAGAGGCCACCACGAGGGAGCCCGCACGCCCAGGTGGTCGTGGACCGAGGCGCAGCCGAGCCGGCCGAAAAACCAGGCGAACGTCAGGGTCCAGACCGAGTGGTCGAGCCACATTTCGTGATCTTCGTCGGGATTGTAGCGCTTCCAGATCCAGTACCCGATGATCCCCCCGATGAGTCCTCCATAGCTGGAGATCGATCCCCAGACTTTCAGCAGGACGAGCGGGTTCTCCAGGATTGAGCCGGGCTCGTAGAAGAGAACGTTGAGAATATGGGCGAAGACCCAGCCGATGAAGATGAGCCACAGCCCGTAGTTCTGGACGCGCTCTCCGTTGAGGCCCAGCTTGCGTTCGCCCCGGCGGGCGGCCATGGCAAGACAGACCAGTAGCCCGATGGCGACAAACATCCCGAAGGAATGAAATTCGAGCCAGTCCGCACCCGGAATGGGCGTCCAGGGGCCGAGTTTGAAGAACGGAAGTGCGCCGAGTGTCTGCATGGTATCTGTCGAGGGCGTTGGGGCATCGAGGACGGAGTGCCTGTAGCGCAGTCGGCCTCGAACCTCAATGTTCGAGGCGTGATTCAAGGCCGGCAATTCAGACCAAATTCTTGACACTGATCGGGGATTTTCATAGCAACAGTGGGTGTAAAGATGGAACGGTAAGTCCCGGTTGTGTCCGGGGAGTGCGCATTTCGATGAACCGAATGTCTGCGCCAATCAGGGTGTCATTGGCACTCAGGCCGAGCCGTTTTTTTGACCGCGTTCGGCAGCGGTGTACCGGAGGAGTTGAATGATGTTTGAAGTCCGTGAAGTGGGCCGGCATCGTCCCGGCTTGGCCGTCTTGGCCGTCGCCGGGTTGGTCTTGTGTTTCGGTCTGTCTCTCCCAGGGTCTCTCTACGCTCAGCAGGACCCGGGTGCGCAATCACAGCCCGAGACCGCCGAAGAGGACGGTTCCACCGCCGGCGACTCCGAGTCGATGGAGACCTCGACTGAGGAGTCGACCGAAGACGGCGATTCGACCGAGAATGAGGACGACACCGAAGGCAGCGAGAGCGCCGAAGAAGACGAGCTGCCCGGCGAGGTCATCGAGACCCGGACCGAGACGACACGAGAGGTCTCGGGCGCAGCCGACGAAGCTCATCCGGATCGTGTCCAGCGCGGACTCAACGCGCAGGGCGTTCCCGGATTTCAGGGCATTACCTCCGCCGACGCCGTCAAGCCCAACACCTACTCGGTCGCCTTCTACGGTGATTTCAGCAAGGCGTCGGATGTGATTCGCGCCGGCGACACCAACAGATACGTAGCCGGGCGTCTCGCCATCCATGCCCAGCCCATCGAGTACTTCTCCGCCAATCTGAGTCTCGGGGCCCGCAACAACGTCAATGGATTCGGCCGCCCCGAGGCGATGCTCTCCCAGGGAGACATCTCGCTGGGACTTCGAGGCCACCACTCCCCGGTGGAATTCTTCCACTTTGCCGGAGATGTCACCATCGATGTACCCACCGGCTTCGGCTCGGCGGGACCGGACTTCTCGGGCACGGGTGTGACACCTCGCGTGCTGGGGACGCTCGATATCGATCCCCTGATTCCGGATGCGGACGTCCCGGTGACCGCGCACCTGAACGTCGGATACGAGCTCGACAATACGCCGAATCTGGTTCCAAGCGGGCTCGAGCCGACCCGGGTCGAGCGGTTCGCCTACAATTTGAGCGCCTATGACTACGTGAAGACGGGCATCGGCGTCGAGTACGCCGCCCCGTTTGTGACGCCGTTTGTGGCATGGAACCTCTCGGTTCCGGTCGCCGGACCCGAAGGCCTGTGCTCGAACCAGTCGTTGCCGTGCGTCTCCGAAGCCGGCTTCAACGCCTTTCCAAACACGTTGAGCTTCGGCCTCAAGGCCGAGCCTCTCGAGGGATTTGCGATGCATGGAGGCGTCGACATCAGCCTGACGACGCGGGATGCAGCCGGAATCCCGGTGACGGCTCCATACGCCGTGACACTGGGTCTCAGTTGGGCGGTCGATCCGACCGGTCGAGTCGAGACGGTCACCAAGGAGACCGTCGAGGTTCGTGAAGTCCGAAAGATGCCTCCCCAGTCGTATCTCGTCGGGACCGTTGTGGACAGCAAGACAGGCGATCCCATCGATAGCGCCCGGATCGAATACGTGGAGGAATCTCGCTCACCGCAGGTCACCGGCTCGGCGAATGGCCAGTTTCGGTCGTACGGATTCGAGACCGGCACCACGGTCCAGTTGAAGGTCAGCCATCCCGAATACGCAACCAAGACGGTCGAGGCGACCTTCGAGGAGGAGGGCGAGCAGTCCCGAGAAATCGCCCTCGTTCCGGCCACCGGAGTCATCCGTGGCGTCGTGACCGGGCCGGAGGGTGAACCGGTCTCCGGCGCGGCCGTCAAGATCGCCGGTCCGGAATCTGTCGAGACGACGACCGGCGAGGACGGAAGTTTCGAGGCAAAGGTCAAGGCGGGCGACTACACCGTGGGTGTGACCCAGGCGGATTATCTGGCCAGTGGCGCCGATGTGTCGGTCGAGACAGGCGGCGAGGCGGCGGCCCGAGTGGAACTCGGCCCGGCCCCCGACCAACGCCTGGCTACGCTGGAGGGCGATACCATCGAACTCGAGGAGCGGATCGCCTTCGAGTCGGGAAGTTCCACGCTCGCGGACGGCTCCCCCGAGATCCTCGACCAGGTGGCGGCGGTTCTGTTCGCCAATCCCTCGATCAAGAAGGTCGAGGTCCAGGGGCACACGGATAGTTCCGGCTCGCGGTCCGAGAATATGACCCTCTCCCAGAATCGCGCCGAGACGGTCAAGGGATACCTGACGAACAGAGGTATCGATGCGTCGCGGCTGCAGCCGAAGGGATACGGACCGAATCAGCCGCTCGTGCCGAACATCACCGAACAGAATCGTCGGTTGAATCGGCGCGTCGAATTCAAAATCCTACAGCGACGGTAAGCGAGTCGGGGCATGGCAAAACCGCGATCGGTGTACGTCTGTCAATCCTGCGGCCAAGAACACCACAAATGGCAGGGAAAATGCGGTGGGTGCGGCGAGTGGAACAAACTCGTCGAAGAGATCCGGGGTGGCGACTCGGGTGGCGGCGGCAATCCGTCGCCGTCTAAGTCCTCCGGCGGCTACGGAGCCGAGGGCGGCGACGACATCCAGAAGATGGCCGACGTCGAAAGCGGCCAGGCCGACCGGTTGTCGACCGACATCTCGGAGCTCGACCGTGTCCTTGGGGGCGGACTCGTCCCGGGCGGTGTCGTCCTCCTGGGCGGCGACCCCGGGATCGGCAAGTCGACGCTGTCGCTGCAGGTCGCGGCGATCCTGGCCTCTCAGGGTCGCGATATCATCTACATCTCCGGCGAAGAGAGTCTCCAACAGCTAAAGTTGCGGGCCGAGCGACTCGCCGTCGACCCGTCGGAGATCCGGGTGATCTGCGAGACGAGCATGGAGCGGGTCGATCAACTCCTCCGACGAGAAGAGCCGGATCTCGCCATCGTCGATTCCATCCAGACTATTACGACCGAGGAATTGACGTCGTCGCCGGGAAGCGTGGCCCAGCTCAAAGAGGTCACCGGAACGTTGACGCAACTGGCGAAGGGGCTCGAGATTCCGACGCTTTTGATCGGTCACGTCACTAAAGACGGAGCGATCGCCGGCCCGAAGGTGCTCGAGCACATGGTCGATACCGTTCTCTATTTCGAGGGTCAGAGTGGAGTCGACCATCGAGTCCTTCGCGCCGTCAAAAACCGGTACGGCTCCACAAACGAGATCGGCGTCTTCACGATGACCGGCGACGGGCTCGAAGAAGTCGTCAATCCGTCGGCGATGTTTCTGGAAGAGCGCCCGGCCGGGGCCTCCGGAAGTGCTGTCGTGCCGGTGGTCGAGGGAACTCGCCCGCTGTTGGTGGAAGTGCAGGGGCTGGTCAGCCAGACCGAATACGGCCCACCGCAGGTAACGGCGGTGGGCGTCGACCAAAACCGGGTCGTATTGCTGCTGAATATCATCGAAAAGCGCACCGGATTGAAGGTCGCCGGCCACGATGTCTTCGTCAACGTCGCTGGAGGAATGCGCGTCTCCGAGCCGGCCGCTGATCTGGCGATCGCGATGGCGATACTCTCCAGCTACATCGACCGGCCGGTCCCCAAAGAATCCGTCGTCTTCGGCGAGGTGGGCCTGACCGGCGAGGTCCGGGCGGTGTCGAAGGCCGGTGATCGTCTCCGAGAGGCGGCCAATCTCGGATTCGACTCGGCGACCCTGCCCCGCGGAAACGCCGACGGGGTGTCGTCCAGGGATGACTCCGAAGAGGGACCGGCGATGGAGGCCGATGCCCTCGACTACTGTCGCAATCTGGCCCACGCCATCCGGACGCTCTTCGGCGACGACGTGCTCTCGTGATCAGCCCGTCGTCTCTGGTTCATCGTCCGAATCCGTGGACCGTCGGTTCCGAGGGCGTTGCCGACGCTTCGGGCTCTTGAGCGCACCGAATCCGTTGGCCACGTACATGGCCAGTAGCGCGAGGCCGACGGCGTACCAGAAGACCGCGTAGCTGAGATGGCGTCCCGACGTCAGATACGGCTCGCCGACGTGTCCTGTCGAGGCAATCGGGTAGGGAATGCCACTGTGAGATCTCGACAACACTGCCACCAGATTCTCGGGTGGAGTCGGGCCGGGCAGGTCTCGATAAAAGCCCTCCACATCGAAGCTCTCCCACCAGGTCGTGTTGCCCCGGATGGTGACGTCTCCCTGCGCAAGGGACCGGCGCATTGATTTGTCTGCGATGACCGGCTCTCGACGATACATTCGGGCGGTGTAGGGCCCGTCGCCCAGAGAGGGCAGTGTGTCGACCCGACCTTCGGCGTCCTTGAAGGGAATCCACCCTCGATTGGCCAGCACCACGCCGCCCGCTTTCAGTTCAATCGGCTGGAGAACCCACATGCCGGGATCGCCATTGTAGAAACGGTGTTTGACCAGCAGACGCGTCTGTTCATCGGGGGACCCGTGCAGCCGCGCGGTCCGAAAGTGCATCTTTTGGCTGTCTAGATCGTCGATGGAGCGCACATCGACCGGGGGCTTCTGGGTGCGCGCCTCGCGGAGTTGTTCGGTCTGGAGCTTCTGTTGGTATCGGCTGAACTGCCATGTCCCCAGGGCCACGAGCAGCGACAACCCGACCAGCGTTCCGATGGTGGGCCAAAATTTGAACTCGAAGGAACCGGCACGCATGGTGATCTCCTGTTATTCGGCCTGTGGAGCCGTCGAATGGGCGTCCGGCTGAGCGTCCTGTCGGTCGACCATTCGGCCCGTGGCCATGTAGCCGGACATGAGGCTCGCTTTCAAGATACCGGTTCCCCCGATGGCCCAGGCGATGGCGTAAAACCCGCCTGCAACGGCCGGCGCGGACGCGGTCCCGACGACGGCCCATTCGATACCCTGAAGGGTCCCGTCCAGGCCAAAGAGCAAGGCGGCTGCGGCGGGAAGCCGAATCAGATTGAGCCCACCGGCGACGAGCATCGTCACGTGGGTTCGGCCGGCGCCGACCATCGCACCGTGCAACGCCATCTCGAGGCCGATGGCCCACATGACCCAGCCGATAGTCCCCACGTATTCGGCCGCGTAGGCCAGGGTTGCAGGGTCGTCGGTCACGATGGTGCTGAGCGCTCTCGGGGCTATCAGGAAGGCCAGTCCCACGGTCTGACAACAGAGGGCGCTCAGGCCGGCGTTCAGCCAGGCGCCCTTGACGGCCCGGTCGAGCTTCCCGGCCCCGATGTTCTGGCCGACGACGGCGATGCTCGCCGTCGAGAACCCGTCTCCGAACGCGTAGGCGATCCATTCGATGCCGCGGACCCCCGCTCCGAGACCTCCCTGGGCGGCGGGACCCAGTTCGCCAGCCATCCGATTGAGGATAAAGAAGACGGACCCGTAGACGAATCCGGAGACGCTCTGAAAGATGCCGATGCGAAACATCTGTCGGATGTCATCCCAGCGGGGCCACCAGCCGTCTGCAGCGGCCGTGAGATCTATGTCGAGATGACCTCGCCAGATGAGCCACAGTCCCACTACGCCCGGCAGCCCACGGCTGGCGGCGGTCGCGATCGCCGCGCCGGTGATCCCCATCGAGGGTATCGGCCCGACGCCCAGGACCAGAACCCCGTTCAGCAGGGCGTTCAGTACCAGGCTGCCGATCTCGAGCATCAACGGGATGCGAGTGTTTCCGCAGGCGCGGAAGGCTCCGATGACCACCAGCATCGTCGCAAAGAAAGGCGATGCCAGATACACGACGGTCAGGTACGCATCGATGCGAGCACCCACTGCCGGGGTGACATTCGAGATGGTGACCAACCAGGGGAGGATCGCCAGACCGACAGCGCCGACGACAAGCGACCAGACGCCTTCGCTGGTCAGGGCCTGGCGGAGTACGTCGGCCACCCGGCTGGATTCGCCTCGGCCAAAGGCCCTCGAGATCAGTGTGGTTGCGCCGGTCGGGATGACCCTCAAGAGGGTGTAATTGATGACCAGAAGGGCAAAACAGGCCGAAAGGGCGGCCGTCGCGGCCCGGTCACCGAGCAGACCGACGAAGAAGTAATCGTTGAAGGCGTAGAAGTTGACCAGCAGGGCCTGCAGGACAGCAGGCCAGGCGATGTGGATCGATTTGCCGAGGAGACTCCCCCGGGTCGCATCGACATTTCGAGAGTTGGCCAAGCTAGTCGCCTGTCAGACCCGCGACCAGACGGAGATGCCGACGATCACCAGGATAAAGAGGAGAAGAAGGGCCCCGGTGATCAGGTTGCGCCGACGGACATCTTCGGGCGGCGGAGACGTGTAGGGATGGTCTTCTTGCCTCTGGGAGTCTGCGTCTGAGTCACCGGACGATTCAGCCATGGGTACGGTGGTGAAGGAGAGTCAGCGCTTGGTGTGCTGGCGAGACCGCGACGATTCCGCGTTGAAGAACGTGTAGGCGAGCGTGACGCGGTCGATTGACTTGGGAACGTCGGGGTCGAACCAGAAGTACAGCGGCATCTCCCGGGTCTGTCCCGGATCGAGCGTCTGCTGCGTAAAGCAGAAGCATTCGATCTTCTTGAAATACTGGCCTGCTTCGGGCGGATTGATGTCGTAGACCGCCTTGCCCATGATCGACCGATTCTGATTGAGGTTCGTGGAGGTGAAGTTCACGAGCTTCTTTTGGCCCGGATGGACATCGACCGAGGGAGTCTCGGGCCCGAAGGTCCAGGGGAGGTTGTTCTGAACATTGGCCGTGAACCGAACCTCGATGGTGCGCGATTCGTCGACGGTCACCCCCTCGTAGGAATCGGTACTGCCATTTTGCCAGGAAGAGCCCCCTGGATCCAGGGACTTACAGACGATCCGGTAGAGGGGAATCGAACCCCAGCCGACGAGAAACATGGCGAGGATGAACCCGACGATATATTTCAAAAATCGGGCATTGTCGGCTTGCTGTCGGGCCGAATCAGAATCGTGGGAATCGTGGTGAGCGTCCCCCTGAGATGATGGTTTGTCCTGAGTCATGGCGTGTGTGGGTGTTCAGGGGATCGGGCTACGGGGAGGTTTTGGTCTGTGAAGAAGACTTCGACGTGAGGGTCTGACCATTCAGTTCCCGCAGGTCTTCCAACGACCGTTGGTCGCGGATCCGGTCGGCTTCGCGTTCGATGCTGGTCAGCCGGCGGGATTCGGTGAAGTGAAATGTGTTGACCGCGTCGGCGGACATCGCCCCAAAGAGCAGGGCGAGATAGATGAGCGAGCAGGCGAAGGTCCGTTTGGCCCAGGTGTGGCCGTCGGTCTCGAATGCACACCGAATGTTGCAGTACGCGAAGATCCCTCCCAGCACGATCGCCGCCGCCAGATAGACGATCCCCATCAGGCCGACCAGTCCGAGCAGGACGGTGACGCCGATGAGCAGGGCGGTGTAGACCATCATCTGGAATTTGGTCGTCGCCGCCCCCCGTGCGACTGGCATCATGGGGACGCCGGCGGCTTGATAGTCGGTATCTTTGTAGAGCGCGAGTGCCCAGAAATGCGGGGGCGTCCAGAGGAAGATGACGCCGAAGATCAGCCAGGCTGTAAGGCTCAAGTCTCCGGTGACGGCGGCCCATCCGATCAGCGGTGGAAAGGCACCGGCGGCCCCACCGATGACGATATTCTGGGGCGTCGATCGCTTCAGCCACATCGTGTAGATGAGCACGTAGAAGGCGTGACCGGCCATCGCCATCTGCGCGGCCAGTGGGTTGACGAACCACGTCAGGGTCAGGACGCCGAGCAGTCCCAGCACGCCCGCGAAGACGAGCGCCGCCTCCGGCGAGATCCGGCCCTGCACGATCGGGCGTGTCTTGGTGCGCTCCATGATGGCGTCGATGTCACGATCCCAGACCATGTTGATGGCCTGGGCGGAGCCGCTGGTCATCGCCGTGCCGAGGATGGTCCAAAAGATCAGGCTCCACGACGGGACGCCTCTCTGCGCCACGAGCATCGTACAGAAGGTCGTGACGACCAGGAGGTGAACGATCCGCGGTTTGGTCAACTCTCGATAGTCCAACAAAAGCTGACCGACAGAGCGGAACCAGCCGCTCCATTCATCGGTTCGGGACGTTGTGGTTGCGTTCCCGCTCATCGTTAGCCGTCGGTCTCAGATTCGGGTCGATTGAAGGGGGGATTACTTGGACTGGGACAACGAATCCGCGGCCAGCGTCATTCCTGCCGAAGATGGCTCGTCGGACGCACCGTCGGCGGCTGCCCGTTCGACGGATTCGGCTGCGGGCTGCTGGTTCGATGACGTCGGCTCTTCGGGCATCTGCGCGCGGTGCGGCCACAGTCCGATCGTCAGGAAGACCGAGAAGATAAATGGCGCGCAGGCAATCCCGATGATCGAGGGCCGCTCGTCGATGAGGTGCATGTAGTACCAGGCGACCATGAAGGTCTTGCCCAGCGCCAACATGATCAGTGACAGGACGACGACCCATCGGGGAAACGCCGACAGACCGATCAGAGAGGGCTCGGGGACGATGACCTCGACGACCGTCAGCACCAGAAGCGCCACCCAGACGTACATGTAGGTGGAATACAGAAAGTCGATGCCCAGAAATGTCTTTTGCTCGTGTGCCATCGCGATGCTCTCAGACTGCGGAGTTGAACGTCAGCAGGTGTCGTCGTTCGGTCTCTACGTCGCTAAATCAGATAGACGAAGGTAAAGACCAGGATCCAGATGAGATCGACAAAGTGCCAGTACAGCCCAGCGATCTCGATCAGCGAGGCATTGTCCTGGTCGATCTTCCCGCGACGTAGCCCCAGATACATGATCACGTTGTACATGACCCCGACGGCGACGTGGGCGCCGTGGAATCCGGTGAGATTCAGAAACGTCGACGCGAAGTTACTGTTGTAGGCTGGCGGGGCCGCGCCGGCGCTGAGCATGTGGGGCCACTTGTCCATGATCAGGTGCGTCCACTCGTAGCCCTGCACACCCAGAAAGAAGAGCCCCCCGAAGATGGTGGCCAGCATCCAGTTTTCGGCCCGCTTCAGATTCCCCTTCATCGTCTCGGCCAGTACGTGGACCATCGAGACCGAGCTGCAGATCAACACGAAGGTATTGAAGGCGGTCAACTGGATGCCGATGACCCCGAAGGTCTCGTACGGCATCGGCCACCCGCTGCCGGGCGACCACCTCAGACGGGCGTATCCGGCGAGGAACCCAGCGAAGGTCATGGCGTCCATAACCAGAAAGGTCCACATGCCGATCTTTCCATTTTCAACGCCGAGATTCTCGGCGCCAGCCTCGACTTGAGCAGCCATCGTCAGTTCCTGGTAATTGCGTCAGTATCAGTAGCAGTCATCGATGTCGGGGCCGCCATCGAGCGGCCCCGATCCCGGCCCGTTATTCAGCGGGGCTCGGTTGGGGTTGCAGTTCGTGGCCCTCTTCTTCGTCGTGCGAGCGGTCGACCGGCTCCCAGACGGGCGGCTCCGGGAAGTTGTGATGCGGCGGCGGCGAAGAGATGTCCCACTCGAGTGTCTCGCCGTCTTCCCAGGCATTGGCCTCGGCTTGCCGGCCAGCGTAGAGACTCCATACCAGGTTGCCCAGTGCGACGAATTGAACGCTGAACAGTGCAAATGACCCGAGGCTCGAGATCGCGTTCGCCCACTCGAACTGAGGGTCGTAGTCGAAGTAACGCCGCGGCATGCCCTGCATGCCGAGGTAGTGCTGGATGAAGAAGGTGACGTTGATGAAGATGGTCGTGACCCAGAAGTGAAACTTCCCGAGCCCCTCGTGATAGAAGCGTCCGGTCATCTTGGGCCACCAGTAGTAGATGCCCGCCCAGATGGTCATGACCGAGCCGGCCACGAGCACGTAGTGGATGTGGGCGACCACGTAGTACGTATCGTGCAACTGGATGTCGACGGGCACACTCGCCAGCACGACGCCCGACAGACCGCCGATGGTGAACATGGCGATGAATCCGACGGCAAACAACATCGGTGTCTTAAAGCTCAGCGAGCCGCCCCACATCGTGGCCAGCCAACTAAAGATCTTGATGCCCGTGGGCACGGCGATCAGCATCGTCAACAGCATGAAGGCCATGCGGACGCGCAGTGCGATGCCCGTGGTGAACATGTGGTGCGCCCAGACGACGAACCCGAGCACGGCGATGGCGATCATCGACCAGGCCATCACGGCGTATCCAAAGATCGGTTTGCGCGAGAACGTTGGGATGACCTCGCTGATCAGCCCGAAGCCCGGCAGGATCATGATGTAGACGGCCGGGTGGGAGTAAAACCAGAAGAGGTGCTGGTACAGAATCGGGTCACCGCCGCCCTGCGGGTCAAAGAAGTGGAAGGCGGCCGGGAATGTACGCTGCAGCTCCAGCATCATCATGGCGCTGGTCAGCACCGGAGTCGACGCCAGAATCAGAAACGACGTGACCACCAGAGACCAGGTAAACAGCGGCATCTGGAAGAGGGTCATGTTCTTGCAGCGCATGTTGAAGACGGTCGATAGGAAGTTGACCGCCGCCATCGTGGAGCTGGTCCCCACCAGAATGATCGCTGCAATCCATAGGTCTGCCCCCAGGCTCGCCTGGACGGACAGCGGTGGGTAGCCAGTCCATCCGAAGCCGGGCGCCCCCTTGGGCACGAGGTACGCGCTCAGGGCCATCGCCGCGGCGGCCGGGAGGATCCAGAAGCCGGCCAGGTTCAGACGCGGGAAGGCCATATCCGGGGCCCCGATTTGGATCGGCACCACGAAGTTCCCGACACCCGTAAAGATCGGGATGACAAAGAAGAAGATCATCAGGGTGGCGTGCATGCCGGGCAGCGTCGCGTAGAACGTCTCCGACATGATGTCGGCCCCGGCGGAGAAGAGCTCGATGCGGATCAGGATCGACAGCACGCCGCCGATAACCCCCATCAAGATCCCGAAGATGATGTACATCAGGCCGATGCGCTTGGCATCGGTCGAGCAGACCCACTCTTTGATGTACCAGAACCAGGAGTTTTCAGCCTTCTCGGTCAGTGGACTCAGAAAGCCCATGGCATCTGATTGGCTCATGACGGTCCCTCTGCTGCAAAAGAGTCTCTAGCTGATGTGCTAGATTACTCGTTGGACTGAAACTGTTTGCGAACCTTCTGAATTTCGGGCGGTTGGATCGGGCTGCCCTCGTTGCCCCAGGCCTGCCGGACGTAGGTCATCAGTGCGGCCAGCTCCCGGTTGCTCATGCGCCGGCCCATCGGGCTGTGGCTACCCGGGACGTTGTTGTCGACGCCCCATCGGGTCAGCAACGTCTCGGCAAACCCCTGAACGGTGCCCAGTACCTTCGGACTGTTGATCAAGCCGGGAGCCTGACCCACGCCGGTGCCCTTCTCGCCGTGACAGCTCACGCAGGCCGAATAGAGGCGCTCGCCCTCTTGCTTCAGCGTAGCGGGCGCCACCTCACCGGCCCGCACGACGGGCCGCGGCTCGAGGCCCAGCTCCTCTCGAACCTTCTTGACATCGTCGGGTGTGATTTTGCCCCCGCTGTTGCCCCAACTGGTGCGCTCATGGTTGATGACGGCGGCCACTTCGGCGTCATTGAGCTGAGAGTGCGACGCCATGTTGATGCCGCTGTAGGTGTCGCCTTTGACGGTGGTGTCTCCCTGAAGGGACTCGGCGTTCGAGCCCATCAGTACGACGTTGATGTGTTTTCGTCGCGACTCTTCGGTGTCTTTGTTGGTCCACTGGGTGTCGACGAGCGGCGGGAACTGGGCGCCCAGTCCCTGACCGTCGCCCTGGTGGCACTGGGCGCAATTGGCGGAGTAGACGGCGGCTCCGTCGGCGTCGGCCGACTGGGCTGCCTTGCGCCGGTCGACGAGCCACTGTTCAAAGCTCGACGGCGTCATCGCCACGGTCCGGAAGTACATGTTCCAGTGGCCACTGCCGCAAAGTTCGGCGCACATGCCGACATATTCCCGCGCATCATACGTGGCGAACGGGGAGACCTCCGGCACGGGCTTGCTGCCCAGGTAGTCGACCCCCTGTTTGGTGCGCTCCTTGGCGACGCTGCGGGGCGTGCCCTGGGGTCGCAGGAACGAGAGGTAGTCGGTTCGGGTCGTGGTGAGCTGTTCTTGCTGCTGTGTGTCGCGCTGCTCGAAATCGACATTTGCCGTCGAATTCGGCCCGGCGGCGTTGAACCACCAGTAGTTGTACCGACCGGGAACCGCGTCGATCTTGACGCCCAGCTCCGGGATGAAGAGGGCGTGCAGGACGTCCTCGGAGGTCACGTCGAGCTCGACGAGCGAGTTGGCCGGAACCACGAGGTTGCTGGTGGTGAATCCGCCGAACTTCTGCCCGCGAAACTCCTGTTCCGGGTACCTGAATTTCCAGTTCCACTGATATGCGATCGCCTCGACGACGATTTCGGGGTCCTGTTCGGGCTCCTGTTCGACCTCGAACATCACATCGACGGTCTTGAATCCGATAAAGACCTGGATGATCAGTGCTGCGAGGGTCCATCCGAGTTCGAGTTTGAAGTTGCCGTGGACCTGTTCGGGCTGCTCGTCGTCGGAGCGGCGCCGAAACTTGAAGATGGCCACGAACAGGATGCCCTCGACCAGGATCAGGATACCCAGACAGATCTTGGCGATGACGTTGTACAACTCGGTGATGTTCTCACCGTTGTACGAATCGACCGAGACCATCGGGCCCGACCCGGGGACCGCATACGCGGCCAGGGGCACAGCGATAATGGCCAGCACGGCCGCGACGGCCGGGAGGTAGCGGCGAATGTTGCGCGAAATGAGGTTGTCTGGACCGTTCATAGTGTCTGGCGTCACGTCGTCGGAATTCCGCCGCGAAAGCGAGGCCCCCGAATCCGGCAGGTGGGGCGTCCCAAATAGAAGGCCTGCGCCGCGTTCCAAAGCGGGTGAGGATCTACCGCTGGGCGGTAATTATTGTCAAACGAAACAGGCGATGTCAGCGGGCCATGGAGCGCCCGCCTGGCATCGGGTCGGCGATGGCAATGTGTCGGTTACGGTGTCTGCTGTATCAGTTCGCGTTCTCGGTTGAGTCGGTTTGGTTTGATTCGGCGTTCTTGTCGGCCGCGTCGTCGCCGTTGTCCGTAGTTTTGGCGGACTGTTCGGCCTTGCTGAGAAGGTCCAGGGTCGGCACCGGGCCTGCCGTCTCCAGCGAGTCAAAGCCCGCCACGTAGGCCTGAAGGTCGTGCCATTCCTTGGTCGTCAGCGTCCCGGCGGCGGTCATGTCGGGAAGCGTCCGATGGACGCCTCCGGCCACGCGTCTTGCGAAGTCGTTGACCGACCCTCCGGCGTGTTGCCGGTAGAGCGGCCGGGGTTGAATGACAAGTCGCGGAAGCGCTTGATTCCGAGACGGCGCTCGACGCAGTCCGTACGGGCCGAGGATCTTCGGCTCCGCGTCCGAGTCGCTGGTGTGGCAACTGGTGCACCGGGCTTCGAAGACGTCTTTGCCGTCGGCGGGATCGGCGCCTTCGTCGACCCGGGGCTCACCGTACATCGTCAGTTCAAAGATGCGCTGGTCTTCCTGCGCTTCGATGAGCGCGCGCTGGGCGGTCTGTTCGGTGATCGGTTCCGGGGGCGGCGGGGCACTCTGGGTGCGGCAAACATTGACGATCTGTTCGTCGGAGACTTCCTGGAGCTTGCTGTCGGGGACCCACTGGCGGATGTAGTGAGCCAGGGCCCATCGGACGTCGGGATCGATGTCCGGGTAGGCGGCCATCGCGGCGCCTTCGATGCCGTTGGCCAGCGTATCAAAGATGCCGAAAGGACTCGTGCCGTTGACCCATTCGCCCTCTTTGGCGTGAAAGTTCCGCGGTGGAGGGTTCAATGCGCCGCCGGCGGGCCCGTCGCCCTTGCCGGTGTCGCCGTGACAGGTGGCACACTGGGCTTTGTAGGTCTGTTCTGCCTTCTTCATCATCTCTTCGCCCGGCGGCTCCACGCGGCTGCTCAAATTTTTCTTGATGCTCGGTTTGCAGGTACCGTTGATGGCGCGTTGTTTGGCGGCGGCCAAGACCTCGGGCGAATCGGTCGCCTCGGGGGTCGAGCCGATGCCGCGTCGCACGTAGTGGGTGACGGCCCAACGCTCCTGATACCGGAGCGTGTCGGTGTAGGTCGGGTGATAGGCCGCCTTGTCCGACGATTCACCTTCGTCGGTCTTGGTCCGGCCCTCAAGCCCGAGCGTGATCGTGTTGTAGACCGACACCGGGCCGGCGCCGTATCGATACTGGTTTTCGGCCAGGTTCGGAACCGGATTGGCAAAGCGAGCATCCGGGTAGTCCGACGCGCCCGTCCCGTCGGTGCCGTGACAGCTCGAGCACTGGTTCTGATAGATCTGCTCGCCCTGTGACATCATACGCGGGGTCGGCACGAGCATTCGCTTGAACTCGTCGAGGCCGATCCCCTGGGCGTCGACCGTCGAGGAGAGGGCGAGGATGCCGCCGCCGGCGAGGGCGGCCGCGAGGGTGAGTTTTGCAGTCTTGTGCTTCATGGCGTCTCGTCGATTGCGTCAGCAGGTCGGCCAGAGGGCTCAGTCGGGGCGTCCGTCGGGCCGTCGAGTCACGTGTGTTGAACCTCAGCGTCGTCGTCTTCGGGGGTCTCGTGGTGGTCGTCACCGTGGCCGTGGGGCAGACACTCGTGCAAAAACGGGTCTTTGATCGGCACGATGTTTCCGCGGCTCAGCGCCCACCCGACCGTCAGTGTGAAGACACCGACGAAGCCGAGCGTCACCAGCAACTCCAGCCAGGGAAGCGGCGGAGTGCCGACGGCGACATGCGGGTCGGGGCTGTCGGGACTGAAGGCGACCCAGAACCAGATTTCGTAAAAGTGGGCTCCCAGCAGAATGCCGCAGACGACCATCAGCATGTTGCCGGCGTTCTTTTTGACTCGCCGGGGCAGCAGCAGAAAGAACGGAACGACGAATTTGATCGCGAACAGAATCGTAAACCAGTGCCATCCGCCGGCGCCCATGATCCGGTGGGCAAACCAGAACGTCTCCTCCGGGATGTTCGCATACCAGATGAGCATGAATTCACAGAAGGTGACGTAGGCGTAAAAGACGGTGAACCCGAAGATGAGCTGACCCAGCGACAGAATCTGGTTCTCGCCGACGAAGCTGCCGAAGACGCCCTGCTTCTTGAGCATGACGACGATGACGGCGGTCAGGGCCAGCCCGGCCTGAAAGAGCCCGGCAAATGTGTGGACCTGCCACATCGTCGAGAACCAGAGCGGCTCCAGCGACATCAGCCAGTACCAGGACAGAAACGACAGCGCGAAGACGAAGACCCACAGAAACAGGGTGCTCAGCGTCTTGTTTCGTTCGGTCAGAGACGGGTCGCCCGAGTCGTCTTGACGGCGAGAGTTCCGCTGAATGAGAAACGCGAAGCCCGCCAGAGCCGCCAGCCCGATCAGCGTCGAGAGCGTGAGTCCGGTGAAGTTCAGGAATCCGGACTTCAGCTCGAGCACGTGGAGGACGTGGTGCGGGATGTCACCGTGGCCGCCCCCGTGTCCGCCGCCGTGGCCGAGGCCCATCCAGGGCAGCAGAGTGTCGGCCCCCAAAAGGGCGATGGCGCCGAAGCCGGTCGCCGGCAGCAGGTACCATCCGAAGGCCTCGGGAATCCGCCGGATCGAGGTGTACCAGCTCGCCTGCGAGAGGTAGTTGATCGCCACGATGAAGGGGCCGGCGAGACCGAGGGTCAGCGTGAACCAGAAGCCGATAAGGTAGGCTTGCCAGGCTCGGTGCTGATCGTCGGTGCCGAACAGATAACCCAAGAAGGCCACTGCCCCGATCAGAGCGAGGGCGCCGCCGATCAAAAACGTCTTCGAAGACGTTTCGTAGTCGGTCGGCTCGTCGATATCGATGTCTTGATCGTGTGCGGACATGGTTCGTTACGCTTTTGGCGTCCGTGTCAGTGTACTCGGGTCCGGCGACCGGGGTCGCAGGGCGTCATTGATCCTGTGCTGATGCGTAGTCGTAATCCCACGGTTCGGGCGATTCGGCGCGCTGAAGCACGCGCACGTAATTGACGACCGCCCAACGCTCCATCGGTTTCAACTGGCTCTTGTAGGACCACATGCGCGCCCACCCATGGGTGATGACGCGATAGATGCGGCCGTCGGAGTAATTCGAGACGCGGTCGGATGTCAGCGAGGGCATCGCGCTGATGTAGCGGCCGACGGCGGCGTTTCCCTTGCCGGCGGGGCCGTGGCAGGTCCCGCAGGTCTTGAGATACGCCGTTTTGCCGTACCGAAGTGAGTCCTCGGTGACCGGGACGGGGTTCTCCAGCGGCTCGGCCTGCTCGGAGGCCGGCGCGCGCACCTTGCCGCGGTGGTGTCGGGGCAGGGTCTCGGGCGCCGGGTATCGCATCCGCTTGGTCTGCCAGCCGGCCTGGCCGGTCCAGAAGGGTTGAGCCTGCTGGTCTTCCAGGGCCGGATCATCGTGCATCTGGAAGATCGGAATCAGAGGGGCGTGGGTCTGGTCACCATGAGCGGGGAGGCCGATTTCGACGCAGCCTCCCAAGGCCACCGCCAGGGCGGCGATGCTCAGCGTCCCGACCGCTTTGTGAATGATGTCGTGGTGTCTCATAGCTTCAACGACTCTCGGAGATCGTGCGGATTTCGACGGGCTGGAGCGACTCCAGGTAATCGACGACTTCGTCGCGCTCGAAATCGGCGTCTTCGGCCGAGATCCACAGCGCGAATCGGTCGTTGGTGATATCCCGGTCGATGATGAAGGGTTTCTGGAAGCAACCGGCGGCGACCAGCATGACGATGGCGGTCGTCAAGCCGCCGATCAGGACCGTCAACTCGAACATGATCGGCACGAACGACGGCCACGGGGCAAACGGTTTGCCGCCGATGTTCATGGGCCAGTCGAAGGTCATCATGCCGAACTGAAGGGCGTTGGCCGCCAGAAAACCGGCGAGGCCGGCAAAGAAGGTGACCCATGGAATCCAGGAGCGTCCCAGACCCATCGCCTCGTCCATTCCGTGAATGGGAAACGGCGAATAGGCGTCGAAGGCCTCGTATTCGGAGTCCCGAGTCTTGCGGGCTGCCGACATCAGGTCGTCGGGGCGGTTGAAAAACGCGGCGACGCCGTGAATCGGCCCGTCGTCGGGCTCGGCACCCGCCTGAGATGGTTGAGGGTTCTCTGTGTCAGCCACGGGCGGCCTCCTTGGTGTCGGTGTCGCGTGCAGCTTCGTCGGGGTCCATCGTCGCTTTCACCTCGGCGATCGAGATCGTCGGGAGGAAGCGACAGAACAGCAGGAACAATGTCATGAACATGCCGAAGGAGCCGAGGGTCAGTCCCCAGTCGGCCCATTTGAAGTCGTAGAGTCCCCAGGCGCTGGGCAGGTAGTCGCGGTTCAGCGAGCTGACGACAATGACGTAGCGCTCGAACCACATGCCGATATTGGTCGTGATCGACAGGATGAAGACGACCCACAGGTTGCGGCGCATGCCCTTGAACCACAGTAGCTGTGGGAGCACGACGTTGTTGCCGTACATCAACAGGGCCGCCCACCAGTAGGGGCCGAACATCCGGTTCGAGAAGTGGAATCGCTCGCCGACCGCCCCCGAATAGTAGGCGATGAAGAACTCCGTGACGTAGGCGATGCCGACCACGCAGCTCGTGGTCAAAAGCACCTTACACATCACCTCGATGTGGTTCATCGTCACGTAGTGCTTCAGATTGAAGACCTCCCGCATGATGATGACCAGCGAGAGGACCATCGCGAAGCCCGAGAAGATGGCGCCGGCGACGAAATAGGGCGGGAAGACGGTCGTGTGCCAGCCCGGAATCTGAGAGACCGCGAAGTCAAAGGAGACGATCGTGTGGACCGACAGGACCAGCGGCGTCGCCAGGCCCGCCAGCATCAGATACGCGGATTCGTAGTGTCGCCAGGCCCGGTTGCCTCCGGTCCAGCCGAGGCTGAGTAGGCCGTAGATCTTGCGGCGAATCGGGTGTTTGGCTCGGTCGCGAATGCTGGCCAGGTCGGGGATCAATCCGATGTACCAGAAGACGATCGAGATGGTCGCATACGTCGAGACCGCGAAGACGTCCCACAGAAGCGGGCTGTTGAAGTTGACCCACAGAGGGCCGCGCCCGTTCGGCAGCGGGAACAACCAGTAGGCAAACCAGGGTCGACCCGTGTGCATCAGCGGGAAGATCCCGGCGGTCATCACCGCGAAGATCGTCATCGCCTCCGCAGATCGGTTGATCGCCGTCCGCCAGGTCTGGCGAAACAGATACAGGATCGCCGAGATCAGGGTGCCGGCGTGGCCGATCCCGATCCAGAAGACGAAGTTGACGATGAAGACGCCCCAGCCGACCGGGTGATTGATTCCGGTGACGCCCATCCCTGTGGCGATGATGATGGTGAGGGTGACGATGAACACGCCGAAGAGGCCGAGGCTCGGCAGAAACGCCATCCACCAAAGCTTGGTGGGGAAGCGCTCCGTATGGCCCGCGATGTCTTCGTTGACATCGGCGTAGCTCTTGTCGCCCGTCACCAAGGGTTCGCGCTCGGCGCGCGGCCCGTCTAATGGGCCGTCACCCTCGTGGTACCGGGGCAGTCCTTTCTGTTCCGATTGATCCATTGCGTCTTATCGGGCGTCGGGTTCGGCGAAGTGTGCAAGAACATTCATTCAGTCAGTGACCGGATCCTTCGTGGGCGCCGCTCTCGGCGCCGTGGCCGTCCTGGTCCTTGGTGGCCGCCGCCGCACCTTTGTCGGTGTTGCGGATGTCGCTGAGGTAGGCGACCGAGGAACGAAGGTTCAGGTGGTTCAGCGGCGAGACGGCGCGCGGAGATTCGTGGTCCTGTCGAACCTGGTGGTTCGATCCGTCGTGAATCGAGCCGAAGGTGATGGCGTCGGCCGGGCAAGCCTCCTCACAGGCCGTCTTGACGTCGTCGCCGCGCCAGGGTTCATCGGCGCGGCCCTCTTCGGTGCGCTGCCACTTCGCCCGGCGGATGCGCTGGACGCAGAAGGTGCATTTCTCCATGACACCGCGGGAGCGAACCGTGACGTCGGGGTTGCGTCCCATCGACAGCGGCTCTTCGGCGTTCATGCGGCCGTGCTCTTCGAGCTCGGGCGTGATTTTGGCAAAGACGCTGTCGGAGCGGTCTCGCGAGTAGTTGAACCAGTTGTACCGACGGACCTTGAACGGGCAGTTGTTCGAGCAGTACCGGGTGCCCACACACCGGTTGTAGGTCATCTGGTTGAGGCCGTCGGAGCTGTGAGTCGTGGCGGCGACCGGGCAGACGGTCTCGCACGGGGCATTCTCGCAGTGCTGGCACATCATCGGCTGCTGGACGACCATCGGGTCGTTGAACGCCTCGGGGTACTGCTCCGAGAAGTCCTCGACCGGTCGGTCCCCGTACATCGGGTCATCGGCCAGGTCGGCCCGTTGCTCGTGCATCTCCGGGTTTTCGTCGCTCAGCGGAAGCCGGTAGTAGCGATCGATGCGCATCCAGTGCATCTCTCGGCCCTCGAGGATGCCGGTGCGCCCGACCACGGGCACGTTGTTTTCTTCCTGACAGGCCGTCACGCAGGCCGAACAGCCGGTGCACTTGGTCAGATCGACCGACATGCCCCACTTGAGATCGTCGTAATCGTGGTCTTCCCAGAGCCCGTCGGTCGGACTGAAGGTCAGATTTCCAGAGCCGGGATCCTCCTGATACTGATCGAACGTAGTGGTTGCGATCAGCGGGCGCTGCTCCATGTCGATGACCTGCGCCCCCTGCACGACCGGAAGCTCACGGCTGTCGTCGGTCTCGGAGAGGCTGGCATCGAGTCCCGACAGAAGCTGATGGGTCTCGGAGCTCGTCGACAGCGCGAAACTATTCTCGCCGACGTCGTTTCCGACCACACCGGCTTCGCTGCGGCCATAGCCGACCGGGATGGCGACGACGTCGTCGTGCAATCCCGGCTGCATGATGACCGGGTGAGATTGGGTCGTATCGCCGACGGTGACCTCCAGCAGGTCGCCCTGTTCGAGGCCGGCTTGGTGGTAGGTTTTGGGACTGACCATTACGTAGGAGTCCCAGGTTGTCTTGGTGACCGGGTCGGGCATCTCCTGCAGGTGGCCCTGATTGGCCCATCGGCCGTCGTGCAGTCCGACGGTTGCAAACAGGGTCAGCGATTTGTCGCTGAGGTCGTCGGCTGCTCCACGGCTGTAGTCTTGAGGTTCGGCCGGGAGGGCGTCGACGGCACCGGAGGCGTCGAAGGACGGGGCGTCGGCGGCTGTCTCCGACTCCCAGACGCCCGTTCGAAGGGCGTCTTTCCAGAAGGTCTCGAAATCGACGACGAGCTCGGCGTCGGCGTGCAGTGTCGACTTCCAGTGATCTCGAAGATATCGATACCAGGCACCGGCGTCCCACGGCGTATTCTCGCCGTGTTGCGGATCGACCGGCTTCTCCGGGGCCTCCAGGAAGCTCTGAAAGCGGGGCACCACATCGCTGAACCAGGTCAGCAGGCTCTCTTCGGTCGGTCGTGTGTCGTAGAGCGGCTGAATGGTGGGTTGCTGGATCGAGTATGTGCCGGGATAGGGTTCGGCGTCGCCCCAGCTCTCCATCCAGTGCGTACTGCTGGCCAGATAGTCGGCGTGCTGCCCCGTCTCGTCGATGCGATCGCCAGTGCTGATGACCAGGTCGACGTTTTCGATGGCCCCGACGACATCGAGGTCACTGGGAGCGGCGTAGACCGGGTTTGCGTCGTCGACAATCAGGATGTCGACGTCGCCGTTTTGCATCTCGTCGACCAGGTCCGCGAGGTCGCCGAAGCTGCCGCCGGCCTGCATCGACGGACGGGCGTGGTCGACCGTCTCGCCGTTGTTGTCGAGTGCCGTATTCAGCAGGTGGACCGCCGTCTCCAGGGCGACACCGTTCTCGGTGCTGCTGGAGTGGCTGCCGGCGACGATGAGACTCTCACCGGTGTGCTGAGTCAGCTCCTGACCGTAGTCGGCGATCAGCTCGGCATCGAGCCCGGTCGTCTGTGCGACCTGCTCGGGCGTGAAGTTCTGAAGAGCCGATTCGACCGCCGAGTTCCCGGCCAGGGGGCCGGCTCCGTGGGTGACGATGACTTCGTGAGCCAGCGCCATCGCCAGGGACGCCAGGTCGCGCGGTCGGATGCGGTGGCGTTCGTCGGCGTTCGAGCCGGTGACCGTCATCGACCCTTCAAAGGCCACAAACCGGCTCATCTCGCCTTCTTCGGGCCGGCGGGTCGATGAAAACTGCTTGGTAAATTCGGTCGGGGACAGCCAGGTGCCCAGAAAGTCGCTGCCCAGCGAGACGATCATCTGGGCGCGGTCGAACCGATAGCGCGGGATGTGTCGGCGGCCGAAGGACAACTCCGAGGCTTCGGCGAGCGCCGAATCGTTGAGTGGTTCCCAGGAGACGGCCCCGAAGTCATTGGAGGCCGATTCGATTTCGTCGAGCAGGGCGGACCGGGCGCTGCCACGTTGATTGTCCGACAGCAGTCGGATCGTCCCGGAGGAGGCCGCTTCGCTGATTTTGGCTCTGACGTCCTTATCGAGGGTCTCCCACGCGACGTCCTTGGGCTCGGCGTCGGGGGCCGGCTTCAGGGGATTGCGGGCGCGGTCCGGATCGTAGAGTCGTCGATACGATGACGCACCGCGAGCGCAGATCGACCCTTCGTTGATCGGGTGGTCCGGATTGCCCTTGACCGAGATCGGTCGGCCGGCGCGGGTCTTGACCAGGACTCCACACTGAGCGGAGCAGCCGTTGCAGACCGATGCGTATTCGTTGGGTGTTCCCTGCTGCACCTCGTCCGGACGGTCCAGGTAGGGGACGACCTCTTCTCTGGGATAACGGCAGTTGGCACCGGCCATCGCGGCCGACGCGGCGGCGACCCCGGAGACTCGCATGAACTCGCGGCGCGACATCTCGAGGTCGTCGGAACCGTCCGAGAAACTGACCTGGACACCACCTTCGTCGGTGCGGCGGATCTTGGTCTCCGCACCGTCTTGGTGTTCGGCGTGGCGGGGGAGGTCGGTTGTCGTCTCGTTACTCATAGCGCAATCGGTTCAAGTCGAGAGAAGCCTGGAGGCTCATGGTGACGGGACGGGCGGGTCGGTTGCGACCCTGGCGTCCGCCGCCGGCCGCCGGCTCAGTAGTGACAGGTGGCGCAGTCCACCGGGGCGTTGTACTGCGGCTGCCGGTGACAGTTGACGCACCATCCCATGTTGAACGGGACCTCGAGGCCGACGCGATCGACGACGCCGGGTCCTTCTTTCATGGTCGATTTGGGAATGTTTCCGTGGCAGCTTTCACAGCCGACGCCCGCCGTGATGTGGGGCTGGTGGCTGAATTGTACGTGGTCGGGCATGTCGTGAACTTTGACCCACTTGATGGGCTCGCCGTTCTTCCACGCTTGGCGCACCTTGCTTATCTCATTTTTGTAGAGAGCGCGCTGCTGATCCGGCAGCTTGTCCGGGCCTTGATTGCCCTGAATCAGGCTGTGGCAGTTCATGCAGGTGTCGGCGCCGGGGATGGTGGCCTTGGGCCCCTCGGTCACACCCACGTGACAGTAGGTGCACTGAATTTCATTTTTCCCGACGTGGACGTGGTGGCTGAACTTGACGGGTTGCTCGGGTGCGTACCCCTCGCGAGGGTTGATGCAGGCCGAGAAGCCGACGAGCAATGTGAGGGCCAGCATCCCAGCCGTGGCCAAATATCGAGTGTGCATGGCAGCGTGCCAACTCTATCGTAACTTAACGTCCGATTCTGCCCATATCCAAAGGGGAGAATCCATCCAAAGCGGTGGTTTCTATCCCACGCCCTCAACCCCATTGTCAACAAAACTTGTCGGACATTCGCAGGGGCGTTGCGGCGTGGTCGCCGGCCGCTCTCATCTGTACCGGGGCCACGCACTGAATACCAATTCATCGAGTCGGGGTCAAAGTAGATCCGTAGATGACACAGGGGGAGCTTGGGTCTGGCAAAGGGAGGTCCTTCAGCCGTCGGCGGCGAGGTGCCGGTCGGTCCCGAGCCACCAGAGGAGGCCGGCGGCGGCGATCGTCGCTGCCGCCACCACGAACGGGGCGCCCGGAGCGACGGCGTCGAAGACGACCCCTCCGATCGCCGGGCCGACGATGCGGCCCAGGCTGCTCGAGGATTGAAGGACGCCCATGATCTTTCCGGTCTCGGAGGGATCATCGCTGAGTCCCGACGTCAGGGACAAAACGCCGGGATGGACCAGCGCGCGGCCGACGGTGGCGACGCCGAGAAACACCAGCAACGCCCCGAGCGGTCTGTACAACGGGACGCCCAGGAGCCCTCCCGTACACAGGATCAATCCCACGCCGACCATTCCGCGATCGCCCAGTCCGGTCGAAATCCGGCCGATCGTCCCCTGGACCGCCGCCATCAACAGACCCATGCCGGCGAACAGGAACCCGACCTGACGTTCGTCGTACCCGTAGACTTCCTGCGCGTAAGGCAAAAACGTCACCTCCAAAATGGCGACCGCCACCGTGAAGGCGAAAAAGAGGCCGCACATCTTCAGCAGGTCACCGCCGTTGGTGTGTTCGATGAGGGTGTTCAGACGCGTGCCGAACTGGGTGCGTTCGGTGGCCGAAGAGCGCCGTGGGGGTTCGACCAGCGCCCACGCGCCGAACAGAGCTGTCAGCCAGGCCATGACGGCGGCGACGGCGAAGGGGAGTCCCGTGCCGAGAATCCCCGGGCCCGCGGTGAAGACCTCCGGATAGGCGTTCGGAAGCATGGCGACCCCGGCCCCGATGGCCGGACCGATGGTAAAGCCGATGCCGAAGCTGATGCCCACGATCGCCATGCCCTGGCTTCGATCGTCGGCGTCGGTGGCGTCGGCGATCATCGCGGACGCCGTGGCCACGTTCCCGGCGCACATGCCCGCCAACAGACGGATCGGGTACAGCCACCACAGAGAGGTCGCCAGAGCAGTCAGAAGGTCAAAAACGCCGAGCCCGAAGATCGTGGCGATCAGCACGGGCTTGCGACCGACGCGGTCCGAGAGGTCGCCCCAGACCGGTGCCATCAAAAACTGACCGAACGACTGAATGGCGAACAAAAAGCCGACATCGGTCGCCGTTCCTCCGACCTCGAGGGTCAGGGCCGGAAGGATCGGGATCGCCACGGCGAAGGCGATGAGATTGAACAGGAGCACCGGGATCAACCGGCGCAATGTGGGCTGGGTCAACATGGCAAGCAGGTCTGTAGCAGGATCGGCGGCGACGACCAACCCGTGGGCTGACTGTAGGGATGAGATGCAGGTAGCCCGCATCACCGTTGCGTGACGTGTCGATGACGTCGCCGTCCCGATCGGACTCTTGCCAACTAGGAATCAGACGCACACACTGTATGTTGGTGCATGTACGGAGATCCGTCGTCGGCATTCGCGCGGCGGGGTCCGTGCCTCCGCCCGTGCCCATTGGATCGCCATCATCGGCCATCTGACGGGCAGGGGCAGGGGCTCTGTTCAGTGCCATCGGGGGATCGTTCGTAGTAATACTGGACCCACTCGGACCCCATCGTTTTGGATCCTGCTCTTCTCGATTTCATCGGTATTGTTCTGTGCCTCTGCGGCTCTGCCTTCTTCTCTGGGTCGGAGACCGCGCTGACGTCTCTGAGTCAGCCACAGATCCAGAAGCTCATCGATGAGGAGGGGGCCGAGGCCCTGAAGCTGTGGCGCGATCGGCCCATTCAGGTGCTGACCGCCATCCTCATCGGCAACAACATCTTCAACATCACCGCCTCGGCCCTGGCGACCGAACTGGCGCAGACGTTGCTCCAGGACAACAGTTTTGCCATTCCGGTCGCCGTCGGTGCCATGACCTTCGCGCTGCTGACCTTCGGCGAAATTACTCCAAAATCCGTGGCCAAGCAGTGGGCGAAGAGACTGTCGCCGACGATCATGTGGCTGATGCAGTTTCCGTTTTTGCTGTTCAAACCGGCGACACTGATCTTTACGGCCATGACCCGGCGGCTGATGCGCTGGATCGGCGACGAGAGCGAAGAACACTTCGCCACCCAGACCGCCGAGGAGATCGAGTATCTGGTCGACCTCGGAGCTCGGCAGGGGTCGTTTTCGGAGGATCGCGAGCGGCTGCTCCGGTCGGTCTTCGAGTTTCCCGACACCATCGTCCGCGAGGTCATGGTACCGCGCACGGAGATGGTGACCGTCTCGGTCGACATGGATCTCCAGACGATCGTCGATGTGTTGACCGAATGCGGGCACAGTCGGATCCCGGTTCGCGGCGACAATCTCGACGACATCCGCGGGCTGTTTTACGCCAAGGATCTGATCCGACTGGCGAAGACCGGAGAGGTCGATGAGTTCGACATCGAGAAGTACCTCCGCGAACCGTACTTCGTGCCCGAACAGAAGGGGATCGCCGAGTTGTTGTCCGAGTTCCAGGCCGAGCACATGCACATGGCGATCGTCGTCGATGAGTTCGGCGGCACCGCCGGGTTGATCACCCTGGAAGATATCATCGAGGAGTTCTTCGGCGACATTCAGGATGAGTACGACACCGAGGATCCACCTCGAATCGAACGCATCGACGAGCACATCCATCACGTCGATGCCCGCATGCCGATCGACGAAGTCGAGTCATTCTGCGGGCTCGAGCTGCCCGACCATCCGGACTACGATTCCCTGGGAGGGTTTCTGATGGCCCAGTCTGGGTCGGTCCCCGAGGCCGGCACGGAAGTCCACTGGGAACACGTCGTCTTTCGCGTCCTGGAGGCCGATCCCAAGAGCGTCCAGTCCGTCGAGATCGAGAAGGTCAGGGAGCCGACGCCCACCATCGACGAAGTCTCCGACACCGACGTCGGACTCGGAGACACAAGCAGTGCGGTCGGGGCCGATGTCGACGACAGCGAAGAGGGGACCGGCGAGGATCAAGAGGGGTCCGATGAAGACTCCGAGGGCGATTCATCCTCGACGGTTCAGGAAGTGGTCTGAATGACTGATTTTGCATAATCGGTCGCCGGGGCTCGTCATACAACCCGAACGGACCGGTCGACACGACATCTCCTCTCTATCTGCAACGAGTAGACGCATGATGACAGCCCGATCTGGACAACATTCCGACTGCGACACCCATCCGGCGCCAGGCCGCTGGTCTGCGCTGATTGCGGTTCTGTTGATGTGCCTTTGGCCGGCGTCGACACTCGGCGCCAACCCCGGTGACGAGGCCTCGGCGACGGAGTCGTCCGCCGGGACGGCAGCGCTGTCGGCCGAGGCCGTCGCCGAACGGATCCAGCAGTTTTACCGGGAGACCGAAGACTTTCAGGCGGATTTCAAGCAGGTCTACACCGATGTGGCTGCCGGTGAGACCAAGAAGAACTGGGGGCGGGTCTATTTCAAAAAACCCGGCCGCATGCGCTGGGATTACTACGACACCGAATCGCTCGATCAGCGGACCAAGACGTTGGTCAGCGACGGGAAGATCTTCTGGATCTACGAGCTCGAGTTCGACCAGGTCTTCAAACAGTGCCTGTCGGATAATCTGTTGCCGACCAGCCTGAAGTTTCTGATGGGGCAGGGCGATCTTCTCGAAGAGTTCGACGTCTCTTACACCGATGGCTCTACGGCGAGCGAGCCGACGCTGGTGCTCAAGCCCAAAGAGCCGACGTCGAAGTACAAGAAGCTGCACTTTCAGGTCGACCCGGATTCCTTTCAGGTCGTCAAGACCACCGTCTTCGACCCATACGGCAACACGAATACGATTCACTTTCGTGAGCCGACGGTAAACTCCAACCTTCCCGACAGTGGCTTCGAGTTCGAGCCCCCGAAGGGCGCGCGACTGCTGAACAAACAGAAGGACTGCGAGTGAGTTCGGGTGACGAACAGGATCTACGCAGTGAACAGCCCCTGTGGCCGCTGTTGCTGTTTGGACTGAGCCTGGCGTCCGTCGGGTTTTATCTGGCATTCCGTCCGGCCTCGGACCCGCCGCGCCAGCAGGATGAATTCGGCATCGAGCCTCAGTATTTGGTCGATGAGCAAGGCCTGGCGCCGACCGACCCCGGAGAGCCGGTGTCGCTCGCCTACGGCCCCGGCGGCGATCGTCGCCTTGCATTCGAGATGCGCCAGCGCAACGAATCCCAGGCCGGAACCCTCCGGACTCGGCTCGCCTTCATCTTGTCGGAGCGGCTCCGCTCGCCGGACGACGGATCCAATGCGAGCGGCGAGTCCACGTCGACGGCAGCCGAGGAGGCCGCGGTCGCGATGGAGTGGGACTTCGACCGCGTCGCCGTATCCGTCCGGGAGGGCGAAGGCGAAGTCGGCCGCGACATCGTCGACCAGGTCGATCGACTTCTGGCAGGCACAAAACAGCTCCGGACCTTCGACCGGATCGGGGTTCCGTTGTCCGCGGACTGGACGTCGGTGACCAACCCCCAGGTCCGGGACACGCTCGCTCTGCTCCGCCACGCTCAGACGCTCCTTCTGCCGCGACTTCCCCGCGGGCGGGTCAACGCCGGAGAATCGTGGGTGTATCAACTGAAATCCGATCGTCCGGACCTTGCGGGGGACGGCCGCATGAAGGGGTCGGTCGATGTGGAGACGGTCTACCGGGGGAATATCACCGTGGATGATGGGAGAGAGCTTGCGGTGCTTCGGCGCACATTCTCGATCGACGGAGTCTTTCGGGCTGACGATGGACAAGGAGCCCAGACGCGCGTCGCACTCGAGGGTACGGGCTCCGGCACGACCCTCTTCGAGCCCTCGAAGGGTCGTGTGGTTGAAAGCCGGATCACGCTGGACCGAACGATGACCCGATCCGACGCAGACTCCGAAGATCCGGACGCCGGTGCGACGGGCGGAGCAGGTCGCGTTCAGTTGTACCTGGGAGAGCGATCGGCGCGGTAGCCGACCGGCGCACGCCGGGTCAGCGGGTCGATCCGCTCGAGATCCCGACCGAGAGATTCACCGACACGAGCGATGCGGGGAGATCGAAGATGGGGACGTACGATCCGTAGACGCGAAAGCGGATTCTGTTCCACTGGTATGCAAAGGCCAGTGTGCCGCTGGCGGCGTGGAAATTTGAGTTGTCACCGGTTCGATCGATGAAGGGGTTTGGGGCCAGTCCCACTCGTCTGTATCCGCCGCCGGCAACGATTTCGAAATCGCCGATCGGGATGAAGACTCTTGGGCCCAGACCGAACCCGAAGATCTGCGTCTCTCGCAGCAGTGGTGGCGGCGTCTGGCGGCTCATGAAGTAATTGGTCTCGATCCATGCGCTCCCGCCGACGTACCGACTTCGGAGGGTCTCACGGATCTCGAAGCCGACCCCGGGTTGGATGTCGGAGCCGAGCTCGCCGACGACGAATCGCGGCCCCGATCCGATCGAGAGCGTCGACAGGGGAGGAGCGGTCTTGCCCACTGCGGGGATCATCACCGAGACCGCCGCGACAGCCGCGGCGATACCCCGCAGCTTGTGGAGATGCCGTCGCATCAGAAGCAACGCGCCCAGCAGTGCCACGAAAATCAACGCGGTCGGGGATGGTCCGGTGGGATCGGCCGCACTACTCTGGCAACCACTCTCGGGGCGCGGGAAGCATCGGCCGTTGTCCGTATTGCAGCTTCTGCCGTCCTCACAGTCTGAATTGCTCAAGCATTCTACGCACGCTCCGAGTCGGTTCGAACAGAGCTGGTCTCCCGAGCAGTCTCCGTCGTTCTGGCATTCAAGTTGCTCCGTCAGCAGTACGTAGTCCGTCTCGACCCGGCAGTTCGGCGCTTCGCAGGAGAGCTCCAGAAACAGCCTGCTGCGCGTGAAGATCTCGGCTGGAACGAATCGATCCGTGACTGACTCTCCCTGGCCGAGGGTATAGGACTGGGGGAAAACATCGCTCTCGATCGGAGGTCCACCGCCGTCGGCTCCGGCATCCCCGCCGTCGACACCTCCCCCGTCCTGAAGGTTCTCAAGGCCGGGAAACCTGACATCGAACGTGACCTCGGTTCGGGGGCCGGGATTTCGAATCACGATGTCGAGGATGTTGGTGCCGGGGCTCGACCGTGAAATATCCCGTCCAGAGGGACAATCTGTTTCCGAAGGCGCGCAGAGAGTTCCGGAGGTGACGGGATCGATCGTCGTATCGCATCCGGTGAGCAGCCCCGCGAGGCATGCGGCCCAGAGCAGGGCAACGGAGATGAGTCGGGAAGATCTGTCTGTCGTCGAGGGGGCCATCGAACACCGTCAGTCGGTAACTTCCAGTTCTTTGAACGTGTCGGCCAGCCGGTCTGCCAGGTCCGAGGCTGCCATGCCTCGCTGGCCCATCTCATCGGCGGCTCGGTCGCCGGCATCGCCGTGGGCCCACACCGCAACGCAGACATCCTCAAAGGGATCCCCGGTCGACGATTCGGCGAGACGTGCCGCGATGCAGCCCGTCAGGACGTCACCGGTTCCGCCCGTCGCCATGCCGGGGTTCCCCGAGCGGTTGACGGCGACTCGGCCGTCGGGCGAGACCACCGTCGACGCGGCGGATTTCAGGACGACGATGCAGTCGGTCTGTCGGGCCAACTCAAGCGAGACGTCTATCGGCGAACTCGTGACCTCCTCGATCGGCGCCGAACAGAGACGTGCCATCTCGCCGGGGTGTGGGGTCAGTACGACCGTGGACCCGGCGCTGAAGGTGTCGAGGGCCGACAGACCCACCGGGCCGGCGACGAGATTCAGGGCATCGGCATCGAGGACAGCCATGTCGATTTCACTGCCGAGGACCGTCTCTACAGCGCGTCGGGAGTCTTCGGTCTGCTCGAGCCCCGGCCCGCAGGCGACGACGTCGGACTCTTCGAGCAGTGACTCCAGCCGGGCGAGGTCTCCGATGACGTCGGCGGCCATTGCCTCGTTGATCGACGGTGCGATTCGAGAGACGACTTCCTCTCTGGTGCCGATGGTGAGCAGCCCGGCTCCGCTCCGGAGGGCTCCGCGTGCCAACAGCAGTGCGGCCCCGGTCTTGTCTCGGCTTCCCGCGACGGCGAGGACGCGTCCGGCGCGCCCCTTGTGGTAGACTTCGGGTCGTCGGTTGAACCGTTGCCGGGACCAACGGGCATCGAGCCACGTGCCCCGTTCGACCTCCCGGGTATCGAGCCGCTGTTGTCGATGCGCCTCGTCGGGGATCCCGATGTCGATGACCTTTAGATCTCCGCACAATCCGCGACCCGGGTACAGTGCCTGACCGAATTTGGCGGTGCCAAACGTGGCCGTGGCTGCGGCGTCTACGGCGGTGCCGAGGATCTGGCCCGTCGCACCGTGGACGCCGCTCGGGATATCGACGCTGAATACGTTGGGTTGGTCATTCAGGAACTCGATCGCGTCGACGTATGATCCGCGTACATCGCCGTAGAGGCCGGTCCCCAGCAGCGCGTCGATCCAGACGCTGGCATGGGATAACGATGCAAGTTTGCTGCGCAACTGGCGGCCGTCGAGGTCACTGAGGTCGTAGATTGGAAGTTCGAGCCGGCGGGCGGCATCCAGGTTCAGCCGGGCGTCTCCCTCGATACCCTCCGGGTCACTTACAAGGCAGACGAAGGGATCGTATCCGCGCTGGTGAAGCATGCGCGCCATCGCGATGCCATCGCCGCCGTTGTTGCCACCGCCGCACAGACATCCGATACGACTGCTGTCGCGCGGGGCGAGGGCCTCCAACAGATGGTCTGTCGCGCCCAGCGCGGCGCGCTCCATCAGGACCGCGCCGGGGAGGCCGAGCTCCTCGATCGCATAGGCATCGAGGCGTTGCATGCGTGAAGGGGTGACCAGTTGCATCGCAGCTGCAGGGTATCAGGGACGGGACATTCGGGCGATCATCAACGTGACGAGTTCGTCGGTATGGCTCCAGGAGACGCTTACAACCGGGGTCTGGTCGCCCAGCAGCTCCTCGAGCTGGCCGCTGTACTGCGGTACCGGCCGACCTCGGTCGCCGGCGACCCATTCGATGTCGGTGGGGACGGCCGAGTCGGCATCCAGGCCCAGAGACTCCATCAGCAGCGATTTGGCAGCGGCTCGCGCGGCAACCTTCTCTCGGCGACGCGGGCCGGCGCATTCGTCGCGTTCGCGCCGGGTCAGCCAGTCCGGCCGGTCCCACTCGGCCGGATCGACGGCGCGGGTCAGGAGAGTCTCAGACCTGGTCAAAACCGTGCTCCCGGGACTCGAGTATGGCCTCTTTCATCTCGCGGACCGCCTCCTTGAAGCCGACGAAGACGGATCGCGAGACGATACTGTGACCGATGTTGAATTCTTCGATCTCGGGGATGGCCGCCACCGGCGCGATATTCTCCAGATTCAGGCCGTGTCCGGCTGCCACATGGAGGTCATATCCGTCGGCCAGGGTTGCTGCTTCGACGAGCCGGTCGTACTCGGCCTGTCGAGACGACTGGGTGTCGGAGCGATTGTGAAAGGCCGCACTCGCATCGCAGAAATCTCCGGTATGCAATTCGACCAGTTCGGCGTCTGACTCGGAGGCCGCACGGATCTGGGCGGCCGAGGGGTCGATAAAGAAGCTGACCCAGCAGCCGGCGTCCTGGAGAGCGTCGACCACCGGTGCGAGTTCATCGGCTCGTCGAACGGCGTCGAGTCCGCCTTCGGTCGTACGCTCCTCGCGCCGCTCGGGCACCAGAGTGACCATGTCGGGTTGGATCTCGGTGGCGATGTCGACCATCTCCTCGGTGGCCCCCATCTCCAGATTCAGCCGGGTGCCGACGGTCTCTCTGAGCACTCGCACATCGCGGTCTTGGATGTGGCGGCGGTCCTGGCGCAGATGCACCGTGATCTGGTCGGCGCCGGCCGACTCGGCCAGCACGGCCGCGTGGACCGGATCGGGATAGTGTTCGCCGCGGGCCTGACGGACGGTTGCGACGTGGTCGACATTGACACCCAGTTTCGGTCGTTTCATTGCGGGTCAGCCTCGATTGGAGTGGCGGGTGCGACTGTTGCTCACCTTCGAGGTTATACATCCCCGTCAGATTGACAACGCGACGCCCCTGTGCGCGGCGGCCACCTAGGAGGGGGTGCCACCGATTGCATCGCGCAGCGTATCGGCGAGCAACTCGGCGTGGCCGCGGACGATGTCGGGGTCCGGCCCCTCGACCATCACCCGTGCGACGGGCTCGGTGCCCGAGTAACGAACGAGTACGCGCCCTTCGCGCCCGAGTTGTTGCTCGACGTCGTCGACGGCCTCCTGGAAGTCCTCGAGTTCTTCCAGGGGCGGCTTCGAGCTGACCGTGACATTCACGAGCGTCTGCGGGAACGGCTCGAGTACGTCGGCGAGTTCGCTGAGAGGTTTTTCGCGTCGTTTCATGATCGCAAGGACCTGGAGGGCTGCGATCATGCCGTCGCCGGTCGTGGTATGGTCGTTGAATATGAGGTGCCCCGACTGTTCGCCGCCGAGGTTGTAGCCGTGCTCGCGCATCGTCTCGACGACGTACCGGTCGCCGACTTGCGTGCGAACGACGTCGATCCCGTGGTCCTCGAGTGCCCGGTCCAGGGCGATGTTGCTCATGACCGTCGCCACCAGCGTATCCTCGGCGAGGGCGCCCCTCTCTTTGAGATGCAGGGCGCAGAGGGCGAGAATCTTGTCGCCGTCGATGACCTCGCCGTCCTCGTCGAGAAGGATGACCCGGTCCGCGTCGCCGTCGAGGGTAATCCCCAGGTCGGCGCGCGTCTCGCGGACCCGCTCCGAGGCCCGTTTCGTGTGGGTCGACCCACATTCGTGATTGATATTGGTGCCATCGGGGTTGGTGCCGATCGTAAAGACCTCGGCTCCCAGCTCCGACAGGACCGCCGGAGCCACCTTGTAAGCCGCCCCGTTGGCGCAATCGACGACCACACGGAGGCCGTCGAGGGCCAAATCACGGGGAAACGTGTTCTTCAAAAAAACGATGTAGCGGCCGGCGGCGTCGTCGATCCGGGTCGCTTTGCCGATGTGCTCGGAGTCGGGGCGGGGCGGCCGGTCTTCGAAGACGTACTCCTCGATCTGGGCCTCTTCGGAGTCGGGGAGCTTGTAGCCGTCGCGGCCAAAGATCTTGATCCCGTTGTCCTTGTAGGGGTTGTGGCTCGCCGAGATGACAATCCCGGCGTCGGCGCGCATGCCCGTGGTCAACGACGAGATCGCCGGGGTCGGAAGCGGGCCGACGAGCTGGACGTTGGCTCCCATGCTCGTGATCCCGCTGGCGAGGCCTGACTCGAACATGTAGCCCGACAGGCGCGTATCCTTCCCGATCAATATACGGGTTCGGTGTTCGCTGCCGTTGTCCGGGGGATGCTCGGAGAAATAGTGGGCGATGGCCTGACCCAGCCGGACTACCACGTCGGGGGTCATCGGATATTCATTGGCGACACCGCGGATCCCGTCGGTGCCGAAGAGTCGACGTTCGGTCATGGCTGTCGATGGGGTGAAGGACTAATCGGTCGAATCCCCAGTACCGTCGTCCCCGGGCCGTGTCGTGACCAGGAAATGCTCCGGCTGCATGCGGACGATCTCGATGGTGTCGGGGATATTGCGCAACGTGGGTTTCTTTTCGAAGGTTCCCGGCTCCTGGCCGTCCTCCGCCGCGAGATCGATGACGGCGTAGACCTGGTCGGCATCCAGGTTCTCGACGGTGGCGGCCGGCCCGCGGATGGTCACGTCGAGGGTCGCCGGCTCGACGTTCGTGTCGTAGGAGGTGTTGACCGGTCGAACGGTCAGCCCTTCGAAGGTCCGCTGGGCTTGCTCTGCGGCGATCTCGACCGACACGGTCACGGGATTGGACAGGTCATAACTGATCTGAGAACTCTCCGGCCGCAACTGAACTTGCTTCTGAAACGAGCGTGCTCGACCGGTTACATCGAGCCGTTCGGTCGGAACCGACTGGAGCGGATCGATGACGCTTTTGGGGCCGTTGACCGTCAGTTCCGACGGGTTCACTTCGACGCCCTGAATGACATATCCGGGTCGAGTGCGGCCGACCACGCGCGGAGACAGCTTCACGGTCTTTTCGACGCGCTCCTCCAGTTCGACGCGCACGGCACTCGGGTCGATCGAAACCGTTCGCACCCCCGGTGGGAGTTTGACGGCGTCGGGGGTAATCGGCACCACCTGTCCATCGTCGTCCGGCGAAATCTGAACGGTGACGGGGTCGAGGTCCTTTTGGTCGAACTGATTTAGCGACGACCATCGGCCCCGCAGTGTCAGTTTGACGCGGTCGATATTCGGCTGGGTCAGGATCAGATTCTCGGGGATCGAGAATCGCACGGGGGCGGCGGCGATCATCTGGGTCTCTCGGTCTTCGCCGACCCACAGGTACAGGGCGACGGTCAACAACAGGGCGATCGCCTTCAAGTGTCCGTTGCGTACGAAGACGTTGTAGGCGAGCTGGCGGATCTTACCCAGCGTGGTGTCCGGCTCCTCGTCGCTCATCCGTCGAGTACCTCCGAGGTCTCTTTAGAGGAACTCGACGAATTTTTGTCGGACCCGCGATTTCGGAAGCGGTCCAGAAATCCGCTGCGACGGATCGTGAAGGGCTGACCGCTGTAGAGCTTCTGGAGAAGATCGCGCATTTCGGTGTTGTCGAGGTCTCGATACATCTCCCCGTCGAATGCGATCGAGACCGTGCCGGTCTCTTCGCTGATGACGACGACCGCGGCGTCGGTCTCTTCGGAGAGGCCGATCGCGGCTCGGTGACGGGTCCCCAGTGTCTTTTCGACCGCCGGGTTGTTCGTCAACGGCAGAAAGCAGCCGGCCGTCGAGACCCGCCCCTGCTGGATGATGACGGCGCCGTCGTGCAGCGGATTCTGATGCTCGGGCAAAAAGAGGCTAAACAGGAGGTCCTTGGTGACACTCGCGCCGATCTGAATCCCCTCCTGAGTGTAGTGGGTGAGGTCGGCTTCGCGTTCGATGGCGATCAGGCCGCCGATCCGGCGCGACGACAGCATCATACTCGCCTTGATCACCTCTTCGATGACCTGGGTCTCCTCGAAGGCGCGCGTGCCCGACAGCAGCGAGGTGCGGCCGACCTCCGCCAGCGCTCGCCGAATGTCGCGCTGGAAGATGATCACGATGATGATGATGAAGTTCGCGATGAATCGTTCGATGAACCAGTGCGTGGTCGCCAGGTTCAGGTAGCCATCCTGCGAGAGGACATAGAACAGCAGGATCAGCACCAGCCCGATGATCATCTGGACGGCACGCGTCCCCTTGATGAGCAGCAGCATCCGGTAGATGACGTAGTAGACGATCGCCAGATCCATGACGACCAGGATGGCGTCGGACCACTCTTGGATGCGGAATATCTCGAGTAGGGCGTCCAAGGGAGCGTCTCTACCGTGGGTCTGAAGGGGGACTCTGTGGGTCGGGTATCAACTGTATGAAAGAATGGAGGATTTTGCGGGGATGACAAGGGGCGAAATCACGGTGCCTCCTGTATCTGCTCCACTCCGCCGCAGATCGCTTCGGTGGTTCGTGCGACATCGACCATTTCGGCGACGTCGTGAACCCGTACGATGTCGGCGCCGGCGAAGAGTCCGCAGGCGACGGCTGCAGCCGTCCCCCAGTCTCGTTGTTTCGGGGGTTTGTCCAGAAGGGCCCCGAGGAAGCTCTTGCGGCTCGGACCCAAAAGCAGCGGGCGATCGAAATCGAAGAACGCATTGAGCTCGCGGATCAGCCGGTAGTTTTGCTCGACGGTCTTTCCGAATCCGATTCCCGGGTCGAGGATGATGTTCGAGGTATCAATGCCGGCGCGAACGGCGCGTTCGATACGCTCGTCGAAAAATGACCGGATGTCGTCGACGAGGTCCTGGTAGTCGATCGATGCCTGCATCGTCTCCGGTGTGCCCTGGATGTGCATCAGGACCAGCGCCGCATCGAGGTCGGCGACGGTCTCGGCCATCGCCTCGTCGAACCCGAGTCCACTGATGTCGTTGACGATACCGGCCCCGGCGTCGACGGCGCGTCGAGCAACCTCGGCTTTGGTCGTGTCGATCGAGATTCGGATGTCGTGGCGATCGGCGACGGCTTCGACGACCGGGACGACTCGCTCGATCTCTTCTTGAAGGGAGACGGGATCGGCCCCGGGCCGGGTCGATTCGCCGCCGATGTCAACGATGTCGGCTCCCTGTTCGACCAGGGTGGAGGCGTGTTCGATGGCCGCCCGATGGTCGAAAAAGTCCCCGCCGTCGGAGAACGAGTCCGGGGTGACGTTGACGACGCCCATCACGTGGAAGCGGCCGTCGAATCGAAGGGGCCCGCCGGGGGAGCCTTCGGCGAGTTCGACTGGGTCGAGGCGGCGTCGTGCTCTCGGGTCGGCGGATACGAACGAGTCGGGCATCGGAGCCATGGTGCGTCGGTCCGGTCGTCTTAGGGTCGGTTCAGGAATTCGGCGACGGATTCAATCCCGTGCCGGCGAGCGACGCGGGAGTGTCGGAGTCGTCGAGTTTCGAGTCATATTCGGTCTTGGGGACGCGGTCCTCGTCGGACTGCTCGCGTTGCTGATCCTGTCGGCGACGATATTCGCGCACCTCCTCCAGGGATTCGCTCTCCATGAGAACCTCGATCTCTTTGCGGTCCAGGGCTTCGAATTCCAGAAGGGCCTCGGCGAGCCGTTCGAGCAACGCGTAGTTGTTTGCCAGAATCTGGCCGGCTCGCTCGTATTGTTCCGTCACGATCCGTTTGACCTCGGAGTCGATCTCTCTGGAGACCGATTCGCTGAAGGGACCGGGTTTCGAGCCACCCTGTTGCCTTTGGCCGGCAAACGGAGTCGGATTCCCATCGGCGCTGTAGGATAGCGGCCCGACGCGGTCGCTCATCCCCCACTGTGTGACCATCTTTCGGGCCATGTCGGTCGCGACGTCGATGTCGTTGCCCGCGCCGGTGGTGATCTCGTCGAAGGCAACCTCTTCGGCGGCGCGGCCGCCCATCATGACTGAGATGCGTCGTTCGACGTAGGTGCGCGACATGTTGTTGCGGTCGTCCTCCGGGAGTTGCTGGGTGACTCCCATGGCTCGACCGCGCGGAATGATGGTGATCTTGTGGACCGGATCGGTGCCATCCTGCAGAAGAGCCACGAGCGCGTGGCCCGCCTCGTGATAGGCGGTGACCCTGCGTTCATCCTCGTTGACGACCGCGCTCTTGCGTTCGACGCCCATCAGGACTTTGTCCTTGGCGGCTTCGAAGTCCTCGTTTTCGACACGCTCTTTGTCGCGTCGAGCGGCGAGCAAGGCGGCCTCATTGACGAGGTTCTCTAGGTCGGCGCCCGAGAACCCGGGCGTGCCTCTGGCGATGTGCTCCAGGTTGACATCCGGTGCCACCGGCGTCTTTCGGGTGTGGATCTTCAGGATTTCTCGTCGGCCCCGGACGTCCGGTGGAGGCACCATGATCCGTCGGTCAAACCGCCCGGGCCGCATCAGGGCAGGGTCGAGTACGTCGGGGCGGTTGGTGGCCGCGATCAGCACCACCCCCTCGTTCGCCTCGAATCCATCCATCTCGACGAGCAGTTGGTTGAGGGTCTGTTCGCGCTCGTCGTTTCCGCCGGCCGCGCCGCCGCCGCGATTGCGGCCGACGGCGTCGATTTCGTCGATAAAGACGATGCAGGGGGCCTTCTTTTTGGCCTGCTCGAAGAGATCCCGAACCCGGGAGGCACCGACACCGACGAACATCTCGACGAAATCGGATCCCGAGATCGAGAAGAACGGGACCCCGGCCTCGCCGGCGACGCCCCGCGCCAGCAGGGTCTTCCCGGTGCCGGGCCGACCCATCAGAATGACGCCCTTGGGAATCCGGCCCCCCAGTCGTGTGAACTTCTTCGGGTTCTTCAGAAACTCGACGATTTCCTGCAGCTCTTCTTTGGCTTCGTCGATGCCGGCGATGTCGTTGAAGGTGACGGTGTTCCCCGACTCGTTGAGCATCGTCGCCGTCGACTTGCCGAAGGTCATCGCGCGGCCGCCGCCTCCTCCCTGAAACCGGCGCATCACGAAAATCAAGACGCCCACGAGCAACAGCAACGGGATCGATGTCACCAGGATCTGCTGCCAGAGCCCGCTCTCCTCGGCCTTCTTGAAGGTGAACTCCGTGCCGTGGCTCATCAGCACGTCCTGCAGATCTTCGCCGACGGGCCCGGTGGTCGAAAACTCCTGGCGCCCGTCGCGGTTCTTTCGGGCGTACTCCTCTTTGAACGTTCCCGTGACCTCCAGGTCCTTGACTTCAACGCTGGCGACATGGCCCTCACGTGCGGCCTGTCGGAACTCGCTGAACTGAACAGCGGAGGGGTCGGTGGAGCCGTCGTTGAACGTATTGAAGACGACGATCCCCAGTACGATGAGCACGGCCCAGAAGAGCCAGGCTCGAAGCGGTACGTTTTTGAACACGGGTGTCCTCGGAGCTCGGAGAGCAGGCAGATTGGCCCGAAGCAGCGACTCTATAACACTACGGGCTCACGCAGTTCAACGGGGCGACTCGCCCGACTCATTCCCTCTGATTTGCCATTCGGCAATCACATCGGTTTCCGAAGAGACGGGAGCGGCCGCGGAACGTCGCATGCCGCAGATCCACAGCAGTTCGTCGTCGCCGGACGCCGCCAGACAGGGGGCTCGCCAGCGGTCGGCTTCCGGAATCTCGGCCGCACGGAGTACATCGCGAACCGGGCTGTCGGCATCGAAGCCGAACGGCCGAAAGGTCTCGCCGCGGCGAGGGCCTCTCAGCGTAAGCCGCTCCGGAAGCTGCTGTCGGTCGAACCAGACGATGTCGTCGGCCTCGGGGATGCGGTCGTCTCCGCTGCGCTCGAAGATCCGCCAGCTCAGGGTCGCGTCGAACCATCGAACGCGACCGGTCGGGTTGGAGCCGAGTTCGACTGTAATGGGTTCGGCACGCCGCCCGCGCCGTGCGGCATCACCCCGGCCGCGTTCCAACTCGAGGGTTAGATGTTCGGGGCCGATGTGGACCGTTGCGCCCTGGAGCGTCAATGTCATCGGCGGTTCGACATCCCGGGAGTCGGGGTTCAGGCAGGCGACCAGGGCATCCATCGTCTCCGAGCGCCACCGGACGGGCCCGGGTAACTCCCGGCTGGCTTGGCGACAGAGCCTGCTGAGTACGGCAGCCGGGGCGTCGCGCAATGTTTGCGTCTTCCAGGTCAGACTCTCTCGCGATTGGCTCGGCAGTCGTGCGCGCTCGCCGAGATGTCGGGCCTGTTCGCGGAGAGCACGGTCGTCGTCGGCCAGGTTCCGGAGTGTCTGAAGGAGTGGCTCGAGTGACCCGGCCTCGCGCTCGAGCTGATCCGCGCTGCCGCGACGAAGTCGATTTCGCAGATAGTCGTCCGAGGTGTTCGAGGGGTCTTCGCGGTATTCGACGTCGTTGTCGCGAGCATACCGCCGAATCCAATGCTTCGAGAGGTTCGACAAGGGTCTCTCCAGACCAAGATCCCCCCACCCGGCGACCGGAGCCCCGGATGTGGCCGCCGCATTCGGCGCAAGGCTGGCCAGTCCCCCGGCGCCGGTCCCCTGAGTCCAGCTCAAAAGGGCGGTCTCCAGGGCGTCGTTGGCATGGTGGGCAGTCCAGACCGCACCCATCCCGACGCGCCGAGCGTGGGTGGCGAGCGCCGCGTATCGCGCCGTGCGCGCGGCGGCCTGGGTGGACCGCTCGGCGGGCACACGTACCTCGGTCCGGATGCACGGGAGGTCGAGTTGGCGTCCTCGACGTGTGCAAAACCGGGCGACGCGAGATGAATCCTCCCGTAGCCCGTGGTCGACGTGGATGGCCGCCAGATCGAGTTCGCCGGGCCGGGACGATGTTCGTCGGGCTCGGAGCGCCAGGTCGACCAGGACCGACGAGTCGAGCCCGCCACTCCAGGCGATGCAGACGCCGTCGGTCTGCTCGAGGAGTCGACGCAGATCCGCGACGACCTCGTCGACATCGGGGTCGATCTTCACGGCGCAACCTCGCGGACGGACTCGAGGTAATTTCGGATCGGCACCGGTGGGATCACGAGCGTCGTCTGTCGGTCCTTGGGATGTCGAAAGGCGGTGAGGACGACGAGTTCGCCGTCGGCCGAGACGATGGGGGCGGCGAAGACCGGGCGAAAGGCCGTCTGCAGGTAGTAGACGAGGGCACGTTCGCCCGAAATGTTGCCGCCGATCTGGGTCTGGACGAGCCCGCCGGAGATTCGGTTGTACCCGTAGAGATGGGTCGGGGACGACCCCTCGAGGTCGAAGAGGTCGAGTCCGCGGTCCGGAAGGTTGATGGCGTCGGTATCTGCGGGCACGACGGTGACCAGGTTTCGGTGCTCATCGGGGCGAAAGAGCTTGGCCTCGACGACATCTTCGGGGGGATCCTCCAGCCAGCGTTCTCGGCGACGGTCCACGGACATCTCATCGAGTCCGCGACGCCCGGCCCGAGGGGCGTTGCCCGAGGCTCGCCGGGTGGGGCCCGACTCCTCCCGAGCTGACGACCCCTCCGCCTCAGGCGGCACGATGAAGAGTCTCTCGGCCTGCGAGAGCCAGAAATAAGACGTAATGAGCACCGGAATCGAATCGTCGCCGGGAGTCTGGACCCACACGGCATGGCCCTTGTGGACGATCGGTGTCGAACGGCCCGGCGTCTGCGGTTGTTGGACCGCCACGAGTTCGACGACGTGTCGGGAGACCTTCGAGGCCGTTGTCTGCAGTTGTTCGGCGCTGGGTGGTTTGGGCAACTTTCCCTGGCGCAGGACCTTCGGCATCTCCGTGGATTCAGCCGGCGGTAGCTGTTTGGGCCGAAGGCGCTTCATCTTCACGTCTTCAAAACGTCGAATGCCGTCGTCCGACTCGGACGTTTTGGGTGAATCCGAGGCGTTGGGTTTCGAGTCCGTCTCCGAGCTCGCAGAACCGGCGTCGCGGCCGGTTTGATCGATGATCTCCGGATCGTCCAACGGCGACTGCGCCCATCCACTGGAGGCCGTCATGCAGAGCACCGCAACGACCGCGAACCCCAGAGAGAATCGGGAAGAGATGTCGGGGAAGGCCATGGGTCGTATCTGCGTGTAGGTATCGGGCGGGACGGTGTCGCGACTCTGAATCGTAACCGGAGCCGCGCTTTAACAAAACTTTTTTGGAACACTCCGTGACGGGCGTTGTCCAAGGTGGTGAGTAGGAGCCTGCGGGGCCGCCGGGAAGGCGGGACCGCTCGAAACCGTTACTCTCGTGTCAGATGGCTTGACGCATCTCGGCCCGGACCGTATCGTTCGGTGGCTTTGTGGAACCGACCGAGAAGTGTCGCCTACCATTGTATTGTTGTCGCTAACGGATTTCACAGCTTCCGGGCCTGGCTCGCCGACGCCGCACAGCGGTCCTCGGGGACGATGGCCAGCCCGGATCTGCGAGCGAGACACGAAGTGCGGACGCGTTGAGCGCGTCAAACTTCAGATGCCAGATTCAAAGGGAGCCAGCCGGTGAGTTTGAAGAACCACAGTCTACGCGTTGCGCTCGTCTGGAACGGCACCGTGTACCAGGAAAAGAGCTTCGGCCAGACCAGCGAGCATGTTGTCACTGTCGGTGACAGCGAAGAGACGACATTCAATGTCCCCTCGGAAGCGCTTCCGGACGAGATCGAGATGTTCGAGCGCTCCGACGACGGATATACCCTTCGGTTTACCGATGAACTCGATGGGACGATCACCATCGGCGACGAGGAGTTTACCGTCGACGAGGTGATCGACCAGAAGGCGCACCGGGTCGAATCGGTGCGAACCGGGGCCGGATCGTCGGACCTCTACGAGCTCGAAGTCCGCAAGGGCGACTGGGGGCTCTTCGCGGTCGGCAATATCGAGATTTACTTCCAGGTGATGGGCAAGCCCGCCGTGCTTGCGGGACGTGGCTTCCAGGGCATGGACATGCCGCTGGTCGGCACGATCGCCGCTGCTGCGGTTGCCCACATCGTCTTTCTGATCGTCGCGTTCCTGACCTTCGACCTGCAACCGGAGCTGACGTCGGTCCAGATTCCGGACCGGTTCGTCGACTTCATGGTCGATGAAGTCGAAGATCCGATGGACGAAGAAAAGCAGAAGGAGCCCGAAGAGGATACGACCGCCAAGAAGGCCGGCGGTGAAGAGGGTAAGTTCGGCGACCCCGACAAGAAGATGGACGAGTCGAAGGTCCCGAAGATGGACGCCGAGATGAAAAAGAAGGTCGACGTCAAGAACCTCGGTGTGAACAAGATGCTGGCGAGCAAGAACCTCGGCAGCGGCGCCCTCAAAAATATGTTCAACGACCAGAGCGGAATCAGCTCGAAGATGAACGTCGCCATGAGCGGTGAAGGCAGTCAGCTTCAGGTCGGCCGAGGGGCCGGCGGAATGGGGCTGCGCGGCACCGGCTCCGGCGGCGGGGGCGAGGGCTTCGGCCGCGTCCACGGTCTGGGTGAAGTCGACACCGGCGGCGGTCAGGGTACCGGCGCGAAACTGGGGACCAAGAAGAAGCGCAAGGTCAAGCCGCAGATGTCCCGCGGTACGCCCACGGGCAGCGAGTTCTGTAAAAAGGGCAATATCCAGAACGTCGTGTCCGCCAAAAAGAACGCCATTCAGTACTGCTACGAGCGGAAGCTCCAGCAGAACCCCGAGCTGAAGGGTAAAGTCAAAGTCCAGTGGAAGATCGGGCTCGACGGTTCGGTCAAATCGGCGTCGATCGCCAGTTCCACGATGGGCGACCGTTCGGTCGAAAGCTGCATCATGCGCACGATCAAACGCATGCGGTTTGATAAGCCCGACGGCGGTGTCTGCATCATCCAGTATCCGTTCGTCTTCACCGGCGTGAACTGACGTCGGCCAGCGCAGAGTCTCCGCACACAAAAAACCCCGGTCCGCTTTCGGCGGACCGGGGTTTTTATATCGGCGACGCACTCGAGAGGTCAGTCGTCTTCGTCCAACAACTCTTGAAGTTTGCCCGAGGATTTGAGCTCTCGCAGCGACTCGTAGCCGCCCACAGCCGCGCCATTGATAAAGACCTGGGGAACCGTCTTTCGTCCCGTCTTTTCGACAAGCTCGTCGCGCAGATCCGGGTCGTCGGTGACGTCGATCTCCTCGAAGTCGACGCCCATATCATCGAGCAGACGTTCGGCCTGGTCGCAATAGGGGCAGAATTCGGTCCTGTAGACGACGACGTCGGGCATAACAGTACTCCTTGAGGCTCGGGTGCTGTTGGGGGGTCGAGCGGTCGAACACGATCAACGTTGGAACCAGTGCCTATGGGTCAAGGCGAATTGCTCAGTTCACGTCGTCTGCGGACGTGGTGATATATTCGGGCATCAGCGCCAACGCCGATTCCCGCTGCAGCAGACGAGTCGCCAGAGCCGTCTCGCCGGCCTGCTGCTGGATGCCGCTGTTCGACAAGACGTCCAGAGCCGCCGCGGCGTCGTCCGACAGTGAGTCGGCGACCCACCCGCTCAGAGATTCAATCCCCAAGCCGAGCGCACTTCTCCAGTCGTAGGCCCGGGTATTGAAGTGCGACAGTTCGACATCTTCGTGGCTCAGTTGGGTCATCTCGCAGAGCCGATCGTGAGCGACGGAGAAGTCTCCGAGTTCGTCGACGAGGCCGCGTTTGTGTGCCTGTTCACCCATATAGATGCGGCCTCGGGCATACCGGTGGAGGCGTCGTCTGGGCAGATCCCGGGACTGGCCGACGCGTTGCAGGAATCGGCGATAAAAGCTGCGGGCCCCCTCATTCATATTCTCCATCATCGATTCGTCGAGCGGATGCACCAGGCTGGTAAACGTGTCAGCGGGGTACTCGTAGATTGAATCAACATTTACGCCGACCTTGTCGGGCACGGCTTCGGCGGAGACCTTGCCGGTGACCACGCCGATCGACCCTGTGAGGGTCACCCTGTGGGTGATGATTCGATCCGCCGCGGAGGCCAGGTAATAGCCGCCGCTGCCGACGACATCGGTGCAGTAGGCCACCACGGGGATCTCGCGGCGTGTGCGCTGGATGGCTTCCCAAAGAAGGTCGCTCGCTGGTGCGCTCCCTCCCGGTGAGTTGATGTGCATGAGCAGCCCGGCGATGCTCGGATCACGACGAATGTCGGCGAGTACCGGAAGCACTCGGTCCGGGTCGATGACGGCCTGGCGACCGGGGACCTGCATTCCGGACGACACGATCATCCCCGACAGGTCGACGGTGGCCAGGGTGGGGCCGGCCGACACAAGGGGTTTCCAGTCGAGCTGAGGCTTCATGACGGCGTCGGCATCCTCGAAGTCGACGACGAGCACATCCTCGTCGCCGTCGGGCCTCCAGGGGGCCTCGGGGACGGCGTCCGACAGCGACGATTCCGAAGTCTCCTCGGGTTGCTCCGGAGGGGGGTCGGCATGTTCGGGCTCCCAGCGGGCCACCGGCTCGACGCCGGGCGTGATCCCGTTTCCGTCGTGGATCCAGTCGATCAGGCGGTGGCGAAACAGGGCGTGGTCGACGAGCTGCTGGCGCCGAGCTCCCTCGCCGTCCAGGGGGGCGTCCGCAAAGAGCGCGTCCACTTCGTCGGGCTCGACCTCACGGCGTGCGGCGATTCGTCGCCTGAGGGTGTCCAGTAGGTCCTCGTGCAATGACCCCATCATCAGACGCTGGGCGTCGGTCATTTCATCATGGATGAGCCGGTGCGCAGCCGTCTTGAATTCACCGATATGGACCATTTGAGCGCGGATTCCGAGCCGGTCGATGGCGTCGGCGGCAAAGACCTGGTCGAAGCGGGGGCCGAAGGTGTAGAGGCGACTGGAGGGGCTGACGAATATCTCGTCGGCCGCGGTCGCCAGAAGATAGTCGTTGAGCAGGGTCATTCGCGTGTGAGCCAGGACCTGGAGGTCTCGGTATTCCGGATGTTCCTGGGAGGCCTCGCGGGCCCGGTCGACCATGGCCGTCAGCGAGGCGGTCGTGCCGAGGCCGCCGGCCGTCGCATCACACTCCATGATCAGCCCGTCGATATCCGACGAGGCTTTCAGCCGTTCGACTCGCTCCCAGGTCTCCAGAAACGACGGGGTCGCCTGAAAGTAGCTGGCCATTCCCGGCGGCGGCCCGAAGGACTGTGAGGCGTCGGGCTTCCAGGCGACGAAGAGTTTCTTTTTTCGCCGCAACGAGTACCCTACCGTGTACAGAAACATGCTCCACAGGTAGGCGAGCAAAGTCAGGATGTTACGAACGAGGACGACGGGAAAGCGAAGCATGAAGACGCAAGTGGCAGTCGGTAGGTGAGGTCGATGGCGAACAGGAAGGTAAATTCAGCCCCACTCGGGCGCAAGGGCGCCCTCGCTGTGGCTGCACTCGCCTGGACGCTCCTCATCGGCACGATGGGACTGAGTAGCTGTGTGGAGACGGCGGAGTGCAATGAATCGGTACGTTGTTCCGAGGGCACGATCTGCTACGAATACCGATGCCGTCCGCGCTGCGATGGCGCCGCGACCTGTCCGCGCGGTGAGATCTGTAGGCCCTGTATGGATCCGGCCACCGAAGAGAGCCACTGTTTTGGTCGGCAGGCGAGCGCCTGCTTGCCCGAATCGGAATGACACGGGAGTACGTCGATGCATCTCGCCGTAAAGATCGCCGTCATCGCCCTGGGCGGGGCCCTGGGTGCTCTGGGACGGACGGGAGGGACGGCGCTGGTAGCGTCGTTGTCGGGACTCAGCGAACACGGTCGAATTCTGGGCACCATGGCGGTTAATATCGTGGGTTGCTTCGGCATGGGCGTCCTCAAGGCGGCCAGCGAGGTGCATCACTGGGGATCGGCCGAGGTCAACGCCTTCTTGATCAGTGGGATGCTCGGTGCCTTCACGACCTTTTCGACCTTCGAGGAAAACTCGGTGAGTCTGTGGCGCGGCGGACAGGAGTGGCTGGCGGCGGGCTATATGGGCGGGAGTGTCCTCGGCGGTCTGCTCGCTTTCTTGATTGGATGGGCACTGATTGAATGACGCGACGTATCGACATTGAACCGGCAACCGAGCGGCTGCGCATCGAGTTCTCGTACGACGAGCAGCTCGTCAGCACGGTCAAGACCCTCCCCCAGAGGACCTGGGACCCCGGGGAACGGGCGTGGTTTGTCCCCTTTGAGCACATCGAACGGGTCTTCGACGTCCTGCTTGATGAGCACTTCAAGATCAGCCCGTCGTTGCGGGAATTCTGTGACCAGCGAGACCGACCGGTCGACGAGATCATCGACGGAGACGACGAGCGGGCAAAGGCGGCGCCGGTGCCGCCCGGGACGAAACGGATCTCGGAGGTCAACCTCGAGGCGAAGGCGGCTCTCGAAGAGGCATTTCCGGAGTCGTTCTGGGTCGTCGGCGAGATGCAAGGGTACGATCCCTCGCCGAATCGAGACTATGCCTTCTTCGAGCTGGTCGAGCGTCCGGCCCCCGACGAGGATCCCGTGGCGAAAGTCGGGGCCGTGATGTGGGCCGATGCCATGGAGTCCGTCGAGTCGACGATTCGCGATGCGGCCGCCGATATTCGCCTGCGGGATGGTCTGGCGGTACGGATGCGCGTCGAGATGGATCTGTACCCGCCTCACGGGGCCTATCGTCTGGTCATCAAGGAGATCGATCCCACCTACACCTCCGGCGAGATTCAACAGAACCGCCAGGCGATCATCGATCGGCTCGAGTCGAAGGGAATCCTGACCTCGAATCTGGACCGTCAGTGGCCGATATGTCCCCTGCGAGTGGCACTGCTGACCTCGGAGGGAAGTGACGCGTACAGTGATTTTATGGACGAGCTTCGCACGTCCGGGTACGGCTTCGAGGTCTCGGTCTTCGATATCTTCGTCCAGGGCGATCGAACCGAGGAGTCGGTCCTGGCCGCCTTGGAGGGTGTCCGGCGCCGCGCCGAGTCCTTCGACGTCGTCGTCATCGTCCGGGGTGGTGGCGCCCGGTCGGACCTGGCGTATTTCGACACCGATGCCATCGGCGAGGCCCTCTGCAACCTTCCGTTGAAGGGGATCTGTGGAGTCGGCCACCAGAAAGACGTGTGTCTGCTCGACCATGTGGTCGAGTCGTTGAAGACTCCGACGGCAGCGGCACGGTCTCTGGTCGAGCGCGTTCGCGAATTCGACGAGCGGCTCGATGCGACACTCACCGAGATCACGGAGCGCGTTCGGGATCGGGTGCAGCGAGCCGGGGATCGCCTGAATCGGGTCTCCGCCGAGGTGCGCCACCGGGCCGAGCGACGGCTGGCCGGCGAGGAGCGTCGATTGTCCGCAGTGAGGGCCAATCTGAGTATGGCGGCGAGCCGTCGTCTGGGGGAGGCCCGCCGACGAGTCGACAACGCGGCCGAACGGTTGCCCAGGGTGGCCGAACGCCGCGTCGATCGCGCCCGACGCCAGGTCGATCGGGGACGCAGCCGGATCGGGTTGAAGCGTATCGAGAGGATGCTGGCGCGGGAACGTCAGAAGGCCGACGCGCTGGCGGAGTCCCTCGAGCGCAGCGTACGCCGGTACCTTCGGCAGCGCCGCCAGGAGGTCGATCAACTCGGCGAACGACTCTCCCTGCTGGACCCTCAGCGAGTTCTTGAACGTGGATTCGCGATCGTACGCCACGATGGCCGGGTGGTGCGCCATGCGGAGGTGGCCGAAGCCGGAGATCGACTCGACATTCGTGTGGCCGGGGGAAGACTGACGGCCCGCGTCGAATCTGAACGTATCGATAACAACGACACCGACGAGGAATCCGAACGAGATGAGTGACGAGACACCGAAGTACGGCGATGCAATCGAGGAACTCGAAGATATTCTGGAGGAGATCGAAGCCGAAGACGTCGATCTCGACGACCTGGCCGACAAGGTCGAACGGGCGTCGGATCTGGTCGAGTTGTGCCGCGATAAACTCGACCGCACGGAAGTGCAGGTGCAATCGATTATCGAAGATCTGGAGGCCGACGAGGAGGAGTCGTCGTGATTTCACGGATCGGCGAATGGCTGAGCCGACAATCGGAGCGGTTTGTTCCGAGCCCCTTCGTTCTCGCGTTACTTCTGTCGGCAGTGACCTGTCTGCTGGCGGGCTTTTTTGGCGAGGCGGTGACGGGCCAGGCTCCGATCGACCGACTCGGGACGATCGCCGACGGATGGTTCGGGGCGTTTTACGGATCGTCGGGACTTACCTTTGCCATGCAGATGACGATCGTGCTCGTCACCGGCCATGTGCTGGCGCGGTCAGCTCCGGTGCGTGGGGTCGTCGGTCGTATCGCCCGCGTCGCCAAGGGCCCGAAGACCGCGGCTTTTGTCGTGGCCCTGGTGGCCTGCCTGGCGAGTGTGATTCAGTGGGGCCTGGGTGCGATCGTCGGTGCGTTCATGGCTCGGGAGATGGGTCGGGCCTTCGAGCGTGACGGCCGCCCCGTCGATTACCCGCTGCTCGGAGCCGCCGGCTACGCCGGATTCATGGTCTGGCACGGGGGGCTGTCCGGATCTGCGCCGCTGAAAGTGGCCGAAGAGGGACACTTCGTGGCCGATGTCATCGGCGTGGTACCCGTCAGTCAGACGCTGTTGAGCCCGCTGAATCTGGTGATCACCGGTACGTTGCTCGTCGTGATTCCCAGTCTCTTTTGGGCCCTGATGCCCACGGAGCCCGAGCGCATAACGACGCCGGATGTCTCCGCGTCGGAGACCGACGATGAGGCCGACGCCGGCCCCTCGTACGAACACCCACTGTTGCACTGGCTCGAGGAGACCCGGGCCATCAATCTAATGGCGGGAATGCTCGGGTTTGGTTTTCTGGGCTGGTATTTTGCCGGGCGGGGCGTGGCCGGTTGGAACCTCAATGCCATCAACCTGCTCTTTTTGACGGCCGGGCTGGTGTTGTATCCGACGCCCGGCGCCTACGTTCGGGCCATTCGTGAGGGGGTGCAGGGCGCCGCAGGCATCATTCTTCAATTTCCATTCTACTTCGGGATCCTCGGTGTTCTCCAGGTCAGCGGACTGATCGAGCAGATCGCCGAATTCTTTGTGAGTATCTCGACCCAGGTCACCTTCCCCATCTTTGCGTTTCTGTCGGCGGGCATCGTGAATTTCTTCGTGCCCAGTGGCGGCGGCCAGTGGGCCGTCCAGGGTCAGGTCCTGATGGAGGCCGCAAACCAGCTTGGGGTGCCGACCCACGAGGCGATCATGGCCTTCAGCTACGGCGATGCATGGACCAACATGCTCCAGCCCTTCTGGGCCCTGCCGCTTCTGGGCATCATGGGCCTGGAGGCCCGTGACATCATCGGCTACACCGCGCTGGTGATGTTCGTGACGGGCCCCCTCGTCATGGGGCTTCTGGTGGTGCTCTGAGGATGAGCCGGCTCAGAGGATCTCGACCTCGAGGGTGATGATCCCCTTGACCGAGGTATCGTCCTCCGGCGGCGAACCTTCGCCTTCGGTCGACAGCGTCAGCCCCTGTTCGATGTAGGGTTTGAGGTTGGTGTCCGAGGTCACGGGCACGTTCAGCGTTTTGACGCCGCTCGGGATGTTGTCTTGGGCCGCCAGCTCGGCCTCCTCCATCCCATCGGCACTTGCGACGAACCTGATGGAATCCAGGAAGTTGAAGTTGTCCTCATCACCTTCCGGTTCTGCGTCCTCTGTAATCTGGAGGGTCAGGCCGTTGAGTCGCACGGCCTTTGCCGCTTTGACATCGCGCTTTTCGAGTTCCTGCTCGAGGTTGAAATCGAAGGCCAGATTGCCCAGCGGGCCGGAGACGGGTAGCGATGTTCCCTGGATGGTCTGGACGTTGCTCTCTGACGTGAATTTGAAGGAGCCAAATTCAGTACATCCCGGTCCGACGACAAGCATGGCCGCCGAGATGACCAGTGCAGTGAGGGCGAGGCGCCGTGTCAGATATCGAAATACTCTCTTCATGAATGTTGCCTCTCAGACTGAATACAACTGAACTGAATGCGTCACTTGAGTCCCTCTCCCTGCCTAACTGGTGAACCTAATTCACACGGCTTTGATGACAATCGTTAAAATTTTTCGGCTGACGCGACGAGAGGTGGGGCTTGTCAGTGCGCGGGCGCGGCGGTAGGTTTTCCGTTGAGTCACAATGCAGTTCTCAGAAGTCGGCGTTGTCTACATGAAATTCTACTGCGATCACTGCGGCACGAAGTACGAGATCGCGGACGAAAAGGTTCGCGGTAAAGTCGTCAAAGTCCGCTGCAAATCGTGCGAAGAGATCATCGTTGTTCGCGGCAAGAGTGCTGAAGACTCCGGCGGCCGCGGCGAAGAATGGTACTATTCCGTCGACGGAGATACCTTCGGGCCGATGTCGGCTCCGGAGTTGCGCCAGACCTACGCCAGCGGTGACGTCGGGGCCGACAGTTACGTCTGGAAGGCGTCGTTCGGGGACTGGAAGCCGGTCGCCGAAGTCGAGCCGTTCGCTTCGATCGTGCGTGAGACTTCACCGTCGATGGAGCGTGCCGGCGAGACGCTCGGCGTCGACGGTTCCGTCGAGTCGATTGAGTCGAGCCAGACGTCGACCTCCGTACAATCGGCACCGTCGTCGACATCCGGCGAATCGAGAGGCGATCGGCTCAAAAATCTCAGAAGCCGACTCGATGCCAGTTTCGGCGGAGGCGCCACTCAAGGTGCCGCAGCCGTCGACACTCGCGAAGATGTTCGGTCCGATTCGACGGACGTCGAGTCGGCCCCCGACCCGGATGCCGAGGTCGAGCAGAGCTCGATTGCCGATCTGGACCTCGATCTCGATGACGAGGCGTTTGCCGAACTGGAGAAGGCGGCCGAAGAGGTCGGCCCCGCAGATGCGACGCGCGTCGAGGAGTCGCCGGCGGGTGCGCTCGACGAGTCGGCGAGCGATGATGGCTCCGACGACGACGTCAGCGAGGAAGAGATCCCCGCGATTCCGACGTCGCAGCAAACGGGGCCGGAGTCGGTCGAAGATGGATCCGAAAATGACGGGATGTTCGATCGTGTCGACGAAGACTCCGACGACGAGCAGATGCCGCAGGCCCCCTCCCTGAGCAGTGACCGTTCAAAGAGCTTCGGCGATACGGTTACGGACAGCCTCCTGATTCAGCTCGACAAGATCCAGAACGAGGGGGCGGGCAAACGCCGGGCGATTGTCGCCGTCGTGTTGCTGACCTTCGCCGCGATCGGCGGCGTTTGGTATTACTATGCGTCGACCGCCGAGCCTCGGCAGGATCCGCTCGTTCAGACGGACGATCAGGCCTACGAAGACGACGACGGTCTGACGTTTCGGACCTATTCCGAGGAAGAGCGAAACAAATTCCGGCAAGGCAGTGCCCGGAAGGTTGCGCCGCCTTCCGACGACAATGACAGCTTCGAGACGGCACTTTCGAACCGTGGTAGTTCGGGCAAACGCCGGGGGTCCGGAGGATCCGGGCGAGGTGGGTCGGGGTCTGGCGAGCAACCATCGGACGACCAGGGTGAAGCCAAACAAGGTGGTCTGTTCGGCGACGGTGATCCCGTGGTCGGGGGCGGATCCAACGATGAAAATTCCTTCGAAGAAGCGCTGAAGGGATCGAACAAGCGGACCGCCCGTGCGAACTCTCCGGATGACAGCTCAACATCGGGGACCGCCCTCGGCGGTACCGAGTCGAAGGGTATGGTCGCCGAGTCACAGGCTCCGAGCGGCGGGTCGCTTGCACCGGATGATTTCGATTCAGTCAACGCGATCGAATCGAACCGGCCCGATTACCGCCCGAATTCCGACCAATTCAAGGACAACGACCAGGGGACATATATGCCGGAGGCCCTGAGCAAAGAGCAGATCCGAAAGGGTATCAACTCGGTGCAGGACAGCCTTGCGACCTGCCGGCAACGCCATGCGAATCGAGGAGCGCCCCTGGAGGCCGGAAAGATCTTCATCGTCTTGACCGTGGAGTCGACCGGCGACGTGTCGGACTTCGGTCTAGACCCGGACAAACTCTCTGGCACCTACTTCCAAGAGTGTCTCCAGTCGCACCGCTCGCGATGGGACTTCGGGTCGTACGATGGCGGGACCGAAAAAATCCGGGCTCCCTTCATCCTTCAGTGACCAGTCCGGGGTTCAAGCAGCTCGAGGTCGACCCGTACGGCCCGGTTGCCCGTGCGCTCGGCTGTCTCTCTGGTCCGCTCGATCCAGGTCTCGGCCATCTCCCCGTATCCCGAACGCGCGAGGTCTTCGGCGATCTCGTACTGGAGTTCTGCATCGTCTGAATGGGTCTCGTACAGTGAGTCGAGGATCTCCTCGGCCCTGTCGGCTCCCGCCTCCTCCCCACTACGGAGCCGGATCATGGCGTGCAACAGCCGGCCGTACGGGCGATATGTGTCATTTTCTTCGGCGAGCGTCGTCGTCATCTCGACGGCCTCGTCGAGCCGGCCGGCCTCTTCCATGAGTCGCGCTACAGCGAGCTTCGCCTCCGAATAGTGGATGGCGCGGTGGTCGGTTTCGCCTTCGACGACGGTTCGAGCAACCTCGATGGCCGACTCCAGTCGGTCCAGTTGATGCCAGCGCCGCGCGATGGCCCACCGGATGAAATCGTCATAGTCGGCGGGGACCAGCTCCTCGAGCTCCTCCTGGGTAAGGGCCAATATGTCATCATGGCGCTCGAGTGTTTCGACCGAGACGACGTCTCGGGCGTCCCACGCGTACCCCTGTTCGTCGAACAGATAGTCCTCGTAGTCGTCGCAACGCGGACTCGGAACCTCGGTCTCGTTTCGATCGGATCTCTGTTGTGTCTTCATGCGATTCACTTCTCTCGTGTGCGTGGGGTCACTCGCTGCGTGCGAAAGGAAAGTAGGCCCGAAAGGGCAACGAGGCACCTTGGAGGGGTAACAGACGCATCTGGTCGACCGAACCTCCGTCGAGCAAGTGCAGGCCGCCGTGCGCGAAGATTTCGTCCAAATCCAGCGGACTCTCGCGTTCGACATACCGGCTCCAGAGCGTACGGCAACGCTGGCACCGTTGAGGAGTCACCTCGAAGAACGCGGACTTCAAGCTTTTGGTATCGACCAGGCGGTCGGGCCCGCCGTTTTCCTGCCGCAACAGTCGGCGAAACCAGTGTTCGATGCCGACCTCACCCCGGCTGGACTCGGTAAGCGCAGCGTCCATCGCCAGTCCGATCAGTAGCCCCCGGTCGTAGGGGAGTCGCCGTCGATCGACGGGGTCGATCCCGGGTCTCGACCGGGCTGCCGGATTATGGTCGTACAGGTACGCGGCCCGCGCGATCTCATCGAGGACGTCCCGACGCTCAAAGACCCCGAGTGTGTAGAGGGTCTTCAGCGCGATGTAGTGGGTGACGCCTTCTTTGAACCAGCGTGTCTCCGGCTCCGCCGCCGGCGAGGGGACGATCCGGTGGCCGTTCCACAGGTGAAATGCCTCGTGTGCCAGCAGCAAAAGCGACTGCTTTCCCGGCGGGCCCGGGGGCATCGAGACGACAAAGCCCCCTCGACGTCCCTGGCCATGGATGTCGTTTGAGCCGTCCGGCCGCCGAGCCTGAACAAACGCACTGACGGGGCCGAGATGGCCGAATTGTCGACGGTAGAACCCCAGAAGCGGACCGATCGCATCGGTGATCGCCTCTCGCCCCCTGTCGAATCCCGGTCCGAAGGTGATCTCGATGCGGTGGCGTCTCGAATGTCTGGTCACGGTCGTCAATTCGGGGCCGGCCGCCAGATAGGCGTCGCGCAGCTCGCGAAAGTCCCGGGCCAGAAACCCGTGCACCTGACGTGTCGAGTCTCGAGCCGACGGCTCGCTTCCGACCGAATCCCAGGTCGTCGTGGCGCTCCACGAGGAGGGAAGGTGTAGTTCGACGGGAATGTCGGTGAGTCCCCGAGCGATTCTGGCGCTCGGGACGGCGAGAACCGACGGCATATACAGCAGGCGGGTCGACCCCTCGAGCACCGGGGCGAGGGGATGCTTTGCCCGCGATGCACTGTTCAAGTCCAGGCGATAGCGAAATTCGACCCACTGAAGTCCGCGGGCGTCGATGTCGATTCGATGTGCGGAGATGACGCGTTCTGTATCGACGGGGCCGTCGGGGCCGAGCGCTTCATCGACCTGCAACCCCGGCGTCGTCTGACGCTCCGGCGGCGGAGACGTGGGCAAAAAGAAGCTGGCCGTCGTCGGTGGTTCGACGAGCCGGACGCGAATGTGCGCCACGTCGGCCGACAGCTCGATCCGATACCAGAGGGCACCGGAACGTTGTCGGCTCCGGCGCGTCGAATCCTTGCCGTCGTCAGTCGCCTGTGGTGGCTCAGGTCGTCGAGCGGGAGGCGGAGACTGCGAGGGCCCCGGTGACCCAACCAGATGGGGGCGTTCCGGCTCGGGCGTCTTGCATCCGGGTAAACCCCAGACAACCGCGGCCGCGAGGCCTGTCAGAATGATCGTCGCGCGGACCTTCAATCGTCCGTCTCCGAATCGTCCGACTCCTGGTCGCGCTCGTCGAGCCATCCCTCGAGCTTGTCGATTTCGCTGGCGGTTGCGTCGAGCTTGTTGTTTAGCCGGGCCCTCTCCCGCTTCATCCGTGCCAGTTCCGCCTCGATGTCCTCTCTGCTCGAGTCGGCACTCAGGTCCTGAAACTCGTCGATGTGCGAGGCCGATGAACGCTCGAAGATCCCGGTCGATGATTCGCCGGCCCCGGCAGGTTCGTCGGTCTGCAAGTGGCCGAACATCTGCCCGAGCAGCCGCTCCTGTTCGATCAATGTCGCCTGCGTCTGCTCGCGCATCGAATGGACGGCGTGGCGCAGGCGTTCGTAGGCGTCGGCGACATCGCCGAGTCGTCGGGAGACGGCATCGTCACCGGCGTCTTCGTCGAGTTGGAGGTCCGGCCGGGACTCCTCGGCATCGTCTGCTTCGACTTCGGTATCCTCATCGAGTTCATCCTCCTGGGATCGGGGGCTGAACTGCAGGTCTCGGATGATCGTCCCGAGCCGCTCGATGAGCTGATGATACGGAAGCCGGACATCACGGGGGTTCGGCGGTTCGCCGGCCTCGGTTCGGCAGAATACCAGTTCGACGCCGGCCGTCTCGGAGTCTTCGGTGCAGAAGGTGCGGTCGACCGTGGGGCTGACGACGTCTTCGGGGCGAAATCCGGTGTCGTCGTCCCACCGTTCGGCATCCTTCGGATCGGACTCGAAGACCCAGCTCAGCCGGGGTTGTTGTTGCAGGCTGGCCAGGTGCTCGAAGTAGGTCGACAATTCGTTTATCTGGGGCGGCTCCTGCTTTCCCCGAGTCACATCGACGTTGCGGCCCGGCGATGAGTAGCCGTATCGGGGGAGGATCCCGCTGAGATCACCGACGTTGCTCCGTTCGATGGCGCAGATGTACTCACCGTCGCTTCTCAGGACCCGGCGAACCTCCTCGAGCAGGGTCGGATCCGTGACCGGCGTGGAGGGATCCATGCAGACGACGACATCGAAGGAGTCGTCTTCAAAATCGAGGTTCTCCCACAGCATCGTGTGGAAGGTCAGCTCATCCTTGGCGTGCTTCATTTCAGCCAGATCGAGGACCTCCGGCCGATAGTCGACGCCGTCGACATGATCGGCGCCCATCTCGAGCATCATCGACGATCCGATGCCGGTTCCACATCCGATATCGAGGACGCGGGCACCATCGAGATGTCCCGTCAGCACCAGATATCGAGGCAACAGCGCGTGCCACTCGCCGTCGAGTACGTGGACGCCAAAATAGCGATTCATGCCGGAACCATTGCTGATGAAGTTCTCGCGACGCTTCCCCCATGTTTTTAAGTCTCAACGGGAGGATCCGCAAGAAATCAAAACTTCATGCCCCATTCGGCTCGGTAGGCGAGCCAGCGGTAGGTCAGATACGCGGTGATCGGGATTCCGGGCAGCAGGGCAAAGGTCGTCAGAAAGGCCGAGAGTACGGCTGTCGCTCCGGCGGAGCCCAGCGCCGCCAGTCCCTTTGAGCGGGCTTCTTTGCGTTGCTTGGTCAGTGGTTTGTCCGCCATGGGTAATTCCTCTGTGCGTCTCGAATCGTTGGAGAGTTGTCCGTCGAAACAACAAGGTCGGGAGGGTGATTGTTCCGGCGAAAGGGTGTCTGTCGAGGTCTCGAGCGTCAACGGGCGGTCGTCGCGTCGTCGACGCCGGCGTCGGAGCTCGCATCCGGGGGTCGCCTGTAGAAGACCGAGACCGTGTGGCGGCCCGGATCGAGCGAAAGGATCGACTCGCGGCCCGGGCCGCTCGGAGTCAAACGGCTCAACGACGCCTCTTCGCCGTCGATCACGAGACGTTCGATCGGTGTGTCTCGCCAGGTCCTGGGAATGGCGATCCCCGGGATGGCTCCGCCCTCACGCGAATCGAGGCGCGTGCCCTTCAGGTTGACCGAGATCGTCAGGCGTCGCGACGATTCTTGCCATTGGCTGGTGAGGACCGATCGACGTCGGGCCGACATGAAGTCCTTCAGGTCGGTCATCGTCGTAATCCAGTGGTCGTGTTTGCGGGCGAGGTCGAAGGCGTCCCGGTAGGCGAGCAACATGTCGGCGCTCGGGGTCTTGCGCATGCCGTAGCTCGGCACACTGATCGTCACCGTCTGGTGGTAGTAGTCGGCGCTGTCGCGCAGCATCGACTGTAGCCGGTCGCGCGAGAGGTTCGGGCCGTGCAGCACGAAGGGAAGCTCCAGGATCGGCAGCGGCAGGCCCTGACGGTCGATCGGATAGAACGGAAAACCGGTGCCGAAGAGATATCCGTGATGGTCTTCGGCCACCGGACCGAAACTGTTGTCGACCCTGAGGTCGGCGGCGGCAAGCTGGCGGAAGGTCGTCGACCAGTCGGCTCTGTGGTGTGCGCCCTCGACGCGGGCGACCTTCGGGACCGAGTCGTCGGGAAGTTTGACATCGAGCATCGTGAGCTGGTCGCGCAGGCTGAGTTCTCGCGCCAGGGGACGGATGGCGCCGAGGCCGATGGTCCGGGTGGCCGGGGGGCGCTCGATGCCGCGAATCCACAGAAGGCCCACATCGGCGCCGGCGCGTTCGGCCAGCGCGGCTTCGGATTCGGACAGGCGGTCGGCCGCCACGAACACCGTCGATGGGGCGTCGTTTTCGTCGGCCCAGTCCAGATAGCCCATCGTCGGGCGAATGTCGGCGGGGGTCGGATGGGCGACCAGAAACGCGCCCGCCATGTCGTCGGGGTAGGGCCACAGCCGGGGCAGGGGACGAAACTCCGACAGTCGGTGGAAGACCGCGTGTTCCAGCAGATCGGCCAGCGGCGCTTCGGCCTGCATCATGCTCTCGTCGGCGGTGCGCCGGGCCGTGGGCAGCAGCGAGTCCGCCTCCGCCCGATCCCGCGAGAATCGCATGTTTTCGGTCGGGCGCCCCTGCTGGAGTGCGGTGATCGTGCATCCAAACTCGAACAGGAAGGTGTAGACCCGCCCCTGCCCGACCCGATTGGCGAGGAGTCCGGGCTGTCCGTTTACGTCCAGGAGGGTCGGGCCGGCGGGCCATGGGTCGGCGGGGGCCGCGGGAGTCAGGCGCCCGGCTAGCGGAACGTCGGGGAGGTGAGTGCGCATGCGACCGCGGGCCGCGAGGCCCTCGACCGACGTGATATTGCGGGCCGGCTGCGGCGAGCCCGTCGCTCGGTTGACCCCGGTCAATTGCCCCCAGCCCGAGCCGGGTTGCTCGAGGATAAGCTGGCCCCCCTGGCGGACGAACTCGGACAGCGCGGTCACGCCGGTCGCCGGCATCGCGCGGGCCACGCGTCGCGGGACGATGACGGCGTTTCGGCCCGCCAGAAACTCGGGGCTGAGATTGCGCGTCAGGGCGGTGGCAAAGGACCCGTAGAATTGCCAAAGGCTGTTGTACCAGCCGTAACTGCAGTCGAGTTCATCGAGCGCTCCGGCCCGTGCCGCGGGGGCGTCCGGCAGAAGAAGCAGCACATCCCCCTCGGTCCGATCCGGCGGCCGACTTCCTTCGGTCGTCGCCTCGTCGGCCGTCTGGATCCAGGGCGTCTGAAAGGTAAAAAACCCGACGGCCAGACAGACCATGCTGCCGATCAGAACCAGATCCCATTTGAGTTCGTATATCATCGGGTCGGGAGACGGTCAGTCTTCAGAGGGGGCGTAGTAGACGTCGATGCGAGTCGACCCGCTGTCGAGCGGGATGCGTCGAAGACGGTAGCCGGCCATCGTTTCGGTCTGTGTCGTCAGGTCCTGAGCGACGAGCTCGCCGCCGACCCGACTGGCCCGACGCCTCGCCTGTCGGAACGCGAAGGTGCCGACCCGCGCCGGGACGGTCAGCGACGTGCGATCGCTGGTGGTCTCGACCGAGACGCGCAGCAGCAATCCGTCACCCTCGGCGGGCTTTCCGCCGGGGCCCTCGGGCGGCGCCACATCGTGGAGCAGCCGGCTGGTGATGTCACTGCGTCTTCGCTTTTTCCGATAAGTGGCCAGCGAATCGATGTCGGTGATCAGATGGTCGGCATCGCGAATCGTCCCAAAGGAGTCGATCCAGGCATCGAATCGCGAGATGTCCGGATAGTCGGCGAAACCCGCCGGCGGGAGTGACCATGTCAGAACCTGGTGGTGTCCCTTTTGGCTTTCCTCCAAAAGGTCCGACAGGTCCGGGCCGTCGGAATGATTCGACGAGACAACGACGGGCCATTCGTAGACATCCAGGGGCAGGCCCGACGAATCCAGAACCGGCGTCGGGAGCCCGGTGCCGAAGGCGTAGCCGGGCTTGGACGGCTCCAGGGAGACATCGTGTTCGACGCCGTGGGCCGCCATCTGTCGGAACGGGGCGGCCCAGTCGCGATCCCACCAACGTCCCGCGATCTTGACCGTCGAGGGGGCACCTCCCGGGAGCGTTTTTCCGAGTCGCTCCAACTGCCCACCGAGCGTGACGGGTCGGGCGATGGGTTTAAGACCCTGCAGACCCCAGGGTTCGGTGAATTCGGCCGGTGTGCCGTGACGGCGCCAGAGGAGTCCGAAGTGGCCGCCTTGCCGGTTGACCACGGCGGCTTCGGCCGCGGAGAGCCCGGAATCGATCGAGGCCAGGAGCGTCGAGGTGGCACCCTTTCTGTTTTCGTAGTCGAGCATCCAGCCGATCCCGTCGCCGAGCCGGGAATCCGGGTGCAACGGGACGACCGCACCGCTGGCGCCGCCCGGAAAGCCCCAGAGGCCTGCCAGCGGCGTGTGGCGCCCGATCACGCCGTGGACGATGAATCGTTCCAGAAGATCCGCCCAGGGGACGCTGCTACCGGCCATCGCGGGGTCCATCATCAGTGAGTCGACCGTCGGGACGGCGTCGGATCGGGTGGGGGTGGCGGCATCCGAGACCGTGAAGTCTTCGTCGGGCCGACCCTGTTGTAGGCCGACGAGTTGTTCGCCGATATCGAAGTCGACGGTGATGACCGTCCCCTCTCCGACGGGCACTGCGTAGACGGCAGGGGCGCCGTCGATGGCCAGCAGCGTCCGGGCATTCTCACGCGGGGAGGTCGAGCCGATGTACTGGGTCTCGACGGGCATCTCCAACAGTTGGCTGCGATAGGGGTCCGGCAGACCTTCAGCGTGGGTAAAGGAGCGGCCCGTCTGAATACCTGCGCGCCCATTGGCCGAAAAGGCCTCCCGGAGTCGTCCGCCGGGGCGCTCGACCACAATGACAGCGCCGTCGAGCGCGCGCTGGCGAAGTCGATCGAGCAACGCCTCGGGCACCTGATCGGCGACGCTGTGGGTCAGCACAATGACTCGAGCCGACTGTAGTTTGTCGGCCGAGACGGTCTCCGGGGTTGCCACCGAGATCGGTCCGAGGGTTTGGCGCAACATCCCCAGCCATGCCGCGCTCCAGTCGCGGCCGCGAAACGTCGATTCACTCTGGTAGACGGCCCGCCAATCGATGATCGTCAGGACGTCGGACTTGGTGGAACTCGACGAGGGTTCTCCGTGGGTCTGCTCCGTCTCGGTCGAAAGGTGTATCGGTGAGTTGTTCAACCAAAGCAGCGCGGCTACGGTGAGGACCGTCGCCCAGAGGGCGAGGCGCCAGACCGTGGCGGAGTCGTGTCGGGAACGTCTCGACGGGACCATGAACACTGCAGTGGACGAAGGGCATGGCACTGGTTCGATGCGCCGTTATAGTGGGCCGCCAACGGTTTGGCTAATGAACTCACCGAGGAATCGAACGGGTGCAGCACTACGAAGTTGAGCACAGCGACGAGGGGCTCGAGATCCGCGCCACTCTCAGAGGACGGCTGGCGGCGGCCACCGTACGGTTCGTCATCTGGACCCCATTGGTGATGGCGGGGATGTCGGTGTTGTTCTTGCCGGACTATCTGGGTCAATATCGCCAGGATGAACCCGTAACCGGTCTGTTTTGGGCAGCCCTCGCCGCACTGGCCGTCTTCGCGGGGCTGATTGCCGCGGCGGTCCGTCTGATGCGCCGGGATGTGTGGTTATTGAGCCCGCAGCGCGAAGCGGTTGTCTTTGCGACTCGCCCGCGGGTCGGACGGGCCAGGGAGAGCCACATCGACTGGGCTGAACTCGATTCCGTCGAATGGAAACCTCGACGAATGGGCCGTCGGTCGACGCTTTCGTTACGTTTCGACGGCCGTCCGCCGGAGACGGTGGCCGCGACCCGGCTGGGGGCCGACTCGATCGTGGCCGTCTTCGAGACACTCAAACGATATCTTGCGGAGCATCGGCCGGACGTCGACGTCCAAACGATCGTCGGCGACGGCCAGCGTTCTTGAAGAGACGGCGCGTGCAGTCTATCGTTGCCACGGACGGTTGACTACTCAGGGAGGCGACATGTCGAGTGAGCGAGTTTGTGAAAATTGCAGCGCCGTGGTCCCCGAGGGCCATCACTTCTGTGGAAAATGTGGCGCCCGATTCGCCGGCGGAGAGGGAGACGACGATACCCTCTATTACGGTGCGATGCAGGCGCCCGGGCGAGCCAAGTTGATCCTCATTCGCGGTGAGGGGCTCGAGGGATTGAGCTATCATCTGAATGCCACCGAACACATCGCCGGCCGCGACGAAGGGGCGGTGCTGTTCCCCGATGACGACTACCTCGACCCGAAGCACGCCAACTTCAAGTACCGTGACAACAACCTCTTTTTGACCGACGGCGACAGCCGAAACGGTACCTTCCTCTGCGCTCGCGAGCCCGAGCCGCTGCCCGACGGAGCGGAGATCCTCGTCGGCGACCAGCGCCTGCGTATCGAGTATCTGAACATCCAGCACGAATACCCGATGCGCAACGACACGTTGATGTATGTGAGCCCGCCGAAGGACTATAAATTCCGGGTCGTCCACGTCGTCGAGGGCGGCCGGGACGGCGATGCCCATTGTTCGGTCAACAACGACATTCTGGTCGGCCGCGAAGGCTGCGACATCAACTTTCCCGACGACAAGCACGTCTCCCCGCGCCATTGTCGGCTGTCGTGGAGCGACGGCGGAGTCGTCGTCGAGGACCAGGATTCGAAAAACGGCACGTTCGTCGAAATACACGACGAACGGCGGCTGTATCACGGAGATTACGTCTACTTCGGCTCCGAGCTCGTCCGAGTTGAAATCAACGAATAGAGAGGCCCTCTCAATCTGGATTCGGGGGGTCTTTATCCTCTGTCTGGCCCTGGCTGGAGTCGCCGGTTGCAAGACCGCACCGGCCCCGGTGCCGGAGGGGGTCGATCTGGCCGAAAAGACAGCTCCGCAGGCCCTGTTTCAGGCGATCCGTGTGACCTTCGACGAGAAGGACATTCCGGTCGACGTTCAGTCGGAGCGTTTCCTGGTGGTCACCTCGGAATATCTCGATGTCGGCGACCGGCTTCGCAAGCGCTACACGGCCCGAGTGATCCGGATGAAGGGCGGTGCGTCGGCGCTGAGAGTCAAGGTGGAATACCAGCGTCGCTCCGGCAGCGGCTCGGACGTCCGATGGCGAAACGTCGCCGGCGAGGTTCTGGGCCAACGGGCCCGCGATGCAGAAGTCGAACTCGCCCGCGACATCGAAGAGAACTTCAACTCGTGGAAAGACGAGTACGACTTCGAGGCCGACACCGACGCCCAGGCCGAGGGTGAAAAGTAGTCGGTCACGGGATGCGTCTGCGCAGGCGCATCGCCAGGTACACTGGTACGAAAAGCACGAGACTCCCGGCTGGCGGGACGCTGTTGCATCCGCATCCGTCGCCTTGCTGTCCGAATCCACCGGGTCCGCCGGTTCGAGGTCCCAGGTCGATGGGATCGATGATCCCGCCATCGGGGAAGGTGTTGCCGGCGTCGTCACTCGCTGCCACGAATCGAATGGGCATGCCCTCGCCGAGCGGCTCGGCCTGCGACGTTCCCTCCGGCCGGATCGCCAGTTGTGCACACCATTCGCCAGTCTGCGTCGAACCGGGGAGGACGAATTCACCCTCCAGATCCAGTGTCGTCTGGGCTGCGATCAACCGATCGTCCCAGGTCTGCAGGGTTTCGGTTCCCTCGGCCGAGTCGAAAGGACACGACCCGGCGACGGCCCGAAGTTCGATCCGTGATGCCACAAACGGAAGGTTCGCCTCGTTCGACAGTGAGAGTTCCACGTTCGCTGGTTCATTGAGACGGACCGGCGATGGGCGCCAGGTGATCGCGCCCGTTAGGCTGATGTCGGCGAACCCCGCCTTTGGGATGTAGTCGAGCGTCGGTTCGAATCCCGAGGTCCCCGAGGCCTGAGAGCCCTGCACCGCTGCGACCCGCCAGGGGGCCCGTTGCTGGCCGCCGGTCTGGGCGACGACCTCCGAAAGATCCGAGGTCACCCATGAAATCTGATGGTTCGGATCGGGCTGAATCCACTCCCCGCGCTCGGCCGTCGCCAGGGCGATCAAACCCGAAGGTAGCTCCCGGGCCGAGGTGACGATGCCGGACAGCTCCGGGGTATCGGAGACCGAGATCGAATCGACGACGGTCGCTGTGGCGTCCGACGGGGCGTAGTCGATCAACTGTGCCCCTCGAGGCCCCGACACCAACAGCCGGCCCTCGCTGGTGACAAAGAGATCCTGAACCTCCTTGACCGGCTGAAGAACGATGGTGTTGTCCGGGTTGTCGGGGTTGACGTTCGATGCGATGCGCAGCGCCACCGTGCCCGGGGCGTCGACGGGTACGAAGTCGATCGTCGAGAGATTTTTTCCCGGCCAATTTGCCCCGACCACGATGTAGTCGGGCGTCGCAATCGCCTGGGTGATGTCGACCGGTGGCGCCGGTGCTTGAACCGGGTGGCTCCACAGATAATTCTCGAGCCGGATATCCCAGATGGCGACGCGGTCCGACTCGTCCTGAGCCGCCAGAATGCGTCGCAGGGACCCCTGCTGATCGAAGCCGGCGGCCGACGCGGCGGTGACCTGCTCGAGACCGCCGGGCGGTGCCATAAACGCCGTGGGATTCCCCTGTGCGTCGGTCACGGCGGCGCCGCGCCCGTTCGCCCCGGCCAACAGGTAGCCGCCGGCGGGCAGTATCCGGAGGTCGAGGACCTCCAGCGGGGCGTCGTCGCCGGCGTACAGCGTCCAGGGCGCATCCGGGGTGACCGTCGGGGTCGAGGTGCCGGCACCGCTCAATTCAAAGACTGGAGCCTCTCCAACTCCACCCAGCGGCAGCGTCACGACGTCGGAGGATTGAGCACGAGCTGGAGAGAAGAGCCCGAGGATCATCAACAGGACCGGTGCGGCGAGGAGTGCCGGTATGCCGGGGTTGATCTGTCTCGATCTCTCCAAGGTCATGTCTCCATACTAGGTGGCTCGAACCCAGGGGTTGGATCGCTGCCGCCGAAAGAGTATCAGACCGGGCACCATTTGTAGAATTGGACGATTGAACGGGGCGGTGGGATGCAAATTGGTTGCCTTTTGTTACGGTGAACTGTGACCTGAAGTTGCAATAGGTCCTCGTGCACCGGAGGCGTCCTTGTCGCCATCGACAGAGATCTGCACCCAGGCGCCTCCTCGCCTGACCGAAACGGGGGAGGAGGTACTCGCCTACCATTGTCATCGTTATGTGGGGCCGTGGTTGGAGCGTTGGGGACTGGACCGTGTCCGGGTTGCCGTCGGATTCGAGGGCTCGGCCTACGGCGGCGCGCTCTTCGAGGTCGATCGCACGGAGTGTCGGCGACTGACCGATGTCTGGGACTTCCGCGATATCTTTCACGCCTGTCGTCACGGGGATGGTCGCCTCCATGTCGAGGCCGTCGACAGCACCGAACGCGCCTGGAATGCGATCCCCGTGTTGGACCGGCCGGCCATGGGGGGCCAGGCCCGGGTGATTTTGGGATTTGTGCTGGTCGAGGACGATGCAACCCCGAGCGACGATGCCCTGGAGGAACTTCAGGCCAAGGCGAGCGAGGCGATCTGTGGGGCGCGCCGAAACGGCGTGCGCATGTTCTTCGACGATGTGGAGGACGCACCGCTCAAGGAGAGCCTCTACGGGATGATGGAGCACCTGCCGGAGTGGTTTGGGTGCGACCATTCGGCCGGTCTCGTGATGACGAGTTCCGTCGAGACGATGGCTCTGGCCGAATCGGCCCACGGTCGATTCGAGCTTCTGGCGGAGCGACTCTACTGGGAGTCGGATGGCGACTCTGAGCAGGAGTCGACCGACGACCGCCTGGTCGGCATGTCGATGATCCTGGGAGACGGTTCGGATTCCGATATCCTGGAGCTGGCGGTCCAACGCCAGAAGGCCGATCCCGGACTGCCCTTTCAGATCTTTCGGCGCCAGGGGGACCGATGGGTGTCCGCCGATGCGGCCGACGAGGTCGAGGGGAGGCCGTTCCATCGACTCGAACGGACGCCCGGCGAGTCGACGATGGTCCTGGTCCCGCTGTTGTCCGAAGGGACACCCGAGACCGAATTGCTCGGCTTCGTATACCTCGCGTACAGGGGGGAGCCCGAGGTGTCGTCGTCGATCGGCGAGGTGGTCGACCGTCTGCGCCATCGCCTCTCTGCCAGGCTTCGTTATTCGGCACTGTACACCTTGAGTGCCCGAAAACTCTGGCTGGTTCAACAGGCCCGAGAACTCGCCGTCGACGCGTCGAACCGTGCCGGCGAGTCGGCCGACCAGCGCCGCGCCGGGCTGATCGAGGACGTGACCTCGATGCTCGCCCACCATACCGAGATTCCGAGCCTGGCCATCGGATTTATTCAGGGAACGGCGCCCAACCGCGAACTTCGGTACGTTCACCCCCATGGCTGGACCAAATTCGACGAACTGGAACTACCGGTCGACGTCGAGCCGGGAAGTCGTCAGGATTCGGGAGTATCGGCCCTTAGCGCACGGATGGGCCGGCCCTTCATTCTGGCAGGGGGGCGTGAGGAGGGCGCCGAGCACGATTTCAAAAACTACCTGTGGGTCAACGAAGAGAGCGCGGCCGTGGTCGACAGCCGCGCTCCGGCGGCCGCCGATCTGGATCTGGCGCCCCCGGAGTGGGCCCGCCTGAGTACCTATTACAAGCCGGCCCGTTCCGGTTCGTATGCAACCCTCGCCTACCCAATTCGCTTCGCCGACACGGTCTTTGGCGTCATCACCGTCGAGGTTGAACGCGCCACGAGCTGGGTCTGGTGGACCGGCTTCGGCGGCCAGCTCTTCTGGCAGATGCTGGCCGACGAACTCGCCTGGGCCTTCCGAGACCTACATCTCGGAGCTCCAGAACACGAATCGGATGGGTCGATCAGTCCGGGCTAACTCACCCCGGGGCAAGTCCAGGATCCGCAACACCGCCTTTGAACGAAAAACGCGGGGAATCCGACGCGTTTTCGTGAATACGTACCGAATTATTGATCGGCCCAGACCTCGAGCGTATTCGACAGTGAATGCGTACCGATAAGTCGTATTATCGGTACATTCGCTGCTCCCACCCGCTGGAGGCGCCCATGGGCCGCTCAATCCCGAAAGTGCTCGACGACGACGAAGCCGACGAACTGGTTGAGGTCTTCAGCACGCGCTACGACTCGGGCCTTAAGAACCGCTGCATGATCCGGTTGATGCTGGAGTGCGGACTCCGGGTGTCCGAGGTCAGCGACCTAAAGCGGGACCATCTGGATCTGATGGCCTGTCAGCTCGTTGTCCGCGAAGGGAAGGGGAGTAAGGACAGAACGTTGTGGTTTCCCGAGGACCTCCAGGATCTACTGGCAGACTGGCTGGAGCGCCGGCCCGAAACCGAACACGGGTGGCTGTTTCCGACGCGGAGCGGCAGCCGGACGAATCCCCGGAGTATCCGCCGCACCGTGAAGACCTACGCCGAGCGCACCGGTATCTCCTGGGCCGAGGACGTGTCGCCCCACACCCTCCGTCACACCTTCGCGACCAACTTGCTGCGGCGCACCGGGAACATACGGTTCGTTCAGAAAGCCCTAGGGAACTCAGACCTCTCCACGACGATGATCTACACCCAAGTCGTCGACGAGGAATTGCAGGAAGCCATGCAAGGTGGTTGAGTACCGGAAGCGCTTACGGATCGCTGCTGTTGGTACGCTTGTCGGCCCGCCGTTTGATGGCGTCGATGTCCGTCATGATGGCTCCTGAGCAGAGTTAATTGAGCCATCACTCTATCACGCAAAACGGACTCCGTGTGGCGCTCGCGAGTACTAACGGGGTCTCTGCTGCGTCGATACGCTCTCAAGGGGATCGAATGGGCCAATGCCTAGGCCGAGCCCCAACTGAACGACCTCCTCAAGATCGGCGCACAGATTGCCGCCTCGGCCAGACGGGTCTGGTATTACCTGGTAAGTGGCTTCCCGAACAAAGAAACGTTTGCCGACATCGCGAAGCGTGTCCGCGGCTGTCCCTGAATACCTGTCCTCAAGAAAGTGAAAGGCCTTCCGACATCCCCTGACGCTGACCTGTTCTCTCAACTCCGCTATAGCCGCAAATCGAACCGCGATCTGATCAACAACCGTTCCAGAACGCGGATGGAACCTTCAGTCGGACCACATTGAGCCCGGACCCAGGCGCGTGGCGTGGAGTGACGCCCGTTTTCCGCCACTCTTAGAGCCGCTGTTGAGATGCCCGGGCTCCTATTGTTATCGGCGGAACGACTGGACACGGCGAGTATTTCGAGTAGTGGTCAGTTTGTTCGCGGTCGGCCACAGGCCCGAATTTCCCCGATGTTGATGTTGCTGCAGAGAGGCTGACAGGCGACATCGGGGTCGCGGATGGTATGAATCACGATCTTGTCGAGCGCTGCATCGTTTGCGTCGATGGGGCCGAGATAGACGGCCTCGGCCCCGTGACTGTCAGCGTTGAATCGGTAGGTCTGGTCGACAATGTCTCCATTGTTGTCGACCGCCAGTATATCCATCCACCCCTGTCCTGGAGTGTCTCCGTTCACCAGGAATGTCACGTAGCGGATGTCGTCGTTGGGAAGCTCAATCTTTGTCGCATCGCAGCCAATTTTGACTGCCGTTCCGAAGTCAGTGTAACCAGTCTTCACGACGATGTCGGAGACGTAGTTGAAGACATCAAAATCCCAGCCATTCGGCGACGTCCACGATGTCCCCTTGTTGCCGCTGGATGCGCCGTCGAATGTCTCAACGTAACACCGATCCGGACTGACCACCGAGCACATCGGGCCACTGCTGGCCTAGGCCGAGGCGGTCGAAGCGAATCCGATCAGAACAAATCCGGCCGCCACAATCGAAAGCAGAAGCGAGTTGAGACGGTTTGGTTTCAGCATTTTCGCACTCCTCTGAAGATAGAGACACAATGAACGCAAACCACTAGGGGCGAGCACACGTATCGACGTCGCCGGTCGCCTTGCAGCCGGCGATGTAGGTGTCGTAGTGGACCGCGATCAGAGACGGGGGCCCGTTGTCGGCGATGTTGCGGGATGGTTTGTAGCTGCCGTGAAAGACCAGGCTATTTGAGCCGGATGAATAGGTGTAGCCATCGTCCTCGCTTCGAGGCACCCATTGGCCATTCATGTAGACCTCCAGGGTGCTCGAGATCGGGCGTTTCGGCAGTTTGTAGGCAGATGTCTCAGCCAGCGCCTTCTCGAAGATCCGGTCGAGCATCTCTTTGCCGTCGCGAAAGAGGCACATATCGACAAAGGCGCCTCCCGACTCGGCAGCCACCTTTTTGTAGGGGTTTAGATCTTGCGGTCCGGTGAAAGAGCCACTGCAGATGCGAGTACTGCCGTCGATGGCACTGGGGGTGTAGGGAATATAGCTAAAGACCGTCGACCAGGAGGACAAAGTCTTGATGGCTTGAGTACGTTTAGGCCCCAACGCCGGCTCATTATTGATGATAATGGTGAAAAGTTCGGCATCCGCCCGCAATGCCTCATCAGGCGTCGGGTTGGAGCCCCCGAGTCCCTTCATGTGCCCGACGCCTTCCCAGGCGTTTTGGATGGGGTATGTACCTTGCCCCCATGCATTGCAGAGCCAACGGGTCGCGGGATTCGCGGGGGCGCAGGTATACGCCAGTTCTACCTCGTTTCTGAGTGTTTGTGCGTCCCGGTGCCACCCAGGCGGAAGATTCATAAGCCCATCGTCTACAGGGCAAGACTGCGTGACCCCAAAGCGATAGTCGATGCGGCTTGCTTTGAGATCGCTTGCGAAGTCGGCGGCGAATGTGTCGATAAATTTCACTTCCTCGGCGATACTCGGTTGCCAGGAAAGCACCCAGAAGAAATCGACCTTCGAGGACTGAGTCGTCAGCACCTGGCGGTGGCAGTTCGGGAGGGCCGACGCTGACGCATCGGCCAGATGCGAGCCGTTCGAGAGGTCGTCGATGGCGCGCTGGACGCTGGCTCGACTCCGGTAGATCGAGGTCGGCACGATGTTGATCGAGTACAGGACGTTGGCCGGGCGGGAGGCGGGGCGTCGGCGCAGCGCGGTCGCCTCGATGCGAAACTTCGTATCCTCAGGCCCGACCGTCGACGGGAGGTTCTGGACGTCGCCGGGCTCCAGTGTTGAAGAGACCGCATAGAGGATTTGCTCGCGCAGCTTCTTGGCAGTGGTGGGCTGATCGGTCGTGACCTCCAAGTCCAGATTGGCGGCGAGTTTGCCGTCGTGGGTCGTGTCGGTCCCGTCCAGGTAGTTGAGGGTAATGTCGCCCTGGGCATCGACGGCCTGGCGCAGCGGCCCATCCAACGCATCGGTCGGATTGGCGTTGCCGTTCGGGGCCCTGACCGCCAGGACCATGCCCACGAGGTTTCGAAGCGGGTCCCCGTAGATGCCCACGGCCGGAGGCGCCGAGTAACCCGGGGTCGGCAGGGTCTGGTAGTTGGACATGCTTTTGGGCAGCGCGATCGTCCAGTTGCCGGGCCCCGAGGTGTAGTAGTTGACGTCTCGGGGGCTGTGCTGGCGGCAGGCCCGGGCGAGCCACTGCTCGCTGTCGGGTGTGTCGCCATAGGTCGTCTTGTCGGTCGGGTTTAGGCCGACCTGTATCTCTCGGTAGTCCGAGACCCCATCGCCGTCGGTATCAGGATCGCAGGGGTCTGTGCCGTGGCCCAGCTCCTCGAGGTCACTGAGCCCGTCGCCGTCGGTATCGCCGTCCAGTGGGTCGGTACACAGAGTGGCCTCTTTACAGTCCCGCAGCCCATCCCCGTCGCGATCCGCCGTCGCGTCCGGCGCGCAGGGGCCGGTGTCGGGCGATGGCGTGTCTGCGGGGCCATCGGCGGTGTCTTCGGATGTGTCCGAGGCATCATGGACGTCACGCGCGACGGATGCGTCCGCCGCCGCGTCGGCATCCTCAGTCCCGAGGTCCCCGGCGTCCGAGACCTCCGCATCCGAGGGGCTGGCATCGGCTGCAGGGTCCGCGGGCACGGGACCCTCGCATCCGATGGCCTGGACTCCGAGCAACGCGATGCAGATGCTCACGAGGCCTCTCCCCCAGCCACGTAGGAATCGATGACTCATAGCCAGCCACCAGTCAGGGAAAGTTCACGTCACAGGCGCGCACCTCGCTAATTACCGGTTCGGCGCAGTCGATACTGCACGTGTCATCGACATGCCACATATACACTTTCTGGATGTCATAAGATGAACTGCTTCTGGGGTGCGGCCCGAGTGTGACTACTTCGAACTCGGTGGTCGGGGCCCGCCTGGTAGCTTCATCGATGACGGTTCCGGAGGCATTGACAGCCAGAAAGTTGACGCCATTCGAATCACCGGAGAACTCGGAGAAGACGAATGTGACATAGTCGCGAGGCTCGCCGCTTGGCAATTCGACGACCGCGCCGTCGCAGAAAAACTCAAGCGCCTTTCCGACGTTCGTGTAGGTGGCAAGTGAGAAGAAGTTTGAGCCAGGACCTCCAAGGTCACCGTAAAGGAATTGTCGAGATGTCATCGTGTGGTCGGTGGTGTAGTGGTACGATTCCGCCGAGGTTGAGCCGGCGTTTGCGCTGTCAAACGGGGTCGCATCACAGGCGTCTCGGCCTTCCGGGGCGCCTCGATCACAGGTTAAATCTTCCCAAGCCTGTGCGGACCCATCTTCCGGGACCGCAAGGCATACGAGGGCTGCACAGGTGGCGACGAATAATGAACACGCGTCGGTCACATTCATCGCAAGCCTCCTTGAGGCTAAATGTGTAGAGAACGGATCGCACCGCACAATGTCGAAAGATATCTACACAATAAGTAACATACTACTTTGGTCGATCAAATCGTTGCACTCACTGGTGAACGGCAGCTCTTCATGCAGGCGGCCAGGCGCCGGGATTGGAAAAGTCTGGGGCGCATTTGTCCCCCGCGGCCGCAAGGGGCCCTCTACAGGTAGCCAGATTCCGCGGGCGAGCATGCCTGATGATGGCTGGGCGATGACGAGCCTGGAGACGGACGGGGGCCGTGCAGGGCATAGCTCGGCGCAACGAGGCCCGTCGAGGTCTCGATGAACGCAGTGCGTCGGCTCGCCAGAACGACGCTCACAGCACCCCACCAAAACATTTAGAACGGGTCTTCAGGCAGAAAAGAAGACCCATTAGCCCACAGAATCCGCAGTGATTCCATGGGCGTAGAGGTATAGTCCGTCACAGATTGGGTCGTCCCGCCCCGGAAGTACAGCATGCACCGGCAATCAGACACGTCGAACCGGTCAACTTTGGGCTTGCGCTGAACGGGATTGACTCAACGAAGGCTGCACGAGCAATTGGAACGCGTTCTGATGCCGAGAGGTCCCTTTGGGGTCAGGCGCTACCACGCCGCGCTCAGTGGGTCGCAGAGGCCTATGGGGACCGGCGAGAGACGTGGTTAGATGCCCGAGATGAGTTTCTGAGCCCTGCCGGCAAGACGAGGTTTTCGAGTGACTCGTTGTGGGAACTCGGGCTTGCGGGCTGAGAAAATCCGGGGACGCCATACCCTGGAGATGCGGCAGGGTGAGCGGGCGGTGGCCAAGAAGGTCGTGCGTATTCGGGCGAGACAAACGACCACCGTAGAGATGGTCGCGAAGTAGATGCGCCGGACCTGACTAAAGAACCCTCGCTCGCCAGTAGTCAGTCCGGGCGTGACCACTCGCCCTCGGTCACCCGGCGGGCGCAGAATTCGGTGGCGCTGGGGCTGTTGGTAGTGTTCCCGTCGTGGACGCACTCGTAGCCCTCCGGACACGGGTCCTCGACATCGCCGTAGATGCCCCAGCAGTCGATAGGAATTCGGCAGTAGGGATCTTCTTCGTTAATTCGAAATTCGTAGCCTTCACACAGGGAATCGCTCTGGAGGTTGCACTGGCCGAGCTTGTCTCGGGCTCCATACCATCCGGGATACAGAAGACAATCTCCCTTTGGGCAGTCCGCCGTTCGGTAGCACAGCGGCGGGCGGCACTCGTCGTAGTCGCAGGTCCCTTGGTCCGAACACGAGACACTGCAGGTGTAGTAGTCGGCGCATATCACGTGGTCTCTCTGCGTCGAGTAGTCACACATCTCGTCGGACGCCGGACAGTCGGCATCCGAGAGGCATGTCCGTACACATCCCTCTCCCGTCGCATCGCACTCGCCGGAGGCGCACTCGTAGCCATCTTCACAGGGTTCCCCGACCGCTTTTCCCTGGCTCGGTCTGCAGACGTCGTCGTCTTCGTCGCACCAATGACCGGGCGGGCACAGGGCGTGGTTTTCGTATCTACACCTTCGGCGTGGTTCGCATCGGCCGCGAGGGCTGCAGTATTGTCCCGTCTCGCATTCGCCGCACTCCGAGGTGTCGAGCGCATCCCGCGTGTCGGACGTATCCGAGGCGTCCCCAGGATCGCCGGTGTCGACCGTCGCATCACGGTCAAACCCCCAGCCGTCCGGTGAGCCCGGAGGCTCTCCGGGACAGCCGGCGAGGAGGATCAGGACTACCAGGGAAGGGAGGAGGGATTGTCTCAATGATGCGACCCTACAGCTCTAGGGGGATAATTGTCGCACCAGCTGTCCCACTGGACCTCGTTGCAATAGTAGTTGGCGTATCGCTCACAGATCCGTCTGTCGTTTTTGTTGTCGATCCCGGCGGGGTAGCCACGACATTCTTGCGTGGCCTCGCAAAAGCCGGTGGAGGACCAATCCGGCACCTCGTAGAGGGCGGAGGCGGTGTTGTTTGCCCTTGTCCGCTCAATGAAGTGTTTCCCAGGGTCGACTTCGACTTTGATTTCGAAGTCTTCGCCAGCAAGCTCGGACTCGACCTTTGAGGGCTTACCCAGAAGGATCGACTGCCCTGGGAGGCCTGAGCCATAGACGTCTTTGTACCCTGGCGAGATCCCCTGTGTGAAGTAGCAGGGATCTCCGTCCGTTTGTTCTTCCCAGTCGCCGCTCGGGTCGTCGCGCACCTCGTATCGGATCTCGTTGTCGAATTCCTGGGAGTCCATCAGACAGAAGGAGATTTTTTGTCCTTCGTCGACAATGGTGTTCGTGTCAGGATCACGAAGCTCTAGCTCGACGAATTCGTCGAGGTGTGTGTGGTCGTGCGCATAGTGGAAGGTGAAGGAGTTATCCAACGCGACCCGGCTTGGCTCGGCTTCGATCCAAGACGAATCGGTTTGCTCGACCGTTTCGATGACCTGGCGGGTCGCCGGCTCACAGACCCCTTCGCTGGTGTCGAAGTTGCATGTACCGGACTTACACTCCGAGCCCGACGCACAAGAGCGATCTGTCTCTTCTGGTGTCGCACACTTTCCGAGGTCGGGATGGCAGACAGTGCCAGACGTGCTGCAATCCGAGTCATCCTGACAGTCTTCATGCTTGCAGGTATCACCCTCGCACACATTTTCGTTGTAGCGACAATACCCGTCCCCGTCGGACGAGCAGTCGAGAGACGGCTCTGGGCCACGCACCTGAAGGTACGGCTTGCAGGTACCCGAGTACTCGCACGAGCGGCTGTCCCCGGCGCAGTTGCCCTGCGCGTCGCAGCAGTCGGAGTCGGAGGTGCAGGTGGGGAGTCGACATTCACCGTCGGAGCCGCACTCCATGTCTTCGGGACAGTCGCCGTCAGTTCCGCAGGACTCGGCGACGCAGTCAGAATCCTGACAGGTGAAGCCGTCGGGGCAGGGCCATGCTCCGTTGGCGCATTCGCCTGCCTTGTCGCCGGGCGCGGCCTGTTCGACGTGAAGCGGACCGCTTCCCACGTTCGCCACGGAGGTGCCGACGCGGAGCGCGATCAGGTCCGTCTCACCCGTCTGAAGCAAGGAAGCATAGCCTTCAGTGCTCGGATCCATCACGGCGCACTCCAGTGTACGATCATTTCCCGCTGTGAACTGGCGCCGATCGACGAACAAGTCGGGAAGTTTTTCGCGCTCCTCATCGTGTGGCCAGAGCTTGAATGTTCCCCAATCGAGATAGTCGAGTAGCTTCTGACCCTGGGGTGCTTCACACTTGACCCCCGAACATTGGCCTCCCCAGTCGTCGACCAGACGCTCCTCGTCATAGTCATGGTACAGGTAATTGAAGTATGGCTCATAGCCATCTTTTCTCATTTCGATTCGGTACCAATCGTCGGAGTCGACCGACGCTCGCCCGGGACCGTCCATGCAGGCACCTGTGTAGAGGTCATAATATAGGTTGCCTTGCAGATTCGTGTTGGAGGCAGTGCGCGAGTAGTAATCCTCAAGAGGCTTCGAGCCGATTGGCCATTCCGTGCCGGGGTCGTCGCTCTCATTTAAAGACGGGTGAGGCCATTCAAAGAGCTGAGCATCGACACCGGGTACGGGCACCCCGGATTCTCCCCATTGGACGCTAGCCCGCATTTATCACGAAGACATTAAAAATCGGGCGGTGGATCTGGTAAAATCGTAGTGAGACCAAGCACTTACGATACCAGACCCCAAACCGCCCGATGGATACAGAGTGTAACGCAGATCGGATCCGGTTCAAAGAGCTCTCAGGCCGTCAGGTTCTGGCCAAATTCGACGGCGGAGCCATCACCTCGGACGCGGGCGTCCT
>Ga0207771_100035_pt1 | contig 115784 bp, 95 predicted proteins | sample A23M2SouthBayCA_2_FD_187731 | JGI IMG/M metagenome (GOLD analysis project Ga0207771, IMG submission 187731) | Aerobic enrichment media microbial communities from Eden Landing Ponds, California, USA - A23 M2 (2) (SPAdes) | ecosystem: Environmental > Aquatic > Marine > Unclassified | place... | reverse complement strand
AAACATGGGTGAAAAAGGCCGCCTCCGCCGTCTTCGACGGCTCCGGCGGTGTCCTGGCGAGTCCCACGAGCCAGGGCTCGTCAGAGTTCGCTCTGACGGTGAAACGCCTCGCTCCGCTTGGCGTACGTTTACTCGGATCAGATGTTACACTCGCAGTCGGTAGATCACAGCTTTCCCAGAACCCACTCACACGAAGCTAGCTTCAAACACCCACTTTGAACTCACAATCCAGTCAGCGGATCGAGAGTGAAACCGATCTTCGCGAGCAACGATTCTCCAAGGCACTCACGGTCGGTCGGGGAACTTCACCGAGTGACGGAGGGTGCCGACGTCCTGGATCTCGACCTCGACGGTGTCGCCCTGCTCCAGTGGGCCGACGCCCTCGGGCGTGCCGGTCGCGATGATATCGCCCGGTTCGAGAGTCATGTAGGTCGTTATCTCCTCGATGAGCTCTGGGATCGGGAAGATCATGTGCTCGATGGAGGAGGACTGTTTCGTCTCGCCGTTGACGCGCGTCTCGATGGTCGCGTCGTCCGTGAGGTGTTCGGGGGTGGCGATGACGGGGCCGATGGGCGCAGCGTTGTCGAAGGCCTTGCCGCGGACCCAGTTCTGCTCGACGTTCTGGTCGTCGCGGTTCGAGAGGTCACACAGCGGCGTGTAGCCGGCGATGACGTCGTCGGCGTTGCTCTGGCTGACGTGGCGACACTGCTCGCCGATGACGACACCGAGTTCACCCTCGTAGTCGATGCGGTCCTTGCCGGCCGGTAGCGTGACGGTGCTGCCGTGACTGGCGACGGTGTTGGGCGGTTTCAGGAAGAGCAGGGGTCGGTCGGGGATCTCGTTGTCGAACTCGTCGGCGTGTTCGGCGTAGTTGCGGCCGACACAGACGATCTTCGTGGGCTCACACGGCGGGAGGATGTCGACCTCTTCGGGGTCGAACGTCTCGTCGCCGAAGGCGATGCGTCCGTACGGGCCGGCGGCGGCGGTGACGACGTCTTCCCCGTCGACGGTGGTCCACCGGCCGCCGCGAACGGTCCCGGCGGTGTCTCGAAAGCGGACGCGTCTCATGGCCAGAGACACTCACCCCCGACGGATAAGCGTTTAGAACGGGGCGTGGCTCTGTCGGTGTTCGACGCCGCGGTCCGGGACCTGTCGAACCCGGTCGCGCCGACCGAACGCCTTTTGCGACAGCCTCCAGTACCCCCGACCCATGAAACTGCTCGTCGTCGGCGCCGGCGAGATGGGGGTCTGGTTCGCCAGCACCGTCTCGCGCGGCCTCGAGGAGTCGCCGGACGTCGCGTTCGCCGACGCCGACGAGTCCGTCGCGGCCGCTGCTGCCGACGAGACCGGCGCACGCGTCGTCACTGCCGAGAGCGACGAGCGATTCGACGCGGTCTGTCTCGCAGTGCCGATCCCGGCGGTCGAGACCGCCGCCGACGAGTGGGGCGGGCGTGCCGACCGCGCGCTCGTCGACGTCACCGGCGTGATGGAACCCGCCGTGGCGGCGATGGCCACCACCGCGCCGACCGCCGAACGGGTGAGCTTCCACCCGCTTTTCGCGGCCGACAGCGCGCCCGGGAACGTGGCGGTCGTCGCCGAAGCACCGGGGCCCGTGACCGACAGGCTCCGCGCCGCACTCGCGGCGACGGGAAACGACCTCTTCGAGACCACCGCCCGCGAACACGACGAGGCGATGGAGACCGTCCAGGCGCGTGTCCACGCCGCTGTCCTCGCGTTCGGCCTCGCCGCCGAGGACGTCCCGGAACCGTTCCAGACACCAGTTTCGGCCGGGATGTTCGACCTCCTCGACCAGGTCACGGGCAACGACCCCCGCGTCTACAGCGATATTCAGGCGGCCTTCGACGGGGCCGAGGACGTCGCCGCGGCCGCTCGCGAACTCGCCGACGTCGACGCCGACCCCGATCGATTCGCAGCGCTCTACGAGCGGGCGGGTCGGGACGACGCTGGTGACGGCCTTGCGGCCGACCCGGAGACCGAACACGAGTCAAGCGGCGACGGGACCGGCCGATGACGGGACCGGCCGACGACGGGGACGGAATGATAATGGGGACAAGATGACGACTGAGACAGACCGATGAACGGTGACCAGCGCGAGGCGGTGCGCTCGAACGCGAAGTACCTCCGGAACGTCCGACCCCTCGACCCCGCCGAGATCTCAGAGTACGTCGAGGGCCAGCCCCACCCCGCCGCCGTCCGCCAGGTACTCAGGGAGTCAGCGGTCGAACTCGGACTGATCGAGCGCGAGGACGGGCTGTTTGTCCCCGTCGAAGCGGGGCCGCTCGACGTAGCGTTCCACGGTGTCGAATCGTTCCCCGACCGCTACGGCCGCGTGCTCGAAGACCTGCTCGTCGATCGATACGGCGCCGGTTGGCCCACGGGCGAGAGCGGGCAGGCCATCCGCGAGCGGATCCGCGCTGTCAAGGCCTCCTATCTGCGCGGCGAGGCCGTCGAGTACGACGCGGAGACCGCGCTGGCGTACGCGCTCTATCACCTGCCGGGCTACTACGCGGCGACGCAGTACGTCCTCGCCGAACTCGTCGCCGACCGACTCCTCCCGCGACGGCTCCGCGTCCTCGACGTCGGCGCTGGCGTCGGCGGCCCGGCGCTCGGGCTCTGTGACCTGCTGCCCGACGACGCTCTGCTCGAGTACCACGCGGTCGAACCCGGTGCGGGCGCCGACGTACTGGAGTCGATGCTGGCCGAGACCGGCAGGAACGTCCACGCGACGGTCCACCGGACGACCGCCGAGGCGTTCGAGCCGACGGCAATCGCTGAAGACGACGTGGACACCGAGACTGCCGGACAGTTCGACCTCGTCCTCTTTGCGAACGTCCTGAGCGAACTCGACGACCCAGAGAGCGTGGTCCGGGAGTACGCGAACGCGCTCGCCGACGACGGGACACTCGTCGCACTCGCCCCCGCAGACCGAAACACTGCGACTGGCCTCCGGGACGTCGAGCGGGCAGTCGCCGACCGCGGCCCCTGCACCGTCTACGCACCGGCGGTACGACTGTGGCCCGGTGTCTCGCCGGCCGACGAGTGCTGGTCGTTCGACGTGAAACCCGACCTCGACGTCCCCGGGTTCCAGCGGCGACTCGACGAGGCCGCCGCCGGCGATTCCCAGGTTGGCGACAGCGCCGACCGCGACGCCGGTACCGGAGACGCCAGCGGCGACCGGTCCCCCGGCGAATTCGTCAACGTCGACGTCCAGTACGCCTACAGCCTGCTGCGGCTCGACGGGCGTCGCCGCTACGACTTCGACCTGGACGCGTCGGTGGTCGCGCGCTTCGCCGACTCCGAGAGCCACGTCACGAACCGCGTGGACTGCTACGCGGCGAAGTTGAGCCACGACCTCTCGGAGGGCGGGAACCCGCTCTTTCTCCTCGGTGACGGTAGCCAGCAGGTGTCTCACTTTGCCGTGCTCACGAGGGAGTCGACACTCAACGCCGACTTGCCCAGTGCCGACTACGGCGAAGTACTGGCCTTCGAGAACGTCCTCGTCCTCTGGAACGACGACGAACGGGCGTACAACCTCGTCGTCGACGACGAGACGATAATCGACCGCGTACCCAGATGAGACGAGGGGAGGTGGTCCCGTCGACACTCGGGCGAGCGGTGCGCTTTTGCCGGGGGGTTCCCCAGAGGCGGTATGGACGAGCCGTCGATACTCCTGACGAACGACGACGGCATCGACAGCCCCGGGCTCCACGCGGTCTGTGAGGCACTCCGCGACGTGGGCGAGGTCACCGTGGTCGCGCCGGCCGACGACCAGAGCGCGGTCGGGCGTTCACTCTCGCACGAAGTGACCGTCCACGACCACGAACTGGGGTACAGCGTCGAGGGGACGCCGGCAGACTGCGTGGTCGCAGGCCTGGAGTCGCTGGTGCCCGAGACGGATCTGGTCGTCGCCGGCTGTAACCGCGGTGCCAACCTCGGTGCGTACGTCCTCGGTCGCTCGGGGACCGTCTCGGCGGCCGTCGAAGCCTCGTTCTTCGACGTCCCGGCCATCGCCGTCTCGATGTACGTTCCCGTCGCCGAGGACACCGCCTACACCGACACGGACGTCGACCGAGAGAGCTACGCCGAGGCGGCACGGGCGACCCGGTTTCTCGCCGACCGCTCGACCGATGCCGGCGTCTTCGAGCACGCCGACTACCTCAACCTCAACGCGCCCGTCGCCGAGTGGGGGCCCTGCGAGATGGTCGTCACCCATCCCTCGGAGGTGTATCTCATGACTGCCGACCGGGAGGGCGAAGACGTCGTCCTGCGTGACCGCATCTGGGAGCGAATGAAGACCGGCGACATCCCCGACCCCGAGGGGACAGATCGCCGCGCTGTCGTCGATGGAAAGGTCAGTGTCTCGCCGCTGACTGCACCCCATACGACTCACCACCACGGCGCGCTGGACGATCTGGCCGCTGACTACCGGGAGTGATAGTGCTTATTGTAGTGATTTCCGGACTGGGGGTAGCCAGACCGTCACGACCGCCCTGTGAATGAAGCGGGCAGTGCGGAGAGAACGGATATCCCGCCCAGCGACCGCGAGCTGTGAGACGCCTCGGGCCTCTAACGCGAGCGGGGAGTGAAGCGAGCAGCGAACTCGCCGAGGGCTTTCATCCCACGATCACGAGCGCGGTCGAGACGGACGCGATTGCGGCTATCGAATCTCTATCGACTCGATGTTCGAAACGAACAACAGAGAGTGAACGCGTTCACGGAACGTTCGCTCGGTCAGTCACTGCCGTGCCGCTCGAAGGGCGTGCTCGACGTGGGTGTAGGGATCGTCGGTGACGCTGGGGCCGTGACCGGTGTGAAGTGCAGTGAGCGACTCGTCGATCTCGTCGAGCAGTCGCTCGATGCTGGCGACGAGTGTGGTGCGGTCGCCTTCCGCCAGATCCGTCCGGCCGAAACTCCCGCCAGCGAACACCAGGTCGCCCGCGAAGAGCACCCCCGATCGCGGGTCGTAGAAACAGAGGTGGTCGTTCTTGTGGCCGGGGGTGTGCAGGGCGCGGTAGTCGTCGTCGCCCATGGTGACTGTCTGACCGTCCCCGATAGCGTGGTCGACGAGGTCGTGGTCGGGATCGAACCCCCAGACGTCGACGTCGAAGGCTTCGACGACGGCCGGGACGGTACCGACGTGGTCGGGGTGCGTGTGCGTCAGGACGACTGCGTCGAGAGTCCTCGCCGTGTCACTGCCGTCGTCGTCAGTGGCCGTCGCCGTGTCACTGCTGTCGTCGTCGAGGCTACCCAACTGCTCGCGAACGGCGGCGACGGCGTCGAAGTCGTTTCCCGGGTCGATCAGGACGGTTCGTTCGCCGGTGACGAGAAAGGCGTTACTGGTGAACACCTCTCGGCCGGCGGCGAGGTTCGCGATCATGGCGGAGGTGAGGGCGGCGAGGGGGAACCGTTTTCGCTTCCGGCGGGCTGGCGGCGTCCGTGTGCCGTCGACGGATCGACTATCACGGGTGGATACTGGACCCACAGGGCTATGTGGGATGAGAATCAACCCGCGGGTAGAGTGGAGATGTCTGACGCGGACAGGCCGGTGGTGCTCATCGTGGAAGACGAGCCAGACGTCGCAGAGACGTACAGACTCTGGCTGGATGCGGACTACGTCGTCCGGATGGCACACAGCGGCGACGAAGGGTTGGACGAACTGGACGAGTCAGTCGACGTCGTCCTCCTAGACCGGATGATGCCGGGGCTCTCCGGTGACGAGGTGCTCGAACGCATCCGCGACCGCGAACTGGACTGTCGCGTCGCCATGGTGACGGCAGTCGAACCTGACTTCGACATCCTCGAGATGGGGTTCGACGCCTACCTCTGTAAACCCATCAAGAGCGACCAGCTTCACGAGACGGTCGAGAACCTGATCGGCCGCTCGGAGTACGACGACCTGCTCCAGGAGTACTACTCGCTGGTGGAGAAACAGGCGACACTGGAGGCCGCGAAAAGCGACGCCGAACTCACCGACAACGAGGAGTACGGCGCGGTACAGGAGCGCATCGACGAACTCCAGGGCGACCTATCGGAGACACTTGACGGTATCGACTCGGACGAAGACTTCATCGCGACGCTCCGGGGGCTCAACGACTTCGATGAGTGATCCCGGTATGACATACGACCTCTCCGGTCCGCTCGAATTCGACGCACTCGCTGACGTCCGTCCGGGGTCGAACATTCTCGTCTCCGGCCCCGCGATGAGCGGGAAAGCCGACCTGTGTATGGGGATGCTCGCCGACGGCTCACGCCGCGGTGAAGGCGCCGTCGTCATGACGACCGGCGACCGCGCCGACGAGATCCTCGACGACTATCGGACCCGGGTCGACGACCTGGACGAGTCACGTGTCGCCGTCGTCGACTGTCGCGGCGACGGCAGCCGGAGCGACGAGCGCACGGCCGAAGGAGCCTACGTCTATCACGTCTCCTCACCCGGCGACCTCACAGGGATCGGTATCGGCATCACCAAAGGTCTGGAGACGCTCGCGAACAACGGCGCCGAGGAGGGTCGCTTCGCGCTGGACTCCCTGTCGACGATGTTGACCTACACCGACCGGAAGACGGTCTTCAAACTCTGTCACGTCCTCTCCTCGCGGTTCGACTCCGCCGGCTACGTCGGCCTCTTTACCATCGACTCGGAGGCCCACGACGACCAGACGATCCAGGTCATCAAGCAGGCCTTCGACGGCATGATCGAGATCCGCGACCACGAGGGCACTCGCCAGGCCCGCCTGCTCGGTCTCGCCGGCCAGCCGACCGGCTGGCGCGAGTTCTGATAGCCGGTTACCGACCGGTGGCGTGCGTTCTGACGCCAAGTTCTCGAACGTGCTCGTTGCTCGTCCGCGACTGAACCAGTGACTGACAAACTGGGCCCTCGTCGTTTTATCGATACCGTAGTCCATCCCCCACCTAATATTCCTTCCAGGGAACACTTTATGTGGAGGAAGTAGCACGGTGGGGTATGGCAACGACCGAGACGAACACTCCGACGCACGTCCCGAAGGTCTGTGCGTACATCACCCGCGGCGACGGCAAACTGCTCGTCTTCGAGGGGCCCGGACACGAGGGGCTCCAGGTTCCGAAGGGGACAGTCGAACCGGGTGAGGACCCTCGGGAGGCACTCTTCCGGGAAGTGCTAGAGGAGAGCGGCCTGGGTGCGCTGGCCTCGACCACCCACGTCGCCACCGACGTCTGGACGCGCCGACTCTCCCCGCACAAGCGCTACGTCCGACATTTCTATCACGCGACCGTCTACGAACCCCGGGACAGCTGGGAACACGTCGTCACCGGCGAAGGCGAAGAATCCGGTGAGACCTTCGAGTTCTCCTGGGTCGACCCGGCCGACGTCGACGGTCACGAGTTCGCCCTCTCTCTCGACGACTACGTCCCAGCGCTCGAAGGCCGGACGGCTTTCGCCTGAACCGATTTTCCCGAGAATGGGGGGCGGCGGGGTCGGGGTGACGCCGATTGCCCGGAGGACCGGACTTTAACACGCGACGGTCGTAGGCCCGGGTATGGCAAAGCGCGAGCGCGCCGGTGTGGGCCCGGCGGCCGACGACCGCGCGGACTACGACTACGCGAGCGATGCGGTCGCGCGGCCGGGACTGGTGGCGGACCTACAACGTCGCGTCGATGGCGAGGTCCGGTTCGACGACTACTCCCGTGAACTCTACGCGACAGACGCGAGCATCTACGAGGTGACGCCGGTCGGCGTCGTCTTCCCGCGCTCGACCGCCGACGTCGCCGACGTGGTGTCGTACTGTGCCGAGCGGTCGATCCCGGTACTCCCCCGCGGCGGCGGCACCTCGCTGGCCGGACAGGCTGTCAACGAGGCCGTCGTCCTCGATTTCACTCGCCACATGGACGCCGTCATGCACGTCGACGTCGACGAGCGCCGCGTCCGGGCCCAGCCGGGCGCCGTCCTCGGTGAGTTGAACGCCGACCTCGCCGACCACGGACTGAAGTTCGCACCCGACCCCGCCTGGGGCGACCGGTCGGCGCTGGGCGGGGCGATCGGTAACAACTCGACGGGTGCACACTCCCTGCAGTACGGCAAGACCGACGCCTACGTCGAGGAACTCGAAGTCGTCCTCGCGGACGGCACCGTCACGCGCTTCGGCGAGGTCACACCCGCACAGATCCGCGAGCGAGCGGACCCAGACGGCGGTCTCGAGAGTCGCATCTACGCCGAACTCGCCCGTCTCGTCGACGACGAACGCGGGACCGTCACGGACGCGTTCCCCGAACTCAAGCGCAACGTCTCGGGGTACAACCTCGACGCGTTCGTCGCCGAGGCCGAGGCCGCGCTCGCTGGCGAGGCCGACCCGGACGTCGACGGGCCGGCAGCGTTCGTCGACGGCGAGACGGTCAACGTCGCGCGCCTTCTGGCGGGCAGCGAGGGGACACTCGCCGTCGTGACCGAGGCGCTCGTCTCGCTCGAACCCGTCCCCGAGACGAAAGGGCTCGCCTTGCTCTCTTACGAGTCGTTGCTGGAGGCGCTGAACGACGTCGAGGCCATCATCGAACACGACCCCGCGGCGGTCGAGGTGCTCGACGACGTCTTGCTGGATCTGGCGAGCGACACCGAGGAGTTCGGCGAACTCGTCGATACCGTCCTGCCCGAGGGGGCCGACGCCGTGTTGCTCGTCGAGTTCTACGCCGACGACGACGCGGCGGGGAAACAGAAGGTCGCGAACCTGCTCGCCGACCGGACGACGGGCACGGAGACGCTCGCGACGCCCGAGACCGGGGCACCGAACCTGACCGACGACCCGATACGCGCCTTCGACGGCCAGGAGGCTCACGACGAGGCCGAGCGCGCTCGCTTCTGGAAACTGCGCAAGAGCGGGCTCCCGATACTGCTCTCGCGGACGACCGACGCCAAACACATCGCCTTTCTCGAAGACACCGCCATCCCGCCCGAACACCTCGCGGACTTCGTCGCCGACTTCCAGGACGTCCTCGACGAGAACGGTACCTACGCCTCCTTCTACGCCCACGCTGGCCCCGGCTGTCTCCACATCCGGCCGCTCATAAACACGAAAGACCCGCTCGACGTCCAGCGGATGGAGGCTATCGCCGACGCCGTCACGGATCTCGTCGTCGAGTACGAGGGCAGCGTCTCCGGCGAACACGGCGACGGCCGCGCCCGCACGCAGTGGAACGAGAAACTCTACGGCCCCGATGTGTGGGAACTGTTCCAGGACCTCAAGCGGGCGTTCGACCCCGACTGGCTCCTGAACCCGGGACAGGTGGTCGGCGTCGACTCGACGGCCGTCGAGCGCGGGGAGGCGCCCGACCGCGCTCGCACCGTCGACATGACCGAGGACCTCCGGTTCGACCCGGACTACGAGTTCGACGCCGGCTTCGAACCCGCACTGAACTGGGACGGCGACAACGGGATGCAGGGCATGGTGGAACTCTGTCACGGCTGTGGCGGCTGTCGCGGCGGCCAGGAGACGACGGGCGGGGTGATGTGTCCCACCTATCGGGCGGCCGACGAGGAGGTGACCGCGACGCGAGGGCGAGCGAACATGCTCCGGTCGGCGATGAGCGGCGACCTGCCCGACGACCCCACCGACGAGGCGTTTCGCGCGGAGGTGCTCGACCTGTGTATCGGCTGCAAGGGCTGTGCGAAAGACTGCCCGAGCGAAGTCGACATGGCGAAACTCAAGGCCGAAGTCGAACACGCCCACCACCAGCAAGAGGGCGCAAGCCTGCGGGATCGCGTCTTCGCCAACGTCGACACCGTCAGTGCCCTCGGGAGCGCTACGGCACCGGTCTCGAACTGGGCACAGAAACTCCCCGGGTCCGGGTGGCTAGCCGAGAAAGTCCTGGGAGTCGCCCGCGAGCGGACGCTCCCCACCTTCGAGCGGGAGTCGTTCGTCGACTGGTTCGCCGCCCGCGGCCCCCAGATATCCGAGCGGGAGGCCGACCGACGAGCCCTCGTCTTCCCCGACACCTACACCAACTACAGCCACCCCGAGGCCGGGAAAGCGGCCGTGCGCGTCCTCGAAGCGGCGGGCGTCCACGTCGACGTGCCAGACGACGTCACCGCGAGCGGGCGCGCGGCCCACTCGAAGGGCTTTCTCGACGTCTCACGCCAGCGCGCGGCCGAGAACGTCGATTCGCTCGCTCCCAGCGTCCGGGATGGCTGGGACGTGGTCGTCGTCGAACCCTCCGACGCCGTGATGTTCCAGTCCGACTGCCTCGATCTACTCTCGGGTCGCGAAGTCGAGACGGTCGCCGCGAACACCTACGGCGTCTGTGAGTACCTCGACGTCCACCGACTCGACGACGCGATCGACTTCGACGCCGTGAACGCCGCCTCGAACACCCCTTCCAGAGCGTCGCTGACCTACCACGGGCACTGCCACCAGAAGGCGACGAACAAAGACCATCACGCAGTCGGTGTGTTGCGCCGGGCGGGCTACGACGTGGACCCGCTGGATTCGGGCTGTTGTGGGATGGCCGGCTCCTTCGGGTACGAGGCCGAACACTACTCGATGAGCCGAGCGATCGCCTCGATCCTCTTCGACCAGATCGACGGGAGCGACGGCGAGACGGTCGTGGCGCCAGGGGCGTCCTGTCGCTCGCAGATCGGCGACCGCGACGGCGCCGAGTCCCCGCCGACGCCCATCGAACGACTCGATGACGCGCTCGGGTCGTGACCGGTATCGGGGACGACCCGGAGACTCGGACTGGCGGCCGCAACCGCCCTCGAAGGGGAGACTTTCGTGTCCGAACACGTCAGAGAACGGCTCTCAGACGACAACTTCGACCATCGATGAGCAACTCTGGGATAAACGACCCGCCAACCTTATATATGGGCGTCTCCTCGGTGCAGATGCAATGGCGACCGGTACGGTTGACTTCTTCAACGACACTGGCGGATACGGTTTCATCGACAGCGAGGACTCCGAGGAAGACGTGTTCTTCCACATGGAGGATGTCGGCGGTCCTGACTTAGAAGAAGGTCAGGAAGTCGAGTTCGACATCGTTCAGGCAGACAAAGGGCCGCGAGCCCAGAACCTGGAGCGTCTCTAACGATGGCTAAAGGCACTGTTGACTTCTTCAACGACACCGGCGGTTACGGTTTCATCGACACCGAGGACTCCGAGGAAGACGTGTTCTTCCACATGGAGGACGTCGGCGGCCCCGACCTCGAAGAGGGCCAGGAAGTCGAGTTCGACATCGAGCAGGCCGACAAAGGCCCGCGCGCGAAGAACCTGACGCGCCTGTAAAACACGGATTTTGCCGCTCACGCGGCACTGTCCGTTGCACCGACGAGCGACTGCGTTCTCGGCCGGTCCGACGCTCGTGCGTCGGCCGGTCCTGGACTTTGCTTCCGTAGCGACGCATCTCCGTCCGTAGCGACGCATCTCCGTCCGTAGCGATGCGTTCCCGTCCGTGCGATGCGTCTCCGTCCGTAGCGACACGTCCGGAACGGACCGTGAGGCGTATTAGGAACGACGCGGGAGTTCGAGGTATGAGCGAAGCCACAGAGGTCGTCGACGAGACGTTGCGCCGCCGGGCGCGGGCGCTGCTGGAGCCCGGCGAGATCGAACTCGTCGGCGTCATCGTTCCGATGGACGTCCCCACGGACGACGAACCGCTGCTCCACCAGCAGACCATCGAAGTCGGCGACGTGATCGTCGAACACGCCGGCCACGACCCCGCCGACACCTACGTCTACTCGGGCAACGACGACCCCGACTTCGGCGTCAACCAGCACCAGGGCCTCACCGTCGAGGGCGACGAGTTCGTCTGGGAGTGCCAGCAGCTGCTCCGCGAGGGCACCTACGTCGTCGTCTTCTACTACGAGGCCGACGCCGACCAGGACGCTATACTCGAAGACTTCGACGCCGCCGGCTTCGACGCGGTCGGCGTCGAACCGGCCGAGTAAGCACCGTCTGTTCCCTGTGTAACGGCCCGATCCTTCTACCGCGTTCAGACGTCAGTACCGCTGGCTGTCTCGACCGCCCGGGCGTACCCCTGGCCGTAGAGGTGGAACGTCACCATGAACCCGTAGACGAGGATGGGGATACCGATCAGGATGATGCTCAGCAGACCGCCGACCAGGGCGAACACGAAGCCGACGATCCACGCGAGTATGACCGCGACGAGGTAGTCGCTGTCTTTGGCCACGGCGAACACTTCCCGGACGTCCAGAGCGGCACTGAACTCGTCCTCGGCGCGCATCCGCCCGACTGCCGCCGGCAACAGCAGACTCCCCGCGATCACGAGCACCAGTGCCACGAGCGAGACGAGTCCGCCGATCAGGAGGACGACCAGTACGACCGCTCCGGCACTATCGGTGCTGGCCCCGAAAGCCCCGGTGAACAGCGCCGCGAAGAACGTGGCCGCCATCACGGTCCCCAGAACGAACCCGGGGATGCCCGTATAGAGGAGGTTCAGGACGAAAAACTTCAGTCCGTCGACGATGAGCGTCTCCCAGTCATCGAACTCGGGGAGGCCGCGGGCCCCCGTTCGACCGTCGTCGAATACCTGGAGCAGGTACCCGTACAGCGGAATGATCGTCACTCCGACGATAAACGAGACCAGCAAGATACCGCTCCCGATCAAGAAGGGCATCACCGGGTCGTCGTCGTCTCGCGGGTACGAGATCGCCTCTTCGATCATACTGACATCTCTCACGGACCCGGCATAACGGTTGTGCCCGGCGGTCCGGACCAGCACGAGAACGCGGGACCCGACGAGTACGAATCCGGGAAACCGACGGGTGCGAGACCGGGAGACACTTGGGATCACACACCCAGTTTCCGACAGGATGACCGACAGCGACGGTGCCGACGAGGGTGAGCATGGGGGTTCCACCAGCGACGAGGGTACGATAGAGGGTGTCGTCGTCGACCTCGACGGGACCGTCTATCGTGCGGGCGAACCGATCTCGGGAGCGGTCGAGGCCATCGAGCGACTACGCGACCAGGGCATCGCGGTCGTCTTCTGTTCGAACAACCCGACGAAGACGCCCGACGAGTACGCGGCCCGTCTCACGTCGATGGGAATCGAGTGTCGCCCCGAGGACGTCGTCCCCGCCTCGACGATCACCCGGGACTACCTCCGGGAGCACCACCCCGAGGAACCGACCTATCTCGTCGGCGCGCCTTCGCTTCGAACGTACCTCGAAGAGGCCGGGCAGGACATCGTCGACACGCCCGAGGCCGCCGTCTTCGTCGCCTCCTGGGACGAGACGTTCGACTACGGGGAGATGCAGGCCGCGCTCGACTGCATCGACGACGACACCGCGTTCCTGGGGACCGACCCCGACCGTACGGTCCCGGACGACCACGGACTGATGCCCGGGTCCGGTGCGATCATCGCCTCGGTCGCCGGGACGGTCGGCCGTGACCCGGACCGTGTGCTCGGCAAGCCCTCCGACGAGGCCGCCGACGCGGTGCTGGAGCGACTGGGACTCCCGGCCGAGCGGTGTCTCGTCGTCGGCGACCGGCTGGATACGGATCTGGCGATGGGTGCGTCGCGTGGGATGGCCACGGCGCTGGTCGGGACGGGCGTAGTCGACGCCGCCGAGTTGCCCGACGCCGCCGACCGAGCGGTCGACCCCGATTACGTCCTCGACTCGCTGGCTGACCTGCCCGAACTGTTGTCGTGATCGGGCCGCTCTCGGGAGGGTGCGCGCCGCTCACTCGGCTTCCTCGTCGTCGGCCATCCAGCGCTGGCCGTACGAGCGGTAGCCGTCGAACTCGCCTCTGTTTATCTCGCGTTCGATCTGCTCGCGCGTCTCGGTGTCGACCCGAACGAGGTGACAGACCGGGTGTCCGGGGAGCGCCACCGGATTTTCGAGGACGCCGACGATGAGCCCCGTAAACGGTGCTTCGACGATTCGTTCTTCGTCCTTGAAGTGGTCCGATATCGTACAGATGGTATCGCCGGCTTCGACCAGCGGGTCGGGTCCCCACTCCATCTCGACGAGCCCGCCGGTGTCGGCCCGGAGCCAGCGCTTCTCTTCGCTCGGTCCCATCACCTTGTGCCAGGCCGGTTCGCTCACCGCGCCCTCGGGATAGACGCCGTACTCGGCGAGGACGCTCTCGACGCCGGCGAGGGCTTTCTCGATGAGCGCCGGCTGGAAGCGGTGGGCCTTCCCCATCTCGACGGTGACGGTGGGCGTCCCGTTGTTCGTCGCGACCGAGCGGAGCGAGCCCGCGTCACCCTCGCCCGAGAGGACGACGTTCGTGTTGAACGCGTGGACCAGGCGTTCCACGCCGGGCTCGTCGACGTCCGCGCGGGCGTGGTACATCGTCGTCCGGTTGCGCGTCGACGTGTGGAAGTCCAGCCCCAGGTCACACTGGGCGAGAAACGTCTGATAGACCTCGTGGGCCATCCGCTCGGCGGTGTTCGAGCGCTCCTTGCCGGGGAACGACCGGTTGAGGTCCTGGTCGTAGATCGGAATGTAGCGCTGCTGGGCCTGGTACCCCGGAACGTTGACGACGTGGAGCAAGACGAGCGTCCCGTGGACGTCGGCCGGTGCGTACCGGTCAGCGACTTCCTGGAGGACCTTCCCCCCGTTGAGTTCGTCGCCGTGGACCGCGGCCGTCATGAACACCCGCGGGCCGTCTCGCTCCCCGTTGATGATTGTCACGGGCATCTCGACCGCGTCGCCGAGGTACGTCTCGCCGATCTCGTGTCTGACGTGCCGTTTCTCCCCGGGGTCGACCTCCGCCTCGTACCTGAACGGTTCCGGTTCGCTCTCGTCGGTGGCCATGTCCTCACCAGTTTATGCGGGATTGTAACCTGTTTGGACGAGCGCCGAGGGGTCGCAGACACGTTTATACTGTCGTACAACCAATGTGTACGTGAATCCAGAGGGGGTTCAGTGAAACCATGACTGGCAAGCAAATCCTGCTCATCACCGGCGATTTCGGCGAAGACTACGAGATTATGGTACCGTTCCAGGCGCTACAGATGGTCGGCCACCAGGTTCACGCGGTCTGTCCCGACAAGGAGGCCGGCGACACCGTCAAGACAGCCATCCACGACTTCCGCGGCGACCAGACCTACATGGAGGCCCGCGGGCACAACTTCGAGTTGACCGCGACACTCGACGAGATCGATCCCGCCGACTACGACGCACTCGTGCTGTCCGGCGGTCGCGCACCGGAGTATCTCCGGAACTTCGACGCGGTCGTCGACGCGGTCGAACACTTCTTCGCCGAGGACAAACCCGTGGCGGCGATCTGTCACGCGATGCAGATCCTCACCGCGGCCGACGTCGTCGAGGGACGCACCTGCACCGCGTATCCGGCACTCGAAGCGGACGTCCGCGACGCCGGCGGGAACTGGGTCGAAGGGGTCGCCCGCGACGGCAACCTCGTCACCGGACAGGCCTGGCCGGACCACCCCGAGTGGCTCGCCGAGTTCCTCGACGTCCTCGGTACCGACGTCCAGCACGCCGAACCAGCCACCGCCGACTGACGACGCCGGGGTAGTCCGCTCTCTCGCCGGCACCACTTTCACGAACAGCAACACTTATTGACGCGAGCAAGTGCCGTTCCCGTATGGGACTTCGGCAGTCGCTCGACGAGGGCGCAGGGGAGATCGGAGACGGTATCGCCGAGGAGATCCCGTCGACGTCGGCCCAACTCCGTGAGACGGTTCCCGACGACGTGGCGGAACTGAATACCGTCGACGGCGGGGTGTCACCGAACAGTGAGACACCGACGGAGAGCGAGGTATCGACGAACGGTGGGGCGTCGGACGAGCTGTCCATCGATGTCGTCGTCGGAGATACGCCGCTCGACCGGTTTCTCTGATAGTGATTATTGTAGCGATTTACCGGTATGCGCCGACCCCGGTGTCGGCGCCATCCGGAAATAATCTACAATAATCACTATGAGTGGTGACGATCGGCACGGGAGTAGGGAGTGCGCTCTTCGTGACGTCCGTCACTCCAGCGTGAAGTCTTCTTCCAGCCCCGCTCGTTCGTAGTACTCCCGACGGCGCTCCTGGTCTTCGGACTGGATCCGGTTGGCGGCCTCGCCGACCTCCCGAGCGACCCGCAGTGGAACGACGACGACGCCGTCCCCGTCGGCGACGACCACGTCACCCGGTTCGACGCGCGTGCCGTCGAGGTTGACGGGGACCTGTGCGGCCGCCATCTCGTCGCGGCCCGGGATGATCGGCTGACTGATCGTCTTGTAGTAGGTCGGGATCTCTTGGCGGATGATCTCGTCGGTATCGCGGACGCCGCCGTTCGTCACGACGCCGTTGGCCCCCTCCAGCGTCCAGCTAAAGGTGTTCTCCGACCCGAGGTTTCCCACGTCGATCCCCGTCGCCTCGACGACGACGATGTCGTGCTCGTGGACGTCGGGTCCCGGGAAATGACGCCCGTACCAGTCGCCTTCCCATTCGGCGAAGGTGTCGTCGTCGAGGTCCCTGGGCCCGGGCAGGTCGCGGCGCTCGTTGGTCGGAAGCATCCGTATCGTGTTCGCGAAGCCGACACAGCGATGCGAGAACGTCTCGATGTCCCGGTAGAGCGGCCCTATCTCGTCGGTGACCTGACCGATGTCGTGAAAGCCGTTGTAGTCGAGGCCGTCGACGACGTCCGTGACGCGCAACCCCTCGTAGAGGTCCATCAGTTCCTCGCGCTCCGTGGCCGACGGCGGGTGGTCGCTGTCCGTCATGCCCGTGCGGACACGGCACCCGTCGGTAAATCTTGGGGAGCCATACGCCTTCGCCGGTGTCGGGAGTGGACCGATCGGGTGCCCACGGCAGCGGTGTGTCGTCCGTCGATTTCCACCTCCGGTACTCCCGTCGATTTCCCCCTCCGGCAGGCTTATCGGCGTGCCGACACCGCCTCCCCCTATGACAGAGACGGGCGTCATCGGCGTCGGGTACATCGGGAAACTGTTCGTGGACAGACTCACCGAGGCGGGTCACTCGCTGACCGTCTTCGACCTCGACGACGAGCAGGTCGACTACGCTGTCGGGAAGGGCGCGAAGGCGGCCGAGAATCCGGCCGAAGTCGCCCGGAACTCGGAGGTCGTCGTCATGGCACTCCCCGGTTCCCCGGAGGTCGAGGCGACGATGGAGGGCGACGACGGTCTGTTGACGGAACTCGACGAAGGCGACCTTGTCGTCGACGCGACGACGACACACCCCGATACGTCCGTCGTCTGTGAGGAACTCTGTGACGAGGCCGACGCCGACTTCGTCGAAGCGACGATCACGGGCGGGTCGCCCCGCGAAGGGCACCACGTGATGGCCGGCGGACGCGAAGACGCCTACGAGCGGGCGAGCGATGTCCTCGACGTCCTCGCGGACGACCACGTTCGCGTCGGCCCCATCCCCGACGCGACCGTGTTCAAACTCGGACTGCAGATGCGCTATGCCGGCCACCACGCCGTCGACGCCGAAGTCGTCGAGTTCGTCCGCGACAACGGTGTCGACCCGCGGGTCTTCACGGACTTCCTCGAATTCGACATGTTCGAGGGCTACTTCACCGGCGACTTCAGCCAGGACATCGAAGGAATGGGTGGGCTGGCCATCTGGGACAAGGATATTGGGTACGCGCGTGAGGTCGCTCACGAACAAGATACCGCGCTTCCGCTGAACGCGGTTGTCCACGAGGCCTACAAGGCGACGACTCGGCGTGTCGGCGAGGACGAAGGCGACGCGTCGGCACTCGTCACATACTGGCTGTCGCTCAACGACGCCGAAGACCGCTTCGAGAGATAGTGGTTATCGTAGCAATTGACCGGTATGGCCGACCCCTAGGTCGGCGCTATCCGGCAATAATCTACGATAACCACTACGAGTACCGGTCGGATACTGGACAGAACCCACCTTCGGGAAAACGGGAAGTAACGCGGGGCTCTGGATACAGTCGATGTCTTCGAGTCGGTCCGTCCTCTCGCGTGTTCTCGCGGCCCCGTCGTGGGTCGTGGTAGTCGTGTTGCTCGGTGCGATAGTCGGCGTCGGTCTGGGTCCGGAGACGTACTTCGGCGTCGACGGCGACCTGATCCAGTGGGGGATCCTCGGGCTGTTCGTCGTGTACGAACTCGCGGGAGCGACGCTCTCGGGAGGGTCGGGCGTCGAAACGGACGCCACGACGCCGGCGGCCGTCGGCGAACACTACCGACCGACGACCGGAACACATCGAGATGGCATCTATCGCGTGGTCGGTGCCGGTGAGCGTGTCGCGCTCCTCCGGGTCGGGAACGCGGACGGCCGTCGCATCCACACCGGCGACGTCACACACATCGACGGGCCGTCACTTGCTGCCGAATTCGAGGCTGTGAGCGACCCGGACGGCGGTTTCGCTCCGGTCGCTGGTCTACGAAACGCACTCTCGGGACTGTACTGGAGCGTGGCGAGGTATCGATGAGTGTCGGCAAAGGCGCCTCCGGTGACGACCGCGGTGGGTGACTGTCACGCGAAACCAAATTCTTTAGGCACGAACGATTTCTGTCCAGTCCGTCACAGTTGCGATAGCTCGTGCGCCTGGCACGAGCGCTGGCCGAGTGCCGCCCCACCCCGATCCACTCCCACCCCACTCCCCATCCCGTTTCGGACCACCCCGCTGGCGACGGTCGGTCGTTTTCAGGATTCGATTCGCCGTGTCGTGGCGTCGTACTCCAGGACGCCGAAGGCGGTCATCTTCGGCAGGTGCACGTGGTGAAGCGACACCTGTACCTTTCGCACGTCGTCCGTATCGGGGCTCGCGAGCGTGGCTTCGTGGTCGGCGACTTCTCTGGCAATTGTCCCGAGTGTGACTGGGGTCTCCTGGTCGTCGAGGACCGAGAGCACGCTCCGTCGCCGTTCGTTCGCGAGCATCTCGTGTCGCTCGCAGTCCCTGAGCTGTCCTGTTCTCCGGCTCTCGCTCGGCTGCCCTCTCGAAATATGTGACATCTGAATTCCTCCGTAGCTGCCGGCCCGTGCCGGTGTGATTGGTCGGTACGTCGTGATTCGACGTAAGCGGCTCCTAGAACTGGTTAGGGTGGTACAGACGGCCGTTCGTGGCCACCTGCCTCGAGATTGTAGATCCTTGCTTGCAGGATCCGTATCTGAAGGATTCCGGTCGGTGGCGACTCGGTACCACAGTAAGTTTCCATCGACGGAACATTGATGAGTGGGGCGTTCTACCACTCGTAAAATGGGGTCCACGCAGCCGACCGAGACACTCCAGGAGACACTCGCGGTTTTCGACGCGTTCGAGCCGGTGACGACGCCGGAGGTTGCCGAGCACCTCGACATCGGCCGGCGGACAGCCTACGCCCGACTGGACCGACTCGCCGACAGTGACAGGCTCGAGACGAAGAAAGTAGGGGCAAACGCCCGCGTCTGGTGGGTTCCGCCCGATGGTGATACCGAAACGACCGTCGACGGTGTCGACGCGAGTGGCTCGGAGGAGGTGGGCGTGACACCGCCCGGGGCCCAGCGGCCGGACCGGAGCGGCGACGAACGCACGGCACGCGAACGCGAACTCGAACGCTACGAGCGACTCTTCGAGGAATCCAAGGACGTGAACGCAGTCGTCGACCTCGAGGGCCGGTTTCAGTACGTCACTCCGTCGGTGACGAACGTCTTCGGCTACGACCGTGCGGAACTCCTCGACGAGGTCGGGTTCGCGTACATCCATCCCGAGGACCGCGAGCGTGCGCTCTCGGAGTTCGCGGAGATGGTCGAGCATCCGGGATACGAACCCAGGATCGAGTTCCGGTTCCGACACAGCGACGGGTCGTGGATCGTCCTCGAAGCGCTCGGTCGCAATCTCCTGGAGGACCCCGACGTCCGGGGACTCGTCGTCTACACGCGCGACGTCACCGAGCGCACGGAACGCGAGCGCGAACTCGAACGATACGAGACCATCGTCGAGACGGTCGACGACGGCATCTACGTCGTCGACGAGGCGGGCTATTTCACGGGTGTCAACGGAACCTACGAGTCGATGGTGGGACGCGACCGCGAAGCGTTGCTCGGTGCACACGTTTCGACGGTCATCGACGACGAGCGGACGCTCGCCGAGGCGAAGCGACTCGAAGCGGAACTGGCTGCCGGCGAACGCTCGACTGCGACACTGGAGGCCGACATCACGGGACCGGACGGCGAACTTCGGGTGGGAGAGGCGACGTTCGCGCTGATGGAGACCGACGATGGCCACGAACGGATCGGCGTCGTCCGCGACGTCACCGAACGGCGCGAACGGGAACGGGAACTCGAACGTCAGCGCGAGCAACTCGCCGCGCTCAACAGCATCGACGAGGTCGTCAGAGAGACCACCAGAGCGGTCATCGAGGAGTCGACGCGATCGGAGATCGAATCGACGGTGTGTGACCGACTCGCCGCCTCGGACTCCTACGCCTTCGCGTGGGTCGGCGACGCTGACACGACAACTGGGACAGTCGACGTGCGAACGGAGGCTGGCGTCGAGAACTACCTGGCGGATGTCACCGTCCCGGTCGACCCCGACGACGAGGCGGTGGACTGTCCCGCAGCGTCGGCACTCCGAACTGGCGAGGTCGAGACGGTCCGACACGACGACGATGGAGTTGGCGATCGCTGGCGCTCCCGCGTCACGAGCCACGGGTGTCGGTCCGCCGTAGCGATCCCCGTCACCCACGAGGGGACCGTCTACTGCGTACTCACCCTCTACACCGACCGCACGGACGCCTTTACCGGACAGGAACGGTCGGTCCTCGCGGGACTCGGCGAAGTCGTCGGCCACGCGATCGCCGCGACCGAACGCAAACAGGCGCTGATGGGTGACGACCTCGTCGAACTCGAGTTTCGGGTTCGGGACGTGTTCGCCGACCGCGACCTCCCGGTCGAACAGCGTGGGCGCCTCGAACTCGACCACGCAGTGCCCATCGGTGGTGGGTCCTTTCTGGTCTACGGCACCGCGTCTGCCGAAGCGGTCGACACGCTGCCAGCGCTCGTCGAGGCTGTTCCGTTCTACGAGTCCGTCTCCTTCGCGGGCGACCTGTCGCTCGACGACGACGCCACGTTAGACGACGATACCTACGGCATCGAGATCCGGATGAGTGACCCGCCTATCCTGTCGGTCGTCGCGTCGCTGGGCGGGAGTGTCCACAGCGCCGTCATCGAGGACGGCGAATTCGGACTGACGGTCCACCTCGCGCCGAGCGTCGACGTGCGCGAAATGACCGATGCGGTCGAGGCGGCGTATCCGGGGGCCGAGATGCTCAGGCGCCGACAGCTCTCACGCACTGGCGACGACCGCCAGCGGGTCCGTCGCCGCCTCGCCGCGGAACTCACCGAGCGCCAGCAGACGGCATTGGAGGTTGCCTACCACGCCGGCTTCTACGACTGGCCGCGCGGCGCTTCCGGGAAGGACCTGGCCGACTCGCTGGACGTCGCCCCGCCGACCGTCCACCAGCACCTCCGCAAGGCCGAGCGGAAAGTGCTCGACGAACTGTTCGCAGCGGACGGCCCGACGACCGGTCAGTGATCCTCGTCGTGTGACTCCGGCCGGGACCCGGCCGAAACTCGGGTCTCCCCGGACCCGTCGTGCCGTCCAGTCACGCCGATTCGAGCCGGAACACCGCGCCGGATCCCCCAGAACGGCCGACGGTGCAGACGAACAGTTCGCCGTCGGGGTTGCGGCCAAAGGAGAGGACGCTCGGTCCGAACTGCTCGTCGGCCTCGACCTCGACGACGCGGGTGTCCCAGAGCCCCTCCTCGGTTTCGCGAGCGGCGAACAGCCGTCCCCGGGCCTGCCAGTCGGCGAAGATGTACTCGCCGTCGAACGCCGAGAGTTCGTCGCCGCCGTAGAGATAGCCGCCGATGACCGAAACACCGCTGACCGGCTGGCCACCGTGTGGGTACTCGATGACGGGGTCCCGTAGCGGTCGACCGCGCGGGCTCTCGGACGGACAGCTGTCGGCCTGGAAGCAGTGAGTCCCTTCCACGACGTTCCAGCCGTAGTTACCGCCGGACTCGACGACGCTCACTTCCTCCCAGGCGCCCTGACCGACGTCGCCGACGAACAGTCGTCCGTCCGGACCGAAGGACATCCGCCACGGGTTCCGGAACCCCCAGGCGTAGTGCTCGTCGAGTCCCTCTTCGCCGACGAGCGGGTTGTCAGAGGGGATCGCGTAGTTCCGGTCGCCGTCCTCCCCGTCGACGTCGATCCGCAGGATACTCCCCAGGAGGTTCTCGGTGACGTCCTGGCCGTTCCCGCCGCCGACGGCGTCGTACCAGTCGTCGACGTGGCCGGTCCCCTGGTCGTTGGCGGCGCCGCCGTCGCCGACCGCGACGTAGAGGTAGCCGTCGGGGCCGAAGGCGATCGCGCCGGCGTTGTGGTTGGCCTGTGGCTCCGGGATCTCCAGTATCGTCCGCTCGGAGTCAGGGTCGGCCGTCGACCCGTCGGGCTCGGCGCTGAACTCCGAGAGGACGAACGTGTGTGCGTAGTTGTCGGGAGTACCCGCCCGGGGTGGCGCGCTGTAGCGAACGTAGAAGCGGCCGTTGTCGTCGAAGTTGGGATGGAAGGCCAGGCCGAGCAGTCCCTGTTCGGAGAAGCCGTCGACGCTAACCATCCTGTCGGTGACGTCCAGGAAGGGGTCGTCGTTCAGACTGTCGTCCTCCTGGAGGTATATCTGGCCGACCTGGTCGACGACGAACCGCCGTCCGGGCTGGGGGATTTCGAGTCCCAGTGGCGAGGCAAAGCCGCTCGCGACCCGTCGCGCGGCGAGTGTGTCGGCAGAACCCGCAGTTTCGGTCCCGGTCCCGTCGCCATCTTCGCCGCCGGTGTCTGAACTGTCCGTCTCGGTCGGTGTCCCGTCCATCGAATCCGGTGTCGGCGTGTCGCCATCGCCGGAACCGTCACCGGGCGTCTCCGTCGGTTCAGGCGTGTCTCCGCCGTCGCCGACGGTATCGGTTCCGTTACTGGCGGTTTGACAGCCTGCGATACCTGCCGCGAGGACCGCGCCACCGAGTCGGAGGGCTGACCGTCTGCTTACAGGGTCGGGCATGTGCCGACGGTAGGGCCATGAGAATAGGAAAGTACCGATCGTACACGTTCGGTAACAGATGTGTCCGCCGGTAAGCGATCGATACCACCTCCGCGGCCACGGTAAACGAGAAACAAGTTTACAGATGCAAAACTCGAATCTTTTTTGAGGCTGGTCCCGGACAGAGATGTATGGTCGATAGAGACGATCTCCGAGAGCAGTTCACCGAGGCGTTCGAAGGCGCAGACTACCCGATCTCCAGTCCGATGGACCTCGTGCCGGCGCTACCCAACGGTCCCGGAACCAAGTTCGAGTCGGGCGATTTCTCGATGACCGCGATGGAACTTCAGACCAAACTCGGCAGCGGTGATTTCCCCTACGACAGCGTCGACGCCTTCGTCGACGACGTCATGGACCAGCTCGAGGACAGAGACCTCATCTGAGCGGGCCGGCCACCAGCAGTGACACCGCGCTGACGAACACGCCCAGCGCCAGCAACCCGTAGTTGCCCACGGTGCTGTCGGCGCCGACGAGTTGCAACGAGTAGTTCTTCGAGGACGCGGGCCACCAGGGTTCGATCCCGGCCGGCGTCAGTGCGTCGGCGAGCAGGTGTGAGAGGATAGCGAGAAAGCCCACGAGGAACCCGAAGGCACCGACAGCGACGACCTGTACGCTCGGGAGTAGTCCGGTCCCGTCGACTGCACCGCTGCCGGCGACGCCGCCGAGTGCGCCACCGACGACGAGGCCGACCAGCAGCGCGAACCCGAGGGTGTGCGTGGGACCACGGTGGGAGACGAACGGCACGCGCAGGTCGTAATCGGGGAGTCGCGCGAGCGCGAGCACTCCCATGCCACCGACGACGGCCGCCGCCTCGAAGCCGACGAGTAACAGGCCAACCCCGACCGGTGTGTACGTCAGGAGCGCGGCGCCGTAGTGCCCGGTCCGATACATCCTGCACGGATCGACGGACTGGCGACACTTACCCGTTCCCGTCCCGGTTCGCCGCTCGTCTGTTGCTCTCTCTCGGCCCCTTTCGAGCGTCGGTTTCGTTCGGCGGGACACCTAAGCCCGTCCCGGTCCACCCGCCCGTATGAGCGACAGCGACGCCGACACAGACTCCGACCCCGAGCCTGCGACGACCCGCTTCCCGGTGCCCGACGTGGAGTCCCTCCCCGAAGACCTGCGTGACCGCATCGAGGCCGAGCGCGAGGACGCTGACTTCATCCCGAACGTCTTCCTCGCGCTGGCCTATCGGCCGTCGCACTTCCGCGCGTTCTTCGACTACTACGACGCGCTCGTCGAGAACACGGAGCTCGAACGCGCCGAAGTCGAGATGATAATCGTCGCCGTCAGCGGCGCCAACGACTGTCTGTACTGTACCGTCGCCCACGGCGCCCTCGCACGCATCTACGCCGGTGACCCCCACCTCGCCGAACAACTCGCGAGCAACCATCGGACCGCCGACATCTCCGACACGCACCGCGCGATGCTCGATTTCGCCGTGAAACTCACGACCGACGGCCCCGCTGTCGAGGAATCGGATATCGAGGAGCTGGAGTCGTACGGGTTCTCTCGCCGGGCCGTCTGGGACGTCGGCAGCGTCGCCGCTTTCTTCAACCTCTCGAACCGGCTGGCCCACCTCGCGGACATGCGTCCGAACGAAGAGTTCTACGAGTTGGGCAGGTGAGGGCGTGTCGTAGACCGTTTTACGATATAACGTTTGACCGTCCGTGGTCGCAACGTGCAGCGACTGGTGGTATCATTTCGAGTTGGTACAGCTGCCACACCTGCACCCGTTGTCGTCGTGACCGCAGTCATCGTCGTGCGATGGCAGTCCTCGACGCGCTCGATCTCGGGTCGCTTCCCGTTCGTATCGAGGTCTCTCTCCTGTCGGTCTCGCACCGCTCGACTCCGAAACAGCTTCGAAACGATGTTTTCCTGGTGAACTGAACGGACGAGGGTCGCTGGTGTTCGTGTAGTCGCCTGAACGACCGCGAACTGCAAGGCGCTACGCGCCTGTCGTGCGAGCGAAAAGCGAAGCGACTCGCGAGCGGCCCGAGGGCGTCCATCTCTCACTGCTGTGCGGTGCTGTCCGCAACACGAATGTCTTCCACAGTACCGCTTCAGGACCGTTTCTCGACGTCGCTCCCCGACTTCTCGTTCGACAGAAGTCGAGTATCGAACATGACCAGTTCGGCACACGCTCAGAACTCGGGTAGGTCAAACCGGCGTTTGAGGCGACGGCACCTATTAGAGTCGTGCGTGTCACGAGTGGGATATGATTCGGGACCGGACGCACATACTGGCGGTGGCCGTCGTCGCGTTAGTGCTCCTGGCGGGCTGTGCTGGTGCTGGCGGCGGCGGTGACGGCGGGAGAGCCTCCAGCGAGTCGATGTCACAGCAATCGGGTGGTGACGCAGGCGGTAGCGGCGGCGACACCAGCCTCGACTACGACGGGTCTGGGGGTGACGGCGGCGACGCGGCCGCGTCGGGCGGTGCCAGCGCCTCGATACAGAACCGGGCGATAATCAAGACCGGACGAGTCCATATCGAAGTCGACAACGCCACGGCGACGCGGACCCGCCTCGAATCGCGGGTCGTGGAACTCGGTGGGTACGTCGCAGCCTCGGACAGCACGCGCCACCAGGAGAACAACGAGACCTGGCTGGAGGGCTACGTCGTCCTCCGGGTGCCCTCCGAGAACTTCTCGACGATGAAGGCGGCGGCCGGCGAGGACGCGACCGTGCTCTCCGAGCAGGAAGACACCCAGGACGTCACCGACCAGCTGGTCGACCTGAACGCCCGTCTGGAGAACCTGCGCGCCGAGCGCGACCAGCTCCGCAGGCTGTACAACCGCTCGAATTCGACCGAGGACGTCCTCGCCGTCCAGGAGCGTCTCTCGGACGTCCAGGGCGAGATCGAACGCCTGGAAGCCCAGAAGCGGTCGCTGGAGGACCGGGTCGCGTACTCGACGCTCCGTGTCGAGTACCAGGAACCCCGACCGGAGTTCGCGCGGATCGAACAGACGCGGTTCTACGAGCAATCGCCGCTCGAGGCACTCGGCAACTCCATCGCGACGCTCGTGCGAGTCGTGCGGTCGCTGTTCCTCGTCGGCGTCATCGCGCTTCCGTGGGTCGCCGTGGCGGTGGTTCCGGTCGGCGTCCTCGCAGTGCTCGTCCGGCGGTACGTCTGGACCGGGTAACCCGGCATCGCCGAACGCAACCCCCAGGTACCCGAGTAGGTGCCCCGGTGATTGGGCGACCCTCGCCCGGTGGTTTTATTTCTCCCCTCTCGTTACGTGAACTCGCCGGCAAGGCGCTTTTCACGTCGAACCCGGCACAAACCGCGCTCGGCCAGGTCACGGCGACCGCTCGCTCGACTCGCGCCCGTCCGGACGGGCCCACTCCTCGTCTTCGCCCGCTTCACTTTCCCGGACGACAGTCAGTGTAATATACACGACAGGATAGTGTCTCGAACGGCGAGAGGTCGGTGAATCGAATCGAGCGCATGCAATCGTCGCCTCTTGGACTTTCGGGCTCTCTCGTAGGCGCCGTCTTCGGTACAGTCGGCGCCATCGTCGCGCACTCGATTACGCAGAGGACAAGAGCAGTGATTGGGGACACGGCCTGGTTACCGTCGTGAGGCAGTCCCCGGCATCGGAGGTCAACGGACCGGTGAACCGTCGGGTAACTGATTGCCGTTCACCCGGACACTTCGTCGACGACGCGGTGGACCATCGACGGTGAGAGCTGAAACGCGAATTCGAGGACGACTGCCGTGAGAACCACGAGGATGGCGAATCCGACGAACACCAGCATCGTCACGTCGGCCAGCGGAGCGAACCCTTCGAGTGGGGCGGCAGGCTCCGGCGTCGCCGGCTCGACGTCAGACAGCCCGGGCAGGTCAGCGAGCGGTTCCCACGGCTGAAGACCCAACACGAGCATCGAGAGTGCGAACAGGACGTGCGTGCGGATCCACGAGAGCGGGCGGAGACACAGAAACAGGAACCCGACGAACAGGGGCGAGTACGAAAGCGGTGCCCAGAATGGAGCGGTACCCAGCAGTGCCGCGAGAGTGAGCGCCGTCCAGAGCAGGATCCCGCCACCGACGGCGAGGCCTGTGGTGACAGCGGTCGCGTCGTGGTCGTCTCTCGCGAACAGGCCGGCAGTGCCCAGCGCCGTGACGAACCCGCCGGCGAGTAGGAATAGCCAGCCGTGGGGAACCGCCGGGACCACGAACCACCAGCCCGACAGCGCGAACAGCGCACAGCACTCCGCGGCGACGACGGCGCGGGGGCTGGCCCGTCCCGACCACCACCACACCGTCACGCCGACGATGACGATCATCGACAGACCGTACGCTGCCCACTGTGTGACGAGCGCGGGTGTCGCCGAGTACGACGCGGTACCCGGCGGGAGGCCGTTCGAGACCGCACAGTCGGTGACCTGACAGAAGGCGGACGGCCAGCGAGTCTGCTCTACGTATGCGAGGACCAGGGCAATCAGCATGCCGAGCGTCACGAGCGCGAGGCCCCACCTGACCCGGCGCTCGTGGTCGGGATCGCCGGGGTGGTAGACCGGAGGGGACGGCATCAGTCGACGCGTCGTGTCGGACCGATAAATGTCTGGGGGCTGTCCGGTCGCCCGTTCGAATCGCGTTCGAGGCGTCCCGTGGCCAGCTGTCGTCTCACCGCTCGCGACGACTCACTCCTCGTCGGTCTTGATATCGGCAGAGAGGCCCTGGGCCATCTGGATCTCTTTCGAGTTGTTGACCGTCCAGGCGGTGCGGTCGGTGACGGCCTCGATGACCTCGCGGGCACTCGGGGAGCCCTTGCCCGACTTCTTGACGCCGCCGAACGGAAGTTGCACTTCGGCGCCGATACACGGGAGGTTCGCGTAGGCCAGCCCCACCTCCGCGCGGTCGCGGAAGTGGTTGATCTGACGGTAGTCTTCCGAGATGATCGCGGCCGCCAGGCCGTACTTCGTGTCGTTGTGTATCGCCATCGCGTCCTCGATGTCGCCCTCGTACTCGATGAGCGCGACGTGGGGGCCGAACACTTCCTCGTGGATACACCGCAGGTTCGGGTCGTAGTCGACCTCGTAGACGAACGGGCCGACCCAGTAGCCGTCCTCGTGGCCCTCTGGGATCTCCTCGGGGGCCAGTTCCCCTCGGTCGACCAGCACCTCCGCGCCTTCCTCGCGGGCGAGGTCGTTGTATCGGTGGAACTTCTCGACCTGGCCTTCGTCGACGACCGGCCCCATGAACGTCGATTCCTCCAGGGGGTCGCCCACTGCGACGTCCTCGGCGAGGTCGACGAATCTGGCTTTGAACTCGTCGTAGACGTCGCTGTGGACGACGAGTCGTTCCGAGGAGACACACCGCTGGCCGGTCGTCTTGAACGAGGACATCACCGCCGAGTGAACCGCGATGTCGAGGTCGGCGTACTCCGTTACGACGATGGCGTTTTTTCCGCCCATCTCGAGGGCCGCCTCGCGGCCGGGCTGTCCCCCCAGTTTGTCGCCGATAGAGTGGCCGACCTCTGCGGACCCGGTAAAGAGGACGGTGTCGACGCGTTCGTCCTCGACGATCGCGTTACCGGCGTCGCCAAAGCCCTGGACGACGTTGAACACGCCCGGTGGGACGCCCGCGTCGACCATCATCTCGGCGACGACCTGCCCACACCAGGGGGTCTGCTCGGCGGGCTTCCAGACGACGGTGTTGCCCTCGACGAGCGCCACTGCGACGTGCCAGAAGGGGATGGCGACGGGGAAGTTCCAGGGAGTGATACAGCCGACGACGCCCCGGGGTTTCCGGCGCATGTAGGCGTCCTTGGCGGCGATCTCGCTCGGGACGATGTCGCCGTGGGGGTGGCGAGCGTTGCCGGCGGCCCACTCGACCATGTGGGCGGCCTCGACGACGTCTGCGCGTCCCTCGCTTATCTCTTTGCCACACTCCCGGGAGACGATCTCGCCGAGTTCGTCCGTGCGGTCGCGGAGTTCGTGGTAGACGTCCCAGAGTACCTCTGCGCGGTCGATGTAGGACATGCCACGCCACTCCTCGAAGGCCGCCTCGGCGGCCGTGACCGCGCGCTCGACGTCCTCGGGCGTCGCCCGGTGGAACTCCCCGACCGAGTCGCCGGTCGCCGGGTTCACGCTCTCGAAGGTCTCCGTCCCCGTACCGGCCGTCCACTCGCCGTCGACGTAGTGGCGACCGGTGGCCGCTAGCTGGTCACTCATGCGGACATCACGGGAAAATATTGCCGGCGCAGGACAAAAAGGGCCGCGCTCACCGACCCGTCGCTCGTTTCGGTCGACGGTGGCTCCCTGGACCGGTCTCAGTCCACGACTTTCAGCGCCTCGTCGACGTGTTCGCGGGTGATCCGCACTTCGTCGGCTCTCTCGTTCGCTTCCTCCGGTGAGACGCCGGTCGCTATCTCGCTTATCGCCAGTAACGAGGCTTCCCGGACGAGCGATTCGAGTTGTGCTCCCGAGAAGCCAGCCGTCTCCGCCGCGAGAGCGTCGAGGTCGACGTCCTCGGCGAAGGGCTTGCCCTCGGTGTGGACGGCGAGGATCTCGCGGCGGGCACCTTCGTCGGGGTCGGGCACCTCGATGTGTCGTTCGAGGCGGCCGGGGCGCAAGAGCGCCGGGTCGATGACGTCCTTGCGGTTGGTGGCGGCGAGGACGATCAGGTTCGGGTTCTCGGCGGCGCTGTCGAGTTCGGTCAGCAGTTGCGAGACGACGCGCTGGGTCACCTCGTTGCCGTCGGCACGCACACTCGCGATCCCGTCGATCTCGTCGAAGAAGACGATCGCCGGCGCGGTCTGGCGGGCGCGGTCGAACACCTCCCGCACCGCTTTCTCGCTCTCGCCGACGTAGCGGTCCATGAGTTCCGGCCCGGCGACGCGGATGAAGTTGACGCCGCTCTCGCCGGCGACCGCCCGGGCCAGGAGCGTCTTGCCCGTCCCCGGTGGTCCGTGAAGGAGGACGCCAGCCGGCGGGTCGGTCTTCGTCGCCTCGAAGAGGGGTCCGTACTCCAGGGGCCACTCGACGGACTGTTCGAGTGCGGTCTTGGCCTCGTCGAGCCCACCCACGTCCTCGAACGTGACCGTGGGCGACTCGGCGACGTACTCGCGCATCGCAGACGGGTCGACGACGCGGAGGGCTGCCTCGAAATCCTCGCGCGTCACCGAGGGATTCTCGCGGGTGCGCCGCAGCGCGTGCATCGCTGCCTCGGTCGTCAGCGTCCCCAGGTCGGCGCCGACGAAGCCGTGGGTCCGCGCGGCGATCCTGTCGAGGTCGACGTCCTCGCCCAGAGGCATCCCCCGGGTGTGGACGTCGAGTATCTCCCGGCGGCCGCTCGCGTCGGGGACGCCGATCTCGATCTCGCGGTCGAAGCGCCCGCCCCGCCGCAACGCGGGGTCGACCGTGTCGACGCGGTTGGTCGCGCCCATCACGATCACCTGGCCGCGGTCTTCGAGGCCGTCGAGGAGCGTGAGCAACTGGGCGACGACCCTGTTTTCCATGTCCGAGTCCTCGTCGCGCTCGCCCGCGATGGCGTCGATCTCGTCGATGAAGACGATCGAGGGGGCGTTCTGCTCGGCGCGCGTAAAGGCCGCCCGGAGGCGCTCTTCGCTCTCGCCTTTGTACTTCGAGACGATTTCCGGCCCGGAGATGACGTCGAAGTACGCGTCGACCTCGTTGGCGACCGCGCGGGCGATGAGTGTCTTGCCCGTCCCCGGCGGCCCGTAGAGCAACACGCCCCGAGGCGGCGAGATACCGAGGCGCGTGAACAGTTCAGGTTCCGAGAGAGGCAGCTCGATCATCTCACGGACCTGTTCGAGTTCGTCGTCGAGACCGCCGATGTCCTCGTAGGAGACGCCCGTCCGCGAGGCCGACTCCTGGGGTGTCTGGCCGGTCGCGCCGCCGGCCGACTGTCCACCACCTGTGCCACCGGCACCACCGGCACCACTGGCCGACCCGCCGCCAGATCCTCCGGCTCCGCCTGCACCCGTCCCGGCAGCCCCACCGGCCGGCCCATCGCCTGCGCCGCCAGCCGTTCCGCCTCCCTGTGCTTCCTCGACCGACGGCAGGACCGTGATGTCGGTCTGGTCGGTGACGGTCACGGCGCCTGCGGGGTCGGTGTCAGAGACGACGAACGCGCCGACGCCGTCGACGTGGACCTGTTCACCCTCGCGGAGCGGCCGGTCGAGTAGCGCCCGGCGGACGGCGGCCTCGCGCTGGCGTTCGTCGAGGCCGACGCTCCCGGCCAGTCGAACGGTGATCGTGTCGGCCTCCCGGAGGTCCGTCTTCTGGACGCGGACGGTCTCGCCGATGTTGACGCCCGCGTTGGCCCGTGTATCAGCGTCGATTCGGATGTATGAGCCGTCCTCGCTCTCGGGCCAGGCCTTCGCGACGGTGGGGCGTTCGCCCTCGATGACGAGCGGGTCGCCGCTCAACACACCGAGCCGCTCGCGAACCGACTCGGGGACCCGCGCGATACCGCGGCCGGCGTCGCGCTTTTTCGCCCCCTCGACTGTCACCTCGATGACCTCCTCGCTCATACCTTCGGCTATCGGCCCGACCGTCTAAACGCTTCGCCTCGGCGGTTCCCGGCCTCGATATCGGGGTTTACCCCCCGGAGAAACGCCTTTACCCTCAGCACGCGCAACCATACACATGGTCGTGACTACCGAACGGGACGACATGACCTGGTACGAGTGCGAGGCTTGTGGGCTCATGTTCGACGACCAGGCGGACGCACGCCAGCACGAACAGAACTGTGACGCCGAGGGACCGTCCTACATCCAGTGACTGCAACCTTTCGATACGAGTAGTCGGTCTCTCTTCTTCTCGATGGGGCCTCAATTCTCGTCGTCCGCTGGGACGATCTCGTAACTGCGCTCGCCGAGTTCGTCCTCTTCGAAGACGAAGACGCGACCGTCTGCGACGGTGAAATCCACCGACACGTCGACCCTGTGTGACGTCGCCGCCGCTCGTACGCCCGGGAAGAGAACGGTCTCCTCACCCTGGTCGACGAGCACCCGCCCTACGCCGGTGCCTTCGAGGATGTCGTCGTGGGTGTTGAGGTCGTTAACGTACATCAGGACCCCCTGGGTTTCGGACTCGTCGGTGACGAGGACGTGGACTTCCTTGCCGGGCGCCGTGGTGACGCTCCCTGCGACGGCCTCGGGGACGCCCCGATAGAACACGTCACGACCGTCGAGGTACTCGACGGCGACCCCGTCCTCCCGGAGTTCGACCCCCAGTGTCGAGGGCGGAACGTCGTTGCGAGCGCTCATATCCCGGTCTTCTCGGGCACGGTGAAAAACGCCGCGTTCCGCAGTCGACACGCCCCGACCGAACGCGTCACGGAAGCCCGGACAGTTTCGTCTGGTGTCAACGCCGACGGGAATTTCCACAGAGGTAAGTACCACGGGTGGCCAAGCACTGACGATGAAGGGTCGGGCTCGCGCTCCCGCCGCCGGGACCGTGCTGAACGCGCTCGCGACCGAGACAGGCGCCGCCTTCGCTATCGACGAGTACACGACGGCGTCGGTCGAACTCGACGCGACCGCGACGGACGTGACGGGGGAAGTCGCCGGCGACCCGGACGCCGACACGCGACTCGTCGAGCGTTGCGTCGCGGCGGTCACCGAGCGTTTTGGCGACGGCGAGGGTGGCACCGTCCGCACCGAGAGCGAGGTGCCGATGGCCTCCGGTCTGAAGAGTTCGAGTGCGGCCGCCAACGCGACCGTACTCGCGACGCTGGCAGCGCTCGACACCGAGGACGAACTCGACCGCGCCGACGCCTGCCGACTGGGTGTCGACGTCGCTCGCGAGGTGGGCGTCACCGTCACGGGCGCGTTCGACGACGCCAGCGCGAGCATGCTCGGTGGCGTGACCGTCACCGACAACGCGACCGACGAGTTGCTCGCCCGCGAGGAACGGGACTGGGACGTCCTCGTCTGGACGCCCCCCGAGCGCGCCTACAGCGCCGACGCCGACGTCGAGCGCTGCCGGCAAGTGGCACCGATGGCCGACCTCGTCGCCGACCTCGCACTGGAGAGCGAGTTCGGTCGCGCGATGACCGTCAACGGACTCGCTTTCGCGGGGGCGCTCGGTTTCTCGGCCGATCCGATGGTCGAGGCGATGCCCCACGTCCACGGCGTCTCGCTGTCGGGAACGGGTCCGAGTTTCGTCGCCGTCGGCGAGCGCGAGTCACTGGAGACGGTCCGTGCGGTCTGGGGCGAGCGTGAGGGGCGGACCTGGCTGACGACGACACAGACCGAGGGGACGACGATCGTATGAATCAACCGACCGAAACACGAGCGTTGGCGTCGCTTCGCGAGGAGATCGAGGAGATAGACCGTGAGTTCGTCGAGTTGATCGCCCGACGGACGTACTTCGGGAGCGCCGTCGCAGCAGTGAAAGCAGAGCGAGACCTCCCGACGACAGACACCGACCGCGAACAGGTCGTACTGGACCGCGCACAGGCAAACGCCGAGCGCTTCGAGGTCGAACACAACCTCGTCAGAGCGATCTCCCGCCTGCTCATCGAGTTGAGCAAGGTCGAACAACAGGAAAAGACAATGAGTCAGACACCAGAAGACATGAGCCTGGAGGAACTCCGGGAGGAGATCAGCAGTATCGACCGCGAGATCGTCGAACTCATCGCGCGACGCACCTACGTCGCCGAGACCATCGCGGACGTCAAAGACGAACAGGGCCTGCCGACGACCGACGAGGCCCAGGAACAGGCCGTCATGGACCGTGCCGGCCAGAACGCCGAGCGCTTCGACGTCGACTCCAACCTCGTCAAGGCCATCTTCCGCCTGCTCATCGAGTTGAACAAGGTCGAACAGCGGGAATCGCGCTGATACTGATTACTGTCGACCGTTTCTGGATAGAGTCGGCCCCAGGATCGGCGTATACCGGTACATCGCTCCGCGAATCACTACGAGTACGGCCAGCAGACCCGGCAGTTCCCCCCGGTCGATACGCGTGTTTTTTTCATGGGCCCCAGCTTGCCGACGTGAGTGAGCGTATAAGTGAGTCTCAGTACTCCCACAGCCGGTCGATCCGTGACTCAGCCTCCGGGTTGTCCTCCCGGAGCGTGTCGACGTCCCGTTCACCGTCGACGTTTATCACGTGGACCTCGCCGCGACGGCCGTCGTATGCGTCCTGGAAGTCGTAGACGGCGCCGACGACTTCGACGTCCTCGGAGATCTCGTCACTCCCGGCGAGGAACTCGACTTGCCTGTCGACGTTGTACTCGACGAGGTGGTTGACCGCGTCGCCCCGGTCCAGTCCCTCGGGGAGTGCCTCGACGCCGGGTTCGAGACCCGGTTTCAGCAGGTCGATACAGTGTTCGATACCCGGCGAGTCCGAGAGACCGTCGGTCAGCGCGTCGTAGGTCGCGGTCACCGCGCCACAACCGGTGTGACCGACGACGACTGCCGTCTCGGTGTCCGTGTGTGCGATCGGGTAGAGGACGTCACCGGAGACCACTTCACTGCCATCGTCCGTGTGTTGCACGACGCGATTGCCGATGTTTCCACAGGTGAAGACCTGACCGGGGTTGTCGTTGCCCCACATGTGGTCCTGCAACACTCGCGAGTCCGAACAGCAGACGGTGACAGCGTCAGGATGCTGGGCGTCGAGTAACCCATCGAAGCGTGTGTCGAACTCGGCGGCGTGGTCGGCGTTTCCTGCGAGCATGTCGAGAACCGTCTCGTTCATGGTCGAAGTCAGATTTCCTCGGTAAAATATGGTTTGGCTTCGCGCAAATACGTGGCTCGTCGAACAACTGCTCTCTGTCCCACTCCGTGCTCGCTGTCGCGTGATAAGTTCAGGGGATGTAGGTAACAGTCGGTGGACCGAACGTCCGCCGAGCGAAGCGACCGCAGCGTCCGGCCTTTTTCACCCATGTTTTTGCGCCGAGTGGTTCCCGCAGCGAGCGAAGCGAGCGAGGAAACCCGAGGCGGAAAAAGATGGTTTCACATTTCGAATCGAACACTGTCCGAGCAAGCTCCCGAGATCCAACCGTCTCGCTGCACACACCCGTCACAGCAGTCGCTAGCAGTCCGTCTGGGACGAATCAGCAGGATAGGCTCGCGTCGCAGTCGCCTTGAACGAGGCGACGACCTCGACGCCCGGTTCGAGACCGAGCGTGTCGATGCTCGTGCGGGTCACGAGGACGGTGAGGTCGGTGTCGGCGCCGATGTCGAGCACGACACGTTCGAGGGCGTCACCCTCGCGAACCGTCCGAACCTCGCCGCGGAACTGGTTCCGCGCGCTCGTCTCCGTCTCGGGGACGCTGCCCGGCGCGTGGAGTGTGATCGCGTCCGCCCGGACCGCGAGTCGAACCGTTTCGGCTGTCTCGGCCGTCTCGGCCGCCGGAGAGACGATCGCTCGCACGAGCCCCGCACCGGTCTCGACGGTCCCGAGTTCTCCGTCCCGTTCGACGACCGTCCCGCGGAGAACCGTCTCCTCGACCTCGGTCAGGCCGGTGAATTCGGTCTCTACTCTGTCGAACTCTGCGAGCAGCGACTCGGCGGCCCCAGTGAGCGAACTCCCGCCGCCGCCCGACCCCCCGCGTCGGCGCTCGACGAGTTCCCCGAAGGCGTCTTCGAGTTCGACCACGCGCCGTTGAGAGCGGGAGTACGAGCGCCCCAGCGCGCCCGCCGCCGCGTTCAGCGACCCGTGTTCGCGTATCGCCCGCAGTAACTCCGCGTCGCGATCGGCGAAGCGCACCCCCTCCCGCTGGAGTTGCGCGTCGACGTCGACGTCGTGGTCCATGCGGTCCCCTGTTCGCCGACGGGCAAAACGGTTATGCCGATCCCGACACAACGATGGTTGTGTCCATGCGGAAACAACGCACCCGGTCGCGAGCGACCGGCGACGGGGGCGACTGCTCGCGCCGGGGGTTCCTGCGAGCGGCCGCGCTGGGGTCCGTCGCGGGGGTCGCGGGGCTCGCGGGCTGTCCGAGCGGTGTCTCCTCGGGGAGAGAGAGGTCCGGCGACGCGGATGCGGATGTGGATGCGCGTACGAGTTCGACGCCCGTCACGGTCCTCGCGGCGGGGAGTCTCCAGCACGCGCTGGAAACCGGGCTCGAACCCGCTATCAACGTCCCGGTGCGAGTCGAGGCACACGGGTCGGCGACGGTCGCCCGGATGGTCGACGAAGGCCAGCGCGACCCCGATATCGTCGCGGTCGCCGACACCGCACTCTTCGAAGAACCGCTGTCGCCGCCGTGGCACTCGGTGTTTACGAGCAACGCGGTCGTCCTCGCGTACAACCCCGACACCGAGGGCGGCCAGCGGATCGCCGCGGCCGATGCGGAGGCAGGAGCGGAGGCGGGGTCGGGGGCCGAGCGGTGGTACGACCCGCTCCTCGACGGCGACGTTCGGCTGGGACGGACCGACCCCGACCAGGACCCGCTGGGCTATCGCGCGCTGTTCGCGCTCGAACTCGCCTCACGGTACTACGACGACGCGCCGGCCCTGCACGAGCGGATCCCTCGGCGCGAGCAGGTCTATCCCGAGACGGGACTGATAAGCCAGTTCGAGACCGGGGCGGTCGACGCCGCGCTGGCCTACCGGAACATGGCCGTCGAGCGCGACTACGCGTACGTCGAACTCCCGGCCCAGGTCGACCTCAGCGACCCCACGTACGCCGAGGACTGGTACAGTACGGTCTCCTACGAACTCCCGACCGGCCAGGTGGTCCGGGGTGACACCATCGGCTACGGCGCGACGATCCGGAAGCTGAACGACGCCACAATCTCGGTGTTCGACGCACTGACGACGGGCGAGTATCTCGAAGAATCGGGATTCCTGCTCGACGATGGGTTCCCGCGCTACGAGGGCGACGTCCCCGAGGCGGTGCGACGGGTGAGGAGCGAGCCGACGAACGCCGTCTCGGCGACGACGGTGCTGACCTGATCCAGCCATGGGGACGGAACCGACAGGACCGACGGAATCGGCGGGACCGACGAGATCGGCGCACACACGGTGGTTCCGGTCGGTCGACTGGCTCACGATCGCGCTGGTGCTCGGCGGGCTGTTGCTCGTCTACTACTTCACGCCGCTCGTGTCGCTGTTTCTCTCGGCGTCACCGAGTGACGTTATCGGACGACTGGCCGACCCCTCGGTCCAGTCGGCGGCGACGACCTCGCTACTGTCGGCGTCGATCACGACCGTGCTCGCCACGGTTTTTGGGCTACCGCTCGCCTACTGGCTCGCACGCGCCGAGACACGCTGGAAGAACGCCGTGCTCGCGGTCGTCGTGCTCCCGCTGGTGCTGCCGCCGACGGTCGGCGGGGTGGTGTTGCTCACGGTGTTCGGGCCGAACACGCTTCTGGGCGGGACGGCGGCCGCGGCGGGCCTCCCACTCACCCGGTCGCTGGCCGGCGTCGTCCTCGCACAGACGTTCGTCGCGTCGCCCTTCGTCGTCGTGACAGCCAAGGCGGCCTTCGAGAGCGTCGACCGAACGCTCGAACACGCCTCGCGCTCGCTGGGCAAGAGTCGGTGGGCGACCGCTCGCAACGTCACGCTGCCACTGGCCGGCCCCGGGATTCTGGCGGGAGTGACGCTCGCGTTCGCGCGGGCGATGGGCGAGTTCGGCGCGACGATGATGGTGGCGTACTACCCGCGGACGATGCCGGTCGAGATCTGGGTCTCCTTCCAGTCGCTCGGCCTCGACAGCGCCTACCCGGTCGCGATACTGCTGGTCGTCATCTCGGTCGCAGCGTTGCTCGTCCTGAACACCGTCGCGTCGAACCCCTGGCGATGACGCTCGAACTCTCTCGACTGGCCAAGACCTACGGCGAGTTCACGTTCGGCCCCGTCGATTTGACCGTCGGGGACGAAGTCCTCGCCGTCCTGGGACCGTCGGGCAGCGGCAAGACGACGCTACTCTCGCTGGTCGCGGGCATCGCCGAGCCCGCTTCGGGGTCTATCCTGCTCGACGGGCGCGAACTGGTGGGTCGTCCGCTCGAAGACCGGCGCGTGGGGATGGTGTTCCAGGAGGGCGCGCTCTTTCCCCACATGACCGCCCGCGAGAACGTCGAGTACGCGGCGGTGAGTGACGAACGCGTCGCGGACCTCGCGGCGACCCTCGAACTGGAGGGGGTCCTCGACAGGCGGCCGCCGACGCTCTCGGGCGGGGAGCGCCAGCGGGTCGCACTCGCGCGGACGCTGGCGGCCGATCCAGACGTCCTGTTGCTCGACGAACCACTATCCAGTCTCGATGCACCCATCCGAAAACGGCTCCGGGACGAACTGCACGACCTGTTCGCGTCGCTCGACATCCCCGTGCTCTACGTCACCCACGACCAGCGGACGGCGACGGCGCTGGGCGACCGACTCGCCATCGTTGGTGATGGGACTCTCGAACAGGTCGGGTCGCCGTCGGCCGTGCTCGACAGGCCGGCCAGTCGCTTCGTCGCGCGATTCACCGGCACCGAGAACCTCTTCGAGGGGACGGTGGCCGAACGCACTGGGGGGGATATTTTGGTCCGGGTCGGGGACGTGCGATTCCAGACCGCCGGGTCCACCGTCGCGGAGTCGGCTGTTCCCGGAGCGGCCGTCACGGTCTGTATTCACCCATCGCGAGTCGAACTAGAACCTCTCGACGCGTCCGTCGACGGCGGGGCCGAGCAGGCGAACGCGGTCACCGGCACCGTCGCTCGCTGGCTGAACGAGGGCAACGAGTACCGGATTGACGTCGAAGTCTCGGGTGGTCTCACTCTCGTCGCAAACGTGCGCCCGCCGACGTTCGAACGGCTCGGAGTCGATATCGGGTCCGAGATCAGGGTCCTGGCACCTCGCGAGTCGATCCACCTGATCCCGGATTCCGGGGAGTCCCGATAGCGTCGGATACCGGTTTGAGTCCGGTGGTTTCAATCGTCGTCGCCAGGAGTCGGGTTCGGTTCGTCCTCGATGACGTTCTCGGTCCAGGTACCGCGGAGGAACCACAGACTCGCGGCGAGCATCGCGAGGACGTTCGAGAGGGCGATGGCGTACCAGACGCCGGTCGCACCCATGTCGGCGACGACCAGCAGCAGGTAGGCGGGCGGGAGTCGGAAGGCCCACAGCGAGAGGATGGCGAAAATCATCGCGAGGCGGGTCGAGCCGCTGCCACGGAACGCGCCCTGGACGACCTGGAAGACGCCGATGAAGAGGAACGTGGGGCCGATGATCCGCAGATAGTCGGCGCCGATGGCGATGACGTCGGGCGCGCCCGGGATGAAGATGGCCGTGATCGGCCGGGCGAAGACGAAGGCGACGACGCCCACGAGTGCGAGGACGCCGGCAACCATGCCGCTGCTGTATCCGACCGCCCGCCTGGCGCGGGCGATCTGGTCGCGGCCGAGGTTCTGTCCGACCACCGTCTCGGTCCCGCGAGCCAGTCCCAGGGCGGGGAGGAACACGAGCGAGTTGATCCGGTTACCGATACCCAGCGCCGCGACGGCGTCGTCACCGGCGAGCGCGACGAGGGCAGTGAGGACGGTGATCCCCAGCGCCCGGGTCGACTGCTCGACGCTGGAGGGCGCACCGAGCGAGACGATCCGCCTGACCATCTCGGGGTCGAGGCGGAGATCCGACAGGGAGAGGTGGATCCCGACGCTGCCCGAAAACAGCCAGGCCAGGCCGAGCATCGCGCCGACACCCCGGGAGAAGACCGTGGCGATGGCCGCGCCCTGAACGCCGAAGCCGGTAAAGCCAGTCTGGGCGTAGAGCCAGGACTGGAGCCCGTCGAGACCCAGTGCGGTAAAGAGGACGTTCTCCTGGAAACCGAGGATCAAAAACGGGTCGAGGACGACGTTGAGCGCGACGCCCAGCGCCATGAGGTACAGCGGCGTCCGTGTGTCGCCCCAGCCACGCAGGAGCGCCTGGAAGATGAAGAAACCGAACATGAAGACGACACCCAGGAAGATGGTGCGGGTGTACTCGACCGAGAGGGCGTACTCGGCTGACCCGGGCGTCGCGCCGACGAGCGAGACGAGCGTCGGGGTGAGGACGTACCCCAGAATCGAGAAGAACACCGCGAGGATACCGACGAAGGCGATCGTCTGGCCGGCGGCGTAGTCGACGCGGTCGTCGTTGCCCGCACCCTTGTGCTGGGCGACCAGCACCGTCCCGGCGACGGTGAAGCCGCCGGCGACGGAGATCATCAGGAAGACGAGCGGCCACGAGTACGACAGCGCGGAGACGGCCTCCTGGCCGAGTCGGCCGACCCAGAAGGTGTCGGCGAGGTTGTAGCCGACCTGGAGCATCTGGGAGAGAACGATCGGCAGAGAGAGGACGACCAGCGGTTTGAACAGGTCGCCATCGACGACGTCGACGTCGCGCCCGCTCACGTCTCGTCCTCCGGGGCCGATGTCCCGTCTTCCAGGGTCGACGACGCCGTCGCGAGCGTCGCGTCGAGGTAGGCCGACAGCGAGTCACGGACCGAGGCGACGGCGTCCTCGCGGTCGGTCGTCGCACGCGCGTACATCGCGCCGTTGACCGTCGCGAGGACGTGCTCGGCGACCTGTGCCGCGTCGACGTCGCGGAACGCGCCTTCCTCGATGCCGCGGTCGACGATCTGTCGAACTGTGGCCGCGAGGCGGTCGTCCATCGCGGTGAACTGCTCGCTGAAGGCCTCGTTCGTCACCGCCTGGCTCCGTAGTCCCAGTATGACCGACTGGACCTGCCGCTGGTCCTCGCTCGGTCGACGCGGCAGTACCTTCTCGACCACGTGGTCGAGGTCGGCCCGGGGGTCGTCGCCAGTCTCGGTCGCGACCGAGGACTCGAACTGGTCGGCCGCGTACTCCAGGAAGGCCACCAGAAGCGCGTCTTTCGAGTCGTAGTGGTAGTAGATCGACGCCTTGGACTTGTCGAGTTCCTCGGCGATCCGCGAGATCGACAGCCCCGCATAGCCGTGTTCGAGCAGCGCGCGATACGTCGCTTTCATGATCTCCTCTTCGGCGGGGCTCCAGTTCGCATCCGGTGGGGCAGTCGAATCGGTCGGATCGTCCACCACGCTCAGTCACCCCGTTCGTCGACCTCGGTCCCCGTCGTGGTCACGTCGTCGACCTCGGCCTCGGCCTCGGCCACCCGCAGCTCGGTGAACTCGGTCGTACACCAGTGACAGAACCCGAGTTCGGGGTCGACCGGTTTCCCGCAGGCAGGACAGTCGACCCGGTCGTCGGTGCCGGTCGACCCGGCCGACGACCGCTCGGTGAACAGCGCGATCCGGTAGGCGTCGACCGCGCTCAGCAGTCCGACGAGCGCGAGCGGGGCGAGCGTGAACGGGTCGATCTCACCGCCGCTGGTGAGGGCGGTCAGGGTCGGTTCCGGAACGAAGAGGACCACTGCGGCGTAGCCGACCGTGATCCACCCGAGCGCTCTGGCCCAGCGACGCAGATACACGTGGCCGAGACCCGTCACCGCCACCGCGAGCAGCGCGGCGACGACCGGACGACGGCCCGACGTGGTATTGCCCATGTGCTGACTGAACGTTCGGTAAGTATAAGACTGTCGACCGGCTCCGGTCGGATAGCAGGGGTTTTCGCAGAGTTTCTGACCGTGAAGTCCTGTTTCCGTTTATATGGGGGTGGGGGGAGACGGTGCGAGTGCAATGTTCACGCGACCGTCCACTGGTCCCCCGTCCGCGCTCCCGTCCGAGCGGACGGACGCGGTGTCGCACAGTACGCCCGACAGCGATCCGCCGCCGTCGACCGCCCGCGTTCGGGGGGTGAGCCGATGAGAGACGCCCTGGAGAAGACCTTCGGGTTCGTCACCGAGCACAACCTCCTCGTGCTCGTGCTCATGTTGCTGGTGACCGCCGGCGTCGCCGCCGGGACCGGGCAGCTCCAGACCCAGAGCCAGGCCAACGCGTCCGGCACCGTCGGTGACACCGAAGTCGCACAGAAACTCGACTACATCCGGTCCGGGTACGGCACCAACGAGACCAACGGGTCGACCGGAACGGTACCGGCGTCGGTCTACGTCCGTGACGAGGGTGGGAACGCCCTCTCGAAGGCCGCACTGGTCGACACGCTCCAGTACCAGCGAAACGTCACGGAGAACGCCTCGGTCGCCGCGAGTCTCGGTGACCGCCAGGTGTTCTCCGTCGCGAACCTCGTCGCAATGCGCGCGGCAGGCAGTCAGGACGCCACGATAGACGAACAGGTCGCCGCCCTCCGCTCGGCCAGCGACGCCGAGGTGGAGCAACTCGTCGAGTCGACGCTCCAGGAAGGGTCGACGGCGCTCGCGCTCGTGCCGAGTTCCTACGAACCGGGCACCGCGACCGCGGAGAGTACGCGCGTCGTCTTCCAGTTCGCCGCCGACGACTCGGGCCCACGCGGCCCCTCGGCGGACTCGGCCGCGACGGCCGCCCTCTACGAGGCTGCACAGGACACCGACAACCCCGAGTTCTTCACCGTCGGTGAGCACGCGGTCGGCGAGATGAACGCCCAGTACATGCAGAACACGATGCAGCTCATCGTGCCCGCCGCACTCCTGATGATCTTCGCGGTGCTTGCCTTCTCCTATCGCGACGTCGTCGACGTGCTCGTCGGCTTCGCGGGCGTCGTCCTCTCGGTGCTCTGGATGTTCGGCATCCTCGGCTGGATGCAGATCCCCGCCGGCATGACGATGACCATCGGTCCGGTCCTCATCGTCGGGCTGAGCGTCGACTACGGCCTCCACGTGTTCATGCGCTACCGCGAGGAACGCGGCGCCGAGGAGGACATCCGCGAGCCGATGGTTCGCTCGCTCTCGTCGGTCTCGATCGCGCTCGGCCTGGTGACGCTGACGGCGATGGTCGGGTTCATGGCCAACGCCGTCAACGGACTCACGAGCATCAAACAGCTCGCCTACGGCATCTCGCTGGGCGTGTTCTCGACTTTCGTCGTCTCCGTGACGCTCGTCCCTGCGCTGAAAGTCACTATCGACAGCCTGCTGGGTCGTGTCGGGTTCGAGCGGCGCAAACAGCCGCTGGGCAAGACGCGGCTGCTCGAACCGGTGCTGTCCAGCGGCGTGACGCTCGCCCGCAGGGCCGCACCGGTCGTCATCGTCCTCGCCCTGGTCGCGGGGTCGGCCGGCGCCGTGGCATGGACCGACCTCGACAGGCAGTCCTTCCAGCAGGACACCGACGGCATCGCCGAGTGGAAACAGAACCTGCCCGGTCCGCTGGCCTGGGAGGTGTCCGAGGCCTCACACAACTTCGACTACGTCAACGAGCAGTACCGGGCGGCCACCGAGGACGACCGGCGCCGCTCGAACGTGCTGATAGAGGGGTCAGTGACCGATCCCGCGGCACTGGCGAGCGTCCAGGCCGTCCACGACCGTGCGGGCGAGGTCGACGCGGTCTACAGCCAGGGTGACACCGTCCCGCTGCAGTCGCCGCTGACGGTGATGCAGGCCATCGCGGCACAGAACGACGAGTTCGCGGCGACGTTCAGTGACGCGGACACGGACGGCGACGGCGTCCCCGACCGGAACGTCGAGGCGGTCTACGACGCGCTGTTCGCCGCTGCGCCCGATGCGGCGAGCCAGGTCATCGACCGGAACGGTGGCGACTACCGCTCGCTTCGCGTCGTCGTCCCGATCGAACCCGGCGCGACGACCTCCCAGCAGACCGACGCGATGCGCGACGTCGCGGGCGTCGCCGACGGCGACACTGTCAGCGCCATCGCGGTCGGGTCGGGGACGCTGACCGCTGCCGAACTCTCACAGGTTTCGGACGGTATCCTCCGGACGCTGCTCCTCGCCCTGGCGGCCGTCAGTGCCCTGCTGACGCTCGTCTACCGGTTCGTCGCCGGCAGCGCGACGCTCGGTGCGGTCACGGCCATCCCCATCGTGGTCGTGACGGCGCTGGTCGTCGGCGGGATGTGGGTGTTCAACGTCCCGCTGACGCTCATCACGGCCCTCCTGTTGAGTCTGGTCATCGGGCTCGGCATCGACTACAACATCCACATCAGCGACCGGTTCGCCCAGGAACTCGAACGCGGTCGCACGGTTCCGGGTGCGCTCCGCGAGGCCACCACTGGCACCGGCGGTGCACTCCTCGGAAGCACGCTCACCTCCGTCGGTGCGTTCAGTGCCCTCCTGCTCCACCCCCACCCCCAGATCCAGAGCTTCGGGACGCTCGTCGTCCTCGCGATGGTCACGTCGTTCGTCGTCGCGGTGTTCGTCCTCCCTAGCCTGATCACCGTCTGGGCGCGTTACTTCCACACCGCGCCGTCCAGCGCCGCCCGCAGCACTGCCGGCCCGCTCTCCCAGGACGACTGAACGACTCCGGTCTCCGTTCCCGCTGACGCTTCTCCCTCCGTTTCGCCCCGTTTCACCTTCGATCTCTGTTTCATTTTCCTGTCGTCCGAGTTTGGCTGACAGACTGCGTGTCGTCGAACTGATCGCCGGTAGCTGTGACCGATCAGTGCAGGGAGTGGAGATAACGTTCAGATCGGAGTGTATGAAGTATTCAAGAGTTTATTCATCGAATATCGACATATCAGAATTACTGATAAGAATATTGTTGACGTTTACTAATTCTGTATGGAGTTCTGATTCAGGATTGTTAGTATATCTCGTTATCCTTGCATCTGGTGAAGTTGTTTCCTTAACTATCCCAGATGAAAGAAAAACATCAATATGTCGCCGAATGCCATTAGCCGACACACCGCTTTCCTCAGCAATAGTTGTCTTGTTATATCCTCTGTCCGGGATATCCGTAGACAAAAAGTAATAGAGTAGGTCACGGTGGTTTTTTGTCTGTGTTAACAGATTCAATGGTAGTGGCTGTTCATCCCTTGTATCGCTGTGTTCATCCGTAAGTGCCGGTTTGTCGTCAATATTGAACAGGTTTCTCTGCCTGTTATTCTCTCGTAGGTGTAATCTGGTTCTGTCGAGCAGGTCATCGATATCATCAATAGACCGTGTCTCAGGATCAAGCAGATCGACGACAAACGTAACCGCAGCTCTATCGAAATCTGACAAACCCTCGTGCATATCATACTCGTCGATGCATGAATTGATCATCTCACGAACAGTCTCAGTCGACGAGGGGGTGATTTGTCGGTTTGTGTCGGCTGTCTCGATGACATTGACGTCAATACGCGGTAGTCGATTATGTTCTTCCGCCAGCCATCCCCGCTGCGGGACGAGTATGGTCTGCTCGAAATCACGTCGTATGTCTCTTGATTTACTGTGAGCGTCCGCGAGGGCAGCGATATACAGTCGAATACAAACATCGGCCACTTCCTTTGGATGGAACCCAAGCTCGTCTGACATTCCCTCCAGAACGTGTTTATAGATACCACGTTGGTCGTATATTGATAGTGTGGCCGTACGCGATCCGAAATCTGCCTCAGTATACTCGGCGATATCCGTTTCGTCATCCCACCATGAAGTTATCGTGGACATCTCTGAGTGTGTTTATGTTATTATCTCCAACCTTTGGCTTTGTGCTCAAACTCACCAGCGATAACTATTCTCTGACGGGGACGAAAGGGTAAATGAAAGAGCTTGTACCGTGCGATTTTTGAAGGTCTACTTTATGCCTCGTATTCAATTCGCACCTGAAATGAACGCTTCGATGGCCCACTCCCGAAAGAGACGCTCGCGACGTCAGCGTCGCGTTCGACTGGCGACGGCAACTGCACCGAGAACGATGGCGAGTAACCCGAGAACCACCGGTAGCGCAGTCGGGCCGAACGCCGAGGATTCGTCGTCGGTGGTCCCGAGTATTCCCTCCTCGCCGTTCGCGCTTTCCGTTCCGTCTTCACCGTTCGCGCCGTCGCCGTCGGTTCCGTTCCCGTCACCGCCGTCGGTGCCAGTCCCGTTCTCGGTCCCGTTACCGTCGCCGATCCGCGGGGCGGTGACCGGGCCGGGGTCGTCTTCGGGGACGAGTCGCGAACTCGTGACGTTCTGGATGTAGTTGTAACAGTCTTCCTTGGCCGCTTCGTCGGGCGAGGCGCTGCCGGTCATCTCCTGGGGCCCGGTGACACCTTCGTCGACCATCGTCGGACCGCTGGATTCGTCCACCGTCCCGAGGCGCTCGGCGTCGTAGGGTTGCCAGGGGGCGTACACTTCCCAGACCACCTCGCCGGTGGGCGTCACTTCGAGCAGGCGGTCGCCCCGGCGGTCCGAGACCAGCGTGTTGCCGTTGGGCAGGCGGTCGGCGTCGCGCGGTTCGTTGAGGTTCCCCCCACGAAGGACCCACGTCAGGTTCCACTCGCCGTTTTCGCGGGTGTACTCGGCGACGCGGTCGTTGGCGCTGTCGGAGACAATGACCGTGGGCTGGCCGGCGTCGTTGACCAGGTAGTCGGGGTTGTGCTGGAGATTGACGATATCGTCGTTGCCTGGTTCGCCGAGTTTCCAGACGACCTCCTTGGTCTCGCGGTCGATCGCGACGATCTGGTTGAAGTTCTTCAGCGAGACCATGAACACGCCGGGGCGGATCTCCTCGACGTCGTTGTTGTGCGTCCAGTCGCCGCCGAACTCGCCGCCGGCGTCCCGGGGGAACTCGTCGGTGTGGTTGGCGAACCAGTACTCCCAGACGATCTCCTCGCGGGTGAGGTTGTAGACGAGCACGCGGTCCTCGCCGTCCTGGCTCATGTCGTTCATGATCAACTCGTCACCGTTGATCAGGTCGACGTCGTGCGTGTCGAGCACGTCCGGGAAGTCACGCACCGAGACGTGGGCGCCGGTCTCGTCGTCGACCTCCTCGATGACGGTGTGGCGGTTCTGCGTCGTCGGGAGCAGGAAGTTGCCGTTGGCGAGGCGGTCGATGTCGTAGGACCACCAGCGGCCGTAGGAACTGTCGTCGTGGACGCCGACGATCTCGCCGGAGGGGGCGAAACTCACGGTCATCGCGTCCGTCTTGTCGCTACCGCGGGCGCCCTGGATGGACAGAACCGTCGCCCGGTCGGGTTCGTCGGTGACGGTCCCGACACAGGGGTTCGGTCCGGACTGTGCGACGGACGCTGCTGCGGTCCCCCCGCCCCCCGCGGCGCCGGCGGCGACGGTGCCGACCGGCGCGAGCACGAGGACGGCGGTACAGAGGACCAGCGCGGAGACTCGACCCATCGCTCCCTACTCCGATCCTGGGGGTAACGAACGTTTCGACTGACCGTCGCGCCACGTCCGCTCCCGGTTCCGGGGCGCTACGGCGACCAGGGCCGATTCTGATAACTGGGCCACAATGACTTTCCGGCCACTCACGCAGACAGAGGTATGAGCTACATCGGAGGGACGGACGCGGGCGGTCCGAACTCCGACCGGATACGCGTCCTGCACGTCGACGACGAACGAGACGTCGCCGAGTTGACCGCGGAGTTCCTGGAGCGCGAGAGCGACCGGATCGAGGTGGTGACCGAGACGAGTCCCGCAGACGGGGCCGATCGACTCGCCGCGGAGTCGGTCGACTGCGTCGTCTCGGATTACGAGATGCCCGGTACCGACGGACTGGCGTTTCTCGAATCGATACGCGACGAGTACGGCGACCTGCCATTTCTCCTCTTTACCGGCAAGGGGTCCGAGGAAATCGCGAGCGAGGCGATCTCTGCGGGAGTCACCGACTACCTCCAGAAAGAGACCGGCACGGACCAGTACACCGTCCTCGCGAACCGCATCGAGAACGCCGTCGAGCAACACCGGTCGCGACGAGCGGTCGAGGCTACCGAGGAGAAGTTGCTACAACTGGCCGAACGGACCGACGACATCCTCTTCATGTTCGACGGTGACTGGAGCGAACTCCTGTTCGTCAACTCCGCCTACGAGGACGTGTGGGGACAGTCCATAGCCGAGTTGCGCGAGGACCCGGAGTCGTTCCTCGACGCCGTCCATCCCGAAGACCGCGCGAAAGCCCAACGCTCTCTCGACCGGTTGCGGGACGGTGAGGCCGACGCAGTGGAGTACCGGGTTCGGACCGGAGACGACGACTGTCGGTGGGTTCGCGGCGAGACGAAACCGATCTTCGACGACGACGGGACCCTCGACCGCATCACGGGGTTCGTCCGCGACGTCACCGAGCGAAAGACTCGCGAACGTGAACTGAGTGCCCGCGCGGAGGCCATGGAGGCCGCGACCGACGGCATCGCTATCCTGGACGAAGACGCCGAGTTCGTCTTCGCCAACGACGCCCACGCCGACGTGTACGGCTTCGACGACCCAGAGACGCTACTCGGCGAGTCCTGGCGGGTCTGTTACGAGGACGCGTCGGTCGACCGGTTCGAGGCCGAGATCCTGCCGGCGCTGACCGAGACGGGTCACTGGCACGGGGAGATGACGGTCACGGCCGCCGACGGGTCGACGGTGCATCAGGAACTGACGCTGACGCGACTCGAAGACGGACGGATCGTCTGCGTCGTCCGCGATATCACGGCCCGTACCGAGCGCGAGCGGGAACTCGAACGCTACGAGGCGCTGGTCCGGGCGGTGACAGACAGCATCGGCGTCGTCGACGAGACGGGGACGGTCGAATACGAGAACCCGGCGATCGAGGACCTGCTGGGCTACGAACAGTCGGAACTCCAGGGTGAACACGCGTTCGAGTACATGCACCCGGAAGACCGACAGCGGGTCATGGAGCAGTTTTTCGACCTGACGGCCGAGGACGGAGAGACGACCGAGCGCGTCGAGTATCGCATGCGACACGCGGACGGCTCCTGGCGGTGGCTCGAATCCGAGGCGAGCAATCGGAACGACCCTGCCCTGGACGGGTACGTGATCACCTCCCGAGACGTTACCGAGCGCAAGGCTCGCCAGCGCAGACTTTCGGAGGCCCAGACCGTCTTCGACCACGCCCAAGACGCCATCTTCCTCGTCGACGTCGACGACGGGAGGTTCCGGGTTCGGCGGGTCAACCCCGCCTACGAGAAACTGACCGACCGGTCGACCGCGGACCTGGGTGACAAGACTCCCCGTGAGATCGTCGACGAGGAGACGGCGGCCGAGATCGAGGCGTGCTACCGCGAGTGCGTCGAACGGGAGGCGCCGATCGAGTACGACGAGCGGATCGCTTTCTCGGGTGAGCCTCGCCACTGGCACACGAAACTCGCCCCGGTCGTCGAAGACGGTGAGGTGGTCGAACTCGTGGGCGCCACTCGGGACGTCACCGAGCGGGTCGAACGCGAGGACCGTCTCACACACCAGCAGTCGCTGCTCGAAGCGGTCATCGAGACCAGTATCGACGGCGTGCTCGTCGTCGACGAGGATCGCGAGTTCGTCACGTGGAACCAGCAGTTCCTCGATATGTGGGATCTGCCGGAGGAACTGGTCAGGGACGAATCGGAGCGGGCGACCCTGGAGTGGGTTCACGACCGACTCCAGGACCCCGAGCGGTTCCGGGAGCGAGTCGAATACCTCTACGACCACCCCAGCGAGGAGAGCCGTGACCGGGTCCGACTTACCGACGGGCGGGTGTTCGACCGCTACTCCGCGCCCGTCGAAGGCGAGGACACGTACTTCGGTCGGGTCTGGTTCTTCCGTGACGTCACCGACCGGGTCACCTACGAGCGGGAACTCGAGCGCCAGAACGAGCGTCTCGACGAGTTCGTGAGCATCGTCAGCCACGACCTCCGGAACCCCCTGAACGTGGCGACCGGTCGCCTCGAACTGGCCAGTGCGGAGTGTGACAGCGAGTATCTCGACGACGTGGAACGGGCACACGACCGGATGACGACGTTGATAGACGACCTCCTCGCGTTCGCGAAAGCTGGGGCCTCGGCGCTGTCGACGGGGCCGGCCGACCTCGCCGGGGTCTGTGAGCGCTCCTGGCGGACCGTCGAGACCGGTGATGCCGCGCTCGTTACCGACACGACGGCGGTCGTTCGAGCAGACGAGAGCCGTCTGGGTGAACTCCTCGAGAACCTCTTTCGCAACGCCGTTGAGCACGGCTCAACGAACCCATCGTCGCAAGCTCCGGGGGACGCCGTCGAGCACGGGTCGTCGAGCTCCGACTCGCGGGACCACCAGTCAGAGCAAGAGTCGGTCGTAGCCGGCGACGGGAGCGAGATAACGGTCACTGTCGGCGACCTGCCCGATGGATTCTACGTCGCCGACGACGGCCGTGGGATCCCGGGCGAGGAGGCCGAGGCGGTCTTCGACCGGGGCTACTCGACGGCCGAGACAGGCAGCGGGTTCGGACTCCCCATCGTCCACGAGGTTGCGACGGCACACGGCTGGGAGGTCGATCTCACCGATAGCGAGGCGGGCGGTGCACGGTTCGAATTCACCGGTGTCGAGTCGCCGGCAGAGTGAGCGGTGGTCGTCTGCCTCGACGGCGGCCACGTCGACGCCCGGGCGCGGGAACGCCACGCCTATACCCGGCGGCAGGGTACCCGCGGGCATGTCCTGGCTGGACCGGTTGCTGGGTGGGGGCGAGAGTGCTGGCGCGGACACCGGCGATAGCGAGGGCGGTCGTCACGGCCACGGGGATACTCGCGGCCACGGCGAGACCCGGGTGGGGTTGTTCGTCGACGGTCCCAACGTCTTCCGCAGCGAGTTCGACGTCGATTTCGAGGACGTCCGCGCGGCGGGCCAGGAGTACGGTCGTCTTGCCATCGTGCGGCTCTATCTCGACGAGAACGCGAGTTCGGGGCTGGTCCAGGCCGCCGAGGCCCACGGGTTCGAGGTCGTCACGACCAGCGGCGACGTGGACGTGAAACTCGGCGTCGACGCGACGGCCGCGGCGGTCGAAGACGACATCGACATCCTCGCTATCGCCTCCCGTGACACCGACTTCAAGCCTGTCCTCGAGGCGGCCGCCGAACGTGGGCTCGGGACCGTCGCTATCGCACCCGGCGAGTACGGCCGCTCGGACGCGCTCCGCAACACCGCCCAGGACGACATCACGCTGGAGTGACCGGCGCTCCAGCCGCTATCACGCCGGAGACGCTGGCGCACCGGACGACAAGCTCGGCACTGACGGTGCGGCCGTCGCCAGGGGTACGTTTTTGTCCCGGCAGTGGCATCCTCGACTATGCGTCGTGTCGACTCCCGCCTGTTGATCGCCGGCCTGGTCGTCGTCTTCCTCGTCGGACTCGGTGTCGGGTTCGTCGCCGGGAACGTGCTCTGAGCGGCGGGTGGTACAACTGGACGAGAAATAGATCTTGCCGATAGCAGCCACTCAGACACGCTCGCGCTGGTCGAAACGGGTTAGGGGGCCTCCGGTCAGACTACTCTGTCGAGTACCACCCTGCCCAGCACTCGTGCCAGCGCACGAGGCGACGCGTCATGCTATCGACCGCTCGCTGGCGGTCGGTCTGTGCCTCCGTCTCCGCGTTCCCGTCGCCCAGACCGGTGGGCAACTCGATCGTGAGTCGGCCCATACCCATCCACACTCTCGCTCGAACTACCCTAAACCCCGGTCAGACGCCCGTCTGCCGGGAGACTGACGTTCGTGGCCGTCGGCGCCGATTACCGGTGACCGACACGTCCGACCTCGCCTGCCGACCCGGCACGCCGTTCCGGTTGGGCAACGCCTACGGTCGTGTGCCCCGGTAGACCGGTCATGACCGACACCGCCGATGCGTCGGGGACGACCGACCCGGCCGACCGGATCAGTGGCTTCGCCGACGAGATCGCCGACGACCTCGACGAGCAACTCGACGTGCTCGACGCAGAGGGGATCGACCACCTCGACCTGCGCAACGTCTGGGGTGAGAGCGTCCTCGACCTCCCCGAGGAGCGCCTCGCCGACATCGAAGCCACCCTCGACGAACGGGGGTTCACCGTCACCTCGATCGGCTCGCCCGTCGGCAAGATCGGTATCGAGGACCCGTTCGAACCCCACCTGGACCGACTCGACAGGGCGCTCGCACGCGCCGACCGGTTCGACACCGAGTACGTCCGTGTGTTCTCTTACTACATCCCCGATGGCGAGGACCCCGCCGACCACCGCGAGGAAGTCCTCCGGCGGACCCGCGCGGCCGTCGAGCGCGCCGAGCGGGCGGACAAGACGCTGCTGCTCGAAAACGAGAAAGACATCTACGGTGACACGCCCGGGCGGGTTCGTGACCTCCTGACGGCCGTGGACTCCCCACACCTCCGTGCCGTCTTCGACCCCGCGAACTACCTCGAGATCGGCGTTCGCCCCTACCCCGACGCGCTCTTGCAGGTCGTCGAGTACGTCGAGACCGTCCACGTCAAAGACGCCGAGTTCGGCGAGCGCGGCGGTATCGAACCCGCCGGGGAGGGTGACGGTCGTATCGGCGAGACGCTCAGGGCGCTGCACGCTCGCGGGTTCGACGGCGCGCTCTCGCTGGAACCGCACCTCTCGTTTGCGGGGTCGAACTACGGCTACAGCGGCCCGGAAGGGTTCCGGACGGCCGCCCGGGCGCTCCGCGAGGTACTCGACGAGGTCCACACGAATTAGGGTGGACAGCCGCGAGACCACGATATAGTCGATTGGTTCGTTGAACGTCCGCGCGAGTGGAACGAGCGCGGTTCACGCGAGCGACCGGTGGGAGCGAGCGCTTTTTCACCCATGTTTTTGGCCCGGGGGTACCCGCAGGCCGCGAAGCGGCCGAGGATACCCTCCGGCGAAAAAGATGGTCCCGCAGCCTTTTACCCGATGACGAGCGCAGGGTGTGGTATGACAGAGGCGACGGGTATCGTCGGGGAGTTCCTCACGCTCAAGGAGGGCACCGACGCGGATCTGCTGGCGATGCAGTGTGGCGATTTCTACGAGTTCTTCGGCGAGGACGCCGAGACGGTGGCCGAGGAACTCGACCTCAAAGTCTCACAGAAGTCTTCTCACGGCTCGTCGTACCCGATGGCCGGCGTGCCGGTCGACGACCTGACTCCCTACGTCCGCGCGCTGGTCGAGCGTGGCTATCGGGTGGCGGTCGCCGACCAGTACGACACCGACGGCGGCCACGCCCGCGAGATAATCCGCGTCGTCACGCCCGGCACCATGCTGGAGACGACCGACGACGACGCACAGTACCTCGCGAGCGTCGTCCGGGCGGGCGACGACACCAGCAATAGCGGAGACGAAACTGTCGTCGGCCTGGCCTTCGCCGACGTGACGACGGGACAGTTCCTCGTCACCGCCTGCGAAGGGCCCGACGCCATCGCGGCGGCGATGACGGAACTGTACAAGTTCGACCCCGTGGAGGTGTTGCCCGGTCCGGAGGTGCGCAACGACGACGCGTTCCTCGAACGGGTGCGCGACCGGACCGATGCCTCGCTGACGCTGCACACCGCCGAGGCGTTCGCTCCCGGGCGAGCCCGTCACACGTTGCGCGAGCAGTTCGGCGAGGGCGTCATCGAGAGCGTCGGCGTCGACGACGAGGCGGCTATCCAGGCCGGCGGTGCCGTTCTCTCGTATGTCGAGGAGACCGGCGCGGGCGTCATGGCGTCGATGACGCGCGTCCAGTCCTACGCGGGCGAAGAGTACGTCGCCGTCGACGCGACCACCCAGCGCAACCTCGAACTCACCGAGACGATGCAGGGCGACACCGACGGGTCGCTGTTTGCCACGCTCGACCACACGGTGACGAGCGCCGGCGGGCGACTCCTCCGCGAGTGGCTCCAGCGACCCCGGCGTTCGCGTGGCGAACTCGACCGGCGCCAGTCCGCCGTCGCGGCGCTCGCGGAGGCGGCGATGGCTCGCGACCGCCTCCGGGAGACGCTCGGTGACGCCTACGACCTCGAACGCCTCGCCGCCCGCACGGCATCGGGCAGCGCCGACGCGCGGGACCTGCGAGCGGTCCAGCGCACGCTCGCGCTCTTCTCGGAGGTGGCGAACGTCGTCGAGACGGCAGAGCGACTCCGCGAATCACCGCTCACCGATATCCTGACACGGCCCGACCGCGACCAGGCGGCCACACTCGCCGCGGCCCTCGACGAAGCGCTCGTCGCCGATCCACCAGGCACGATCACGCAGGGTGGACTCGTCGCCCGCGGATTCGACGACGAACTCGACGAACTGGTGGCCGACCACGAGGCGGCTCTGGAGTGGCTGGACGGACTGGCCGACCGCGAGAAGCGCCGCCACGGGATCACCCACCTCTCGGTCGACCGCAACAAGACCGACGGCTACTACATCCAGGTCGGCAAGAGTGAGACCGACGGCGTCCCCGACGAGTACGAAGAGATCAAGACGCTCAAGAACTCCAAACGGTACACCATTCCCGAACTCGACGAGCGCGAACGGGAGGTGCTGAGACTGGAGGAACGGCGCCACGAGATGGAACGGGAGATCTTCGAGCGCCTCCGCGGGCGCGTCGCGAGCGAGGCCGACTGTCTGCAGACCGTGGGGCGAGCCCTGGCCGAGGTCGACGCACTGGCGAGTCTGGCGACACACGCCGTCCGCAACGACTGGACGCGACCCGAGTTGTCGGAGAGTCGGGATCTGGCGATCGAGCAGGGCCGGCACCCGGTCGTCGAGCAGACGACGCAGTTCGTGCCCAACGACCTCTCGATGGACGAGGACAGACAGTTCCTGGTCGTCACGGGGCCGAACATGAGCGGCAAGTCGACGTACATGCGCCAGGCCGCCCTCATCACACTGCTCGCCCAGGTCGGGAGTTTCGTGCCCGCGCGGTCGGCTCGCGTCGGGCTGGTCGACGGCATCTACACGCGCGTCGGTGCGCTCGACGAACTCGCACAGGGCCGGTCGACGTTCATGGTCGAGATGCAGGAACTCTCGAATATCCTCCACTCTGCCACCGAGGACTCGCTGGTGATCCTGGACGAAGTGGGTCGGGGAACGGCGACGTTCGACGGCATCTCTATCGCGTGGGCGGCGACCGAGTACATCGTCAATCAGGTCCGGGCGAAGACCCTCTTCGCGACACATTACCACGAGTTGACGGCGCTGGGCGACGAACTCCCGACAGTGGAAAACGTCCACGTTGCCGCCGACGAGACCGACGGCGAGGTCACCTTTTTGCGAACGGTCCGCGAGGGAGCGACCGACCGCTCCTACGGGATTCACGTCGCCGACCTCGCTGGTGTTCCCGATCCCGTCGTCGACCGTTCACGAGACGTCCTCGACCGACTGCGAAACGACAAGGCGATCGACGTCCGGGGGAGCGACAGCGGCGGCGGGACGACACAGGCCGTCTTCGACCTCGGGTCGGGGCAGTTCGTGAGCGACGGCGAGTCGATGGGTCAACCCGACGGGCGACGCGTCGCGACAGACGGCAGTTCCGAGCGCCCGTCCGCTGACTCCGGAACCGGCCAGTTCGACCCCGAGAGCGAGGCGGTTCTCGACCAACTCCGGGAGCTGGACGTCGGCGAGACGCCGCCGGTCGAACTGATGGCCAGAGTCCAGGAGTGGCAAGAGCAGTTAGCCGAGGACTGACAGCCGACACTCTCTTCGATCCGTTCAGTCGCGGACTGGATTGTGGCGACGAGTTCGTCCGTGGTGAGTGGCGTGTGGCTACGATGGGTACGACCGATGCACGGTTCGAAGTAGTCTACAAATATACCACAAATCGGGTAGATGAAAGAAAAGATAAAAAATACATAATAAATACTCGGACCAAGTGATCACGAGCCATCGGCTGAAATCGGATGTGACACAGCGGCGCGGAACCTTCACTCGTTCAGAAATACTCGAAATAACTAGGATTATAGAGTATAGATGACCGATCTGCCGACGAAAGATCGGAAATGTGGACTGGATTGCCAGTTACACTACGATCAGCCATCGAGGCCAGCGAAGTCGGTACTGGCGCGTTTCACGATGAATGCTAACAGTGAGCGGAGAGAGAGAAAGACGCGACAGTGATCTACATCGATCGAACGGCTGTTATACCGTCGCTTGGGTCGTTTCTCCCGCGTTTTCTGCCGAGAAAACGGTTCTCTGGTGAACGTTCCGACCGACGTGACTGGCTGTCTCTGCCTGGCGTGATCGCCGACGTTGGCGAGTATGTTCTCGTATCGGTTCGACGAATACGCCGGTATCGGTTATACCGGTTATTACATTTTCACATAATACCTTGAATTCATATATTTCTGGCCGTCGTGCACGACGGTGTAGTGTCTCCCACTGCCCGATACTGGGTGTCCGGACGGGTGGAGAATGGATGGGTGGGTAGATGGATGGCTGGATGGCTGGATGGCTGGATGGAACTGACGTCGTCCGTCTCGACTGCCGCCAGCGGTGAGACTAAATCGGCAGCAAACGAGTGGGTGGTCATGCCCGCAGAGCCGCCGACGTCCGACGACCCGCCGAACATCGTCTTCGTCACCACCGACCAGCAGCGCCTCGACACGATCAACGCCCTGGGGGCGTCGCATATGGACACCCCGAATCTCGACCGCCTGGTCGACGAAGGCGTCTCTTTCACCGACTGCCACGTCACCGCGCCCTCGTGTGCCCCCTCACGAGCCTCGCTGTTTACGGGGTACTACCCCCACACGACGGGTATCTATCGGAACGGCGACCGCTGGACGCACTCGTGGGTCGAGGACCTCTCGGACGCGGGCTATTACACGCTGAACGTCGGGAAGATGCACACCGCGCCCTACGACGCGCCGGCGGGCTTCGACGAGCGCTACGAGGTCGAGAACAAGGACCGGTATCTCGCGCCCATTCCCGGTGGTGAACCGCCCTTGCCCGGCGAGAAGTACTACCTCGACGCCTGGGACCGGGCGCTGATGGCCAAGGGTCTGCACAAACAACAGCGGGAGTTCTACCGCGAGTGGGACGACTACGAAGAACGACTGGGCGCCTTCGAGTGGGAACTCCCGAAGGAGGCCCATCCCGACGTGTTCGTCGGCGAGTTCACGACCCAGTGGCTCGACCGCATGCCGAAACTCGACCAGCCCCTCTTCGCTGCTGTGGGGTTCCCTGGCCCCCATCCGCCCTTCGACCCCACACCGGAGTTCGCCGAAGAGTATCTGGACCGTGACCTGCCGCTGCCGGACGTTTCCGACGCCGACCTCGATAGCCAGCCGCCGCCACTGAGGGCCTTGCGCGAGCACAACGAGGACGTGGACCACGACTCGGTCACACACGACGTCGACGCGACCGACGAACAACGCCACCGCCAGCACGCTTACTACTATGCCAACGTCGCGATGATCGACGAGCAGGTGGGCGAGATCCTCGACGCCCTCGAACGCAACGGCTACGACGACACGGTGGTGGTGTTCGCCTCGGACCACGGCGAGATGCTCGGCGACCACGGCCACGTCCAGAAGTGGACGATGTACGAGGAAGCTACGAACGTCCCCGCCATCGTCTGGTCGCCGGACCGCTTCGACTCCCGCACCCTGGACGATCTCGTCTCGCTGTTCGACCTCGGGCCCACGGTGCTGGAGCTGGCGGGCGTCGAGACGGACGACCCCATGGAGGCGGAATCGCTCGTCCCCGCACTGGAGGGCGAGGAGTCGTGGTCGGGTCGCGACACCGTCTACGCCGAACACCGCCGGGACGGTATCCTCCGGGAGACGGAGTTCATGACGATGGTCCGTACTGCGGAGTGGAAACTGGTCCACTTCGTCGACTACGACCACGGGCAACTGTTCGACCTGACCGAGGACCCCGACGAGGAACAGAACCTGTGGGACGACCCCGACGCGCAGGACACAAAGCGCGAGTTGCTGGACCGACTCCTGCACTGGCGCATCCAGAGCGGTGTCGACACCGCCGACTGGGCGGCCGAGTTCCGGTGACTGTTACGGGGTGAGGTGAACGGGATTACCGCTGCCGTAGCCTATTTGCCCGGTCGGTGCGATCCGGGAGCTATGCCTGACCCGAGCGTCGACCGGAGTTTCAGCGAGCCACACACACTCCTCCAGTGTCGCTGTGGCTGGACAGGCCACGACGACGACGTCCGTCGATGGGACGTGCAACGCGACAGCGACAGGGTCGTTCGAGTGTGTCCGGACTGTGGGGAACCCGTCCCCGAGTGGGGGACGATCCGACCGATCGAAGCAGCGGCCGGGATCGCCCGCGGCCCACTGGCGGACTCTCTCAGAGAAGCAGGCTATACCGAGGAATAGCCGGACCATCCCGGCCGTCCAGTCGTCGGTTGCGGGTGCCGGTTCCGTCTCCCCGCGCTCGCTCCATTCCGCGGGACCTCCCGTATTCTGGGGACGTGATGGGCGTTGCCCTGTTTTCCCTGGCCGGGTGGGCTACAACACACGTCTGTTCGTCTCCGGTCATAGGTTGTCAAGCGAGGCGATCAGCACGACTCTCTCGACCGTTCGTTCGCGCTGTCGTTCACCGCATTCTCACCATCGGGGTAGTTACGTGTCGCTGTGTCTGCAGTATAAATTACATCCATAATAATGTAATCTGCATGCTGGTGCAGCAATCGGGAGATCACCTGGTTAGTAAGATCCTGGCTGGGACGGTGTGGGTCGAGCCCCGGTCACGAACCGAATAGGAAGGCTACGTGGACTCGGCGGATCCACAGGTCGGGTTGAAACGGCACCGACCTCCATTCCAGCTCGGCGGCATCGTTCCTCGGGAATACCCGGGGAGTGCGACCGCTATCTGAACAGGTCACTTGGCACTTCGTAGAACAGGCTCGGGGAGCAGCCGTTCGGACGTAACAATCGAGTTGTACAGGTAGTGGTACGGTTAATTGTTACCGACCCACAAACAGATGATGGAACTAACCACTGTCGACCTTCGATACTGGGGAAGAACTGCTTGAATAGTCGAGGTAAAAGGACTGAAAGTGAGATATTCGATATCGGGTTCCAGGCTGTCGAGGGCGACGTCCGGACGTCGGTCATCCGTTTCGAATCGAGTCAGTTATCGAACCAGTACGCGTCTGCGTTCACTGATTTAGTCGGCAAGAACGAGCACTCTGAGTCCCAGTAACCCGTTTCAGAGGACCACGGCGGAGATCTGTCTCGAACGTCGTGGCTGATAATCTCTTTCAGCCGAAGAGTTCTGTCTCGTTCGGGCGGAAGGCGACGAGCGACGGGTTCGGTCGGCGTATCGAGGGCGTCCCCGCCAGCGTAGCATCTCGGAGACGCGTGCCGGGGCGCGAATCCTTATTACCGTGGCAAGAGCCGACACGAACGTCGTGGCGAACATCCCGGCGGTGGCGAGACGGTGGTCCCCGAGCGGCGGCTATCCGGGTCGGATGCTGGTGTTGTTGTCCGGCGGGCTGTTGCTCGTCCAGCTCGGTCGGGGGCTGCTCCCGAACCTCCTGCCGACGGTCATCCCGGCGCTGTCTATTACGCCGTTCCTCGCCGGGGTCGCCCTGTCGCTCATGTCTGGCTTGCACGCGATCTTCCAGTACCCAGGTGGGCGACTGTCCGACCGGTTGTCGCGCAAGACGGTGCTCGTCCCGAGCCTCGCGGTGGCGGGGACAGGGTTCGCCCTGCTGGCGGTCGCTTCCACGTATCCGCTCTTCCTGCTCGGCGTGGCGGTCGCGGGGGTCGGGTCCGGGCTGTTCTACACGCCGATGCGGTCGGCCGTCGCGGACCTGTTCGTGGAGCGACGCGGGCAGGCGCTCGGCATCAGTCAGGCCGCGGGGAGCGCCGGAAGCATCCTCGCGGCCGGACTCGCGGTGGTGAGCATCGGGGTCGCGACCTGGCAGACCGCCTTCGTCCCCGTAGTCTTCGCGCTCGCGCTCTTGCTGGTCGCGCTCCACCTCTCGAACAGAGACCCCTACGTCGTCCGTCGGGTCGAACTGGACGTCCGGTCGACCGGTGTGCGTCTGTTTGCCGACCCGAACATTCGGTGGGTGCTGGTCACGTACTCGCTGTTCACGCTGGTGTTCATCGGCGTCACGAGTTTTCTCCCGACGTACCTGCAGGCCGAGAAGTCCTTTGGCCCCGGCCTCGCTAGCGGGAGTTACGCGCTCGTCTCGATCGCGAGTGTGCTGTTCATGCCGCTGTCCGGGCGGTTCAGCGACGGCGGCTCCCGGACCCGCGTCGCGGCGGCTTCGCTACTGGTCGGCGCGGCGGGTCTTGCCGCGCTCGTCGTCGCCGAGGGCACGCTCGTCGTGTTCGCCTGTGTCTTCGTCTTCGCGGCTGGCATGTCGGCCTACGCACCGGTGATGCAGGCCTACCTGCTCGACAGCTTCACCGGCGCCGACATGGGCGGTGACTTCGGCGCCGTCAAGACCGTCTACACCGCACTCGGGAGTCTCGGGCCGCTCTATCTCGGGTACATGGCCGACACTGCGGGGTACTCGACCGCCTTCTGGACGCTGGTCGTCGCGCTCCTCGTCGGTGCGGCCGTCGTCGGCGTGAGACTGGACGACGAGTGAGCGACTGGCTGTGGTCGACGGCTACTCTGTGAGGGCGGTGTAGTGAGTTGAGCGTTCGATCCCGAGCGGAGAGAGGCGTTTCACCGCCGGAGCCGTCGAAGACGGCGAAGGCGGCTTTTTCACCCATGTTTTTGCCGCAAGTGGTACCCGCAGGGAGCGAAGCGACCGAGGATACCCGAGCGGGAAAAAGATGGCCTGCACTGATCGGTTGGCAGCGAGCACGGGATCGGTGTGAAAACCGTCCTGTCGCACCTGATTCAGAGGAACCGACTCGCGGCGAGCATGAACCACCCTTGCCCGTACTCGGTGACACCCAGTGGTGAGAACGAACTCGCCGGCGGGCGGGCGATCCGGTGGACCCCGCCCTCGTCGTCGACGATCCCCACACAGGCGTCCATCGCTGCCTGTGCCGCCTCGGCGTAGCGGTCGTCCTCGAGGACGCCCTCGTCGAGGCCGCGTCGCATCGTGTACGCGAACATGAGCGTCCCCGAGGCCTCCAGGGGCGAGCGCCGTTCGTCGAGGCGCTGGTGCCAGAACCCGCTGGCGTCCTGCAGCGGGACGAGCGCGTCGAGTGCGGTCGTCAGACTCTCTCGCACGTCGGCGCGTCCCTCGTGGCCGTCTGGCAGGGCCAGCAGCGAATGGAGGAGGCCGGCGGTCGCCCAGCCGACGCCCCGCGCCCAGTACGACCCTGCGGGATAGAAGTCGGGCTGCTCGTGCCAGATGTGCCGGAAGAGCCCGGTATGGGGGTCCTGCAGGTGTTTCGCGTGCAGGCGGATCTGCTCGAGCGCCTCGTCGACCGGGGCGTCGTCCCCGACGATACGCCCGTAGCGGATGAAGAAGGGACACAGGAAGTGCAGGATTTCGCTGTAGAGTTCGGTCTTCTCCTCCCGCCGGGAGATGGCGCCATCGGCCGTTCGCGGGACGTGCTCACCGTAGAAGTAGTCGTGCTGGCGTTCGACCGCGTCGAGATAGCGGTCCTCGCCGGTACGCTCGTAGAGTTCGAGCGCCGGCCACGCCAGCGCCGCCGGGTTGTACGTCGGGAAGTACGTGTCGTTGTAGGAGTTGCGCGAGCGGTCCTGGACGCCGCTGTCGTTCTCGGAGTAGGAAGCGATGTCACCCGATCCGTAGGCGAACTGCCCGGCGCTGGTCTGGGTGGCGACCCCGCGGTCGACCCAGTAGGTCGCGTCGTCGACGCACTCCTCGACGGCGAGCCAGCCGTCGATGGCCATCGCTCGCTCCCAGTCGACGCCCTCCATCTCCAGGGTGGTGGTGTATTCGGCGACGCGGCTCACGGTCTCTGCGAGGTCACTCGTCATTGCAGGTGTGCTATCGCGTGGCGCTCCCGATAGCTGTTTCGGCACCGGCGGTCGAGGCGAGGACCGACCCGCCGACGACCGACCGGCGAACCGCCGAACCGCCGAACCGGCGAACTGGTGGGGGGATGCACAACGGTTTTGCGTCCGCTCGGGTATCGTCGACACTACGGCAGACGGAGAGCCACACGTGTCCACCCCCGTCGAACGGTGGCCCAACCCGGTCAAGGCGGTGATCGACTGGATCGGGACCGCCCTCGCGCGCGCTGGCATCATCGACGAGTCGCGGGCTCGCGAGACCGCCGACCTCGCGTGGCCGCGCATCGTGACCGGTTTCGCCCGGATGTCCCAGTCGGCGGCCGACCTCGCGATGGTCGGGACCGCCGTCGGCGCGGCGGCGATCACCGGGCTGGGCTTTGCCTCGCCGTTCTGGTTGCTCGGCGTGACGCTCGCACTCGGTCTCTCCGGCGGGACGATCAGCCAGGTCTCCCAGCGGTACGGCAGCGGCGACCAGAGTGAGGTCCCGCTCGTGGTCAAACAGAGCGTCCTGGTCGAGTTGTGTCTCGCGGTGCCCTTCGTCCTCGCGTTCGCCACGATCCCCGAGCGACTGATCGGCCTGCTGGGCGCCGACCCGGCCGCGATCGACTACGGCGCGACGTACCTGCGAGTGATGTCCCTCGCCGTCGTCTTCGAGTTCGCGAACAAGATCGCGAGTCGAACGCTCGTGGGCGCCGACGACGCCTGGACGCCGATGGTCGTCCGCTCGGGCGGGGCGTTCGTGAACATCGGACTGAACGCGCTCTTCATCTTCGGTCTGGGGCTGGGCGTGTTCGGCGCGGCGCTGGGGACGGTCGTCGCGACGGTCTTCGTCACCGCGACGTTCGCGTGGGGATTTCTCGGCGGGTCGCCCCCGCTCGTCGGCCGATTCCCGACGACGGTCGACGTCAGGGGACCAGCCTGGGACCCGCACCTGGGGCGACAGCTCCTGCAGATCTCGGGGCCGCTCATGCTCACGCGCCTGGCCCAGACGCTCGCCAGGTTCCCGTTACTGGGGATCGTCGCGCTGTTCGGCCCGGGCGTCGTCGCCGCGTTCGTCACCGGTCGCCGGGTCCGCGGGTTGATCGGGACGCCCGGCTGGGGGTTCGGCCTCGCCTCCAGCAGTCTCGTCGGTCGCCACCTCGGCGCCGGCGACGAGCGCGAGGCCGAAGCCTACGCACGCGACATCCTGCGCTACTCCATGGCCGCCTACGCCGTGCTCGCCGTCGTCGCGTTCGTCTTGGCCAGACCGATCGCTCGCGCGTTCGTCTCCGACCCCGACCTGGTGGCCTCGGTGACGACGTTCGTCCGCGTCGCGGCGGTGAGTGTCCTCGGTGCCGGGGTGAACCAGTCGACGGTCGGCCCGCTCCGGGCGAGTGGCGACACCCGCTGGCCACTCTACGGAAAACTCGTCGGGCTGTACTGTTTCGCCATCCCGCTCGCCTACGCCGGCGTCGTCACCCCGCTGGGCATCGACGCGCTGTACCTGTCGCTCGTCGCCGAGACGACGGTTCCGGCCGCAGTGACCTACTATCGCTACCGCAGTGGGCGCTGGAAAGCGGTCAGTCGCGCGTTTCGTCCCGACGCGTCGAAAGACGACACTGCGGGCTGAGCGGGGGACGTCACTGCAGGTTGAGCGGTAGACGACACCGCGGGCCGAGCGGACGTCCCCTCCGGACGTGGGTCGGTCCGACCCAGTGAGCGTCACCCGCACCTGGAACCACCGAACGAACTTTGTGCCTGTGCCGTGCACCGAACGCATGGATCTGATCCATACTTGCCTGAACGTCGCCGACGCCGACCGGTCGGTCGAGTTCTACACCACGCAACTGGGCTTCGAGGAGTCCTGGTCGTTCGTCACCGCCGACGGACAGACCGAGAACCGGTACGTCGCGGCAGACAACGGCGTCGAACTCCAGCTATCCGAAACCGAGGGTGAGACGGAATTCGAGCAGGGCACCGCCTGGGACCACGTGGCAGTCGGCGTCGAGGACGTCGACGAGGCCTTCGAACGCATCGACCACCACGGCGTCGTGAAAGAACCCGGCGACCAGCCCGAAGCGGGCGCGCGGACCGCCTTCGTCGAGGACCCCGACGGCCACGTCGTCGAACTCGTCCAGTCGCTGGACTGAACCGCTCGTCCGACCGCATCGGCCGACCCGGGCCGTGCCGGTCGGCACTCATAGTGATTATTGTAGATTATTTCCGGATAGCGCCGACCCCGGGGGCGGCGCATACCGGTAAATCGCTACAATAATCACTATCAGACGATCCGGTTCTCGAACCCGTCGAACGCTCCCTCACGGAACCGCTGGTAGTTGCGCGCGAACAGTTCGGCGACGCGCTCGTTGCTCCGGGGGGAGCCGCCGGCCATGTGCGGCGTCACCAGGACGTTCTCGTCGTCCCAGAGCGGGGAGTCGGTGGGCAGCGGTTCCTCGGCGAAGACGTCGAGTGCGGCACCGCGGATCTCACCACTGTCCAGCGCCTCGACGAGTGCGTCCTCGTCGACGACCGCGCCGCGGGCGACGTTGACCAGCACCGCGTCGTCGCGCATCGTTTCGAAGGCGTCGCCGTCGATCAGCCCGCGTGTCTCGTCGGTCAGCGGGCAGGTGACGGCGACGTAGTCCGCATCGGCGACCGCCGCATCGAGCTCCTCTGGCCCGTAGATCTCGTCGACGGCGTCGGGGACTGTCGTCGGGTCGCGCTTGGTTCCCACGACGGTCATCCCGAGCGCGGCGCCGAGTTGTGCGACGCGGCCACCGATAGCGCCGACGCCGACCACCGCGAGGCGTTTGTCGACGAGTTCGCCGTACGCGCCGCCGTAGCCACCCCACTCCCGTTCGACCTGTGCGCGGACGGCCCGGTGGAGGTTCCGTTCGAAGGCGAGCATGTAGCCCAGCACCTGCTCGCCGGCCGGTTCGGCGTGGATGCCCGCGACGTTCGTCAGCACGATTCCCTCTTCGCGGAGTCGGTCGAGTCCCGGTGGTTCGTAGCCGGTGACGTACTCGTCGTCAGTGAACCGCTGGAGGCCGGAACTCAGTCCCTGGATCCAGCCCAGTCGCTCTGCGCGGTCGAGCAGTGCCGGCGTGATGCCCTTGCAGACGACGATGTCCGCGTCGACGACCGCCTCCAGCGAGGCGGCCTCCGACTCGGCGAGGGTGACGTCGAGGTCGGGGAGTCGGTCGGTCAGCGCGTCGTGGACCGACCGTGCGTACTCGGGCGAGAACTGTCGACTCAACAGGTGTGGGATCAGTACCGATGGTCCGTCGGTCATGCCAGACTGGACCGGGGAGGACGGCATAAGCGTTCGGGTCGGGGGCCTGCACGATGATTTATGCCGGGCGCCGCCCGACCTCTGAACGAATGGGAGCCCACCACGGCCCAGCGCTCCGCCACCTGCCACGGGGAGCGGCACGGGTTCGGGCGGTCGACGACGCGCGTGCCGGGAGAGTGGGCCACTTCGGGGTGCGTTGAACGTGGCCTCTATCTCCGAGCTGGAGTTCGTCGAACTCGTCCGCGGCCTCTCCTCGACTGCGTTCGTGGCGTTCGTCGCCGACCTCTGGGCGGCCCGCGGCTACGACACCGAGGTCGACGGGCGAGTCGTCGTCGCGACCGACCCCGGAAGTGGGAGTCGTCGTACGCTCGTCTGTCTCGACGAGCACGAGCGGAACTGGCTGTCCCGACTCCGACAGCGTGGTGGTGGCGAGCGCCACGACGAGAACGGGCGTCGTGAGGCCGACGTCGTCGTGGTACGCGGGCGGGACCGGTCGCCGGGAGACACGGCGGGCCAGCAGACGCCGACTCCGAGCGTGGTCGACGAGCGCGAACTGCGGCGTATCGCGCTGTACGCCGTCGACCGGGCGGCGGTGGACGCGCTCTTTCGCCGGTACTTCGACCGTGGGGTGGCGGACCCGGATACCTCCGAGAGAGATCCGGAGACCTCTGAGACGGATCCGGAGACGTCCGGACCCACGTCGTCGACCGCCGACCGCTCCGTCGGCGTCGGCACAGTCGTCGTGGCACTCGTCGCGCTGTCGGTCGCCGTCGCGCTGCTCGGCGTCGGGTTCTCGGGGGCCGGCGATCTGGGCCCTGACGCAGGCAGTGACGGAGACATGTCGACGTTCGGGGCCACACCCACACAGACGGCGACGGCCGCGCCTCTGCCGTCGCCCGTCGGCGTGCAGGTACCGACAGGGACGGTGACTGACGAGGACGTGGACGACGGCGAGGGAAACGGGACCGGCGCAGGCGCGGGTGACGGGGGTGGCTTCGGAGGGGACGTGCCGCGATTCGCGGGCGACTCGGACCGGGCGTCGTGGTCGACGTTCCGTGCGACGGCCGACCGAACGGGCGTGGCCAGGCGGACGACGGGGCCGCGGGCGACCGTGCGCGTCGTCGGGCGACTCGACCGGCCGGCGGGCGCCCCACCGATCGCGTCCTCACCGGCCGTCGTCGACGGAAACGCCTTCTTCGGCGCCGGGGACGCTAACCCGAACGACGGGCTCCTCTCGCGCGTGACGCTCGACCCGGTCGAGCCCCAGTGGACCGTCGGGCTCGGGAGCGCTGTCACCTCCTCGCCGGCCGTCGACGGCGAGACGGTGTACGTCGGATCGACCAGGGACGCCGAGGCCGCCGACCGCGATTTCTTCCCGGACGCGAACCTCTGGGCGGTGAACGCGACGAGCGGCCACCTCCGGTGGGGGGCGGTGATGGGGCCGGTCGAGCGCTCCTCACCGGTCGTCGTCGACGACACCGTCTACGTCGGAAGCACGGACGGCCGCGTGTACGCGGTCTGGGCGACCAACGGGTCCAGCCGGTGGGACAGCCCTGCGGGCGACACGGTGGTCTCCTCGCCGGCCGTCAGCGCCGGGACGCTCTACGTCGGGGGCGGCGACGGCCGACTGTACGCCTTCGACGCGGCGACCGGGGCCGAACGCTGGAACGTCTCGCTCGCGAATCGGATCACGTCCACGCCGGCCGTCACGAACGGAACGGTCTACGTCGGGAGCGAGGACGGCGACGTGACTGCGGTGGACGCGGGCAGCGGGAGCGTCCGCTGGACGCGGTCGACGGGTGGTCGCGTCACGGCCTCGCCGGCCGTCCACGACGGGACGGTCTTCGTCGGCAGTTACGACGGGCGGCTGTACGGGATCGACGCCGGGACCGGAACCGTACGGTGGCGAGTCGCGACCGGTGCGCCGGTGTTCGCTTCCGCGGCCGTCGCGGCCGACACCGTCTACGTCGGCGACGTGAACGGGACCGTCCACGCCGTCGACGCGGACACCGGCGACGTGCTGTGGACGTTCGCCACCGGCGACCGACTGCTGGCCTCGCCGGCCGTCGCCGACGGTCGACTCCTCGTCGCCACGGTCGACCGACTGTACGTACTCGCAGGGTCCGCCGTGGAGCAATCGAGTGACCTCGATCAGTCGCACGACGCCGAAGGCTCCGTCGGCGTGGGACGGTCGGTCAGTGGCGGGTAGTCGAACGACCTGCGACCCGTGCCCGATCGGCCGTCGCCGGCAGCGAGTCGGGCCGACGCAAAGCTATATTATCGTGTTGTCGGTAGTGCGGGGCATGGAAATCACGGCAGTGACAGCGGTTCCGCTGTCCGACCCGATCCCCGAAGAAGAGCAACACCGGACCGACCTCGGGACGATGGTGAAGACCGACGCGACGCTCGTATTCGTCGAGACCGACGAGGGGCTCCGGGGAATGGGTGCCTCGCTCGTCGAACCGCCGGTCGTCGAGGCGATAATCGAACACCAGCTCGAACGGACGCTGGTCGGCGAGGACCCGCTGTACATCGAGCGCCTCTGGGAGAAGATGTACGACGGCTCGCGGTGGCAGCCCTCGCTCGAACGGGGCTACTCACAGCCGCGCTACGACCGGCGCGGGCTCACGCTCGAAGCCATCTCGGCCGTCGACATCGCGCTCTGGGACCTGAAAGGGAAGATACTGGACCAGCCCGTCTACAAGGTACTCGGCGGGGCCCGGGACTCGATACGCGCGTACGCGAGCGGCGGGTGGGCGCCCGGCGACGAGGCCGAGGCGGAACTGGCCGGCTACGTCGACCGCGGGTTCGACGCCGTCAAGATGCGCGTCGTCGGCACGGACGGCTTCTCCATCGACAAGACGATCCACCGCGTCGAGGCCGCCCGCCGGGGTATCGGCGACGACGTGGACCTGATGGTCGACGCCCACGGCTCGCTCGACGTCTCGACGGCGATCCGGCTCGCCCGGCGGCTGGAACCCTACGACGTCGACTGGTTCGAAGAGCCCATCTCGCCGGACGACCACGCGGGGCTCGCGGAGGTGCGCCGCGCGACCGACGTGCCGATCGCGACGGGCGAACGCGAGTTCACGAAGTACGACTTCCGGAGCCTCATGGACCACGACGCGCTGGACATCGCCCAGCCGGACGTGTCGCGAGCGGGCGGGCTGACCGAATCGCGGCGCATCGCTGCGATGGCCGCCGCGGAAGGGCTCAGAGTGGCGCCACACGCCTGGAGCAGCGGCGTTCTCTTCGCCGCGAGCATCCACATGGCGATGGCGACGCCGAACTGCCACGTCCTCGAAGTGAGCATGAAGGAGATGCCGCTGATGTACGACCTCTTCGAAGAGGACTTCGACATCCGCGACGGAATCGTCCACGCCCCCGACGAGCCGGGACTCGGTTTCACGCTCCGCGACGACTTCGACGAGCGCTTCGCCTACCAGCCGGGCCCCGAGTACGAGTACTGAGTCACCGCCGCTCGTTTTCGACGTTGTCCGCGGTCGACCAGTTCGCGATCCGGGAAAAGGTTAAAATCGGAGGGGAGTGTCTGATGGGTTGATGGCCGCAAGCGACCAGTCCGTCGACCAGGCGATGGTAGATGACCCGATCATGGAGATCCGCGACACGACAGTCCAGTTCGACATGGAACGGGGCGTCTCTAGAGTGCTCGATAGCGTCGATATGGACATCGGTCGCCGCGAGATACTGGGGATCGTCGGTGAGTCCGGGTCCGGCAAGTCGATGTTCGCCTCGGCGCTGCTCGACGCCGTGGTCGAGCCGGGGCAGTTGCACGGGGAGATCACCTACCACCCCGAGAAGGGTGGAGAACCGGTCGACCTCCTCGACCAGAGCCCCCAGGAACTCCGGCGACTCCGCTGGGAGGAGATCTCGATGGTGTTCCAGGGGGCGATGAGCTCGTTCAACCCGACACAGGACATCCGGACGCACTTCGAGGAGACGATCGCCGCCCACGACGGCGACATGGACGAGCGGATGGATCACGCGAGGCAGTTGCTCTCGGATCTGTACCTCGAACCCGACCGCGTGCTCGACGCCTACCCACACGAACTCTCGGGGGGGATGCAACAGCGCGCACTCATCGCGCTCTCGCTCGTGCTCGACCCGAACGTCCTCGTGATGGACGAGCCGACGGCGGCGCTGGACCTCCTGATGCAGCGGTCGATCCTCGGACTGCTCGAAGAGCTCCAGGAGAAGTACGACCTCTCGATCGTCTTCATCACGCACGACCTGCCGCTGGTCGCGGGGCTGGCCGACCGGCTCGCGGTGATGTACGCCTTCGACTTCGTCGAGGTGGGCGAGTCGAGTGAGATACTCGCCGACGCCAAACATCCCTACACCCGGGCGCTGTTGCGGGCGGTCCCGAACCTCGACTCGCCGCTCGCGGAGATGCGACCCATAGACGGGTCGAGTCCGGACCCCGTCGACGTGCCCAGCGGCTGTTCGTATCACCCGCGCTGTCCGCTGAGCGACGACCGGTGTCAGGTCGAGGACCCGCCGGGCTACGAGACGCCGGACGGCCGGACGGTCGCCTGTCACTACTGGGAGCAATCGAGCGACGAGATCCCGGTGGTGTTCGAGACCGACGACCACGAGACCGTCGTCGTCGAGGGCCAGCAGTCGGAGGACCCGGTACTCACACTGGACGACGTACAGGTCCACTTCGAGCGGAGTGGGGGGCTCTTCGACTTCTCCGGAGAGACAGAGGTCGTCCACGCCGTCGACGGCGTGGATCTGAACGTCTACGAGCGCGACGTGGTCGCCCTGGTCGGCGAGTCGGGCTGTGGGAAGACCACACTCGGGAAGACGTCGATCGGCGTCCAGGAGCCGACGAGCGGCTCGGTGAAATACCGCGGCGACGACGTCTGGGACGTAAAGCGGAGCGGTCGCGGCTACGACGTCGACTTCGAGGACATCCGCCGGTCGCTCCAGATCGTCCACCAGGACCCCGGGTCGTCGCTGAACCCCAACCGGAGCGTCGAGGCGCTCCTCTCGGACCCGCTCAAGCGGTGGCAACCGGACATGAACATCCACGACCGGACGGCACGCATCATGGCGATGCTCGAAACCGTCGGGATGTCGCCGCCCGACGACTACGCCAAGCGCTTCCCCCACCAGCTCTCGGGCGGTGAGAAACAGCGGGTCGCGCTCATCCGCGCACTGCTGATGAACCCGGACCTCATACTCGCCGACGAGGCCGTGAGCGCGCTGGACGTCTCCTTGCGTGTCGAGATGATGGACCTCATGCTCGACCTCCAGGAGATGTTCAACACCTCCTATCTGTTCATCTCGCACAACCTCTCGAACGCCCGCTATCTCGCGGGCTCGACCGGCGGCCGGATCGGCGTGATGTACCTCGGTCAGATCGTCGAGATCGGGCCGGCCGAGGAGGTCATCAACGACCCCCAGCACCCCTACACGCAACTGTTGCAGTGGTCGACAGCCAACCTCAAAGAAGACGAGGACCAGGCGGACGAGGCGCCCGTGCGCGGGATCGACATCCCCGACCCGGTCGACCCGCCCAGCGGCTGTCGCTTCCACACGCGCTGTCCCGAGGCCAGGGAGGTCTGCCGGACCGACGAACCGTCGCTGGCCGACGGCGGCAAGGGCGAGCACGACACCGCCTGTTTCCGGGCGTACGACGGAAACCACGCCTACTGGAACAGTGCACCCATCGAGGACGATACCAGCGCGGACGGCCTGGACGGCAACACCGCGGCGGAACAGGCTGGCGGGGACTGAACCAACCCCGTCCGGGGCAGACTGACGACCGACCCTTCTGCGAGAATTGGCGTGGCCCGGCGAACGACGGCCCAGCCGATCCGACAGTGCGCCCGCGGCTATATTCGCTGTCTGACCCTTCGTGTCGGTCCCGAGCACGGCCCAGGGTGATACGGTTTAGCGATGTACCGGTATGCGCCGACCCCGGCGTCGGCACTATCCGGAAATGATCTACGATAGACCGTACGAGTCTCCGGCGCCGAGGCTCGCGGATGTGCACTCGATGGCCGCTGTAACAAAGAACGGACGCAGGTAATCGGCCGCGCGGTTCGGGCGTCGGTCGGCTCAGCCTTCGTAGTCGGGGTTGGCGCGCAGTCCGCCGCCGTGACCGTGGAAGATCGCGTTCTCGGGACCGTCGACCGCCCAGAGCGGACTGTCGTCCGTGGTGACCCAGCTCGACCAGTCCTGACCGGAACTGGTGTCGGAGCCGTACGCCGGCCAGTTCCACTTGCCGTTCGTGTTGATGGGCGTCCCGCTCCCGCTGCTCCCGATCTGGATGGACGGGAGGTTGTAGTTGTGTGCCCAGGCGAGCTGTCGGGCCATCTCGTTGGCCGCCTCGGGGTCGGGTTCGCGCTGGATGTCGCTGTAGAGTTTCGGTCCGTCGATCTCCACCATCGAGGAGCTCTCGAAGTCGCCGATCGTCTCGGGCGCCGTGAGGACGTCGGGCGTCTTGTAGACCTCGTTGCTGGTGCCGCGTTCCTCCCAGCCCTGGTCGAAGTTGAGCGGGTAGTACGCGAACCCGCCCCACTTGTCCATCATCGCGGTGTAGTCACCGCGCTGGGCCTGGGCGGTCACGGTCGTCTCGTCTTTCAGCGAGAGTTCGACGGTGATGCCGAAGTCCCTGAGGTTCGAGGCGACAGTCCGCGCCTGGGGCTGCCAGAGCGTCAGGTTGATCGCGAGCAGCGGGAGCACCAGTTCGTTGCCGTTCGGGTCCATCCACTGGTTGCCGTTCTTGCTGCAGCCGATGTCTTCGAGGTACTGCGTCGCCAGTTCGAGGTCTTCCTCGCGGGTCCCGCCGTCCATCAGGCGCTGGTACCCTCGCAGTTTCGGGTACAGGTCGGGCAGGAGGTTCTCTACCTGGGAGTCCTCGTCGCCGGTCTGTTTGAACACCGGCTGGACCAGTCGGCCGCCGTTCCGGGCCGCCTGTGGTCGGTTGATGGCGTGTGCGAGCGCCCAGCGGAACTTGGGCTCGTTCATGAACGCCTTCTCGTGACCCTCGTCGTAGTAGTTGATGTGGATCTTCGAGCCACCGAGCTCGGCGGCGTCGATCTCGTGCATGTTGTCCGAGGGGGCCGACCCCGCGGGCACCGGGTCCTGGTGGACGTCGATCTCGTTTTCGCCCATCGCGCGGACGAACGACGTGTCGCCGAGCCAGATCAGCTCGAAGTTGCTGAAGTTCAGCGGCCCGCCGTTGGTCGAGGCCGCCAGGTCGTCGGTGTTCAGCTCGAACAGGATGCGCTGATTGTCGAAGTCGACGGGGCGCCAGGGACCGCTGACCGGCTTCTCGAGCAGGCCCATGTCCTTGGACTGGATGACGTTCGTCCGGATGTTCTGGCGCTCGTTCTCGGTCGAGGCGCTCTCGAGATCTTCGAGCGCCGCGGTGAGCGGCCCGTTGCGGTGGGTGTCGAACCAGAACCACTGGGTCAGGATGTTGATCCGCTGGGAGATCTCGTTGAACTCGCCCGGACGGAGCTCCCAGACCGCGGTCCGGTCGTCCTCGGCGTAGAACCCGGTTTCGATCGGGTTTTCGGGCCGGTCGGATTCCGGGATCATCAGCCGGTTGAGCTTGTTCTGGTTGACGATGTCCTGGGCGACGAAATCGGAGTTGTGTAGCCCGCTGTCGGCCTCCGGGCCGGCACTCCACTTCATCCCATCGCGGATCCGCACCCAGAACTCGGGGGTCCCGTCCGTCTCGCGGTAGCCCCAGTCCTCGGCGCTGCCGATACCGTTTCGCGCCGAGAGCTCTCCTCGCGTCGAGTCCCACAGCGAGAACAGCCGGTTCGTGTAGAGACGATTGTGCCAGCTGGCCTGCGGGCTGAACGGGTTCAGGTTCGTGTCACTCGGCGGCACGTACGTGTGGTGGCGCATCGTGCGGTCGAGGATCTCCGAACTCCCAGTCGGTGTGTCGGTCGGGTCGTCCGAGGGTGTGTCGTCTCCCGGTGTGTCGGTATTGCCGACGCCGACCGGGTCGCCGCTCGACCCCATCGTCGGGGTCGAATCTCCACCGTCCCCACCGTCACCGTCACCCGCACATCCAGCGAGGAACGCAGCCCCCGCTACGGACATGCCGAGCATCTCTCTTCGGGATAACTGCTCCAGTAGCTGCCGGTAGCCGCGGTTGCCAGAGTTTGGCATGGAGATTGATTCCTATGCAACATATAAATATCTTTCGTCAATATTATTACATTTGGGAGATCTCGTCACTGCTGACGTATCGGTCGCAGGGTCCGCGGGAGTCGGTATTCGAGGGGTTTTCCGGAGGTGTGGACACCGGTCGAAGCGAGTCAGCAACGGCGGGACAACTGAGTCGAGAGGGGACAGTATCGGAGGGGAACGCGACTCGGAGAGACAGCGACGGGGGAGTACACGGGTCGAAACGAGGTGACGATCGGGGAGGGCACGGACCGAGGTCGAACGGTCGGGTGTGCCGGGCCGGCAACGAGCGCGGGGCGTTGCCAGCCCGGACGGCCGACCAGTCACAGGCCCGTCGGCCACCAGCGACGCCGATAGCCCTCAGCGTGTCGGTTTCGCCGACCCGGCCGAAATTTATATAAGCATCACATAGGTTGTATTGGTTGTGACGATGCGAACCAGTCAATCTGTCCTCTCGTACGACACCTGTGTGTGTGGTGGTAACACATGAAGTGGCTGCTCAAGCGAGTCGCCGGTGCGATGTTCACCGCCTGGGCCGCACTCACGGTCGCGTTCGTCCTCATCAGGCTTCTCCCGGGAGGCCCGATGGACTTCATGCGCGCACAGCTCCTCTCTCGTGGGGAGCGGGGCGCCCAGAGTTCCGAACGGATGGACGCTATCGTGCAGGCGTATACGAACATCGACCCCAACAAGTCACTGCCAGAACAGTACCTCGAGTGGTTCGTCGCGCTGGTACAGGGCGACCTCGGGATGTCCCTCTGGCACAACGAACCGGTCGGAAACATCCTCTTCGACGCGCTCCCCTGGACGATCTTCGTCATGGGGACCGCGCTCCTGTTGACGTTCACCATCGGCTGTGGCCTGGGCGCGCTGATGGCCTACTCCGAGGGGTCGCGGTTCGACTACTCCTCGTCGGCACTGTTCACTCTGATGAACAGCGTCCCCTACTACATCGCCGGACTGCTGTTCGTCTACTTCTTCGCGTACAACTTCGACCTGTTCCCGCCGCGCGGGCGGGTCGCCTCCGGCGTCGAACTGTCGGACCCGGTCGCCTTCTACGGCAGCGTCCTCTACCACGGGGCTCTGCCCATCCTCTCGGTCGTGCTCACCGGCTTCGGCGGGTGGGCCGTGAGTATGCGCGGCAACAGCATCTCGGTGCTGGGCACCGACTACATGCGCGTCGGTGAACTCCGCGGTATCCCCCGGCGCCGACTCGTGTTGAACTACGTGGGCAGGAACGCGATCCTCCCGCTGTACACGAGCCTGATGATCGCCGTCGGGTTCATGTTCGGCGGGTCGGTCATCCTAGAGCGGATCTTCGCCTACCCGGGGATCGGTTACTACCTCGTCCAGGCGGTCAACCAGCGCGACTACCAGGTGATGATGGGCGCGTTCATCCTCATCACTCTCGCAGTGGTGATCGGCATCTTCATCGCCGACATCTCGTACAACGTGATCGACCCGCGGCTCAGAGCCAACGAGGCCGACTAATATGACTGTCAAAGACGACCAATCCGAACTGCCGTTCGAGACGACGGCGGACGTAGACGTCACGCGCTGGGACCAGGTAGTGCACTTCGCCGACGTCTGGGTGACCAGTCCCGCCCGCATCGTGTGGGACGACTTCCGCACCCGCGTCGGGCTCATCATCCTCTCGGTGTACGCCCTGATGGGCACGGTCGGCGTCCTGTTCTATCCGGTCCCGCGATTGAACGCCGGCCCCCGGCTGGTCGGCCCCTTCGAGAACTTCGAGTACATCCTCGGCACCACCGCGACCGGCCAGGACCTGCTGGGACTGATGATCCACTCGACCCCGTTCATGTTGAACATGGTCATCGCCGGCGCAGTCTTCACGTCGACCATGTCGGTTGTCGTCGGGACTCTCGCGGGCTACAAGCGTGGCCGGACGGACCAGATCCTGATGGGCCTGTCCGACATCGCCCTGGTCATCCCCGGCCTCCCGCTCGTGATCGTCCTCGCCATCGCGATCCAGCCCGAGAACCCACTCGTCGTCGGGGTCCTGTTGACGATCAACGGCTGGGCCGGTCTCGCCCGTTCGGTCCGCTCGGAGGTCATCTCGCTGCGCAACGAGGCCTACATCGAGGCGTCGAGCATCATGGGGCTCTCGACGTCTTCGATCATCCTGAAAGACATCCTCCCGAACATCATGCCGTACGTCCTGATCAACTTCATGCAGGCCGGCCGGAACGTGATCTTCGCGTCGGTCGGGCTCTACTATCTCGGGCTGTTGCCCTTCTCGGGGCTCAACTGGGGGGTCGTCCTCAACACCGCCCAGAAGTCCGGCGCGCTCAACGGCTTCCACGCGCTCCACTGGATCGTCGTCCCCATCGTGACCATCTCGGCGCTCGTGTTCGGCCTCGTCTACTTCTCACAGGGCCTCGACCGCATCTTCAACCCGCGCATCAGGGCGCGCCACTCGAAGACGATGGAGAGTGACAGCCCCGAGGACGTCTGAAGCACGTACGCCCGAATATCTGTTTTCACTCACGCGCCGACTGTCGATTCCTGTTTCCCCTTCCGCTCCCCGCTCCGTTCACAGCCCGGCCGACGACTCCGTCTGGACGGCCTCGTACACCGCTCCGTAGTGTTCTTTGGCCCGGTTCAGCCGGTCGACGACCTCGGGTTCGGAACTCGCGTCGACGACCGCGTCGAGCTGGATCTTGATCTGCATGACGCTCTGGGGCTGGATCGGCCGGTGAGTGGGCGTGACCAGATCCACACCCCGCGCCACGTTGTCGAGTAGCTGTTCGACCGCTTCGTCCGTCGCGGCGTCTCGCGCTGCCTCGATCTCCGATCGGCCCTGCTGCAGGTGTTCTTTCGGTTCCATACCGCCTCGTACTCCCTCCCGGGTGAAAAGCGTATCCGCGACGCCTGCGTTTCGATCCGTCGCCGAATTCTACTACACCTCGCCTGCTCGGAGAGGGGTCCCTCGCCCGCTCACGCGGTTCGGTCGTACGTCGTCTCCGGATGGCGCCGGACCCGGCGTCGGCGCATACCGGTACGTCGCTCCAATGATCACTATCAGGCCGGGTCGCTGTCGGGGTCCTCCCGCTCACCGTACCACGAGCGGACGACTCCGCCGAGTTTGCCGCCGACCACGCCGCCGACCATCCCGCCGACGACGAAGATCAACAGGGGGTAGAGACCGAATATCGCCTCGTAGACGCCGTAGACGAACAGCTTCGACAGGAGCGTCTCGGGCGGGGCGGCCAGCCCGAGGTCCGTGAGGGTAACGTCGTAGCGCGAGGTGAGGACGATGTCGTAGACGACGAGGCAGGCGACCGCGACCGGGACGGCCGCCAGTCCCGCGGCGAACCCGCTCTCCAGTCCGTCGTCCCACCGCGTCTCGAAGAGGGCGGCGGCGAGGAACCCGCCGAGAACGCCCGCGTAGACCGAGTACGACTGGGAGATGAGCAGTAACCGGCTGCTGAGGACGTACCAGAGCACGATGACCGCCCCACCGACGAGGATCGAGGCGAGTTTCTCGCGGACCCTGGACGGGACCACCGGCGCCAGCAACGTGACCGCCGCGGTCGTCACGACGAGTCACCCGCCTCCGAAACCGTGATGGCTCCGTTCTCGACGGTTATTCTGAGCGCGTCACAGCGGTCGGTCGTGACCTCCCAGAGGTAGTCCATCGACGCTCCGGTTTCGAGTTCGAGTTCCAGGACGTGCGGGCCAGCGATCTCCACGACGTCGGACACGTCCAGCGACGAACTGTCCCCGCTTTCGGGCCCCAGTTCGTAGCTGTCGGCGAAGACCTCCTTCGTGTGGACGACCAGTTCGCGGGTGGCGGTGATAGAGAGCGTGTGCGCGGTGTCGTCGAAGTTCGTGATCGTAAAGCCCTCCGCGGCGAGTCCGAGCCGACAGCCCTCGCCCGCCCCGGCGTACAGGCACCCAGCGAGGGCCGTAGACCCGAGGATAGCCGTCGCCCGCAGTGTCTCACGGCGATTCATACCCGGAGAGACCTCACACTGGTAGTTAAAATTTGGCGTCGAAAACCGGTTTCCGACTGGTTCGAACCGCACGGACCGGGTCGGTGTGTGGACGCGGGTGGCGTTACTCGACGCGGTGGTCGTCGATGTAGTCCCAGTCGATGTCGTAGCCGAGTCCGGGGAGTTGCGAGATGGTGACCAGCCCCTCGTCGTCCATCGGGTCGATCGGCGCGTTGAGCCACGGCGGCTGGGGGTCGTACTCGATGGCGGGGTGGAGCAGGCCGCGCTCGTAGTACTCGCCGGGGATGCCCATCGCCCCCATGATCTGGAGGTGGGCGGCGCCGCCGCCGTGGAGTTCGAGCGCGATGTTGAACGACTCACACAGCCCGACAGTCTTCAACACGGGCGTGATGCCGCCGACGTCGTAGACGCCCGTCCGGCAGATGTCCATGGCGTCGTGTTTGATCCACTCGGCTCGGATGCCCATCTTCCCCCAGGCTTTCTGGGTTTCGGGGCCGGTCAGCGGGATGTCCAGTTTGTTGTGGAGCCACTGGTAGGCCGACATCGACTGCTCGTGCATCATCTCCTCGTACCAGTAGAAGTCGATCTCTTCGAGCGCCTTGCCGAGTTTGAGCGCCTCCATGCGGCTGTAGTGGGCGCTGCAGTCGAGCATCAGGTCCATCTCGTCGCCGACGCGCTCGGCGACCGCCCGGCAGGTCTCGGCGTCGCGCTCCCAGTCCTGGTCGTAGGGCGGAAAGAGCGTGTGGAGTTTGTACGCCGGATACCCTCGTTCGAGACATTCCTCGGCGAAGTCGGCGTAGTCTTCGGGCGTCGAGAGGCCCTTGTCCTCGTCGCCGATCATCGTACTGGCGTAGGCCGGGACTTTCTCCCGGTTCCCGCCGATGAGCTTGTGGATCGGGAGTCCGGTGTAGCGCCCGCCCAGGTCCCAGAGCGCCTCGTCTACCGTCGCCATCACCGGTTCGGTCAGCGTCGTGTTGTTGATCCGCTGTGAGCGATAGAGTTTCTGCCAGATCTGCTCGCGGTTGAGCCCGTCGCGGCCGATGAGGATGTCTTCGAGCAACGGTTCGGCGGTCCCGATCGGCCCGAACGAGAAGCCCTCGTGGCCGTCCTCGGTCTCTATCCTGAACAGCGTCTTCTCTACCTCGTGTTCCTCGTCGGCCGGATGAACGTGACCTTCGTCGTCGGCCTCCACCTGGGACATCGCGGTGAAGGTGATCGTCTCGATCTCCGTGATCGGGAGTATCTTGTTGTGCCTCTCCTCGGGGGCGAATAGCGGTGACATGCTGTAACCCGATGCTCACTGCTCACAGCAGGTAGAAAAGTGTGCCGGCGCCTGTGCCCCGAAATCAGACGGTGTTGCCGCTTTCTGCTCGCAGACCCGCGAATCGACCGGGACGGTCGTCGCTCCCCACCACTCCGGTCGAAATCTTGATGGGTCGCGTCGTGGTTAGAGCGGATATGAGCGACTACGTAGTGCTCGTGGCGGACCACAACTTCGAGAACCTGGAGACGGAGCGCCGCGCGTTCGAGGGCATCGCACGCGTCGAGGAACTCGGCGACGCGGCCGACGAGGCGGCCGCACTGGCGCGCGCCGACGCGGTGCTCGTCAGAATGCACGACCTCGGCGCGGACCGGGTGGCACAGATGGACAACTGTCGCGTCATCTCGCGCTACGGCATCGGCGTCGACCACATCGACGTCGAGACGGCCACCGAGAAGGGCATCTACGTCGCCAACGCCCCCACCTACTGCATGGAGGAAGTGTCGCTACACACCGTCGCGCTCCTGTTGAACTTCGCGCGGCGCCTCTCGGAGTACGACGACCTGATGGCTGCGGGCGGCTGGAAGAGCGTCGACATGTTCGCCGAGTCGCCGATCCACCGCTTCTCCGAGCAGACGGTGGGTGTCGTCGGCTTCGGCCGCATCGGGCGGACAGTCGGCGAGAAGATCACCGCCCTGGGCGGATCGGTGGTCGTCGCCGACCCGTATCTCGACGCCGGCGACCTCGCGGACGTCGACGCCGAACTCGTCGACTTCGACGACCTCCTCGCGCAGTCGGACTACGTCACGGTCCACTCGCCGCTGACCGACGAGACGCGCGGACTGTTCGACGCCGACGCGTTCGCGGCGATGAAAGACACCGCCATCCTCGTCAACGCCTCGCGCGGGCCGATCGTCGACACCGACGCACTCGTCGACGCGCTCGACGCGGGTGAACTCGCCGGCGCCGGGATCGACGTCTATCCGGAGGAACCGCCCGCCGAAACCGACCCCATTCGTGGCCACGACCGGGTAGTCGCCACGCCACACGTCGCCTACTACTCCGAGCAAGCGGACGTGGAGCGGCGCGAGCAGGCCATCGAGAACGTCAGGGCCGCCCTCGACGGCGAACGGCCACCCTTCGCACTCAACGACGTCTGATTGGCCGCCCGCTCCGATCACCGAGGTCCGACCCCCGGCCGGCTGTCGTCGACGACTCCCGATTGACCGGACTCCCGACAGGTTTTTCACGTGTACTGCCGATTCAGTCTCCTATGGACGAAAGCTTCCGGAAAGACTTCTGGGCGATCATCTGTGGTTTCAGACAGCCGCTACGCGTGCTTTTTATCCTCGTCACGATTTTGCTCATATTGTCGCTGATAGCGCTCGTCGGCGTCGAACGCGGTTCGACGAGTTTCGGCGTCGTAATCCTCGACCTGGTAGTGTTGGTGCCGTTCTGGCTGGTCGTCGGCTGGATCCTGCGCAAGTGCTGATCGAAGTGCCGTCGTCGGCTGGATCCTGCGCAAGTGCCGTCGTCGGCGTTCTCTCATACGGTTTCCTGTAGCGATGTACCGGTACGCGCCGACCCCGGTGTCGGCGCTATCCAGAAATAATCTGCAACAAACCGTATCAGACGACTCTGTTCACGTAGCCGTCTTCGTCCCCGTCGACGAACGCCCGGTAGTTCCGCACGAATATCTCGGCTTTCCGGGCGTGATAGGCCGGTGAGACGCCCGCCATGTGTGGCGTCACGACGACGTTCGAGAGGTCCCACAGCGTCGAGGTGCCGGGGAGGGGTTCCTCCTCGAAGACGTCGAGGGCCGCTCCCCGGATCCGGCGTTGCTGGAGCGCCGTGACGAGCGCGTCCTGGTCGACGACACCGCCACGAGCGACGTTGATCAGGACGCCATCGGTCCCCAGCGTCCCCAGTTCCTCGGCCCCGATCAGCTCTCTGGTCGCGTCGGTCAGCGGACACGCGAGGACGACGTAGTCCGAGCGGTGCAGGACGGTGTGGAGTTCGGCGGGCGGGAGTATCTCGTCGACAGCGTCGGGCACGTCGTCGAGGTCGCGTTTGATCCCGAGGACGGACATCCCGAGCGCGCTCCCGAGTTCGGCGATCCGGGTGCCGATGGCGCCGACGCCGACGACGCCGAGCGTCTTGCCCAGGAGTTCGCCGCCGGAGTAGCGCTCCCAGACACCCCGACGCTTGCGGTCGAGTCCGCCGAGGAGATCCCGCTCGAACAGCAGCATGTAGCCCAGCACTTGCTCGCCGATCGGTTCGGCGTGTGACCCCGACGCGTTCGTGAGGCGTATCCCCTCTTCACGGAGGCGGTCGAGGTCGTAACTGTCGACGCCGGCGCTCAGCGCCTGCACCAACTCCAGGTTCTCGGCCCGGTCGAGCAGTTCTTCCGGTAACCGGAAGGTCAGTAGCACGCGCGCGGTCGGGATCAGCTCTTCCGTCTCGGCGGGTGTCCGCGCGAGGCGGACGGTCAACTCGGGAATCGCCGCTTCGATCTCCGTTTTGAGTCGCGTCGCCTGTTCCTCGGTCGCCTGGTGGTGGACGAACGTCTCTGGCGGCGGCGCCATACGTTCTCTGCTCGGAGTGCGCTATTCAAGATTCCGGCGGTCGAGCGGGTTCGGCGGCGAGCTGGGCCGGAGAAAGGGCGAGCAGGTCGCGGATTCCGCCGGTGGGACCGACTCGACAGCGGATTCATCCGGTGGGCGTAAGTATAAATGGCTCTCGCGCGACCGGGGAGACGATGGCAGCAGACACTAGCGAGACGACAGTCACGGTTGTCGACCGGACCACGGTCGACACCGACTCGGAGACGCCCGTCGGATTCGGAACGGACGAATTGTTCGACGCCGTCGAGGCCGCAGGCGGCGACGTCGAGCGCGTCGACTACTGGACGGAAACCGACGCCGCGGAGTATCTGGTGGTCGGGACGACCGAGGATCAGGTCGTCGAGCGACTGCTCGCGGACGCGGGTGACGCCGGGGACGGGACAGTCGACGGTGCAGACGGGACAGTCGACGGCATCGACGAGACGGCCGACGCTCTCGACGAACCCGAGGCAGTCGTCTACCGGACAGCAGTGACAGATTCGGGCACGGCACAGGTCGTCGCTGGCTCGGACGACCGGGGACTCATGTACGCCTTGCTCGAACTCGCCGACCGCGTCGAGGCGGACGGGCTCGCGGCCCTCGACGAGATAGACGACGCGGTCGAGACGCCCGACAACGAGGTCCGCGGTGTCGACCGATTTCTCATGGGGCCGATGGAAGACGAGTGGTTCTACGACGAGGACTTCTGGCACTACTACCTGGCCCGACTGGCGCGCTGTCGGTTCAACCGCTTCGTCCTGACGACCGGTCACGACACCGCGTTCATGTCCCCGCCCTACCCCTTCTTCGTCGAGGTACCGGGGTACTCGGACGTGCGAGTGACCGACCGGATCGAGACCAGTCGGGAGGACCACCTCGCGCTCTTGCGCCGCATCGGCGAACTCTGTCACGCCTACGGCCTGGAGTTCGTCTTCAGCACCTGGCAACAGCGGCCGCGCTCGGCCAACAGGGACATGAAAGACGACGGCGTCGACCAGGGGCTGCTGGTGGAGGGGCTTCCATTCGACGACGACGAAGCGTTCACCGAGTACTGCACCCGCGGCCTGGAGGAGGTGCTCGTCGCCGCCCCGGAGATCGACGCCGTCCAGTTGCGCGTCAACTTCGAGTCCGGCGTCGGCGACCGCTCGACCGCCGAGCAGTTCTGGCGCGAACTCACGACGGCGCCGGCGAGCGCCGGCGAGCGCCGCGGCGACGACGTCGACCTCGACATCCGTGCCAAGGGCTGTACCGACAACATGATCCAGTGGGCCCAGGAGACCGGTGTCGACCTGACCATCTCCACGAAGTACTGGTGTGAGTCCACGGGCCTGCCCTACCACAACACGCAGATGCGCCGGGGCGAACTCGCAAACCTCGACGACATGAACCGCGCGCGCCGGTACAGTTACTCGGACATGCTGGAGAAGCCACGCTTTTTCGACGTCCTCTATCGGCTGTGGGTCGTCGGGACCAACCGGATATTCCTCTCGGGCGACCCCGACTTCGCCCGGCGCTTCTCGGCGAACGCGAGTTTCGGCGACGGGAAAGGCTTCGAGATCCTCTCGCCGCTGGGCCTCAAGGGCGGACACTACGAGATACAGGAGGCCTGGCCGCTGTTCGACGACCCCGACCTGCGCGACTACGAGTGGGAAGACGAGCGCTACTGGGCCTGGTATCTCACGTTCGGCCGCCTGGGCTATTCGACGGAGACCGACGCCGACGTCTGGGAACGCGCGTTCGCGGCGCGTTTCGGCGCGGCTGCCTCGGCGGTCGAAGACGCCTACGCGGCCGCGAGCAAGGTGCTCCCCCTGCTGACCGCCGCGCACCTCACCCAGCACCCGACGCTGCACAACTGGGCGGAACTCGACACCGGCGGCGCGCTGTTCGTCGAGCACAACTACAACCCGCGGTTCACCGACGTGACCTACGCGAGCGCGGAACCGAGCGACCCCGCGATGTTCGACCGGATCGACGAGTTCGTCGAGGGCTACCTCGACGGTGAACATCCGAGCACGTACACCCCGATCCAGGTCGCACGCTGGTACGACCACCTCGCGGAGACGGCGCGGGCGGCCATCGAGGACGCTGAAACCGCCCTCGCCGAGGAGAGCGGCGGCGAGGTGGCCGTCGAAGAGACCGCCGAGTTCCGCGGGACCGCCCTCGACGTCCGCATGCTCGCCGACCTCGCCGAGTACCACGCCGAGAAGACCCGTGCGGCGACGGCACTCGCGTGCTACGAGGCCGACGGCGACCTCACGGACCTGCGGGACGCCTACGCCTACATGCGGTCGGCGGTCGATTCCTGGACCGCGCTGGCCGACCGCGGCGGCGAGGCGTACCACGACGACATGCTGTTCGCGATGGGGCCGCCGAGCGCCGACGAGGGAACGTGGGCCGACCGGATCGACGTCGAGATGGACCCCGACCTCGAGAAACTGGCAACACTCCTCGACGACGAGGGGGCCGAGCCGCCGAGCGAGCCGACGGGCGAGGGCCGCGTCGCCGAGCTCTCGACGGGCGAGACGGCGACGCTGCCGACGACGACGGGCGAGGTGGTCGTCCCGATCGAACACGCGGCCGGCGAGTCCCTCGACGTCGTGTTCGAGCCCGGGCCGCTCTCGGGGCTGGCGGACGTGACCCTGCACTACCGGCACACGAACCAGCTCGAAGGCGCCTTCGAGACGGTTCCGATGGAATCGACCGACAGCGGGTATCACGCGACGGTCCCCGACGAGTACGTCACGCCGGAGTGGGACCTGCTGGTGTACGTCACCGCGGTCGACCAGTCGGGTAACGGCGTCGTCGCCCCCGGACTCTTCCACCCGAGCGCCGAGGCACCGTATCACACCGTCACGATTCGATAGCAGCGCTCGTCGGGAGCGGCCCGTGCCGGGCTCTCGGTGATGCGGCCGGTGCTGTGCCCTCGCCGACGCGATGCGCGTCGTGCTCTCGACTCCGGTTTTTCGGACCGGACTGTTCCGTTCTACCCCGCACGAGACACGTTACAAAGTGGTTACTGACACCGGAGCGACGCGAACTACCCGGGATCGAACGACCAGATTCGGCGGACGGTCGTGTGAGTTCGAAGGGATGGCCCCGACCAGAGAATTTAACATATCGCTGGCGTCACTATGTGTCATGGCTAGCGAGCAGCGAAATGCGGAGCGGACAGACCCGGGCGTCGCGGCGGCGTCGCTGGGACACGACCGACCGGACGTCGCGGCGTACCGAGCGCTCGCCACTGACCTCCGGGACGCAGTCGACGGCGGCGTCGAGTTCGACGAGTACGCTCAGGTCCTCTACGCGACCGACGGGAGTATCTACAGGGCGCGACCCGCAGGGGTGGTGTTCCCGACCGACGCCGCGGACGTCCGGGCGGCAGTCCGGACCGCCGCCGACCACGACGTGCCGATCCTCCCGCGGGGCGCCGGTTCCTCGCTGGCCGGACAGGCCGTCGGCCCCGGCTGTGTCGTCCTCGACCTCTCGCGGCACATGGACGACATCGTCGACGTCGACGCCGACGACCGCCGCGCGACCGTCCAGCCCGGCGTCGTCCAGGACCACCTCGACGCGCGCCTCGCCGAGGACGGCCTGAAGTTCGCCCCGGACCCCGCCTCCTCGAACCGCGCGACCGTCGGCGGCGGCATCGGCAACAACTCCACCGGCGCGCACTCGGTCCGCTACGGTATCACCGACGCCTACACCGAGGAACTCCGGGTGGTCCTCACCGATGGCTCGCTGATCCACACCCGCGAAGTGGTCCTCGACTCCCCCGAGTGGGAGGGGCTGGTCTCGGGCGACGACCTCGAAGCCCGGATCTACCGCACGGTCCGCGCGCTGGTCGAGGACAACGCCGAGGAGATCGGGGCGCGCTATCCCACGCTGAAGCGCTCGGTCTCGGGCTACAACCTCCACAAGGTCGTCTCGGAAAACGACGACGGCGACCGGACGATCAACCTCTCGAAACTGTTCGTCGGGAGCGAGGGCACCCTCGGGACTGTCGTCGAGGCGACCGTCTCGCTCGTGACCAAACCCGCGGAGACGGCGCTCGCGCTCTACTGCTTCGAGGACCTCGTCGCCGCGATGGAGGCGGTCCCCGAGGCCCTGGAGTTCGAGACGTCCGCCGTCGAGTTGATGGACGACGAGGTGTTCCGACTCGCCCGCGAGTCCGAGGGCTTCGCCGAGTACGCCCGCCCCATCCCCGACCGCGCGGCGGCCGCCCTGATGCTAGAGTTCGACTCCGAACTCCACGACGACTTCGAGGCGGCTATCGAGGCGACGAACGCCCACTTCGTCGAGCAGGGCGCGGCCTTCGACGTCATCGAGGCCTACGACGACGCCGCCCAGGCCGACCTCTGGAGTCTGCGCAAGGCGGCCATCCCGCTCCTGATGAGCCTCGAAGGCGACCCCAAGCCCTACCCGTTCATCGAGGACGCCACGGTGCCGCCCGAGGAACTGGCCGAATACGTCCAGAAGTTCGAGGACGTCCTCGAAGCCCACGGTACGTCCGCAGCCTATTTCGCCCACGCCGGGAGCGGCACCCTCCACATCCGGCCGATCCTGAATCTGAAAGACGAGCAGGGGATCGAGACGATGCACTCGATCACCGAGGACGTCACGGACCTCGTCCTCGAACACCACGGATCGTTCTCGGGCGAGCACGGCGACGGGATGGCCCGCACCGAGTTCAACCCCAAGATGTACGGCGACCAGCTCTGGGGAGCGTTCAAGGAACTGAAGACCGCCTTCGACCCCGACTGGCTCTTCCACCCGGGTAACGTCGTCTACCGCGACGGCCCCGACGACGTCGGCCCGGACTCCGATCGGGGCGTCGGCGCGGACATGCGCGAGCACCTCCGCTACGGTGCCGACTACCAGTCGCTCGAACCCCAGACCGCCCTCGATTTCACCGAGGAAGGCGGCTTCTCGCAACTGGTCGAACTCTGTAACGGCTGTGGCACCTGCCGCCAGAGTGACTCGAACACGATGTGTCCGACCTACCGCGCCTCCGAGGAGGAGATCCAGACGACCCGGGGGCGGGCGAACCTGCTACGGGCGGCCATCAGCGGCGACCTCCCCGAGGAAGAGTTGCAGTCCGAGCGGTTCAAAGAGGAGGTGCTCGACCTCTGTATCGGCTGCAAGGGCTGTGCCAACGACTGCCCGACGGGCGTCGACATGGCGAAGCTCAAGACGGAGGTCAAACACCACTACCACGAGGAGGAGGGCGCCGACCTGCGCGAGCGCCTGTTCGCCCACATCGACACCGCCTCACGGATCGGGAGCGCGCTCGCGCCGCTGTCGAACCTCGCGACGTCGATCCCCGGATCGCGGGCGGTCATGGAGCGGGCCGTCGGCATCGCCCCCGACCGCGAGCTCCCGACGTTCACCCGGCACACCCTCGTCGACTGGTTCGAGGCCCGCGGCGGCTGCCAACTCGCGCCCAGCGCGGCCGACGACCAGGTGTTGCTCTTTCCCGACACCTACACGAACTACAGCTACCCCGGCCCCGGGAAGGCGGCCGTCGAGGTGCTCGAAGCCGCCGGCGTCTACGTCGATATCCCGACCGACCTCGCGCCGAGCGGCCGGGCGGCCTACTCGAAGGGCTTTCTCGACCTCGCCCGGGATCGTGCCGAGCGCAACGTCGAGACGCTGTTCGACCGGGTCCGCGACGGCTGGTCGGTCGTCTTCGTCGAGCCCTCCGACGCGGTCATGTTCCAGGACGAGTACCGCGACCTCCTGTCGGGAACCCGCGTCGAGACCGTCTCGGACGCGTCGTACGGCGTCATGGAGTTTCTCGACGCTCACCGCCTCGACGAGCGCCTCTCGACGCGAGAGCACGGCCGGTCGCTGACCTACCACGGCCACTGTAACCAGAAGGCGACGAACAAGGACCACCACGCAGTCGGCGTGTTGCGCCGGTCGGGCTACGCGGTCGACCCGATCGATTCGGGTTGTTGTGGGATGGCCGGATCCTTCGGCTACGAGGCCGAACACTACGACCTCTCGCAGGCGATCGGGCGCATCCTCTTCGACCAGATCGACGACAGCGACGGGGACAGAGTGACCGCCCCCGGCGGCTCCTGTCGCTCGCAGATCGGCGACAGACCCGGCGAGCAGCAACCGCCCCACCCGGTCGAGTCGCTGCGCGACGTGCTCGACTGACGTCCCGGCCCCACGTCCGCTTCCGACACTCCGTCCCGTCGTTCGTTCTCGACCGCACTCTCGTCACGCCATGCCAGTGTCCGGAGTCACGCTCTCGTCGAGCACTGCCGGCGTTCGGAGTCGCGTTCTCGTCACTTCGCCCCTGCTTCCGGAGTCGCATTCTTCGCGATCTCGACGTCCCGCCTCACGTCCTCGGAGAGGCCCCACCAGTTCAGCCACTGGGCCCTGGCGAGCTTCTGGGGCCGGTAGTTGCTGCTGGCGATCCGCGCGTACTCCTCCCAGTGTGAGACGCTTGCCTCCACGCTCTCGACGGCCTGATCGCGCTGGGCCTCGTCGCCGCCCGTCTCGTACCGACGGAGCGCCACGGCTCCGCGAATCTTCGCGGCGTAGTATCGCCCGAGACACGCCACGGCCCGCACGTCGTCGAGTGTCGCCCCCAGTTCCCGGGAGGTCTGTCCTCGGACGTCCACCGTGCTGTCCGCCGCTGCGTCCAGCGCGTCGTCGGCGTGGCGGTCTAACTGCTCCGCTATCTCGACGGGCGAGGTCAGGTCGGGTGCGTCGCCGGCGACGAACTCCTGGATCGACTGCACGCCAGCTCCGGGCATGGGATCGCCCTCGGCGAAGTCCCTGACGGAGTGGAACTTCTCGGCGTCCTGGCAGCCCTCCGGGTACCACAGGTAGTCCCAGTCACGCCAGTGGACGCGGTTGACCGCGGGCACGACCCGCGAGGCGGACTGCCAGGCGTCGTAGAGTCGCTCGGCGTTCGCGTCCGGGAACCGGTCCGAGAGGATCGCCGTGAACCGCTCCCGCGAGAGGCCGCCGTCGTAGCCCAGTCGTCCCCACAGGAGGAAGGCGTACCAGTGTTTCTCGAGTTCGAGTCGGCCCTCGTCGCGGATGTCGGCGAACGTCCGTCCCCACACGTACCCGTCCGAACCGTAATGGTAGCCGGCAGTCACGTCCTCGCTCGGGAGTTCGACGAGGAACTCCCGGACGTAATCGGGGTCGCCCCACCGGACGGCGTAGGCGTCGTCGTTTCGGAGGTTCCACCAGGATTCGAAGCCGGTCGTCTCGAGTTCCGAGACGAGGTCGTCGGCGAAGGGCGGACTCGGCGAACTGTAGACGTGGGCCCGGGCGTACTTGTGGCTCAGTGCCACCGGGCCGGGGTAGTTCGAGACGAACTCGCGTTCGATGGCCGAAAGATCCGTCCGGTGGACCCGGTGGATGAACCGGACCGTCCGGTCGGGTTGCTCCGCCTTCGCGTCGACAACTCCCCGCCCGTAGCTGCGCCAGAGCCAGTTCTCGCGGGCGGCCTCGTCCTCGCAGTCGGCCATGTTCTCACCGGCCGTCGTCCCGATCCCCGTCAGTTCGGGGTAGGTGAGTAGCAACTCGCGGACCGACCGTCGGAGGTAGTCGACCGTGGTGTCGTTGTCCACCTCGTTCGTGATCCCGTATTTCCCGTCGGTGCCGTCGATGCAGACGTTCCACGTGACGAGGTAGACGTCGATCCCGCGGTCGCGTGCGTGTCCGAAGACCCGGCGCCAGAACGCGATCTTCTCCTCGATCGGCATCTCGATCGCCATCTCGATGGGGACCTCGGGGGCGATGCGGTGGGTGGGAGTCTGTCTCTCGACGTCACCGGGGACGCGCGGGACGTAGACGTCGTCGAGCGCCACGTCGGGGTACTCTGGGACCTCGACGAGCGACGGGAACGGGTGCTTGATCCAGAGCGTCAACGCGTTGTAGCGGTGACGGGCCATCGCGTCGAGGTACTCCCGCCAGAACTCGAACTCCCACATCGTCTCGTAGTTGAACGCGGCCGCGTCGCCCGAGTCGTCGTAGCTGGGGGTGCGCGCGTCGAGCGGGAAGTTCAGTTTCAATCCGCGTCGCTCGCGGTCGCCGCCGTCGGGCGCCCCCTCGTAACCGGCGACGTCCCACCCGATGCGAACCCGCTCGGCGAGTTCCAGCCCGCCGTACATCGTACCCGCGTCTCCGCCACCGACGACGACGTGTGTCGACTCTGTCGGCGACCTGACGAGGAACCCCTCGGAGTCGAGCGACGCGTCCGCTATCGCCACGTTCGCCGGTCCCGATGCCGGCAGGTCGCCGGCCTCGGAGAGCAGGAACTCGGTCGCCCCGTCTTCCGCCTCGAACTCGTCGAGGGGGCGTTCTTCGACGGCCTGCCCCGTCTCGCGCAACGCCGTCGCAAGTTCTCTCGCCGCGAACGCTATCGGTTCGACGCTCCGGTCACAGTACACTCGCGTGACTGAAGACATGGTGCTACCGCGCTTGCACCGGAGATAAGTGTTGGGCGTGAACACACCACATCCAGTTACCGGGTCACAGCGGTATCGAGTCGCACGGACCTGGGGACAGCGACCCGTCGAGCGGGATCTCTGACGTATCGACGACGGATCGGACGTCTTCGACCGCCGGCGCGGGCACTTCGGCTGTGGAAACCACGCCGCGTCTCACAGTGATTATTGTCGCGATGTCGCGGTATGCGACGACCCCGGGTTCGGCGCCATCCGGAAACAATCTGCAAGAATCACTGTGAGATGCGCGCTTCCTCCCCGGCCAGCATCTCGACGACCTGCATCACGCCGGAGTTGTCGTCCCGGCCCATCCCGTTTTCGACCATCGACTTGTACATCTCGTGGGTGAGTTCTGTCGCCGGCATCGGCGACCCGAAGGCCTCCCCGGCGTCGGTGGCGATGCGCAGATCCTTGTACTGGTACTCGGCGAAGAAGCCGGGTTCGAAGTTGCCGTGGATCATCCGCGGCGCGCGGTTGTCGAGCGTCCAACAGCCCGCCGCACCGCCGCGTATCGCCTCGACGACCGCTTCGAGGTCGGCACCGGCCTTGTTCGCGAAGACGAGCGCCTCGCTCACCGCCTGGTTCGTGCAGGCGACGACGATCTGGTTACACGCCTTCGTGACCTGCCCGGCGCCGTTCGGACCGCAGTGGGTCGTCGACCCCATGGCGTCGAACAGCTCCTGGTGGGCGGCCAGGACGTCCTCGTCGCCGCCGACCATGATAGAGAGCGTGCCGTCGATCGCCCCTTCCTCGCCGCCGCTGATCGGCGCGTCGAGCATCTCGACGCCCACCTCGGCGAGTCGGTCGGCGACGTCTTCGGTGACCGTCGGCGATATCGTGGACATGTCGACGACGGTCATGCCTTCGCTGAGCCCGTCGACGACGGGATCCTCGCTCGCCGCCTCGCCCTCGCCGAGTACCACCTTCTCGACGTCGGGGGAGTCGGGCAGACACGTGACGACCACCTCGGTCCGCGCGGCGACGTCCGCGGGGGAGTCGCCGGCCTCGCCGCCGTAGTCGACGAGGTCCGCGACCGGGTCGTCCGAACGGTTGTACCCGACGACCGGGTAACCGGCGTCGACGAGGTTCTTCGCCATCGGTAGCCCCATGATTCCGAGTCCAACAAATCCGACTGCTTGCTGTGACATGCCCACACGTGGGTCGGACGATGCGAAAAGCGTTGCCCCTCCCGGCCCGGGGCCGGCGGCGACTGCGACCGCGCTCCGGCGGTGGGGTGGTACCACGACGGCGTCTCGCGGTCAGTCGTCGAACTCGAACGGCCTCACGGGTCGGTGGCGTCGACGCAGTCGCGGACGTGGCTGTCGAACTCGTCGGCCGTCGTCTCGTAGACGGTGTACCCCGACGGGGAGCGGTGGCGACCGATCCCTCGAATGCGGGTCCCGTCGACGTACACGCCCCACGTGTCGTGGTCGCCGCCGACGCTCCGGAACGCGACGTCGACGCCGAGGTCGGTTTCCAGGTCCGAGACGACCTCGTGGGCGGGCGTCCCGTCGGCGAATCGCGGCGGCCGATAGGGGCGGAGACCGTGGTCGTCGAACTCGCGGACGGCCCGTCGCCACCACGCCGGCAGGCCGTCGAGGTCGACATCCGCGTACGGGTCTTCGGGGTCTGTGCCCGGATCGTTCGCCTCTAGACGGTCGATCTCCGGTCGTCGTCCTTCTTCGCCCACGTCCCGACGGGTTTCCTCCTCGCCCATGTCTCGACGGGTTTCCTCCTCGCCCATGTCCGAACGGTCGACACCGGGACTGAAAATCCCGTCGGCCCGAACAGGAACGGGTTTCCGCAGGAGGAAGGCTTTACTCGACGTGGTGTGTTGTGACGTGACATGGCATCGACACCGAAAGAGAAACCGCTCGAACTGGCAGACGTCACTGTCGTCGACGTGGACTCACACCTGCGCGTCGGGCTGGACACGCTGACGGAGTACATGCCCGAGGACAGCGCGGGCAAGCGGATGATCGAGAAAGCCGACCACGCCGGGTCGGAGATATTCACCCACACGAGAGCGACGCCGGCGTTCCCCAACGACGAGGGCGGGTACGAGGAGGCGGGCGAGGACCCCGCACGTTCGGGTGCCGGCCACCCGGAGGGCAAGCGCGAGTTCATGGCGGCGTTCGACATCGACTACTGCCTGTTCACGCCCGACGTCATGCTCGGGACGATCAACCACGACACGACCGCGGTGGAACTGGCCAGCGCCTACAACGACTGGCTGGTCGACACCTGGCTCGACGCCGACGAGCGCTTCTACGCGACGATGGCCGTCGCGAATCAGGTCCCCGAGCGGGCCGTCGAAGAGATCGAACGCCTGGGCGACCGCGACGGGATCGCCGGCGTGCAACTGCCGGGCGCCGGGATGGTCCCGCCGGCCGGCCACTGGTCGTACGACCCCATCTACGAGGCGGCGGCCGAGCGCGGCCTGCCGGTCGTGATGCACAGCCACGACATCCAGGCGGCGGTGACGTTCCCGGTCCAGCGCCGCTGGGCGGAGACGTTCACCGAGAGCCACGCCTTCGCCTTCCCCGTCGAGTTCATGTGGCACCTCATCTCGATGGTCTGTAACGGCGTCCCCGAGCGACACCCGGACCTGAAGGTCGTCCTCCAGGAACCGGGCTTCGAGTGGCTCCCCTGGATGATGTGGCGTCTCGACGACCACTACCTCCAGAACTCCGACGACCTGCCGGCGCTCACGAAACTCCCCTCGGAGTACATCCGCGACCAGTTCTACGTCACGACCCAGCCACTCGGCCACACCGACAGCGGCAAACACCTCTCCTGGATGGTCGAGATGGCCGGCGGCGCGGAGACGCTGCTGTACTCCAGCGACCACCCGCACCCGGACTTCGACCCGCCGAGCGAACTGTTCGACCCGGTCAAGCGTCGACTCGACGCCGACGAACTGCGGGGCATCATGGGCGAGACCGCCGCCGACCTGTTCGGGATAGAGTAGCCCGCGGCGACGCCCGGACGACACTCGGACGGTCGACTCGCGCGCGACGTCGAACGGTCTGCTATCGCACGACGAATATCTCGCCGTCCTCGACTTCGACCTCGTAGGTCGGCGTGACGTACTTGTCGTCGTCGACGTTTTTCCCGGTCGTCACGTCGAACTTCCAGCCGTGCCAGGGGCAGAGGACGTACTGTTCGGTCGGGTCGTACGTCCACTCCCAGGATTCCTCGCCGGCCGCGTACTGACCCTCCAGGGGGCCCTCACAGAGCGGGCCGCCCTGGTGGACGCAGTAGTTCGACAGCGCGTAGTACTCGCCGTCGACGCGGAAGACGGCGACCTCGATCCCTTCGATCTCGGCGAATGCACGCTGGCCGTCTTCGTCCAGGTCGGTCACGTCGGCTACCTTGTGTCGCGTCGCCATCTCGATGATCGGGTGGACACCGACCCTCTAAACTGTTCGGATGGCGGAGGTCGACCCGGCGTGTCGAAGGTAGGTTTATTATCACCGCCGAACGTGAGTTGGGAACGAGCCACAATGAGTGGAGTATCCGCAGACTTTAGCGACACGACCGTCGTCGTCGACCGCATCCCGCCTGGCGGGGAGACAGCACCCCTCGACTACGGCGTCGAGACGTTCTTCGACGCGCTCGAAGCGCAGGACGCGACAGTCGAGACGGTCGAGTACTGGACCGAAGCCGAAGCCGAGACCGACGCGTTCCTCGTCGTCGGGCGAACGGACGACCAGGTGGTAGAGCGTCTCCTCGGCGAAACCGGTGGCGACGTCGACGAGACAGGTGCCGACATCGACGACCCCGAGAGCGTCGTCTACCGGTGGGCCGACACCGGCGATGGCACCGCGCTCGTCGTCGCAGGGAGCGACGACCGGGGGCTGGTGTACGCGCTGCTCGAACTCGCAGAGCGCGTCGACGCGCACGGACTCGACGCGCTGTCGGCGGTGACAGACCTGACCGAATCGCCGGACAACGAGGTCCGCGGCGTCGACCGCTTCGTGGAGGGCCCCGTCGAGGACGAGTGGCTCTTCGACGAGGCGTTCTGGCACGACTACCTCGACCGCCTGGCGCGCTGCCGGTTCAACCGGTTCGTGCTGTCGACGGGCTACGACACGGCGTATCTCTCGCCGCCCTACCCCTTCTTCGTCGACGTCCCTGGCCACCCGGACGTCCGCGTGAGCGACGAGATCGACATCTCCAGGGAGGAACACCGCGACATGCTACGACGCATCGGTGAACTCTGTCACCAGTACGGCCTGGAGTTCGTCTTCGCCACCTGGCAACAGCGACCGTGGTCGGCCAACCCCGACGTCGACCACGACCCCGGCGACCAGGGCATGCTCGTCGAGGGCCTCCCCGAGGACGCCGAGGAGTACACCGACTACTGCGTCCGCGGTCTCCGGGCTATGCTGACGGACTGCCCGGAGATCGACGGCGTGCAGTTGCGCGTCAACTTCGAGTCCGGCGTCGGCGACCGCTCGACCGCCGAGACGTTCTGGCGGGAGATCATCGACGGCGTCGAGGCGGCCGCCGACGAGCGCGGCCGCGACGTCTCGCTCGACCTGCGCGCGAAGGGGCTGACCGACGACATGATCCAGTGGGCCCAGGAGACCGGCGTCGAGGTGACGGTTCCGACGAAGTACTGGTGTGAGTCGACCGGTCTGCCCCACCACAACACGCAGATGCGTCGGGGCGAACTCGCCAACCTCGACGACATGAACAGACACCGCCGGTACAGCTACTCGGACATGCTGGAGAAGCCACGCTTTTTCGACATCCTCTATCGGCTGTGGGTCACCGGCACGAACCGCGTCTTCCTGTGGAGCGACCCCGACTACGCGCGCCGATTCAGCCACAGCACGCAGTTCGGCGACAGCGTCGGCTTCGAGGTGACGACACCGCTCTCGCTCAAAGGCGGCCACCACTTCCTGCAGGACGAGCAGTGGCCGCTGTTCGACGACCCGGACCTGCGCGACTACGAGTGGGAAGACCAGCGCTACTTCGCGTGGTACCGGCTGTTCGGCCGCCTCGGCTATTCGACCGACGCCGACCCGGACGCCTGGGAGCGGGAGTTCGAGGCACGCTTCGGCGAGGCCGCACCCGCCGTCATGCGCGGCCTGCGCGCCGCGAGCAAGGTGCTCCCGCTGGTCACCGCCGCACACCTCACGCGCCACCCGGCGCTGACGAACTGGGCGGAACTCGACACCGGCGGTGCGCTCTTCGCCGAGCACAACTACAACCCACAGTTCACCGAGGTGACCTACGCGACCGCGGAACCGAGCGACCCCGGACTCTTCTACCAGATAGACGAGTTCGTCGACGACTACCTCGAGGGCTCGTTCGCGGACAAGTACACGCCGCTCCAGGTGAGTCGCTGGTACGAATCGTTCGCTGCGGACACGCGGGAAGCAGTCGCGGCGGCCGAGGACGCGGCCGACTCCGAAACCGGCGAGTTCGAATCCACGCTGCTCGACCTGCGGATGCTCGCGGACCTCTCGGAGTACCACGCGCTGAAGACGCGCGCCGCGACGGCACTCTGTCTCCACGAGCGAACTGACGAAACGAGTGCCCTCGCGGAGGCGACCGCCTACATGGCCGGTGCGACCGAGGCGTGGGAGTCGCTGGCCGAGCGCGGCAGCGGCACCTACCACGACGACCTCGTCTTCGGGATGGGGCCCCACTCGGCCGACGAGGGCAACTGGGCGGACCGCCTCGTCGAACTAGAGGCCGACCGTGAGGAACTGGCCGAACGCTGCGAGGCGGCGGGGGTCGACCCCGGCACAGTCGAACGAACGGGCGTCGTCACCGACCTCGTCACGACCGAGCACCAGTCCTTCGACGCTCCCACGCTGGATCTCGACGTCCCGACGTCCGTGCCGGCGGGCGAGGCCGTCGAGGTACGCGTCCGGACTGGCGAGGTCAGCGGGTTCGATTCGATGACGCTGTACTACCGCCACACGAACCAGGCCGAGGGACCGTTCCGCTCGGCGCCCATGGAAGCAGTCGACGAGGGATTCGTCGCGACGATCCCGGCCGACTACGTCGACCCCGAGTGGGACCTGCTCGTCTACGTCGGTACCAGCGACGAGGCCGGGAACGCGGTGCTCTGTCCGGGTCTCTACCACGCCGACTACCCCGAACCGTATCTGGTCGTCGAGACGCGGTGAGCGGCGGGCGACGCCCGTCCACAGGGTAGCGGCTGGCTACTGACCTCGGCACCGGGCTCTGTCGCCGGGAATTCGCCCTCGATATTCGCCGATCGAACACGGGATGAGACCCGCCTCTGTCGGGCGATCTGACGGGTTTTGGGGATAGATTTATTACCGCCTTCCGAATTGGTGGTACTGTCGACTATGGTTGACGTACAACTCCGGCGGACGCAGCTAGCGACGCCGGCAAGCGACAGCAAGATGATGGCCAGCGCGGCCAAGAGCGACGCCGACGAAGTGTTCCTGGACCTGGAAGACTCGGTCGCACCCGACGAGAAAGCCGACGCACGGAAGCCACTCATCGCGGCCGCCCACGACCACGACTGGGGCGACATCGTGTTGTCCTACCGTATCAACGGGCTCGACACGAGGTGGTGGTACAACGACGTCATCGAGGTGATCTCCGAGGTCGGTGACGCGATCGACGACATCATCATCCCGAAGGTGAAATCCGAGAGCGACATCCACACCGTCGAGAACCTCCTCGAACAGGTCGAGGTCAACGCCGGCCTGGACGTCGGCGGGATCGGTCTCGAACCGCAGATCGAAGACGGCGAGGGGATGCAGCGGGTCCACGAGATCGCCCACGCGTCGGACCGCCTGGATTCGATCATCTTCGGGCCGGGCGATTACTCCGCCGCGATGGGCACCCCTGGCCTCGACATCGGCCAGTTCCCCGACTACCCCGGCCACTACTGGCACCACGCTCTCTCGGAGTGTAACTCCGCGGCCAAGTCCGCCGGGCTCCCCTGTATCGACGGCCCCTACGCCGACATCGACGACACCGACGGTTTCCGCGAGTCCTGCTCGAACGCCAATATGGTCGGCTGTGACGGCAAGTGGGCGATCCACCCCAGCCAGATCGAGATCGCCAACGAGGTCTTCGCCCCCGACCCCGAGGTGGCAGACCGTGCAAAGCGGATCGTCGACGCCTACGCCCAGGCCCAGGAGGAAGGGCGGGGCGCCGTCTCCGTCGACGGGCAGATGGTCGACGAGGCCACCAACAAGATGGCACAGGACGTCGTCGAGAAGGCAGAAGCCGCCGGTCTCCTCTAGTCAGATCGACACGGTGGCGTATCCAGTGGACTCGGCAGAATGCCTCTTTTAGACGCTCTTCGACGGGCTTTCGATGCCCGACTCACACGATCTGGACACCCGTTCGAATGGGTTCGAGACTGCGGTTCCGGCGCTGGACGTCTGCCCATCCCGAACCGCCGCTCGTGTGGTGGGTGTGTCGCCGCGATTCGCGGCCGCTGTCTCGACTCTCTGCGTCGCTCTCTCGCGTCTGCTTTCGGTCGAGTGTGCACGTCGTCAGCTGTGCTGAGGGCTGACGGGATCGAATAGCGCAGCGAAGCGAGGCAGGCGGGACAACGACCTGTCTGCGGGGCTACCTCGCCGCCGGACTCGTTTCGAGACAGTCGAATCCTGCGGCGTCGAGCGACCGCGTCCCTGGTGAACGAACGCGGGCTCGACGAGGTAGCTGATCTCCGCCTGCCAGACGGGTGTTCGTACGTCTACTATATAATGATTTTTTACCGGTTACTAGAGACGTCTGTGGCTCTCGGCTACGTCCGGCGGATCATGTAGAGCCACTGCAAGGCCATCACCACCTTTCCGTCCTGGTTTATCAGTTCGCAGTTGTACGTGACGATCCCGCGCTCGTCACCTTTCGGTTCCTTGTCGACGACTTCGACCTCCAGGTGGACCGTGTCGTCGATGAACACTGGCTCGACGAACCGAACGGTGTCGAGCCCGTAGAGCGCGACGACGCTGTGGTGGAAGGGGAGTTTCGTCATGAACCCGTTCGTGAGCACCACCAGCAAGACGCCGTGGGCGATCCGGCCGCCGAACTCGCTGTCTTTCATCTTCTCTTTGTTAGTGTGTAACTCGCCGTAGTGGCCCTCCAGGCCCGCGTACCGGTACACGTCGGATTCGCTCACGGTCCGGCCGTGTGAGACGTGTCGTTCGCCGATCTCGACCTCTTCGAAGCGCTTCGCGTCGCCAGTCTCGGACATCGGCGGAGTATCTCCGAGTCGAGACTTATAGGTTGTCCTCGGCGCGAGCTCCGCGACACCACTCACGCCGACAGCCACGTCGGGTTCGCGGACAGGTTGTTATTTAACGACCCCGCGCCTGGTCGGGGTATGCAGGCTGTCAAGTACACTGGCCACGGCGGCACAGAGGTCATCGAATACGGCGAGTTCCCGACGCCCGAACCGGCGGACGACGAGGTGCTCGTCGACGTCAAGGCGGGGGCGCTCAACTACCTCGACGTCTGGACGCGCCAGGGACTCCCCGGGATCGACCTCGACATGCCGCACATCCCCGGCTGTGACGGGGCGGGTGTGGTCGACGAAGTCGGTGTGGACGTGACGCGCTTCGAACCGGGCGACAGAGTCGCGCTCTCGGCGGGTGCCTACTGCGGCGAGTGCGAGTTCTGCCGCCACGGCGAGCAGTCGATGTGCGAGAACTTCCACATCATCGGCGAGCACACCCGCGGCGTCCACAGCGAGTTCGCCGCGGTGCCGGCGACGAATCTCGTGCCCGTGCCAGAGGGGGTCTCCTGGTCGACCGCGGCCGCCGCGCCGCTGGTCTTCCAGACGGCGTGGCGGATGCTCGTCACCCGTGCGGCGGTCGAACCCGGCGAGAGGGTACTCGTCCTGGGTGCGAGCGGCGGCGTCGGCCACGCCGCGGTCCAGATCGCCGACGACGCGGGCGCGACGGTGTTCGCCACCGCGAGCAGCGAGGCAAAACTCGACCACGCCAGGGATCTGGGGGCCGATTACACGGTGAATTACGAAGAGAACGACTTCGCGAAGGAGATCTACGAGTTGACCGACGGCAGGGGTGTGGACGTCGTCGTCGACCACATCGGCGACGCGACCTGGGACAGCTCGCTGAAGAGTCTCGCCAAGGGCGGTCGGATCGTCACCTGCGGTGCGACGACGGGCCCCAACCCGGACGCGGGCCTCAACCGCGTCTTCTGGAACCAGCTGTCGGTGATCGGGTCGACGATGGCGACGCCCGGTGAGGTCGACGACGTCCTCGCGAAGGTCTGGGACGGCACGTTCGAACCGGCCATCCGCGCCGAACTCCCGATGAGCGAGACGCCGCGAGCCCACGAACTGCTCGAAAACCGCGAGGCGTTCGGCAAGGTCGTCGTCGTCCCGGACAGCGAACTGTAGTCGCCCCGTTCGCGACTGCGGCGAACCGTGCCGCTCGCCACCGCCACCCGAATCTTCAAGACGGCGTCGGTCGATCCGGTTGTATGCAGCCGTTCAGCGACGTCGACGTCCTCGATTTCACGCAGGAAGTGTCGGGCCCCCACTGCACGCAACTCCTGGCGATGCTCGGGGCGAACGTGGTCAAGGTCGAACCGCCAGGGGGCTCCCGCACGCGCGACCACTGGTCGGACGCGTTCGTCTCGTTCAACCTCGGTGGCAAACGCAGTATCAGCGTCGACCTGAAGACCCCCGAAGGCAACGATATCGTCCGTGATCTCGCCGAGACGGCGGACGTGATAGTCGAGAACTTCCGGCCCGGTGTGCTCGAACGGTTCGACCTCGACTACGAGTCCGTCGCCGAGACCAACGAGGCTGTCGTCTACTGTTCGATCAGCGGGTTCGGACAGGACGGTCCCTACCGCGACTACCCGGCTTACGACCCCATCGCACAGGCACTGGGGGGCGTCATGGACAAGACCGGCTACGCGGACCGGCCACCGGTCCGGATCGGGGCGAGTTTCATCGACTGCGGGACGGCCGTCCACGCCGCGCTGTTCGTCGCGGCTGCGTTGCTCGACCGCGAACGGACCGGTGAGGGCCACTACATCGACACGTCGCTGTTCGACACGGTCGTCTCGTGGATGGCGTACTCGATCGCCAACTACGACCGCACGGGCGAGCGCCCCACCCGCAACGGCACCGGCGTCGGCGTCGTCGACCAGATCTACGGGACGAAAGACGAGGAGTTCCTCTACGTGAAGGCGATAACGCAGGCCCAGTACGAGCGGTTGTGCGAGGCGCTGGACCGGCCGGACCTCCTGGCGGACGAACGCTTCGCCAGGCTCGAAGACCTCGACGCTCACGCCGACGAACTCGAGGCCGAACTCGACGCGGAGTTCGCGACCTTCGAGCTGGACGAGATCACGTCGCTACTGGCGAGCGTGAACGTGCCCGCGGGGGCGGTCCAGGACGTCGGGACGCTCGTCGACGCGGACCCTCACGTCGCGGCGCGCGAGATGCTCGAAGAGTCCTTCGACCCCGTCCGGGAGACGGCCGTCACTACGGCTTCGATCCCGGTTCGCACCGAAGACGGGAAACCCGAGTTCGGGACCCGGCCCCCGGACCACGGCGAACACAACCGGGAAGTGCTGTCCGAACTCGGCTACTCCGACGAGCGGATCGACGAGTTACTCGACTCCGGGGTCGTCTCCGGCGACGCCTGACGGCGGGAGTCAGACGCGAGAGCGGTGTCTGGGGCCGAAGAACGAATCGACGGACCTGTGCCAGCGGCCGTTCGGCTTCTCTCCTCACGACGTTCGAGGGGTCGCTGCCCACGAGCACGAATATCGTCTCATTTGAAAGTCGTTGCTCACTCGACCGGGGGACGTCCCACGGTCGACGTGTGAACCGTTTCAATTTCTGCTACCTCACCGGCGACGAACGGTGACCTGCGCCCCGATCGAGCGTCCAGTCCCCGCCACGACCGGCCGGTGACGACTGGCGTTTTCGTATAGACGGATTACCGACACAGCGCCGATATGGAGGTCCGTCCGCCCGTTCGAATCGGTTATCCGACAGTTAGACAGGCGAAATCGGGTGGAAATGCCATATCGAATAGTACTGTGGGAAAAATCTGAATTTAGATCCAGTATTTCGCGACATCAATCGACATACTTTCCCAAATAGCGGATAGAAAGTTTAAATTACTGGATATAATATGTGTTTTGCGGAGTAGAACAGAAATTCCGTTGGAAGGGATATATTCTCAGGAGAGAAAAATTCCAGCATTGTGTGACGCAATTAACCCTCTCCAATAAATCTGTTTTGCAGGTCGAAACAGTAGTGCAGCCCGGGAGATTGATAATACCGGAGGGCAAAAAAGGCCCATGAAGAAATCCAACGCGCCGTCCGTCGCGGCAACCGAGACGAGCTTCGAGATCATCGAGGCACTGATCGAACTGGACGGTGCGGGGACGACGGAGATCGCCGAGCACGTGGACACGACGAAGAGTACGGTGTACAACCACCTCCAGACGCTGTTGAACAAGAACTACATCGTGAAAGAGGACGACACGTACGACGTGGGGCTGAAGTTCCTGCGGGTGGGCGAACACGCACGGAGCTGTCACGACGTCGCCCGGGTCGGTCCCGACGAGATCGACAAACTCGCGGAGAAGACCAACGAGATGGCCAATCTCGTCGTCGAAGAACACGGCCAGGGCGTCTTCCTGTACCGGGCGAAAGGCTCCGACGCCGTCCACATGGACACCCACACCGGCAAGCGGCTGCCGCTGCACACGACCGCCTTCGGGAAAGCGATCCTCGCCCACCACCCCGAGGAGGAGATCGACGAGGTCATCGAGACACACGGGCTCTCGAAACACACCGACCGGACGATCACCGACAGAGAGACGCTGTTCGAGGAACTCGACGTGGTCCGCGAACAGGGGTACGCCTTCGACAGAGAGGAACGACTGGAAGGGCTCCGGTGTGTCGCCGCGCCGATCCTCAACGGCGAGGGACGGGCCATCGGTGCGGTGAGCGTCTCCGGTCCCAAGGACCGCCTCCGCGAAGAGCGCTTCGAGGAGGAGTTTCCCCGCCTCGTCCGCGCGTCGGCGAACGTCATCGAGATCAACATGACCTTCGGCTGATCTCGCCGAACTCGGGCGACGGTCGGTCGACCACGCGTCGTGACGACTAACGAGAACTGTTAAGACCGAACGCTCTGGATCTCGGGTATGGCTGACAGCTCGGACGCGCGGCGGTCGAAGGTCGCGAGGCTGATCGACGAATACGAACTCGCGGGCGTCGGCGACGAGTTCGAGCGGCGCTGGACTCGCACCGAAGACCGCTCCAGTCTCCGGGAACTCGCCGACGAGTTCAACCGACGGCTTCTGCGAACCGTTCTCGAACGAACTGGTGGGGACCCACTGGACGGCGAGGTCGACAATCTCTACCGGCTCCTCACTGGCGACGACGTCACGAGCGGCGTCCGCCAGCAGGCCCGTAACCGGGTCGAAGACCGCGGCGTCGACGTCGAGGGACTCGAAACCGACTTCGTCTCCTACCAGGCCGTCCGGACGTACCTGAAACAGTATCGCGACGCCAGTCCGCCGGACAACACCGCCGCGCCGGACGAACAGGTCCGACAGAAGCGCTCGACTATCCAGCGGCTCTCGAACCGACTCGGTACCGTCACCGAGCAGTCACTGGGCGAACTCGCGTCGACCTCGACGATCACGCTCGGCGACTTCGACGTGGTCGTGGCCGTTCGCGTCCACTGTTCGAGCTGTGAGACACAACTGCCCGTCACCGAACTGCTGGCCGAGCGGGGCTGTAACTGCGACTGATCGGGCGCGACCGGTGCCCTACGACCGTCCGAACACTCACGATCCCGTAACACCACTACAGTTGTTATGGCAACGTCGATAACGGGTGCGACAGAGAATCCCCAGTGGCGCAGGATCGACTTCCGGAACGTCACACCATAACGGCAATATGGCTGTTATTCCTGTCGGCGAGAGGGATGCGTTTAAGAAGCCGCTACGAGATGTGGGCGCTATGGCACAACGACTCGATACGGACGAGCCGGTACAGTTGCGGGTGGAAAACGTCGGCGGGATCTCCGAGACGACGGTCGAGTTGACTCCCGGTGTCACCGTCCTCACCGGGCGCAACGCGACGAATCGGACGTCGCTCATGCAGGCGATCATGGCCGCGCTCGGGAGTGATTCGGTCTCACTGAAAGGCGACGCAGACGAGGGCCGCGTCGAACTCGGCGTCGGTGAGACGACCTACACACGGACGCTCCGCAAACAGGACGGGACGGTCGTGACCAGTGGCGATCCCTATCTCGAAGACGCCGCGCTCGCCGACCTCTTCGCGTTCCTGCTGGAGACCAACGAGGCGCGACAGGCCGTCGTCCGCGACGACGACCTCCGGGAGACGATCATGCAACCCGTCGACACGACGGACATCGAGGCCGAGATCGACCGTCTCAGGTCGGAACGCGAGAGTCTCGACGCCGAACTGGAGACGATCAGCGAGACCAAGCAGCGACTGCCCGATCTGGAACAGGAACGAGTCGGACTCGAAGACGAGATCGCGGAGCGACGAGACCGCCTGGCGGAACTCGAAGCGGAGATAGCGGACATCGACGAATCCGTCGACGAGAAACGAGAGGAAAAGGAGGCGTTCGAAGCGTCGATAGACGAACTCAACGGGGTACGGAGTCGACTCGAATCGGTTCGCCGTCAACTCGACAACCAGCGCGAGAGTCTCGATGCGCTCCGTGGCGAGCGCGAGGAACTCGAAGCCGACCGCGAGGACTACGAGGACCTCCCCGACGGACGCCTCGACGGGGTCAAAGCGGAGATCCAGCGACTGCGAGACAAGAAGACCGGGATCGATAGCACCGTCGACGAACTACAGACCGTGGTGCAGTTCAACCAGGACCTCCTCGACGGGAATCTCGACCTGCTGGCCGATCTCGACGACCACGACGACCCAGCGGGCGACGGCGACCTCACGGACCAGTTACTCGAAGATAGCGAGGACCTCGTCTGCTGGACCTGCGGGAACGAGACCGACACCACCCAGGTCGAGGGGATGCTCGACGACCTCCGGTCGCTACGTAACGAGTACATGGAACGGCGCAGTGACCTGGACGCCCAGATAGAGGAACTCGTGGACGAACGCCGTCAGATCGAGGAGAAAAAGCGCCAGCGCCGCCAGATCGACGACCGGCTCGCTGCCGTCGAAGACGAGATCGAAGACCGCAAAGCCCGCGTCGAAGAGCTCACCGACCGCAAGAGCGAACTCACCGAGGACGTCGAGCGTCTCGAAGCAGAGGTCGAAGCGCTCCAGACCGACGACGACCAGGAGGAACTGCTCGCTCTCCACACGGAGGCCAACCGACTCGAAGTCGAGATCGAACGACTCGAATCCGATCTCGAACGTGTCGCAGACGAGATCGACGAGATCGAAGCGCGTGGTGACGACCGCGAGGAGATCGAACGTCGTCGCGACGAGGTCCAGGTCGAGATCGAAGACCTCCGCACTCGCGTGGAGCGACTCGAAGAGCAGGCCGTCGCGCAGTTCAACGACCACATGGAGTCGGTCCTCGACATCCTCGGATACGAGAACCTCGAACGAATCTGGATCGAACAGACTGAAGCGACCGTCCGCCAGGGCCGCAAGCACGTAACCGAGAACCGGTACGACCTGCACGTCGTCCGGACGGCCGACTCCGGAACGGTCTACGAGGACACGATCGACCACCTCTCCGAGAGCGAACGGGAGGTCACGGGTCTCGTGTTCGCACTCGCCGGCTACCTCGTCCACGACGTCCACGAGGAGGCACCCTTCATGCTGCTCGACTCGATCGAGGCCATCGACGCACCACGCATCGCGTCGCTGGTCGAGTATTTCGAAGAGCACGCCGCTCACCTGGTGGTCGCCCTCCTCACCGAGGACGCACAGGCACTCGACGACGACTACCAGCGAGTGACCGACATCTAACCCCGGTCCGTCGCTGTCTCCACCCACCAGGCAGTTTCTACGACAGAGTAGACAGAAGTATTCGTAACTGCTAGTCGAGTATTCTTCCCCCATAGACTTTTCTTTAGAAGGTTGGATTTTTTGCACTAATAGTTGAATATAGTGGTTTTAATACGGTATGAAAACATATATTGAATATAATGAGAGTATATTTGCTGTTTTGGATAATATCAGGAATAGGGTTATTCACACTGTAGACAGGATCTCTCGCCGGGAAGTTCCGACGTAGTAGAATCGAATTTTCGCCAGTAGAGGCCAGAATTTCGGGTCTGACGATAAATGAGCTCGTTCGCGATCGACCGATAGTTCGTCACCGGCGACAGTATCAGTTTAGAATTCTTTCGTATTTATGTATTAGATTAATTATTTCTTCGTGTTGGTCGAGGTACCGTAGTCGTTCGACGAGTCGCCCAGTCGGAAGTCGCGGTCTGGCGTCACCACGTCGCCGAGAGCTGCCCGTTCCCCCGCTCTCGCACTACTGTTCGCTACCCCGGAGTCGTCGGACTTCACCGGGTACTTTGGAGACGCGGGCTTCCGAACCGGCGACCGTAGCCGACCACGGTTTCGGCACTGGCGACCGCAGCGGAACACGATTCGAGCGTCGACAGTCTCACTCGACTGCGTACACGCGGCCGTCGGTGCCGCCGAAGTAGAGCGTCCCGTCGACGAGCGCCGGACTCGACCCGACGCCGCGGCCGTCGACTGGGAAGAACCACTCCTCGTCGCCGTCCGTGGAGATCGCGTACACGCCGACGTCGTCGTCCTCGTCGTCCTCGGTCTGGCTGTGTGTGCCGACGTACAGCGTCTCGTCGGCGACGACGGGGCTACTCCCCACTTCCAGGGCGTCCGTCTCGAAACGCCAGTCTTCCGTCCCGTCCGTCCGGTCGAACCGGAACACCTCGCCGTAGTATGTCGTCGGGTCGTCCATGGTGTTGAGCGGCGTATCGCCGACGTAGACGGCCTCCTCGTCCACTGCGACCGACCCCGAGATGTAGTTGCCGTGGGTGTCGGCCGTCCACTCGGCGTCACCCGAGTCGGCGTCGACGGCGTGGACGAGGCCGTCCCAGTCGCCGAAAAACACCGTCCCGAACGCCACCGCCGGACTCGACCAGACGAGATCCGACACCTCGTAGGTCCACTCGACGGTGCCCGCGTCCGCGTCCAGCGCGTAGAGCCTCTCGTCCGACGCCCCGACGTAGGCCGTCCCGTCGGCGACGGCTGGCGTGCTGACGACTTCGTCCCCGACGGCGTACTCCCAGTTGGTCTCGCCCGTCTCGGCGTCGAGCGAGTAGACCCAGCCGTTCTCTGATACGTCCGCTTCGTCGGCGTACCACGCACAGGCGAGGTTGTGACAGCCGACGCCGAGCAGGACGCTGTCGCTCTGGACTGTTGGACTCCCGCGGATCAGCCCGCCGAGGTCGCGGTCCCAGCGCGACTCGCCCGACTCCGCGTCGATCGCGTAGAGATGTCTGTCGTAGGACCCAACGTAGACGGTCCCGTCGGCGACCGCTGGGGACCCCTCGACCCGGTGGTCGGTCGCGAACGACCACTGTCTGTCTCCCGTCTCGGCGTCGAACGCGTACACCGAGCCGCCGGCACTACCGATGTAGACCGTCCCGTCGACGACCACGGGACTTCCCCAGACGGGTCCACTCACGTCGGCGCTCCACCGGACCGACGGGTCCGTGCTGGTCGGTGCGACACCCCGCGCGAAGCCGGTGTTGTATCGGTCGCCTCTGAACGACGGCCACGACGTCACCGTCCCGGAGACCGGGTGTCGCCGGGGTTCGGTCGTCAGGCCGCCGAGACACCCGCCGAGTGCGGCGAGCGACGCGGCGGACGCCCCAGCGAGAAACCGGCGCCGACTCGGAGTCCTCATACCGGTCTCTCCCGGCCGGACCGTGAAATAGCCTGGGATAGCGGCGGATCACCGCCTGGCTCGCGATACGGGCGGCGGATAGCCACCCGATCCGCGACGTGAGCCCCAGTGACGATAGCGGGACGGGGGAGAGCGCAGTGAGACTGGGCGGGACGGGGGAGAGCAGAGTGAGGCAGAACGGCCGGACCGTCACACGACGAGGTACTCGTCCAGGTCCTCCGCTTCGAGCTCCGCCACCGTCCCCTCGTGGACTATCTGTCCCTGGTCGAGCACGTAGCCGCGGTCGGCCAGCTTCAGCGCCTCACGGACGTTCTGTTCGATGAGCAACACCGTCAGGCCGCGGTCGGCGATCTCGTCGATCGCTTCGGACACCGACGCGACGATCTGAGGTGCGAGCCCCTCGGTCGGTTCGTCGAGCAACAGCAACTCCAGGTTCGGGAGCCGGAGCGTGCGCGCGATCGACAGCATCTGCTGTTCCCCCCCTGAGAGCGTTCCGGCCTCCTGGCGTCGCCGTTCCTCCAGTCGGGGGAAGAGCTCGTAGAGCTGTTCGATGTCCATCGTACTGGCACCGTTTCCTTTCACCCGTCGACGGACGGTGTTCCACCAGCCTCGCGTGATCTCCGAGAGTTCGAGGTTCTCCTCGACCGTCAGGTGGCTGAAGATCCGTCGCTCCTCGGGCACCACGCCGATGCCGCGCATCGCGATGTCGTCGGTCGCCCAGTCCGTCACGTCCTCGCCGTCGAACCGGACGGTTCCCGACTCCACCGTCGGGGGTTCGGTGCCAGAGATACTCCGGACCGTGGTCGTCTTTCCGGCGCCGTTCCGGCCGAGCAGTGTGACGATCTCGCCTTCCTCGATCTCCATCGAGACGCCCCGGAGGATGTGACTGGAGCCGTAGTACGAGTGGACCTCCTCGAGTGCGAGCAGGCTCACGCCACGTCACCCCCGAGGTAGGCCTCACGGACGACCGGGTCTTTCCTGATCTCCGTCGGGGTGCCGTCCGCGATGAGTTCGCCGTCGTTGAGGACGAATATCCGGTCAGAGACGCCGAATATCACGTCCATGTCGTGCTCGACGAGGAAGATCGTCATCCCCCAGTCCTCCTGGAGTCCCTCGATGAGCTCGACCGTCATGTCGGTCTCGCCGGGGGACATGCCCGCCGTGGGCTCGTCCATGAGCATCATGTCCGGCCCGGTGGCGAGGCTGATCGCCACCTCGAGGCGACGTTTGTCGCCGTAGGGGAGTGATTCGGCGGTCGTGTCCTGTTCGTCCTCGAGTTCGATGACTTCGAGGACGTCGTCGGTCCGGGCGTGAACCGCGTCGAAGTCCTCCCGTCGCCGGAAGAAGTTCACGCTGAACGACCCCTCTTCGGTCGCGTGCGCGGCGATCTCGAGGTTCTCGCGAACCGTCCGCTCGGGGAAGATCGAGGCCGTCTGGAACGTGCGACTGAGCCCGATCTGGGCTATCTCGTGGGCTGACATGTCGACGATGCTCTGCCCGCCGTAGTGGATGTCGCCGTCGGTCGGCGAGAGCAGCCCGGTGATCACGTTGATCAGCGTCGACTTCCCCGAGCCGTTGGGCCCGATGAGCGAGACGAGTTCGCCCTCTTCGACCGCCATGTCGACCCCGTCGAGCGCGCGGAGCCCCCCGAACTCCTTGGTGAGTCCCTCCGTCTCCAGCAGCGTCATCACTGGTCACCTCCTCGGGTGTCGTCACTGGCGCCGAGTCCCGGGATCTTCTCGACTGCTTTCCCTGGCAGAGTGCGTGGCTCGCGGAGGGCACCGGTGAAGTCGGTGATCATCCCCCAGATGCCGTCGGGGTACGTCCAGACGACGACGGTAAAGGCGAGCGCCACCAGCAGTTGCCAGTACTGGCCGATGGAACCGACCATCTCCAGACCGGGGATCGTCCACTCCAGGCCGTTGAAGAAGTTCCCCATCCACTGGTAGAAGAAGACCCCGATCAGCGGGCCAGCGATGGTGCCGAGACCGCCCAGCACCACCATCACGACGAGGTTCCCGCTGTTGGTCCACAGCATTCGTTCGGGGACGACGGAGCCACTCGAGAGGCTCGGGCCGGTGACCATGAAGTACAGCGTCCCGGCGAGGCCGCCGATGAACGCCGAGATCATGAAGGCGGCGAACCGGTAGCGCCAGACGTCGAGTCCGACGAACCGGGCGCGGGTCTGGTTTTCCTGTACCGCCTTGAAGATCAGCCCGTACGGCGACTTCCGGATCCTAGCGATCAGGACGATGGTGGCGACGAAGAAGATACCGACGAAGACGTACATCCCGCTGCCCAGGAACTCCAGCGGGCCGTGGTATTCGCCGAGTTCGAAGATCCCCAGCAGGGGCCCGAAGTCGGGCCGGAGTCCGTTGATCCCCTTGGTGAGCGGTTCGAGGGGCTCCCTGGCGAGTCGGTACAGCGTCTGGGCGATCGCCAGCGTCACGATGGCGAAGTAGACGCCGTGGAGTCGGAGCAACACGAGCGCCGCGAGAAAGCCCAGGACGACCGAGAAGGAGATCCCGGCGACCATGATCAACAGCGGCGCGTCGTGGACGTGGATCGCGAACAGTGCCGCGGCGTAGCCGGAGCCGCCCCAGAACATGGCGTGGCCAAAGGAGAGGAGCCCGGTCTGGCCCAGCAGGAGGTTGAACGACAGCGCCAGCAGCATCCACGCCAGCATACTCAGCGCGAGCCGGTGATACCCCTGGAAGATATCCGAGAGCACGGGCGCGCTCGTGATGATCCAGGAGAAGGTCAGGACGAACACGACCGCACTCACGGCGATGAACCGCTCGGTGTGTTTGATCCGGTCCCAGGTCTCCCAGCTGACCAGGCCGGCGTCGGTCCCGACGTTCTGTGTGACGTCTTCACTGCTCATTGTGCGATCGCCTCGCTTTCGAAGAGGCCGTTCGGGCGGAATGCCAGTACGATGATCGCGAGTATATAGATGCTCGCGGTCGACATACTCGGGACGAACTCCCCGACGAACGCCACGCTAAACCCCGCCAGCAACGAGGCGAGTATCGTCCCGCGCAGGCTACCGACGCCGCCCATGATGACGATGACCAGCGCTGGGATGATGATCTCGACGCCCGACTGGTAGCTGAAGCCGAACTGGAAGCCACCGAGGAGCCCGCCGATCCCCGCGTACGACGCGCCGAGTGCGAAGATCAGCAGGAACGGGCGACCCACACGGATACCGAGGAGCTGGGTCATCTCGGTGTCCTCGGTGCCGGCACGGACGGCGAGCCCGTAGTTCGTGTAGCGGTAGAACCCGATGATCAGACCGATGAGCGCGATCGTGAGGACCACGGCGAGCACCCGGACCGTCGAGACCGCCTCGAAGCCCGGTGGCACGCCGATACCCGGCAGTGCGAACGCGCCCTGCAGCCAGTCCGGTCGCGGGTACTGCAGCGAGGACTTCCCGAAGATCTCCCCGACGACCTCCTGGAAGACGAGCAGTATCCCGAACGTCACCAACAGCTGGTCGAGCAACGGCCGGTCGTAGAACGGTTTCGCCAGCAATCGCTCCATCACGACCCCGACCACGAACACGATAACCGGGACCAGTACGAGTGCGGCGGCGAAGCCCATGTCCAGGCCGAACTGTCCCTGGCTCGCCAGGATGCCGTCGGTGTAGAAGTTCGAATCTGCGATCACGTACCCCACGTACGCGCCCAGGAGGTACAGGGCGCCGTGGGCCATGTTCACGTACTGGAGCGACCCGAAGATGATCGAGAGCCCGATCGCCACCAGGACGTAGATCGACGCCCGGAACAGCACGTTGAAACTGAACTCGATCACTCCTCCGAGTACCATTGCTATGCCCCCCGTCCGACCGATGTGGTATCTAGTGTCATGACGTATGGAAACAAGGTCCTCACCCCGCCGGTATGAATCTTACTGAACGCTCGACGGGACGACGACCGGTGTCACTCGTCGCCGTAGGGGCCCATCTCGCAGTTCGTCGCGGGCGTCTCGTCACAGCCGTAGACCAGCGGGTCCGTCGTCTGGACCACTTCCGTCCGGATCCCGAGTTCCTCCGCGCGCTCGTCGCTGACGCCGCGGACGAAGTAGTAGGGTCGTTCGACCTGGTGGTCACACTCGCGGAACTGCGAGTCGCCCCACGCCTGGCTCCACGAGAACTCCTCTAAGGTCCGGATGACGGTCGGCGGGTGGAAGCTCCCGGCCTCCTCGACGGCCATCGCGTAGACGAGCGTCGACTCGTAGGTGTGCAGGTGACTCTGGTTGGGTACCTCGCCGTACTCGTCCTGGAACGCCGAGACGAACGTCTCCGTCGCCGCGTTGTCGGCTCCGGGGTTCCACGGCTCGCCGCCGTAGACGCCCTCGGCGGCCGACCCCATCGGGTTGAGCGTGAAGGCGCTGACGTGGGGGATGATCACGTCGACGTTCTCCGTGACGCCGGCGTCGACCATCTGCTGGAGGCCACTCGCCGCGAACCCACCGAAACTCGAGAAGTACAGGACGTCCGCGCCCGAGTCCTGGAGTGCGGAGATCTGCGAGGAGTGGTCGTTCTCGTCCTCGGCGATCGGTGCCTCGCCGGCGAGTTCCCACGGGCCGTTGTCCACGAGATACTTCGTGGCTGCGGCACTGTTGGACTGTCCGTAGGAGTAGTCCATGTAGATGTGGAACAGCGAGCGGTCCTCGCCGAGTTCCGCGGGCGCGGCCTCGCCCATCATCATGCCGATGATCTCCGCGTGGAAAGTGGGATGGAAGTAGTATCGCGAGCAGTTCTCGCCGCTGATGCTCGACGACGTCGAGTTGCCGGCCATGAACGGCACGTTGTTGGCCGCCGCGATCTCCTCCATGGCGATCGTCACCGTACTCGACATGCCGCCGGTCCAGAACTGGGCGTTGTCCTGGTTGATGAGTTGCTGGGCGTTCTCCCGGGCGGTCTGTGCGTTGGTCGCTGTGTCGTAGGCCGTCGACTCGACCTCGTATCCCAGGATGCCGTCGCCGCTGAGTGCGTCGATCTCGTCGACGAGCCCACCGCCGTTGTTCAGATGGTCGATGACGAGGTCGAACCCTTCGCGCTGGTCCTGCCCGTCCGGACCGAGCCCACCGGATTCGGGCCCGTTGAAGCTGATCGTGACCGAATCACCCTCCGGTGGCCAGTTCCCGATCGGGTCTTCCTGCCCGACGAGAGAGTCGCCGCTTCCATCGGTGGCCGTACCGCCGCCGTCGCCACCATCGCCGCCGTCTCCGCCGTCACCGCCGTCTCCACCATCGCCGCCGTCACCGTTACCCTGACAACCGGCGAGCGTGCTGGCGAGCCCACCGGCAGCCAGCGATTTCAGTATCCGACGCCTCGACTCGTTCGTCGATTCGCGTTCGTCCGTCATGATTATTAAACAACCGTACGGACATGGAACCACCTACCACTTAAAATTCTATGATATAATTATTATAATTTCTCCTGGAAACGACTGTCGTCCGAAGACGACCTTCACCCTCCCGAGACTGTCTCTCAACAGCGACGTTCATCCTGTCACGACTGTCTCGCAAGGACGATTTTCGCTCTGTCACGACTGCTTCCCTGGCCGCTACCGGATACGTGCGCGAGTCGACTCACCTGCACCGCACGTGGTGAAGGGGGCGACAGCGGTGGGGTGTGCGGAGGCGAGCAGTCAATCGGTCGCCTGCATGTACTCGTCGAGTTTGGCGGCGATCGCGTGGGCGAATGCCTCGTCGTTGACGTCCGTGTCGTGTTCGAGGAGTTCGACGTCGTCGTCGAGGTGCTCGCGCAGGGCGTCGAACAGCGCCGCGTCGGCTTCCGGGTCGTGGAAGTCCTCGCCCTCGACGTCGAGCATGGAGACACCGCCGAGGGGCAGCGCCAGTGCTGTCGGCCCGGTCGCGGCGTTGAGTTTCTCGGCGATAATCGCACCGAGTTCGGCGTTCTCTTCGGCCGTGGTGCGCATCAGCGTCACCTGCGGGTTGTGGACGTGGAACGTGCGCCCCTCGAACTCCTCGGGGACCGAGTCGCGGGGTCCGAAATTCACCATATCGAGTGCGCCCGTCGAGACGACCTGTGGGATGCCGGCCTCGCCCGCGGCGTCGAGTCGCTCGGGACCCGCGTTGAGGACGCCACCGACGAGTTCGTCGGCCCACTCCGTCGTCGTGACGTCGAGGACGCCGTCGATGATGCCCTCCTCGATCAGCGACTCCATCGCCCGACCGCCGGTGCCAGTGGCGTGGAAGACGATGGTCTCGTAGCCCCGATCTTCGAGGTACTCGCGGGCGGCCTGCACGCAGGGCGTCGTCACGCCGAACATCGTGATGCCGATCGTAGGTTTCTCCTCGACTTCGACGTCGGGTTCGTTCGATACCATCCCGACCATCGCGAGGGCGGCGTTGGCGATGACCTGCCGGGAGAGCTGGTTGAGTCCCTCGATGTCCGCGACCGAGTATAGCATGGCGATGTCCCGGGAGCCGACGTAGGGTTCGGTGTCGCCCGAGGCCATCGTCGAGACCATGAACTTGGGAACGCCAACGGGCAGTGCGCGCATCGCTGTGGTCGCGACCGACGTGTTCCCGGACCCGCCCAGACCCAGGATGCCGTCGAGCCGGCCTTCCTCGTGGAGTCGCGTGGCGATAGCGGCGGCACCCTCGCCCATCGCCTCGATGGCTTCGCCGCGGTCGCCCGCCTCCCGGAGCGCGTCGAGGGTCGTCCCCGCGGCCTCGGCGACCTCGCCCGCGCTCGTGTCGGGTTCGAACTCCGGGTCGCCCATCACACCCACGTCGACGACGTGTACGTCGACGCCCTGGGCGAGGATGACGTCCCGAGCGAAGTCGACCTCCTCGCCTTTCGTGTCGAGCGTCCCGACGATGACCACTGCCATGGTCAGAACTCGATCTCCTTGAACTCGCGGGCCTGGTTCTCGATAGCCCCCTCGGTGGGGAGACGTTCGATGCTGGAGGCGCCGAAGAAGCCGACGACGTCCTCGGTGTTGTTGAGCACGTACTCGGCGTCGTCGGGCCAGGCGATCGGCCCGCCGTGACAGATCACCATGACGTCCTCGTTGACGTCCTTGGCGGCGTCACAGTGGGCCTGGACGCGCTCGGCGGCCGTCTCCAGATCCAGGGCAGTCTCTGCGCCGATATCGCCCGACGTCGTCAGGCCCATGTGCGAGACGACGACGTCAGCGCCGGCCTCGGTCATCGCGCGGGCCTGCTCCTCGTCGAAGACGTACGGACAGGTCAGCATTCCCTGGTCACTCGCCTCGCGGATCATCTCGATCTCCTTGTCGTAGCCCATCCCGGTCTCTTCGAGGTTCTGCCGGAAGCTACTGTCTTCGTCGATGAGCCCCACTGTCGGGAAGTTCTGGACGCCCGAGAAGCCCCGGCGTTTCAGGTCCTCGATGAAGACTTTCATCTCCCGGAACGGGTCGGTGCCGTTGACCCCGGCCAGCACGGGTGTGTCCTCGACGACTGGGATGACTTCGTGTCCCATCTCGACGACGATCTCGTTGGCGTCGCCGTAGGGCAGCAGGCCGGCGAGCGACCCGCGGCCGTTCATCCGGTAGCGCCCGGAGTTGTAGATGATCAGCAGGTCGACGCCGCCGCGTTCGGCGAACTTCGCCGAGATGCCGGTCCCTGCTCCCGCGCCGACGACCGGGTCACCGCTCTCGACGACCGATTCGAGTCGGTCGAGTGAGTCCTCGCGACTGAATTTCATGTGCGTTCGGACTATCAGGTGAGTGGATATTCAATATTGGGGTCGACCCCACCGTCGACGGCCCGCTCACATCGCGCCGCTCGGTCCGTGTTCAGTGGGAAACGACCGGGACAGACCCCTCACGACCGGGATGGGCCCCGTACGACCGGGACAGACCCCGGTCACGTCCTACTCCGGGAACTCGCCGGGCGGGAGGATGGTCGTCTCGGCCATCTCGCGGATCTCGTCTTCCGGCCCCGGCGGGCCGTACAGCGCCAGCAGTCGCAACGGCTCCCAGGAGGTGTTCATGGTGCTGTGTTCGACGCCGGCCGGGATGTACACCGCGTCGCCGGCCGTCACCTCTCGTTCCTCGTCGTCGATCATCTGGACCCCCTCGCCGCTGAGGAAGTAGAGGACTTCCTCGCTGTTCGGGTGGTCGTGTCGTTCGTGGCCCTTCCCCGGTTCGAGGACGACCACGCCGAGGCTGAACTGCTCGGCACCCGTCGATTCGGGCGTGCTCAGCCACTTGAGCGTCCCCCAGTCGAGGTCGAGTGTCTCTAGCTCGTCCGCGTCGATGAATCGCTGTTCGGCCACCATACCGTATGAGGTGACAGCAAGACACATTAAACGTTTCGTCGCCGTCGCCGCCACCCGACAGTTCCGTCCTCGACACCGACCCCGCCAGTAGCTTTTTGTCCCCTACCGGTGAGAGTCGAGTATACAGCGACCGCGGACCGACCGAACCGCCCCCGGCCCGACCGGTTCGACCGGTTCGACCGACTCCCCAACAGGAGTGTCACATGAACGAGAAGGCCAACCACCCCGTCAAAGCGCTGGAGAAGACGGTCGCCATCGTCGACCTGCTCGAGCGCCGACGCGGCGCCCGGCTCGGCACCGTCGCCGAGGAGCTCTCGATGCACAAGAGCACCGTCCACAACCACCTGAGCACCCTCCGGGAACACGAGTACGTCGTCAAGGACGGGAGCGAGTACCGGCTCAGCCTCCAGTTTCTCACCGTCGGGGGTGTCCTGCGCAACGACGTCGACCTCTACGAGGTGGCCAAGCCGAAACTGGACGACCTAGCCGCCGAGACGGGCGAACTCGTGACGCTGGCGACGGAGGAACGCGGGCTCGCGGTCGTGCTCTACCGCGCGAAAGGCACACAGGCCGTCGAGATCGACACCCACGTCGGCAGCGAGGTTCCGCTCCACAGTTCGGGGCTCGGGAAGGCCATCCTCGCGAACCTCCCCGACGAGCGCGTCGAAGCGATCCTCGCCGAACGGGGACTTCCGGCGGCGACACCGAACACTATCACCGACGAAGCGACCCTCTACGAGGACCTCGAAGCGACCGTGACCCGGGGGTACGCCTACGACGACGAGGAACGATGGCGCGGCCTGCGGTGTGTGAGCGCGCCGATACGGTCCGACGACGGGGCCGTCAGAGGCGCGGTGAGCCTCTCCGGGCCCAAGAGTCGAATCGACAACGAAGCCGCCCGCGAGGCCTACGCGGACGAGGTGATGAACGTGGCCAACATCGTCGAACTCAGCGTGACGTATTCGTAGCGCCGTCGGAGCGTATCATAGAATCGTTCACGCGAGCGTGTGCGTTGAGCGATTGGAGTGGGTGTAGTTGCTGTGACTGCAGTCGAGCTCGTCGTGACCGCAGTGATCGGTGTGAGATGGAAGCCCTCGGCGGACTCGCGGCCGCTGAGCGGGATATCCGCGCTCTCCGCACAACCCGCGCGGACAGTTGCCCGCTCAGCGACTCCCCTTTGGCGCGAGCCCGCCTCGCCCTTCCAGTCCGCCAGGGAGGTTGTTGTGGAGTCGGCCACCGAACATTCACCGTTGAGACAGCCCTGTACTTCTGCGGTTAAGCGGCGTCGCTAACTTCTTGCGCGACTTATAGAACTCATGAGTACCGTTTCCTACAGGAGTCATACGCCAAAAATCTCCATTCGTCGATTTCTCTCCCCTCTCAGG
>Ga0207771_100034_pt1 | contig 116681 bp, 88 predicted proteins | sample A23M2SouthBayCA_2_FD_187731 | JGI IMG/M metagenome (GOLD analysis project Ga0207771, IMG submission 187731) | Aerobic enrichment media microbial communities from Eden Landing Ponds, California, USA - A23 M2 (2) (SPAdes) | ecosystem: Environmental > Aquatic > Marine > Unclassified | place... | reverse complement strand
GATATTTGAGTGTCTGACCCATGAAGCGCGAGACCCAAATCTTGTGCGAACCAGGGGAAGGGACATCCTCTATCGACTCTAAGCTACTGATAATTCAAGCACTTACGCTTAACCGAACACGCATGGTCCCACTACTCACAGCCTTGATGTGGGCCCTATCTAAGCCAACACGTCCCATTCGCCTCTTCGCAGCCCTCTGCCTGGTAACGTACGCTCCCGCCTCAGGCTTCATTTATCTACCGCGGGGAACGGCCGACACTTACATGTACTTGCCTCTCCTCGGAGTCGTCGGCGTCGCGGCAAGTATCCTGGCCAGAACTGGATCGTTGGGAGATCGAATCCGAAGACCTCTTTTCTATGTATTTGTTCCCGCCCTTGTGGTGACGTTAGCTCTGACATCCGGGCTTCAAGCGCAACGCTGGTCCAACCCGGTCCGACTCTGGAAGCCAATGATCAAAGCGTATCCTCAATACGACAAACCGTATCGTTCACTGGGAACTGCTTATTTCAGCGCTGGCGAATACGATCGTGCCGTGGATGTTTTCGAGAGAGGGATCGAGGCCATGCAAAGACGTAACTCGATTCCACTCGCCTATCCTCGAGCCCTCGTCGAAACGGGCCGGATTGAGGAGGCACGTATTCTCCTTGAGAGGATTGCACAGACGCAGCCGAGTGCGAAAGATGCTGCTCAGGAGCTCATGAAAATGCTGCCCAGATAGACTCGTCTGGCATCTGTCGCCTGTCACTTCGACACCGGGGCCATCTTTTGAGGAGGTAGACGTGACTCAGAGTCATCGAGGAGACCTACATTCCCCGAGCTGCAGCGGCGTAGTCGTCGGCCAACTCCTTCATTCCGGACTGGCGCATATACTCCGCAATCTTCTTCAGAGTCTCGACACTATTCTGGAATCTAAAGTGGCTTAGCCCTTTCCGGGCACTTTTTTGATATTGTTCGCGTTCGGTTCTTTGATGGGGAAGCGGGATGTCATATTCCGGTAGCAGCCAGACGAAATATGCATGAGCCTTGCGGTCCAATTCTCGGGGATACGCAGGTTTGAACATCTTCATCAGCAGATCGGCCGCCCGTGCCGGATCGCCCGTTTTCGTAAAAACCTGTGCCATCTCCAAAGACAATTTCCCGTCGTCGTACAGAGGCTTGAGTCCACGCTCGATCGTCTCTCTGGCCTGCTTCCATTTTTGTCGACGAATGTAGTCGTACGTCAGAATCGCGAAGACGGTACCCGTGTCTGACTGTCGGTATGTCAGAGGTTTAAACAGCGTTTCCGTATTCTTCCACTGAGACGTGTACTGGTGACTCTGTAACCCCAAAGGCACAGCCAATATGCATGCCAGGGCGAGGGCCCCCCACGCCTTGGTCTCTGAAGCGCCGGGCACTTCCTGTTGCAAGAGACTCGCGCAACCGATCAGCAATCCTGCCAGCGGCAGGTACATGTAGGTATCGGCGGTGAATCTCGGCAGGAACACCACGCCGCTCGCCGGGATCCACAAACACCAAAAGAGCGCAAACGCCCTGACTGCATTCAAGTGCCTGCGCCAGAGGGCAAAATATGTCGTCCCGACGATACCTAGATAACCGAGCGCTCCGATCCACCAATCCACTCGCCATCCGGCGTAGTATCTCGTATAGACCGGGCTCAAATCTACGGGCCAAAAAATGTGCCCAAGTTGCAGCCCGAACGCGGTAAAAACTCGCCCCATCGTTTCCGACCACGTGTGCTTCAAAAGCTCAGCGCGATTTGCGCCCGAAAGCACCTCCTGTTGCCCGGACATCGCAACGGGAAGATACCCCGCGCCGATGGCTGCCAGAACCCCCAGCGGAACCCAGACCCTCGATTCTTGCAAGAGTTTCCAATCTTTAAGGAGGGTATGCATTACAAGAATTGGCCCAATCATCACAGCTTCAGGCCGACAACCGAGACCCAGCAACCCGAGGAATACAACCCCGGCGGCCCATTCCCAGCGCCGATCCTCAAGGTAGTGTGCCCACAGAAGCACCGACCCCAGTATACAGGCAGATACGGTAAGCCCCTTTAGATTTGTGAGCCAGGCCACCGACTCAACAAGCAACGGATGCGTCGACCAGATGAGGCCGACACCGAAAGCCCATCGCCAGTCGCCGAGCCACCGGCGCCCCAGCACCGCGACAACCGCGACGTTGACGACGTGGAAGAGGAGACTCAGGCCGTGAGCCGCCGACAGCAGCAACCCATCAGGGACCTGCCAAACCAATGCATAAAGCAAGGTGGGGACCGGGACCGGATACCCAGTCTTCGGAGTCAACAACCGCTGCGACCACGAGGCACCAAGCCAGTCGAAGACCTCCCGACGCCGCAACAGGTACAGTTCGTCGTCCCAGCCGAACAATACTTCGAATCCCACCACTTTCGCGTAAATTGTCAGCCCAACGCCGCACAAAAGCAGGATCCAGCCCCAGCGCCGGGGGCCTACGTGACCAAAACTCCCCAAGAATTTCTTAGTTTTAGAATTAATTGGTCCTAAATGGGTCAACGACGAGATTAGATTGCGCAAATCTGCCGGGTGTTTGTAGTATCATCCTCAGTTGAGCCGACGGTCAGGATACAAAGAACCAGCATGTCCCGGCTACAATTCTTTTCGATCTCCGCCATCCAGGCAACGCGAGCGAAATCGACCAATACCGAGGGACCCTCGGCCAGACAAAGAAACGCGTACCCCTGAAGCATCGAACACATCCGGAGATTATGAACGTTTGCAGCCAATCGAAGCCAGAGAACTGCTCCGAAGCTGCGGGCAAATTCGCAACTCCCACGATCGACAGCAGGTCGCCATCTCAGCCCTATTGACCCTCAACCATGTCCACTCCTGACGCTCTTTTCGACCTTCGGGAATATACCAATGGGACTGGCATCGGTCGGTATGCTCGGTCGCTTGCTCAGCAACTCTCCAAGCAATCACCGGCCGATTCGTTGAACTTGGCCTACCTCACAAACGGTCAGAAACCAGCCTGGGCCAACACGGTGTTCGAGACCACAAGCCCAACGATCTCAATTCATGAGCAGTTCACAGTTCCTTGGAAAGCGAGGGATGTGCCGCTGCTCCATGTGCCATTCCTTAACGTACCGATCACCTATGCGGGGGAGCTGATCCTGACCGTCCACGACTTCACGCTGGTCGATTTCATGGAGGCCATCCCAAATCTCCATGGACGGATCTACGCATGGGCTATGACCCAATTCTCCATCCGGAGAGCAGATCGAATCATCGCAATCTCAAATTACACGAAAAAAGAGATCACCAGCCGGTTTCCCGCTGCCGAGGATAAGATCAGCGTAATTCACAACGGTATATCGCCTCAGTTTTCCCCGGAAAAAGACGAAGAGAAGATCCGCAGGACACTAGACGCGTATGGAATCTCAGAACCCTATATTTTTAGCCTCGGGAGCAATTCTCCACACAAAAACTTCAGGCAGTTGGTGGAAGCCTTCCAGTCCATTCATCACAATCATCAGGACGTCTCCCTTGTATTGGCCGGCAACAATGTCGAGTGGGAGACTGAACTCGGCAGATTTATCGAATCAATCGACCAAACCGGCCAAATTCAACTGGCCGGATTCGTAGATGAATCAGATATCATTTCACTCTATACGGGAGCCGAGGTCTTCACTCTGGTTTCACTCAATGAGGGATTCGGTTTTCCGCCGCTTGAAGCAATGGCCTGCCACACACCATGCGTGGTTTCGAACCTCTCGTCTTTGCCGGAAGTGACAGGGGATGCCGCTATCCATGTCGATCCACGGAACCCCGAAGAGATAGCCTCCATGATCGGTGCAGTCCTCGACGACGACGATCTCTCCAACGAAATGATAAAGGCCGGGATCGAACAATCACAAAAATTCACCTGGGAGAAATGTGCGCGGCAAACCATCCAAGTCTACTGCGATGCATTGAGTTGATGCATCCAACCCCTCGCTCACACACCAGACGCTCAAAGCCCTCTTGGGCTTCATCGTTTGAGAAGCCGTTCAAACTTCTCAGAGAGTTGTGGCCAACCGAACTGCTTTGACCGCTGCAGGGCACATTGGGAAAAGGCTTGATAAGAGTGTTCCACTTTCTCGTGCGCAGCTTTTAGCCCGCCATTCTGGCCAATACCAACCCCACTTTTGCCGTCATGCACGATCTCCTCTGTCGCGGTGTGTCCCGCCTCCCAGTAAATCACTGGAAGTCCAAGCCCCATCGCCTCCAATGGAAACATTCCGAAACCTTCTCTTCTCGATGGCTGGACGGCAACGTCACACTCGGCGATGAGGCTCCAGACATCTTCGATCCCTTCAAGAGCGCCTTGAAAGTCGACCGCATCGCCAAGACCAAGTCGCATCGCCTGGCTTTGCAAGGCTTGCCTGCAAGGCCCGTCGCCGATGATCCGAAACCACGGGTAAGGTCGGTTCAGGCTCATGTCGGCCAATGCTTCGAGAACCAGGGAAACACGCTTGTTTGAGTGCAACCTACCGGCGAAGACAAATGTCGGCCCGCTCCCAAAGGGCGTTGCGGACTCCCGTCGGATCGAGGCCATTTTTTCAAGTGGAATCCCGTTCGAAACGACAGGCACTGCTTTACCGGATCCATCGCCGAGTTCTTGAAGGCGATCTCGAGTGAATTCGCTGACTGCAACTCGAATATCGCCGATTGACGAGACCATTCGTTCGACCCCAGCAAAGATCGGCGCCTTCCATCCTGACAGATAATCCTCCCAAGCAGGGCCCATAAACTCGTGCCAGGTGACTACGAGAGAGGTCCGAGATCCTTTCGTCTTCAGCCACAACGGAAAGAGATGAACATAGGGGATATTTGCAGTTTCGACGACGTCCCAGGCTTTGGTATCGAGTTCGGTGACGGCCCGGGCGAACTGCAAAGCCGCCCGAGGCCGTCGCCGGCCATCTTCGTCATACAATTCCGTTGAATGGGGGAGCTCGAGCACTTTTACGCCATCCGGCGCGTCGGGCACATCGCGGGCCCAACCCGCCAGTGTCACATCGTGGCCTCTCCGGGATAGCTCCCGGGCGAGCGCCCGATTCCGGTGTTCAACGCCGCCGGTTCGGTCTGGATAGAGCGCATCATATATGAACAGGATCCGCACCAGATCACCTCTGATCGTGAAGAACGCGGTAGAGGCGATTTTGCGGATTTGGTCCCTGCGCCACCAATTCGAAGACGTTGGAGTGGGTCTCCATCGCCGTCACTTCGATAGGCCGTGGCGCGAGGGCGGCAACAAAGTCGACGCCTCGCTCTTCGAGTCTCTTACGCCAAGCTTCGTAGCTTCCGTCACCGGCGCGGCGCCTCTTCTCTTCCAGGGGCATGAGGGATCCGTCAGATGTTACCGGTACGTAAGTGACATCATTCTGGATTCGACTCCCAAAAAACGGATAAACGAACCAATTGAGCCCGCCGAGCGCCCAGCCGACGGTCACTGCGGTTGTCACCCCATGTTGTTCGTCCAGGAACGCCCACAGCTTTGAGCTCTCGTAGCTGTCGGCTCCCACCAATGGGTGATTAGAATAGGAAAATCCCCGAGTGGCTTCGGTGTAGATGTCGTATCGAAATTGCTGGCGTACAGGTTCCAAAGTAGCCGCCGTGCCCACAACGAGGATGAGAATCGCGGTCCCGGCGGCGACGAGCCGGCGCAGCCCGCCCTGATCCCGAGACCAGAAGGCAATGAGCCCGAAGATCAGCCAGAAAGGAACTGACAATAACAGCCAGTAGAGAGTCGCCTCGGTATCACTGGGCCCCCAGTTCACGGGAGCCATGTAGATGGCATGTCCAAAGATTAGCGCAACCAGTACGCTGCGGACCAATCGTGAGTCGAAACAGGCGGCGCCGGCCCCGGCGAGACCGATCGCACCGACGCTGTAGCGAGCGAGATTTGGATCCAGATTCGGATATTGAACCACAGCAGCAACCGCGGCTAGAGCCGCAAGTAGGAACGCGAAGATCGTAAAGGCGTTGTGCGTCCACTCATTCCGATTGACCGAGAGACCGAGGCCCGCCAGTCCCATTATTGCAATAAGCGGCCCCCCTGGACCATATCCCAGATGACTCAACGTGAAGGTGTTTCCATAACCCTTGAACAACAGGTACTTGAGCCAAACCCACTGAGACTCCCCGGTTGCTCCACCGGCTGACCCGGCACCCTGAAGGGAGGTGGCCGCAGCGCCGAGAAGGCCTCGGACGCGAGAGACCAACCCGGAAGGGTCAATGCCCCAGGGATGCAACGGGGACCCCTCGACGATCCAGAAGTAAGCCATCGGTGGGCCGGCCAGAATCAAAAACCCGACACTGCCGAGAAACAGCCGGCGAGCTCGATGCTCGGGGTTCCGAATCACGCGAACGGCGAGGGCCGCAACCCCGGCGCCGACGAATGGCAGTGCCGTCTTTTTGACGGCCAGCGCCGCTCCCACCCCCACCATCGCCAGTACGGTCGGAGCCACCTGTTCCGGTCCCTCTTCGCTCAACAGAAGCGCGAACGTAGCGACCGCAAGAGCTCCGACCAGGTTGTCGACATACGCCACAAGCATGCCGCCCCCGACGGACGGCACAAACAAGACCGCGGTGGCGCCAAGCCACGCCCCAGCTCGACCGGCCCCGAGGCCCCGGGCCGCGGCATACACAGTCAGGCCCAGGAAACACCAGACGCCGAACCAGAGCAGGGGCACGAGCGCGTCGGATGCCGGCAAAATCATAACTCCGGCTGACAATGCGTCGCCGAGCGGCATCAGCGATTGGTAGTCCTGCCAGGATCCGGGGGCATTATAATCGCTGATACCGGCGTCCCTGATCCACAATGCGGCGCGCACAAGGTGATAGGTAAGAGAATCCCAGGCGAGGGGCGGGATGACCATCGCTCTGACAAGGTTGGCACCGACGAGAAGCGATAGAGGCCCTGTCATCCAGAGCCTCCATCCCGAGTAGACCCACCGGATGGAGTCCGCCACGATCTGACCGTCTCGACGGAGAATCCCAGTCGCTGGACGATCACAAGAGAGTAGCCGCTCGGAGCCAACCCATACGCCGCAGGCGGCAATCGAGATCCCCAAGACGAGACCCATTGGCTCGAATGCCCCCAGGCCGAGCAACGCGTAGAAAACGAGTCCATACAGTCCGGTGGCGAGGGTCGCAGCGGCAGTGGCCCGCACCGAAAAGCGGGCCCCGCCAAGTAGTCTGGTGGCAGCGATATGCGCGGTAGTAAGCAATCCGAGGATTCCTGCCAGCGTACCGACCGCCCCGACCACAAAACTCACGTTGCTCATGACATCTCGGTCGGCCTAACGATGCTTGAGTTGAAGCACGCTCAGGAAGAAACTGGAGAATACTATCTGCACTCCGATTGCCATGGCCAAAAAAGATGGAATGACGACCTCGAATGTATTCGCGGGGTCGAGTGACCCGAAGGCATGGTCACGCCAGAGAGCGATGGCATAAAACCCGCCGACTAAACCGAGGGATGCAAGAAGCCCCCCTATGGCGAGCCCTCCCTCGAGAGAGAAGTGTTCGAGAAGACGCTCGACTACCTTGTCCTCCGGAAGCAACCCTTCGTTGACGGCAAAATTCTTGGTGAAGAGTCCGAACCAGACCGTCTGAAAGCCGATCATGATGGCGAGCGCCGCGTACATCATGCTGTGCACACCGGTGAAGGACACGGCTCCGACCGTAAACTCCCCCAAATAGAGCCAGCCCATAAAGAGCAGGCCGACGCCCATCATCGTCACACCCGGGACCAGGAACAACCACGTGGGGCTATAGAGGAGCAGAAAGCGCAGGTGGCGCCAACCGTCCTTCCACGTATTTAGGTGGGGATCCCCGCTGCGTCCGTCCGGCGAAAGCGTCGTCGGAATTTCTTCGATCCGCAGCCCCGCCAGCTCCGCCTTGACGACCAGCTCGCTGGCGAATTCCATGCCGGTCGAACGTACGTCGAGCGATTCGTAGGCATCTCGCCGAAATCCCCGCATGCCACAGTGAAAATCACCGATGTCGGACCCGTAGAACAATCTACCAATCAACGACAAAACGGGGTTCCCGACATACCGGTGAAGAATGGGCATCGCTTCGCTCTCGATCTCGCCCTGAAACCGATTTCCCATTACGAAGTCGCATCCTTCTTCGAGCTTTTCGAAGAAATCGTGGACCTCGTCGAGCGCGTAGCTGTCGTCCGCGTCCGCCATAACCACGAAATCCCCGCGCGCCTCGTCTACGCCCCCCTGAATCGCGGCCCCGTAGCCGCGCTGGGCGATATGGACGACACGCGCGCCGGCGCTCTCTGCCGCTTCGACCGATCCGTCATCGCTCCCGTTGTCCGCAACGATAACTTCGCCGGCGATATCGTGTTTTTCCATCGATCCCCGCGCCTTCTCGACACATCTGCCCACGGTTTCGGCTTCGTTCAGGCACGGGAGGACCACTGACAGCTCGACGGCCGTCTCGGTCTCCTCCCCATCCGACTCGATGCTGTCGAGCCGGGACTTTGATGCCTCCGTTGCAAACGACATCGCCAACTCTCTTTACCTGGGAGGCGTCCACCGGATCATCCGAAGCATATTTTTCGATGTCCGGCCGGTCAACAAACTCGCCGTCATTCGCCGGCCTGCCCGTCGAGCAGATCCCCGACCTCGCGAGCTCGATCCGCCTGGTCGGTCCTACCCGCTTGCTCGAGGGTCTTTGCAAGAACACTCCACTGTTGGGCGTAACTGTTCTGTACGTATCGAGACCAACTCGTCGCAGGTGCCCACGGGACCGGCTCAAAGCGGCCTTGCCGGAGGAGACCCAGATTACGCTCAAAAATCTCGGCAGGCGACCCTGGCCGGGAGTTCTCTGGGACCAGCCGAACCAATGGGCCATACGGTTCGACCCTTCTGCCTTCGAGCAATCCGTCGTGAAAAACATGGGTCACGAACACGGGTCGACCGGTGGCCTGCAGCGCATCCAACACCCGGTCTGTATTCACAGTTGTTCCCTCGTAGGGAAGTTCAGCGCCAGTCTCAGTTCGAGCACGGTCATTAAACCACTCGGTCGCCAGGAGCGTTGCATCCAGGTAGGTGACGTCTTTTCGCAGCCCATCGGTCTTCTGCATATAGAGACTCCCAATGAAGTGATGGTCGCCGGTACCGAGGATGATTGCATCTTCGGGAACGACGCTCAGCATGTGTCGAACATACTGATCGACCGTCGGAAGCTGGTGAGTCTTTAGGTGTTCGAGCGACGTCACCACACCAGCAGCGAGAAGGGCCGCCAAAACGATTGCCTGAAGTGTTGCTTTCAACCGATGACCGAGAGCTCGGGTCGTGCCCGAGGCAAGGGGAATGGCGAGCAGAAGCTCGAACGGCAGGTGAAATTTTCGGATATGCAGGTAGTCGACTCCCTCGGGAACCCGACCGATCAGACACAAGAATATCGGGCCGGCCAGAAGGGTACACACACTCAAAAGAATCCAGTGGAGTCGAACGTCCGAATCCGTCGTCGACGAGGTCATCTCCCAACCGAGGGCGCCCAGCGCAACAACAAACGGAACCCAGAGAAGGTCTCGGGCCGAGTAGTGGATCAAATGACCGACTTGTTCCCACGGCTTCAGTCCGGCCTCTCCCGAGGTCAATGACGTGGTACCGTAGTCGCCTCGCAGAAGAAGATGCAAAAACTCAGAGGGCCCCTGCAGGCGACCCCAGTGCCAACCGACATCAGCGAGATTTACCCAGATGACGTAGGTGTAGGGTACGGCTGCAGCCGCAACGAAGACTCCAACCGCAGCGCCGAGCAATGAAAGCTGCCGACCCAACCGATCGAAGGCTCGCCAGCCAGCCCACAATCCGAGAGGCGCGAGAAACACGAGAGTGTGATGGTGAGCAACGCCGAGCCCACCGAGCGCCGAGAGCCCCAGAACGATCGTCTGACCATCGACACTGGTGTTGGGGCTCGACAGGATGAGCACACCGGCGATCAGACAATGATGCAACGCAAACACCTCTGGCTGAGTGTGAATCAGCCAAACGTCGGCGGCCGTACCAAAGATGATAGCCCCTGCCACAGCGCCGAAGCGCCCCGCCCCCCACTCTCGAGCGGCGATGTACAGGAGGGCGACGGCAAGTGCTCCGAGAATAGACGTTGCAAAGGCGGCGCCCCAGAATGCCGATTCCACCGGCAGCCAACTCCAGGCCTGCAGATACAACGAAAACAGTGGGTACCCGGGGGGATGCCCGTATCCGCCGACCTCAAAGACCGTCGCAAAGAGGCCACCATCTCCCGCAAGAAAGTGAGAGGGAAGCCGCCAGATGTACAAACACAGCGTTGCCAGAAACAGGCCCGCCCCGTCGCGGACCCTGGCGTTCGAGAATAGATGCATTTGCTTGCTGCCCCACTGAGGGGTGTGGTAACTTTAACACGTATCGTGCAGCTCAATATCCTTTGTCTCGCCTATATCTGCGTCCATGGCAAACAATGACGGGCACTCCGGCGACCAATTCGGCGAACTTTTAGTTCGCGAACAGGCGATCACACCGGAACAGCTTCAGAAGGCTAAACGAAAATCCGACCGGGAGGGGAATCGACTCGGCTACGAGCTCACCAAGATGGGGTATCTGGAGGAGGACGACCTCACCTCCTTCTTGAGTGAGCACCACGGCGTCCCATCGGTCGACCTGTCGACGGTCGACATTCCCGCTGAAGTCATCGATCTCATTCCCGAAAAGATCGCAAAGAGACACCAGTGCATCCCGATCAATCGTTCGGGCTCGAACCTGGTCGTCGCCATGGCGGACCCCTCGAACATCTATGCCATCGACGATCTCAGATTTTCTACGGGCTACGACATCGAAGTCGTCGTCGCCAGTGAGACGCAGATCGAGTCGGCGCTCGAGAAGTATTACCAGGCCGGCCAGTCCCAAAACCTACGGTCGAACTACGACTACGACGAGATCATGGGGGATCTCGACGTCGATGACGTCGACTACGTCGAGGAAGACGACGATGCTGTCGATGTCAACGATCTGGCGCAGGCCTCCGAGGATGCGCCGGTCGTTCGATTGGTCAACATGATCCTGGTCGATGCTATCGACAAGGGGACCTCGGACATCCACGTCGAGCCGTACGAAGATGATTTCCGGGTTCGATTCCGGATCGACGGTGTCCTCCGCGAGGTCATGCACCCGCCCAAGAAGTTGCAGAGCGCGATAATCTCGCGGCTCAAGATCATGGCGAACCTGGACATCGCCGAACGGCGGCTTCCGCAGGACGGTCGGATCAAGTTGAAGATGGGAAATGACCGGGAGATGGACTTCCGCGTCAGCGTCCTGCCGACGATGTTCGGCGAGAAGGTGGTCTTGCGGCTGCTCGACAAGTCGAACCTGCAGCTCGACATGACGAAGCTCGGGTTCGAGCAGAAGCCGCTGGACACGTTCAAGAACGCAATCCACCAACCCTACGGGATGTGTCTGGTCACCGGGCCGACGGGTTCCGGAAAGACCACGACCCTGTATTCGGCCCTCAGCGAGCTGAACACCGTCCGGGAGAATATATCGACGGCCGAAGACCCGGTGGAGTTCAATCTGGAGGGAATCAACCAGTGCCAGATGAAGGAGTCGATCGGGCTCAACTTCGCGACGGCGCTGCGCTCGTTCCTGCGCCAGGACCCCGACATCATCATGGTCGGGGAGGTCCGGGACTTCGAGACCGCCGAAATCTCGATCAAGGCCGCCCTGACCGGCCACATGGTGTTGAGTACGCTCCACACCAACGATGCGCCCAGCACGGTCAGTCGTCTGCTCAACATGGGCGTCGAACCATTCCTGGTGACTGCGGCGCTGAACGTCGTCGTCGCCCAGCGTCTGGGCCGTCGGATCTGCGAGGAATGCAAAGAGCCGTACGATGTCGGCGAAGAGAAATTGCGAGAAATGGAAGTGCCGGAGTCGAAGCTCGGCCAGACCGTTTATCACGGGGTGGGCTGTTCGAACTGCGAAGATTCCGGGTACAGCGGCCGCGTGGCTTTCTTCGAAGTCCTCAAGATCAACGATGAATTCAAAAATTACGTCATTCAGGGATATTCGTCGGCAGAGTTGAAGGCCGAAGCGATTCGGATGGGCATGACGACCCTGCGCCAGGCCGCTATCAACAAGATGTTCGATGGCGTGACGAGCCCCGAAGAAGTCGTACGAAATACCGCCCCGGACAACTGATACTGCAGGGATTTCGAGCTATGCCAAATCTACACCAGTTGCTGAAGGTCATGGTCGAGAAGGACGCCAGCGACCTTCACATTACCGTCAAGAGCCCCCCTCAGCTTCGGATCGACGGGTCACTCGTCCCCTTGAAGACGTCGGAATTGACCCCGAAAGAGACCCGGCAGCTCTGCTACAGTGTGCTGACCGACTCGCAGAAACAGACCTTCGAAGAGAAAAACGAACTCGACTTCTCTTTCGGCGTCAAAGGCCTGAGCCGATTCCGAGGAAACGTCTTCATGCAGCGGGGGTCGGTCGCCGGGGTGTTCCGGGCGATCCCGATGGACACGATGTCGATCGAAGAGCTCGGCCTTCCTCCGGTCGTGGGCAAATTCTCAAACAAACAACGGGGATTGATCCTGGTCACCGGACCGACCGGCTCCGGAAAGTCGACGACCCTCGCCAGTATTGTCGACAAGATCAATCGGGAGCGCCGCACGCACGTATTGACCGTCGAAGACCCCATCGAATTCCTCCATCCTCACAAAAACTCGCTGGTCAACCAACGTGAGGTCGGAGCCGACACTTCGAGCTTCTCGGAAGCTCTAAAATACGTGCTGCGCCAGGACCCCGACGTCGTATTGATCGGTGAGCTTCGGGACCTGGAGACCATCGAAGCCGCACTGACGATCTCGGAGACCGGTCACCTGACCTTTGGCACGTTGCACACCAACAGCGCCGTCCAGACGATCAACAGGATCATCGACGTATTCCCACCGCACCAACAACCCCAGGTTCGGGCCCAGCTCTCCTTCGTTCTCGAGGGAGTCGTCAGTCAGCAGCTTCTGCCCCACAAGTCGGGCCGAGGACGGGTGGTTGCCACCGAAGTTATGATCCCTTCGCCGGCCATCCGAAATCTGATCCGCGAGGACAAACCTCACCAGATCTACAGTGCCATGCAGGTCGGACAATCCGAGACGTTCATGCAGACCATGAATCAATCCCTGTACCACCTGCTGTCGCAGGGACAGATCGCCAGGGACGAAGCGATGGCGCGAAGCTCCGATACCCAGGAGCTTCGCACGATGATTCAGAAGGATTCCGCCACTCTCGACGACCGCTCCTCAAATAATTCGGGTGGCTCCTCCGGCGGACGAAGCCGGAACAATCAGATCAACTACACGTGAGACCGAATAATTTGCACTGAGCCGCGTTCGCCTTTCAAATCTACAGTACCCAGCAGACGAGACGCTGGATTTAGCCGTACGCCGTAAGAGGAACGGATGCCGACATTTGTGTGGGAAGGCACAACCCAGGGAGGAGATTCGCGCTCGGGTGAGATGGATGCCGAGAATCCCAATGAAGTGCAGCAGCGGCTTCGAGATCAGCGTATCCAGCCGTCGAAGGTCGAGAAGAAGAAGGGCCTTCTCGACATGGAATTCAATATTGAGCTGCCGGCGATCGGCGGGGTTTCGACCAAGTCCGTCGTCGTCTTCACCCGGCAGTTCGCCACGATGATCGACGCCGGCCTGCCCCTGGTCCAGTGTCTCGAACTCTTGGGGAAAGCCGAGCCGGACAAGGCGCTCAAACAGGTCATCTTCGACGTCAAGAAAGACATCGAATCGGGTTCGACGTTGGCCGATGCGATGGCCAAACACCCGGGTGCTTTCAACGAGTTGTACGTCAGCCTCGTCGAAGCCGGCGAGGTGGGAGGTATCCTCGATACCATCCTAAATCGGCTGGCGGTCCAGCTCGAAAAGTCGATGGAGCTGCGCCAGAAGGTCAAGAGCGCCTTCTCGTACCCGATCATCGTCCTGCTCATCGCCGTCGCCGTCGTCGTCGTGTTGCTCTACAAGGTCATCCCGACCTTTCAGAATATGTTCAGCGACATGGGGAGCGGCGAGTTACCCGGCCCGACCCAGTTCGTCGTTGGTGTGTCCAATTTTGTACAGACCAATATCTTGGGCATCGTCGGGGGGATCGTCGGCACGGTCGTGTTGATCATGGCGATCCTTAACTACAAGCCGACGCGGAAGATCTTTGATCGCGTCATCCTGAACGTACCCATTTTCGGACCTCTGGTACGCAAGACGGCGGTCGCCCGGTTCACCCGTACCCTGGGAACCATGGTCTCCTCGGGCGTCCCGATCATCGACAGTCTGGAGATCGTGAGCCGAACCGCAGGAAACATGCGGGTTCAGGAAGCGATCATGTACACGCGGGAGCAGATCAGCCAGGGGCAAAATCTGGTGGAGCCGCTCAAAAAGACTGGGGTCTTTCCGGATCTCGTCGTCCAGATGATCGGGGTCGGCGAATCGACCGGTGCCCTAGATACCATGCTCGGGAAGATCGCCGACTTTTATGAAGACGAAGTCGACGTCGCCGTCGACAATCTGACGTCGATGATCGAACCCCTGTTGATGGTGTTCCTCGGCTTCGTGGTCGGGGGTATGCTCATCGCCATGTACCTGCCTATCTTCACGATGGCCGGCAATATTCAGGGCGGCTGATGGCGGAGTCGACCCCAGGTCGAGACATCTCCCTCGAGCGAAGGCTCAAGGGGCTGATGTCGTTTCGCGTGTTGCTGGCGACGGTCCTCCTCGGCGGTACGATTGCCATCGACGCCGAACAACTCGGCAGCCTGTCGGAGCCGCGCAACGTCGCGCTGCTGAGTCTGATCGTCGTCACCTACCTTCTGACGATCATCTATGCGGTCCTTCTGGAGCAACTGGAGGCGCTCCGGGGTCTGGCGATCTTTCAGCTCGCCGCCGACATGGTACTGGTCGGCGTCCTCGTCTTATTTACGCGCGGGCTCGACAGCCTCTTCATCTTCCTTTTCTACCTGAACATCATCAATGCGGCGGTCGTGGCTGGCCGCATGGCGGCCCTCTGGGTGGCCGGGACGACCGTATTGTTCTTCTCCGGGATCGGCTTTCTGACCGCCGCTCAACTGGGACAAGGATGGTTGGGACTGCCCGCGGGTGGTGTTCAGCTCCTGCCGATGACCTTCGAGATCGGCGTCAATGCCGCGGCCGCCTTCCTCATTGCGTTTTTGGCGGGACAACTCTCGCAGCGATTGGGCGAAATCAGCGGAGAGTTGGAGCAGACCGAGTCCGACCTACGCCAACTTCAGACGCTGACCCGAAATATCGTGGCGAGCCTCTCCAGCGGGCTGCTCACTGTCGACGACGAAGGTCGCGTCTTCTTCGTCAACGAAGCCGCCTCCGAGATTCTCGGACCATCGCAGGAGACACTCGTCGGAATGCGACTCGAGGACCTCGCCCCGGCATTTGACCGAGCATTGGCGGACGAGTCGGATAACAACATGGACGACCGCCAGGCGCATTCTCGCCGCAGGAGAGAGTGCGAATACACCCATCCCGACGGTCAGACTCGATTCCTTGGATTCTCTCACTCCCCGCTCCGGGAGGACCAGGCGGAGCAGGCCGGCCACATCATCGTCTTTCAAGACTTGACCGAGATAAAACGGCTGGAAGAGAAGAACCGACGCGCCGAGCGACTCGCTGCCGTTGGGGAGTTGGCCGCCTCGATCGCCCACGAAATTCGAAATCCCCTTGCGTCTATCAGCGGGTCGGTCGAGATGCTCCAACAGACTGCTTCGCTGGATGAGACCGACCAGAATCTCATGCAGATTATTCTTCGTGAAGTCGACCGGCTCGACGTGTTGATCTCGGAGTTTCTCGATTACAGCCGCCCCTCGGAGCTCACGTTCGAGCCCGTCGACCTCGAAAATCTTGTAGACGACGTGGTGTCACTGTTCGACAATCGAAACGGCTCTCCGCCAGTCGAACTCTCGTTGAAGCAATCCGACGGAACCGAGGATTTTGTGGTCCAGGGAGACCAGGAGAGTCTCCGGCAAATCGTCTGGAACCTCTTAAACAATGCAGAATCGGCCCTCGGAGAGGCCGGCCGAGATGTCGATCCGAAGATTCGAGTTCAGCTCGCGGGCGCGAGCACTTCGAGACAACATAGTGGTCGCTCGGTCGAAATCGTCGTCGACGACAACGGACCGGGGATCGACAACGAAGATCTCGACCACATTTTCGAGCCCTTCTTCACGACCAAAGAAGAGGGTTCTGGATTGGGACTCGCCACCACTTATAGGCTGATCGAAGAACATGAAGGCAGCATCGAGGTAGCTCCCCATGGCCCTCTCGGTGGTGCCCGTTTTACCATCAAGTTGCCTGCTGCCGGCTGACTTCACTCCCACTTTACGATTACGCAAATGAGCCTTTCGGACGTCACAGATGTCGGTGAAGCATCCGAACGTCGACCGATCCTCGTGGTCGATGACGAACAGAGCATGCGCGAATTTCTGACGATCATGCTCGAGAAGGAGGGCCACGAGGTCGTGACCGAAGAACGTGGCGAGGGGGCCATCGAACGAATTGAAGATGGTGAACGATTTCGACTGGTCATCACCGATCTGAAGATGCCCGGAGCCGACGGCCAAGATGTGCTCGAGACCTCTAAACAAGTAGACCCCGCCTGCCAGGTGGTCATCATCACGGCGCACGCCACCCCGGAGTCTGCGATCTCCGCACTGAAGAGCGGTGCCTACGATTACATTCAAAAGCCTTTCAAGGTCGACCAGGCAAAGGCCGTCGTCGAGAGAGCACTGGAGAAATACGACCTCAAAAGCGAGAACGTCTATCTGCGGCGGGCCTTGGCAAACAAAGAGCAATTTGGAGACATCATCGGTCAGTCAGAGCCGATGCAGGAGGTCTTCAACCTCATCTCTCAGGTGGCACCGACTCCGTCCACGGTACTGATCACCGGAGAATCGGGAACTGGAAAGGAGCTCGTCGCCCAGGCGATTCACCAACGCAGCGAGGTATCAGAGGGCCCGTTCAGACCCATAAGTTGCGGGGCCATCCCCGAGTCCCTGATCGAGAGCGAACTATTCGGACATATTAAAGGGGCCTTCACGGGCGCCGAGGAAGACAAGGAGGGGATCTTTCAAGCTGCACAGGGCGGCACTGTCTTTTTGGACGAAATCGGCGAGCTCAACGAAGCGACCCAGGTCAAGCTTTTACGCGTATTGCAGGAACGGAAGGTCAAACCTGTCGGCAGCAACGAAGAACTCGATGTCGACTGTCGGATCCTGGCCGCCACAAACCGAGATCTCCGCCAGGAGGTCGAAGACGGCCATTTCCGCGAGGACCTCTTTTTTCGCCTCAATGTGATACCTATCGAACTGCCCCCGTTGCGAAACCGGCGAAGCGACATTCCACTGCTAGCCCGCCACTTCGTCGAAGAGATCTCCGAGTCGATGGAAAAACAGATCGACGGAATCTCGGCCGAGGTTAAGCGTGCTCTCCTAAACTACTCGTTTCCCGGAAACGTGCGAGAGCTCGAGAATCTGATGCAACGAGCCGTGACGCTCACTCAGGATTCGCTGATTGGTATGGACGTCATGCCTTCGCACCTTCAGGAAGATTCCTTTGACGAGATTACTCAAGATCTCGACGTGCCCGAAGACGGCCTCGACCTGGAGGCGATGGTGGAGCAACTGGAATGCCGACTCATCGAAAAAGCTCTGGACCAAACAGACGGGGTTAAAAAGGAGGCGGCCGAGAAACTCGGGATCTCCTTCAGGAGCCTTAGATACCGCCTCGACAAATACGAAATCGAAGATTGATCGAGTTGGAGGTATTCTTGCAGGTTTAAGGTCATGAGGCGTTCTCTCACGCACTGATACCCGGAGTTCCCAATGGAACGCACGAACAATACCAGCATCCCCGGTCGGCGAGGCGGTTATACTTTGGTCGAGTTGATGGTCGTGGTGGCTATCATCGGCATTTTGGCGACCATTGCAGGCGTCTCGTATATGAAGCAGGTCAACAAAGGAAAAATTGCCCAAATGAAGCAATATGCCTTGGAGGTCCAATCTGGACAGGAGCAATACCGTTCACGCTCCGGCCGTTACTTGAGCCCCGGCGCCAGTTACTATACTTCGAGTGAAGATCCGAAGAAAAAGTGGGAAAATCTACTCGAATTCCAGCACCCGGGCCTCGAAGGGAGTGCCATCACCATCTGGACTGAAGGTGGCGTCTCCGGTGATAGCTGCAGCAACGCGTGCCCCAGCGGCGAGAGCCCCAACGACGATGGTTCAGCCTGGTACGCAATTCTGGTCCAGCAGGATCTTGATCCCAGCGCGACGGACAAAGACACCCAAGTCTATCTAAATGACGATCTCGAACAGCCAATCGTCCTAAATGAAGGCAAGTAGTCGGAGTAAGTGACGCTGAACGGCACTTACTCAACCCGCTAGGGTGACAATTTTTGTCACTTCATCGTCTACAGTCGCTTCGTGCCGCACTCAGGAGCCTTTAATGATCGCCTCGGGATCAAAATTAATCATTCAGCATTTTATCTACACGCTGGCATGGGGCCTGCATGTTTAGTTGGGTGACAGGCTGGGACTTCGGTCCCGATGAGTCGAATCAATGTCTTCAACTGCATGGAGCAGACAATGAATATCGAAAGCATTCGAAATCTCTTCAACGACGACGAAGGTTTCACCCTCGTCGAGTTGATGATCGTCGTCGCCATTATCGGCATCCTGGCGGCCATCGCGATTCCGTCCTTCATGAAGTACATGAAGAGCTCGAAGGCCGCTGAATCCGAGCAAATTATGCGTAAGATCGCCGATGGGGCGAAGAGTTACTTCACTTCCGAGCAATACAGTTGCCAGGGCGTTACTGACTGTGAACACCCGTGGCACACCTCCGGCACGAAAGGCACGCCCGTCGGATTCAGCAGCAAAATGTTCCCTGGAGGAACAGAATTCACATTCCAGACCACAAGTTCAGTTCCGGAGGGCGGAGCAAAGTATCAGCCATCTGGTCCCTCTGGCCAAACCGAAACTGCAGCATTGAATAAATTGAATCTTTCGCTCGAGGATCCCCTCTACTTCCAGTACGAATACGCCACCAATGGCTCTACGGGAACCGACGCCGGCGCAACGGTACGCGCCACACACAACTTTGAGAGTTCAGGTGATAGCCACCAAGTCGAGCAGACCATCGGGGTCCAAGGTCAGGAAGTGACCGTGGGACAGCCCATTACGACCAACGAATTCGAATAATATTGAGCTTCCGAGTTTGACCCGCCCCCTCCGCACGGAGGGGGCTTTTCATTTTCTTGGCGGTCCAGCATCCTCCTATTGGTGCGATATTTCCTGCTGGCTAGTGATGATGCGTGAATATCAAGACTCAGTACCAACTCGATGGATCACGGTTTCAGCAATTGGAATTCTGCTAGGCCTGAATTTCCTCTACGCCGAACTCGGACACCGGATTCAGAACAACCGCCGCCTCGCCCAATCCGGCGCCGAGGTTCAGTGGAAAGCGCCCTCTGAGGGAGTCCTTCGTTCAGGACTTCTAAACTTTGACGGGTTGGCAGCGGATCTCACCTGGATCGGAGCGGTTGCGTACCTTGGAGAGCTGAAAATCGGGGGCGGGAAACCCCGACACCTGCATTCATATGCCGAAACGATCGCTGGGCTCGACCCGCGCTTCAAACCTGTCTACAACTGGTACGCTACCGCTTATCTGAACACCCACTATCCACCAACTTTACAGAAGATCCGGAAGGCAAATGCCTTCCTCGACCGCGGCATGGAGGAGTTTCCGACGGACTACGAGCTCCCCATGAGCGCAGGTATGAATTACATTGGCTATCCGGATCACCTCTCGAAGAAGGAGCGGCTCGTCGGGTATCAGGAAGCAATCGATTATCTGAGCAAGGCCGCCCGGCTGGAGGGCTCGCCGCCGCATCTGCCGTTCACGATCGCATGGTTGAACCAACGGGTGCGGCAGCTCCGCGAGGAAGTCGAGGGTGAACGGGTCGACATCAGCGAGGCCGAGCAGCGACAGCAACGCATCGACTTCTTTCGGGAGATGTACTTTCTGGTTGAAGATGAAGGAACGCGCGAACGGATCCGCCGAAACCTGGAGAACATGGGCGCTGAAGAAGCGCTCCTTCAACGAACGCAGGAGTACACGCAGACGCTTCGCCGAAGGCAGCTCGAGACGAACGCGTATTTGCCCACCGACCTCTGGATCGCAGTCAACGCCGCGACGCCATGACCGATTCTGCCGTACTCAGCATCAGCAATCTGTCCAAGACCTTCCGCGTTGGATTCTGGCGCAACAAGGTCGAAGCGGTGCGCGACGTCTCGTTTGAGGTCCGCTCCGGGGAGATCTTCGGACTGGTCGGACCGAACGGCGCCGGGAAGACGACGACGATGAAGATGATCACCGGGTTGATCTACCCGGACGCCGGTGGGGTCGAGGTCTTCGGTCACTCGTCGTTGACGACGGAGAGTCGCCGTAAACTCGGGTACCTGCCGGAGGGTCCGTACTTCTACGAACATCTGACGGCGTCGGAACTGCTTCGTTATTATGGCCATTTACACGGCATGAGCGGGGCGACACTCGATGGGCGCGTCGACGAACTTTTGGATCGAGTCGGTTTGACCGACGCGCGGGACCGACAGTTGCGAAAGTTCTCCAAGGGAATGCGCCAGCGCGCCGGAATCGCCCAGGCGCTGATCAACGACCCGGAACTCGTCATTCTGGACGAGCCCCAGTCAGGACTCGACCCGGTCGGGCGCAAAGACGTCCGGGATCTGATCTACGAACTCCGCGAACAGGGGAAGACCGTCGTCTTTTCGAGTCATATCCTGGTCGACGTCGAGGCGGTCTGCGACAGGGTCGCGATCTTGCAGGCTGGCGAGCTGGTCGAGGTGGCGGATCTTGAAGAATGGACCAAAGGGGGCGGTCAGAGTCTGCACATTCGCGTGCGAGGTCTGGAGCCCCGACAAATCAGGGGCGAATTCCAAGGCGTGACCCGCATCGAGTCACACAGCGGTGAGCTCGACATTGCTTTCCCGGGAGACATCGACCTGGCTGCTACGATTTCGACGGTCGAGGCCCTCGGTGGCAAGGTGACCGGCGTCCAGCGGAGCCACCAGGGTCTCGAAGAGCAATTTTTGGCCGACACCGGACACACGAGACAGTGAAGGGACACGACGTGCCAAGACGCATCACCGACACATTGCGCGCGCTCCTCGCCATCGCCACGAACACCTTTCGCGAGGCCGTCCGCAACAAGATCTTCGGCGCCCTGCTCTTCTTTGCGGTCGGCGTGATGGCCTTCAGCCTGGTGTTGGGCGCGATGAGCGTCCACAACGAGATCCGGGTGACCATCGATGTGAGCCTGTTCGCATCGACGCTCTTTTCGATGGTGATTACCGTCTACGTGTCGATCAATCTGTTGCAGACCGAGATCGAACGGCGCACGATCTATACGATCCTGTCGAAGCCGGTTCCGCGCTGGGTATTCTTGCTGGGCAAGTACGCCGGAATACTTGCGTTGATGGTCGTGATCGTCGGACTTTTATGGGGCGTGGGAGCGGGACTACTCGCCATTCAGGGTGGCGGTCCCATCGGCCCGCTGGCCTACGGATTCGCACTGATTTTTCTTCAGTTGCTGGTCGTCGCGTCGTTTGCCCTGCTGTTCGCCAGCTTCTCGACGCCACTCCTGTCGGGGATGCTCACCGCGGGCATCTTTGTGCTGGGACACCTGCACGACCAGTTCGAGACGGTTCGGAACTTCTTTGAATCCCGTCTCGCTCACCGGCTCATCGACTGGCTGGCCTTTCTGCTGCCGGATTTCGCCTCGATGAATCTGTCGGTCGAGGTCATCCGCCGCATCCCGATCCCGACCACCTACCTGGCGTCGGCCACGTGGTACGCCGTCTCGTATGCGTCCGTGGTTCTGTTTGCGGCGATGCTGATCTTTTCGCGCCGCGACCTGCTGTAATCAGCGTCGTCTAGTCTCCACACCGATCGGGGCGTGGCGGGAAGATCGGGGGTTCACTCATGCTGTTGTACGCCTCCTCCCATCCCCAAATCTGACAGTTCGGCTCGGCGCTTTCGAATTCCCGCGTAAGGAACGGCCGAGCCAGGTCCGCGCGTTTCTGCGCCAGGAAGTACCGAGCCAGTCCCAGCCGGTTCGAGCGGATATCCATCCACGCTCGGTGCGACGTGTAGACGTCGACCGCCTTCTCGACGATGGAGACAACCTCCGGGTCGTCTCCCATGGGGATATTATTGCCAGCGAGCGTGCCAAGCAGCGCCTGGTAGTGGTCGTCTTCGACGCGGCGATGACGTTTGATGGCGGTGACTGCCACATCGGCCGCCTGGCGCGGTTGTCCCACCCGGCTCAACACTTCAGGCATGAAGTCGGGGATGAAATGCCCCTGTTTCATGTAGGGATAGCCCTCGGTGAGAACCGCTGCGGCCTTCTTCCATTCCCCCCTGTCACGGTAATAGTGCCCCAGCATCACGTAGGGCTTCCACAATCTGGGATGACGATGTTGTACCGGTTCCCAGAGGGTCTTCAGTGACTTCCACCGTCCAATCTGCTGGAAGCTCGACATGCCGAACCCGAGCAGCAATACGCACCCCAGCGCCCCGACGAGTGCAGTCTGCCTGAAGGGACGCGCGCGGCGGTTCCACCACCTTCTTACTGCGCTCACCCCGTGTGCAATCAGCCAGATCATCGGCCCATAGAGATACGTATCGGCGGTCATCCGAGGGAGGGCGACAACCTGCGAGAACGGCGCCCAGAGCAGTGCGGCCATCAACAGGTAGACGAGCCACGTACGGTCGCTCTTGAGAGCGAGTGCGACGCCGAGCCCACAGAGACCGAGGATCGCGGCAACCCCCGGCACGTACTCGATCCAATGCGCGCCCTGCTTGTACGGATAGATCGGCATCAGATCGACGGGCACGAGGAGGTTTTGGGCAGCCGTCCCCAGCGCAAGCACAGCTTTCTGAATCTTGACTGTCAGCCCTGTATCCCCGGGTATCGAATCCACGACTTGGGACTGGTTGGTCAATGCAATGGGCATGTAGACGACCACCGGTAACGTGAGTCCGGCAAAGACAAGTCCATCCTTGGTTGTGATTTCTGCTGCACTCGTTCCTCGTCGCCAGGACTGAAGAAACAATGCGGCCGGCAGTAGGACCATCGACGGCCGGCACCCGAGCCCCAGAATGTACAACAAGGCTACTCCGGCGACGGCTCCGCAGGCCGTCTCGCCGTCTTCCACCCGGTCGAGCCGTCGTTCCCACAAGAGCATGGCGCCCAGCAAGAAGGTCAGCCAAAGGCAGGTCTTTAGATTCGTGATCCAGGCGACGCTCTCGACGGCCGCTGGATGGAGGCCCCAGAGGGCGGAGACGACCAATCCGACCCAGGGTCCTTGCCATCGCCGAATGAGCGCGAAGACCAAGCCGATATTGATCAGGTGAACGGCCACATTCAGGCCGTGAAGGATGGAGGGAAAACTCTCCGGGGCCGCGAGCCGAGCGTGCGCGTATAGAAAGGTAGGCAACGGCACGGGATAACCGGTCTCAGGGGTCAGGATGCGACTCTTCCAAGTCGAGGCCCACCAGTCCCGGACTTCGGGCCTGTTCAAAACGTAGAGACCGTCGTCGAACGGATCCAATAGCCCGAAGGAGAGTGTCTGGCTGTAGAGAACGGCCGCTGCGATCAGCAGGGCGAGCAATCCCAGGCTGGGCCCGCGGAAATTCCCCGATCTGTCTTGTGAAGCCTCGCTCGTCATATTCGGGTCACACAATCGAACGAATGCCGGGGTGATGCAACGTCAGATCTCGGCGTTCACAGGTGATCGTTCGTTTACGGAGAGACAGGTTCGGCGGGCGAGCGATTTCGATCGCTCCTACCGAATGACCGTGAGCCGGGCAAAAACTTTGGAGCTTCTGGAATGTCGGAGGCCCTCCATTTGTGATGAATGGCGACGATCGGCCGCAAACGCGCATACACACCACCCTCGGGCGCTTCTCCCAAGGAGACGGCGATGGTGTGGCTTGACGACCACTTGCTTGTAAACAGTCTCGTATTCTTGTAAATAAAGATGACTTTCTGTCGAGGCCCCAACTGGTCTGCCCTGCCCACTCCATCGCAAGGTGGCACGCGTTTTGAATACTGAACGTTGGGCGTAAGGCCACAAACAGCGCGCTTGACCAACGGCCGAATCAACGCCGTCTGACAAATGACCCAAGAAGAAATCGTTCGCACGGAGGAACGTGATGAGAAAGATTGAAACGAATTGGATAGTTGCGACGCTCGTCGCCGTATTGCTAGCCGCGGTCGGCGTCGGATGTGCCCAGGACGTGGGCGACATCGATCGCACCCAGCCCGACAAGATCAAGAAGTCGCTCTTCAACGACGGGGACGAGTGGTACTACGTCCAGACCGTCACCGACACCGACTTCCAGGGCAGTTTTGTCTTCAGCGCGCTGGAGAGCCCGCTCAAGCGGATCGAGTGGAAGATCACTCAGGACAACCTCTACGCGTACTCCACGGTCGACCCGGTCGAAGGGCTGACCGACGAACAAACCGGCGAGGACAAGCAGCTCGGTGCCGTCGCCATCTTTCCGATCACTCAGCACTTTGACGTACAGCGGCAATACAACCCGCAAACCGGTGAGCCGTCGAATGTGATCGTCGAGAACTCCTCGGACAAACCCTGGTTTGAACGCGAGTACATGCGCGTCGACTGGTCGCAGAATATGGTCGACGGACAGGGGATGTTCGGGTCGGAATTCGGGACCTTTTCCTCCGTGGCCTGGAATCCGCCCCAAGAGAGCGATGAAGTCAACCCGAACCGGACCATCATCGGCGAAGACTACATCGACGTCACCGTACAGTACGCCTTTCAGCCCGACTTGATGGCGTGCTTCAACAACCTCGGGTACGACTCGATTGCCTACTGTGAGGGCGGGAAAATCCGCGCTCGCAACTCCTTTATGCGAATCACCGACGAGATGAAGTCGGATGATTACGAGCCGCTCGTCTACAACGACACGAAGTATTTGACCGAAAACGGCCGGCGCTCTGGAGAGGAACTCAAGACCGATCAGATTCAGGACCCCGCCAGCCAGTATTACTTCGAGGTCCAGTGTAACTCGGCGACCGCCGACTTCCTCATGCAGGAATACGGCAATACGACCGAAGGCTGCGAGACGGCGAGCTTCGACTTCCACAAGCGTTTTGGATACTTCCGAACCCGCCGGCTCAAATACGACGAAGAGCGACCGCAGGTCGACCCGAATCGCCGCTACTACGCCAACCGATGGGACATCTGGACCGAGGTCGACGGCGAGACCAAACCGAAGCCGATCGTCTACCACCTGAACGCCGGCTATCCGCAGGACATGATTCCGGCGGCCAAGGAAGTCGAATCGCAGTGGGACAAGACCTTCAAAGACGCCGTGCGGCTCAAGGGCGGATACGAGAGTATCGACGCCGTGACCGCCGACCTCCAGGAGACCTACGGCGACGATCGGATGTTCAAGATCAAGGAGAACTCGTGTCACCCGGGTCCGCTGGTCGATTGGAAGTCCGAGTTCGGCAACACCCGCTCGGCTGACCGCCGCGACATCCAAACGTTGTTTACAGATGCCGTCGAAAGCGACGCCACGGGCGAGGCTCTCAAACAAGAGCTCTGGTCCCTTCCAGTCGACGAGCGAAAACAACTGTGCGCCAACCTCGAGTGGGCCACAGAGAAACGGTCGTCGGAGGACGCAAGATTCAACTGGGAGCAACTCGGCGACCTGCGCTACAGCTTCTTTAACTGGGTCCGGGAGTACAACGGATACTGGAGCGGTTATGGGCCCTCCTCGGCCGACCCGCTGACCGGCGAAATCATCAGTGGTGACGCCAACTACGCCGGCACCCCGCTTCGCCGCACCGCCGCCTATGCCACCGACATCGTCCAGTACCTCAACGGCGAGCTGTCGAACCAGGACATCCGCTACGGCACCCACATTCGCGACCATGTGACGTCCGTGCAGGACCGACAGGCTCAGCAGGCACTCGAAGCGGAGACATCTCCGGAAAACCGGATTCCGGCGGCCGCCGAGCGCGAAATGCGTCAACGTGCCGGCCTGAACCCGTCCGAGGTCAGCCCGACGAACTTCGAGGGGATCCCGGACTTCGAGGATCAGCCGGACATCCTGAAACTGAAGGGCAAAGAAGGCTTCATGAAAGAAGCCAACCGGATCAGCCGGTCGATCCATCAGGCCAAGGAGTCAGACACCACCTACACGGAGTTTTACGAGAAGCCACAGGTGAAGAACCTGCTGATGAAGGACACCAACTTCCAGATGCTCGTCGAGGCGACGGCCTTCCAGAAATACGGTCCCAACTACAACCAGGATGACGTCCACCAGACGTACCTGGACGTGACGGTGCCGAAACGACATCTGGCCAAGCAGGAGGCCTCGCAGAGGTGGATGGCCGAAAACAACATCTTCTCGGCGAACAACACGGTTCGAGCCGTCGAAGGCCTCGTCACCTACGAGGGCGTCGCCGAGTACTTCAAAGGCAAGCCCCGCGAAGAGATCAAACGGTACTTCACCGACAACGTCTTTATCGGAACCCAGTTGCACGAAGTGGGTCACACCGTCGGGCTGCGCCACAACTTCTCGGCGAGCATGGACGCGTTGAACTACCACGACGCCTACTGGAACATTCAGAAAGAAATTCTGACGAATGACAACCTGACCCAGGCCGATGCGGATTCGTTGACCGGCGATATGGCCGAGCAGGCAACCGGCATCGAAGGCATCAATTACGCCAGTGAAGAGGAGTTCAAACAGGCCAGCGTCATGGACTACACCGGCGACCTGACGGGCCGCTGGGCCGGCCTCGGCAAGTACGACCAGGCAGCCATCAACTTCGCCTACGCCGAACACGTTCAGGTCTGGGACGACTCCTTCGAGATTCCAGACCTCCTCTGGTACCAAGAGTGGACCGGAGACTACACCGACCTGCCGGCTATCTACGGCAAATGGGACGGCAACGACTTCGAGAACGCCGACACCCAGACAAAGCTCGACGGAATTGAGGTCATCCAGAATGCCCGCAAATGGGTGCCGATCGAAGACGCCATCGAAGAACGACGCCAGGGTATCCTTCGCAGCACCAGGGACTGGCAAAACCGGGATTTGGACAGCTCGAATCGACCGTTCATCGAACGGACCGTCTCGTACAACTTCTGTTCCGATGGTCGCGCCGACTACGTACTCGGATGTGACACCTTCGACCACGGCGCCAACCACACAGAAATTGTCAACCATGCCTTCAACAAATACCGGTTCTTCCAGCCATTCTGGCGGTACAAGGGTCAGTCGATCGACAACCTGAACCAGAACGTAGTGAACTACCAAAACCGGGTCCTGTCGACCTTCCAAGTCGCTCAGCGCCCCTTCCGGTACTATTCGCTGTACCAGTGGTATGACCTCGGCTCGTACACCGATGACCTGCTGAGCGCCTCACTCGACTCGATCAACTTCTACGCAGAAGTGTTGTCGACTCCGGAACCGGGGCGTTACTGCAAATACGACCCGACAAACTACGATTGGAACGAGAACTGGTATTATGGAGGCCTCAACAACACCTACCTGCCGGCGGGCAGCCACCGACAAGGTGGTGAATGCCAGGGTTCTGCCGACCCAATCGACATTCCGCGAGGCCCCGGCCAGTACTACAACTACAAACTGACCAATGACTGGGGCCCTGGCGAGTCGCCGCGCGTCGAACGCGTCGGGACACACGTCGACAAATTGATGGCGACGGTCAGCTTCTTCAACATCTCGGCAAACTGGATCAACAACAGCTTCCTGACCGACCAACGGTCGACCAACATCACCTTCTGGACGCTGTTCCGCGAAGAGATGTTGGACTGGATGGGCTCGCTGATCATCGGCGACTTCTCCGGGTTCGGCGGCATGTGGGACGACACTGGCGGCGAATATGAGCCACCGAAGGTTGTCGACCCCGAGGTCTTCGGTACCGGGGAACCTCCGACGAACAGCCTCCAGCAACAGGGTGTGCGCATCCGAACCAACCACTCGTTTAACCACGAGTTCCAAACCCTGGCTGGTGCCATGTTGACCAACACGACGTGGCAGGATTTCTCGGTCGACTTCGACCAGTACATCAAAATCGTCAAGAACGAGAACGACAAGCAGGAGTTCGCGCCCGGCACCCAGGTCCACGAATTCGTCCACCCGATCACAAAGGTCGTCTACAAAGCACCGCAGACCGCCGATGGCCGTTCGATCAGCGTCAAACTGGTCGAGTGGGCCAACGACATCAAGGGTGACTACCTGATGGCCGACTGCGCCTATTCAAACTTCTCGGTCAGCGACGAATCGGCCCGCGCGACGCTGGAGAACGCCTGCGATACCGAGAACTTTGAGTTCGCCTTCACCGAAGGTCAGGATGTCGATCTCTCGACGACAGAGGGACGCCAGGACTACCAGGAGTACCTCGACAGTGTTCGGGATAGCTCTCTCGATGCAGTCGAGAGTGTCGTCGCAAAAATGACCATGGTCCGAGATATCTCGGAGCTGACCGACTACAACTGACATTGATCCGTCAGGTCGGTAACCGATGCAGCGCCCGGCTCGAGTTCTCGAGTCGGGCGCTCGCATGTCTACCTTCAGTCGTTTCTTGCACATTTATGCTCGCTCTGAGAATCTTGAGCGTGCCAGTCGACAACACATAACTCTGACCGGAGCCTCTCATGAATCGCCAGACCCCATATATTCTCTCTCTGCTGTTGTTTATATCGATTGCATGGGCCGGCTGCGGCACCGACGATACCGACCCACAGGATACCGGCATGACGGGAGATGTGCCCGTCGATTCGGCCGAAGACATCGGTCCGGACACATCGGATACCGGCAACGACACCTCAGATGCCGCCAATGACGTCGATGCAGGCCCGTCGACACTGATGCCACGTTTGGAGTTTCGAAGCAGGCAAACGAGCGGCTGCAGCGGAGTCGGAGGGTGCACCGATGGTGTCTCGGTCAACGTGACCTCCAAACGGATCACAAAATTCTCGCCGGACATTCAAAACGATCCGATCTCAGATCTCAGCGACGAAGACGCGCGCATGTTAATCGAAGAGGTCCTGACGGAATCGACCATCCAGAAGATGGATTCGAGCTGGGATTGCGGATCATCGGAGCCGCAAAATGACCGGGTGTATGAACTCGAGGGTCGCATCGCCGACGAATTCCCGGCCCGGCAAGTAACCCAGGACATTACCGGTTGTATCGAGGACGACTCTGCCCCGGACTCGACCCGGGTCCAAGAGATCCGAGACACTCTCCTCAACCTGCGCTCCAAGTACTTCGACAACTAAGCTGATGCCAGCTCGGGGGGACAGAAGGGCTCTTGACACGGGTGCACCGAAGCCGATAACGCCCTCAGGGGTTGCCTCGCACGTTAAAGTGTTCACGTTCGGGGCAGAACGTTTTCTCCCCATCCGGGAGCGTGTATGTCACTCGTCAAAGCCTTTTTGCTCACAGCCGTCGCCGCCTCCTATCAGGTCGACTCCACCCCCGAGGTCCCCTCCGTGGAAGTGCCCCCCGTGCAGCAGACGGGCGTCGCCTCCTGGTACGGCGACGGGAAGTTTCACGGAGACGTGACAGCGAACGGCGAGGAATTTGATCCGTACGAGTACACCTGCGCTCACCGATCGCTGCCATTCAACACGGTGATTCTTGTCGAGAACCGATCCAACGGGCGCCGCGCCTGGTGCCGGGTCAACGATCGCGGACCCTACATCGCCGAACACACGGATGGAAACTGGTCGATTACCACCCACCGTCCGGCGGACGCCGATTGGCGGTGGCGCGGCATCATCGACCTGTCGATCGCAACCGCCCGAAAGCTGCACATGCAGAACTCCGGGTTGCGGTCAGTGCACCTGCGATACTGGCGCCGCAACCCAACCCCCTTCTTCAATCTGGCTGTCCTTCAGCCTTGATCGCGACGCGTACGTACGTCATTCGTCCGCGACGCACTTCCAACGATAAGATTGCGGTGGACAGAGACGCTTGTTACCGTCTCGGCTGAAAGAGTCCCTGAACGCTGTACAACTCAGGTCACGAATGACGTGTCGTATCTCATGGCGGTCTGCGCTCTGTATCGGAGCATGTTTGGTGCTATCGACGGGGTGCGCTTCTTTCGGCTTTGGAAATTCTGAGCGCTCCGACGAATCCTCTGGTTCGGAGGTTCAGGCAGCTCAGTATCTGGCCCAGCGCGGCGTGGCGGCGGCACGCCAGATCGCGATGGCGACCGCCAGCCAATCGGTCTACGAAGGAGCCGTGCGCGCGGACGCCGCAGATGGCTCCGAGCCTGAAAGGCGGATCGTACGCCGGCGTTCCGGCGAGTCCGGAGACTCGGCCGGTGCGGACGAGTCGACGGAAGCGGACGAGTCGACCGGAACCGACCAAGGCGGGTCTGCATCTTCCGAGAAGTCGGGCAAACGGCGCCGGCTGCGGCGACGAGATCGCGACTCGAAGGGCTCTAGCCGATCTTCGGGAGGCGACGAGTCGGCGGTCGTCGATCACGGCATCTCGAGCGCCGTCGTCCCGATGAACGAGGCCTCGGCCCGCAAGGAGATCGCCGAGACCTACGCCATCGACCAGCCGCCGGAATCGGCCATCGCCATCGAGGGCACCTTCCGACAACATGAAGACCTCCCCTCCAACCAGGTGGCGGTCGTGGAGCCGGGACATCGGATCCGGGTCTACGCAGAGGGACGCTCGATCGCCTCGCTGACGCTGGACGCCGGGACATCGCCCCTGCCCGATCCCTTCGCGGAGGTCTCAGCCCTGCGCGTCGTCCGCGACGGGACACTGCAGATCATGGGTTACTGGGCGGAGTCGAAGCCGGAGAGCGACAAACGCACCATTCACGTGGGAATCTTCAAGGTGATCGGGGACCACGTGGGGACGATTTTCGAACGCGTGGTAGCCGAGCAGAAATCCTCCGATTCCGACCCGATGAGGCGCGGATACGTCGACGTCCTGCGCGGGGACCGACATCGGTTTCTACAATGGACCCCGGCCGGCGAAGATGGCGCGCGAGTCGACAAAAAAGCCGTCGTGCTTCACTGGAACAAATGGGAGGGCGTGTTTCGCCGTCCCGTGCCCCCGCCGACCGCCCCGAGTCCGAAGTCCTGACTCGAGGGGTCATTCATCGCGTTTGCGAAGGATGGCCACGAGGAATCCACCGAAGTATCTGAAGGGACTGTCCCGAGCGGTGAACTCCATCTTCCGGACGAACTGACGGATCCATGGAATGTCATGGATAAAAGCCCCGGGGGTGACGACACGAATCCCCGAGTAGTCGATCAGCTCAACTTCGTCTGGAAATCGCCGTCGAATGTCGTTTGGGGGATCCCAGCGCGTATAAACCGTGTCATCGTCGATATCGACGGAGGCGTCCCGACGCCCGGAGAGCCGACGTCCGAGGTATCGCAGGCTCATCGGATTGTAGAATTCCAGCAGAAGGTGGCCGCCGGGTCGAGTGACCCGGACCATTTCGTCGACTGCTTTTTCGACGTCGGGTTGATGGGCGAGCCGTTTGAAAGAGTAGACGACATCGAACGAGTCGTCTTCGAAAGGCAGCGACTCCAGGGTGCCGGGTACGACTTCGAGACCTCGGGCCTCGGCCTCGCGTCGAAGCGAGTCGCTGGCCTCCACACCGATAGCGCGTCGAGCGAGCCGCTGGACGCGCCCCAGGATCAGGCCGGACCCGCAGCCGACGTCCAAGACGTCTCGGTCGAGGGCGAACCGGCGCACCAGGTCACTCTCCAGGTCGTCGACCATCTCGTGATAGTCGCCATGGCGCTCGTCTTCGTACCAATCCGAAAACTCGCTGAAATATTCTCGATGACTCTTCAGCACACTGCGCCCTGATCTGTTGAAGAACAACAATTGCCGGGTCGGAACCCCGCGAGAGGTGGCTTAACACAGTTTGGAGACCTCCGACCACGGCAACCCGGAGATTCCGAACAAGGTCGACACACACCGCATTCCCATGAGATCTGTGTTACGCTGTATGCGCCGATTTCTCGCCGTCGGAGCCAATTGATGACCGGACCATTCGATCCACCCTGCAACTTCCACGATTACCGACTGAACGCAGCCCTCACGCGGGGTCGCATGGGGAACGTGTACAAGGCGGCTCGGCGCGGTGTCGAGGGATTTGAGCGTATCCTGTGTGTAAAGGTGATCGAGCCGGCCCTGACCGACATCGATAGTTTCCGCGAGACGTTCACTCGGGAAGCCAATCGAGGCGTGGGCCTGTCGCACGCGAACGTCGTGGACGTTCTCGAGGCTGGTCGAGACGAAGAGTCCGGCCGCCATTTCATCGCCAGTGAATTCGTCAACGGCTACGACCTGGGCGACGCCCTCGAGATCGGGCAGGCGTTGGAGCTGCCGCTTCCGATTCCTCTGGCGGTCTTTATCGGCAGTGAAGTCGCCAAAGCCCTGGACTACGCGCACCAGCGCAGGGGATTTGACGACAGCTCGCGGGGGCTTTTGCACCGGGATATCTGTCCCTCGAACATCCTTCTTCGAACCGATGGTCAGGTAAAGGTCTCTGATTTTGGAATCGCCCGGGCAATGGACACCGTCCCCACCTCGATGGAGCCGAACCGGGGCCGACGCTATCGGTACGCGGCACCGGAGCATGCCCGCGGGCACTCCTACAGCAAGCAGAGTGACATCTTCAGCCTGGGGCTGGTTCTCTACGAGATGATCGCGGGGTTTCATCCTTACCGAGCTCAGGGGGGCGACGTGCGGCACACGGCCGTCCAGGCCGACATTCCTCCCCTGGGCCGAGTGGTGGACATCCCCCGCACACTCGAACGTCTTATCGATGCGATGCTGGTCCCGGACCCCGCCGGACGGGTCGAAAATGCCGGGAGGATCTGTGAGCGGCTCATCGGCTATCTGCTGGACCGCGACGCCCAGAATGTCGAGCGATCGCTTTCACTCCATTTGAGCAGCCTGCGCCAGCATTCCAACTCCCCGGAGGCGACCGGGGATGTCGGCGCCGCGGGCCTCGACGAAATCAGTCAGGCCGACGTCGATGACTTCTTTGCCAAATCGGCCTCCGAAGCGGTCGTCGGGTTCGAATCCAACGACCAGGCGCCAGCGCTCCCGGGCCTGATGAGTTCCCATTACCGTGCCGCTCAGAATGGCGAGGGACGGGTCATTCTTTTGACGGGGCAATTCGGCGACGCCAAGAACTATCTGACCGATCGAATACTCACCGGATGTGCTCGCAGCGAACACTGTTTTGGAGTGGGAGTTCAGGTCGCCTCCGATGATCGCCATCGACCTCTGGGCGTGGTCGGGGACCTGTTGTTTCGCGTCATCCGACTCCTGAACGACAGTCCTCGAGCTCGGCCGGCAACCCCGGCGAGGCGCGACGCACTCGGCGAGCTTCGCTCGAAGAACGTCGATGCAGACGTGATCGAAACGGTGGCAGGCCTGTGGGGGCTCGCTCCGCTTCCCGCCCTGCCTCACGAGCGCCGACGCGATCTCATCACCACGACGCTTTTCGATCTTCTCGACGAGCTCTCCTATGAACGTCCCGTGGTGGTGGTCCTCGACCGAGTCGAGCGCGCGGACCCGGTCAGCACCGGTGTACTCAGAGACCTGGCGAGCGAGGTACCCGAGCTCCCAGTGATGTTCGTGATATCGACCTCTTCTGGGGAGAGCGTCCGGGAATCATTCGACGCCGGCCGTCCCGAGGCCATGAAGGCAGCGCACGTTCAAATTTCTTCGGTCGCCACCATGGCCACCCCGGCCGCCCTCTCGACGAAGGCCAGAGAGGTGAGTCTCGTCCTCGCCCTCGCCGAGCGACCGATGGACCGCTCGCAGATCTGCTCTGCGTCGAGCCTTTCGGGTGACGCGTTCGAGTCGGTCATCGATGAGATCACCGAGGCGGGGCTGGTACGCGAGCCCAGGCCCCAGCACTTTCTGGTGGGGGTCGCCGAGCCGAGCGTCTGGGTCGAACGCCATTTCGACAGGTCGACCATCGCGGAGACCGCCTCGAGACTCGTCGATGTATTTGACACCCGCTCGTACGACGAGAGTCCGGACGCCCTGGCCCCGGCCGTCGTTCGTCTGCTGGCGCTGTCGGGTCGAGCGCGGTCGATGTTGCAGCGAGCCGACCGTTACAGCGATTGGCTCGAGCGCAATGGCTGGCTGAATCTGGCGCTCGAATTCTACAGCTTCTGTGCCGATCAACTTTCTCATCGACGGATCGGTTCGCCGCAGGCGCGCATCGACTACTTTCTGTCCCGAGCCGAGCTCGCCCTCGAGTTGGCTCAAGTTGAATTGGCCCGTGAGACATTGCAGCCGGTGACGGCGCTGACTGAATCGGCCCGCGATGGAGCAGGACTGGCCCGAAGCCAACTACTGGCCGGCCGAATGGCTCTTCAGCAAGATGAGTTAAACGAGGCCAAACGGCATCTGCAGCGCGCGGGAACCGTAGCTGAGGGCATGGCGGATCGACTGTTACTGATGCGATGTCAACGAGCGCGCACGCTCTGGTGGCTTCGCTGGGGGCGCGGCGACCGGGCCCTGGAGGTGGCTCAATCGGCAGAGAACCTCGCCGACCACTTCGGGTCGGATCGGCTCGCTCCAGATGATTTTGCGATCCTGTTGTCGAGACTCGCCGAGGCGTACACCGCTCGGGGGATGACGGCACGGGCAGCCACGCCGGTCAAACACCTCGAATCCCTGGGTCGTCGCACCGGACTCTCACGAGTCGTCGCCCGCCATGCGTTGGCCCGCGCCGATATCGCGGCGGCGGAGGGGCACCGCGACGAAGCGCTCGACTGGCTCGATCTGGCGCAGTCTCGCTGCGAGCGGGAGGCGCCGTCGTCGCTCTCCACGGCGATCATGTTGCGTCGAACCGAAGAGGCGGTCGGTGCCGGACAGCTCGACCTCGCCATCTCCCTGGCAAACCATCTCCGCGAGACTGCCAATCGGTTGAACCACCTGTATACAGTTCGGCGGGCCGACGAACTCCGGGCCCTCGCCGTGGCCAAGCTCGGTCAAGATCGAGGGTCCGGGATCGAGCGGCTTCGAACCCACCGGGCACGCGCCGAACGCCGGGGCGTGCCCCGGGAGATTCTCCAGACGACGACATATCTGGCCCGCGGCCTCGAGGCGTCCGACCCGGATGAGGCCGAAGCGTTACTCGGGCAAGCCCACGAGCTTGCATCGTTTCTTCGGTTGCCTCTTCCCATCTGACCGTCGACCGTTATCGTCTTTGACCGGCAAAGACCCGGAATTGCAGCTACGGCCCGAATACGTTACCTGTGTCCGGCGCTTCAGGACCCTCACTCTCACCGCCGTATTCCCCTTTCATCCCTTCGATGCCAAACCTCGAATCCTTCATCGCACTCCGTCATCTCGAGGACCGCCGCACGCGGTTTCTCTCGGCGATCACTCTGATCGCGATCATCGGAGTCTTTCTGGGAGTGACCGCCCTGACGAGCGTGGTGGCAGTCACCGGGGGGTTTCAGCGGGCCTTCCAGCAGCGCGTGCTCGGGGTAAACAGCCACATCCTGGTTTTGCGGTACGGCTTGGACTTCACGGATTACCGGGAGGTCGGTGACAAGCTGGACGATGTCGAAGGGGTGCGCGGCACGAGCCCCTTTATTCTTCACGAGATGATCGCCAGCCAGGGAGGGGACACATCGGGGATTCTGGTCAAGGGAGTCGACCCGGATACGATGTCGGAGGTCACGGACTTACCCCAGTACGTCCTGCACCCGGGCGCACTACAGCGGATGAGATACGACGGCTCCGACGGGCAAAACCGAAACCCGCGCGTCTTGCTCGGGAAGACGTTGGCCGAGGACCTCGGCGTCGAAAAGGGCGACACACTTCGGATGACCAGCCCGCTCAAGAACCTCGACCCCGGCCAGTGGAGCCCGGGCGAAAGCTCGCCGGCCTCTCGACAGGTCGTCGTCGCCGGGTTGTTTCGGTCGGGATTTCACGAGTACGACAGCCGCCTGGTGATCACCGACTACCGGGCCCTTCAGGACTTCTTTAATCAGGGCGACGCGGTCAACGGTATCGACCTACGACTCGAGGATCCCTTTCAGGCCGATGCGGTCCGCTCCCGCATCTCGCCGATGCTGCCGGAGACCGACTTCAACATCATCGACTGGCGACAGATGAACCACAATCTGTTCACCAGCCTGAAGCTGCAGCGTGCCGTGCTCTCCATTCTGTTCCTCTTCATCATCCTGGTGGCGAGTTTCAACATCGTCTGCACGCTGATCATGCTTGTCTTGGACAAAAAGAAGGACATCGCCATCCTGAAAGCGATGGGCGCGGACCGACTCTCGATCATGAAGATCTTTATGTACGAGGGTCTTCTGATCGGCGGAGTGGGCACGGTCCTGGGGCTGATCGGGGGGCTGGGAGTCTGCCTGCTCGTGAAGTTCACCAACTTTGGGCTAGACCCGTCGATCTACATGATCGATCACCTGCCGGTGGATATTCGGCCCCTTGAGTTCCTGGTTGTCGGCGTGGTGGCCATGCTCGTCAGCCTGGTCGCCACGATCGGCCCGGCGTGGTGGGCCTCGCGCCTCAACCCCGTCGAGGGCCTTCGCTACGAAGGATGACCCGACAGCGAGGTTCGACAGACGTATCACTGGCAGCTACGTTGACGGTGCTGACCCTGGTCCTGACAGGAGAATGTCGCCGATGAACCCGACGAACACGACCCTATCCCGCCTTGCTGTCGGCCTCGCCCTCGTCGTCTCGGCAGGTCTGACTGCAGCCTGCGCCACGTCGTCGCAACCGACCCGAAAGAAGGCCACGACGCCGGAGGTTCGATCCTCGGTCTCTACGGAGGGTGAGACCGAGCCGGCCCCGAAACCATCGGTCGAAAAACCGACCCCGGAAGAACTCGCCGGTTCGCCGTGCGGCAACCCTGACTGGGCGCAGCTTCCTCCCGACTCCGAGATCGACGGCGATCAGGACGGAGATGAGAAGGATGAATCCGATTCGGCGAAATCCTCGGAGACGAACTCCGAGACCGAGGAAGACGACTCCAACAACAACGCTGACCGATGACATCGAAGACCTTTATTTCGGTCGAAGAGGCCCGCACCGAGATCCTCGAACAGATCGAGCCCGTCTCGGCCGAGCGCGCCTTTCTGAAGGACTGTATCGACCGACGTATCGCCGAAGAGGTCCGCGCGCCGACGGATGTACCGGCGTTCGACAACTCTTCGCGGGATGGATACGCCTTCCGATGGCGCGACGTACAGTCGGGCGATCGCCGGCTCGACGTCGTGGCGACCTCCGCAGCCGGTGACCCGACCGACGTCGAAATCGGTGAGGGTGAGGCCGCCAGAATCATGACCGGCGCAAAACTACCACGAGGGGCGGACTCGGTGGTCATGCAGGAACACGTCGAGTCGGAAGACGACTCCATCGTCCTCGACCCGGAAGCCGATGTCGACGAGGGCTCGTGGGTTCGCCGGGCGGGCCGCTACCTGTCTGAGGGCGAAGCTGTTTTGGAACCCGGCGACGAAATCACGCCGGCGGGTATCGGTCTGCTGGCGAGCTTTGGTCGCTCTCGCGTCAACGCATACCGGAGGCCGCGGGTAGGAATCGTCAGCACCGGCGACGAACTCGTCGACATCGACGACACGCCCGGGGACGGACAGATCATCAACAGCAACTCACACTTGCTCGAATCTCTGGTGCGGTCCTACGGGGCCGACCCGATCGTATTTCCAGTCGCACGCGATTCTGAGTCTCAGGTCCGTGACGTCTACCGTCAGGCAATCGACGCCGCGGACTTCGTCGTCAGCAGTGGAGGAGTCTCGGTCGGCGACCACGATGTCGTCCGCGAGGTCGTCGATGATCTCACCGGCGGCATGCAGTTTTGGAAGATTCGCATGAAGCCCGGAAAACCGCTGGCCTTCGGCACGGCCCTCGGCGAATCGAACACACCACTTCTGGGTCTTCCCGGGAATCCGAATTCCTGTTTCGTCTGCTTTCACCAGTTTGTGCGCCCCGTCCTCCGGGTCGCACAGGGTGAACCGACCAGAGCCCAGACGCCGACTCGATTCGAGGCTGTCCTTGAAGATGACGTCTCGAGCACGCCGCACCGTCGCCAGTACCTTGCGGGGCGGATCACGTCTGGAGAGGGCCAGCCGCGGTTTGAAGCCTTTCAGAATCAGGCATCGGCCAACACGGCGCTGTTCGTCGGCGCCGACGCCTTCGGACTGGTACCCGAGGGAACCGATCACCTCTCCAGCGGGAGCACGATCACGGTCGAACCGATCGAATCAGCCTGAGGGCGCACCCTCGGAGTCTTCGGCGAGACAGGCCTGGGGCATGGAGTCGTCTCGACTCTCGTACATCGCACGAACGGCCTCGAGGACACTGCGACACGAGTCGGCATCGTCGAGTTGACGGGCGATATCGCCGCAGGCTCGCCCCACTCCCTCGACGCCCTGGATGGCCTCGCAACAGTCGGTCATCCGCTGACAGGTCGGGTTGTCGCACCCGAAGCCCGCCAGGCTCACTAGGACGACCAGGAGCCCACCGACAAGTCGTCTCGCGATGAGCTCACTCATCGGACTGCTCGTCTTCGACTGCCTCGAAGACCTCGCTCCCCTGGCCGCCGGTTGTATGAGACTGCTTGGGGATGTGCGGGCGAATGACCGGAAGAACCTCTTTTTCGAACATCTCGACGATCACCGGGTCGAGCTTTCCCGATTCGGCCTCCTCGTGGAGGATGCTGACGGCCTTCTCGATGGAGAAGGCGTCCCGATACGGTCTGTCACTCGCGGTCAGGGCATCGAAAATATCGGCGACGGTCAGCATCCTGACCTGAATGGGAAGTGAATCGGCCGTACGCCCCTTGGGGTAGCCGGACCCGTCGAGTTTCTCGTGGTGGGCGCCGGCGATCTCGGGGATGTCCGCCAGGTCGTCGCTCCAGGGGATCCGCTCGAGGAACCGCTCCGAATGAGCGGGATGGCTCTTGATCTGTGCCCATTCATCTTCGGTCAACGTGCCGTATTGAATGGTCAGCCCCTCGACCTCATCTTCGGTCAAATAGGGGTGCTCGACGCCTTGCTGGTCGATGTAGGTTCGCTCGGCGAACGACTCCACCCAGCCGATCTGTTCGTCGGTCAGTGAAGCCGCTGCGGCGATCTCTTCGACTCGCTCAAATGCCTCGTCGAGCTCGTCGGAGAGGGCTGCAACGCGATCCTCGACGTCCTCGGCGCCGGTCAGGTCACCGTCGTCTTCGAGAGCCTCTTCAGTCAGTCGCCGATACTTCAGCAACTTGATGTTCTCAAAACGCTTTTCGATCAGCCGCAGCCGTTCTTCGGGAAGCCGTTTTGCCTTGTGCAGAACCTGCTCCTCGACCGCGATCTTGCCGAAGTCGTGAAGGAGCGCGGCGTAGCGAAGCTCCTTGAGCTTTTCGTCGTTGAGTTCGACGTCGTCCAGATCGCCCCAGTTTCGATGGTTCAGCGCCTCGGCCAGTTCCATCGTATACCGGGTCACCCGCTGGGAGTGGCCCGCCGTCGTACGATCTCGGGCCTCGATGGCATCGACGCTGGCCGCCACGAAACTCTCGAACATCTCGACGATATTGTTCGACAGCTCCGCCCGTTCGATGGCGAAGGCGACGTTGGAGGCGAGGACGCTGAAGAGGTCCAGGTCGCGCCGAGAGAATACCCCGCCCTGTCCGCGGGTATCGACCTCCATCACCCCCAGCAGTGAATGCTGGCCGACAAGAGGCGCGCAGAGACAGGAGGTGATCTCGGCCTCCAGGATCGATTCGGTCACCTCGGCCCCGATCGAGTCCTTCAAAAAGAGGACGCTCTCTTCGCTGCGAACGACGTGTTCGACGATGCTGGTACTGATGATCGGCTCTTCGCCGTCGTTGGCCGCATCGCCGCGAACACGGGTAAAGAAGGGTTTTTCGACCCCGACCTCTTCGGGCTCGGAGGCCAGCGTGATGGCGAAGAAGTTGGCGTTCGGAAACGCATCGAACGTGGCATCGACGACCAACTGAAGGATGTCGTCGAGTCCGGTGCGGCCATTGAGTTCACCGGCGAGCCGAAAGAGGATGGCAAGACGTTCGTGGTCGCTTTCGATGCGTCGGTTCAGGGACTGAACCGGCTCGAGAGCCTGGGTAATGACCTTGTCCTTCTCGCCGCGTTGGGCGCGGCCCACACCGTCTCCGGCTCGCCTCGACTTCAGCTTTGGAGGCGTCGACGGAACATCCATCCGGGTGTTTCGAGACGTACTCTGCGCAACCCGGAGTTTGATCAACGTACATCCGACCTGGATTTCACAGCTCTGGTCGATCGGGTCGGATACACTGTCTTCGCCCTCTTCGAGCCGATGGGAATCTTCGTCGATCACGACGAGGGAGCCGTGCCGACTCTCCTCATCTCGGTAGACGACTTCTTCGGGTCCGGCCGCTTCGACCACTCCATGGCGTCCGGAGACAAATCCATCGCTGAGGACGAAGTCGTTGTCGGGTCCCCGGCCGATCGTAATACTCGGTTTCGCGAACGACAGACTCATCCCCGAATCCGGGCCACTGACAACCGTCATCTGGACCCTCGGCGAGGGATGTTGTTGCTCATCTCCGCTCACCGAAGAGACATTTGAGTTCGAAATCGTTACCACAGCACTTCTCGTCGGTTTGATTCATCACCGTGTCGTCCCCATTCCGGACGTGGAAGGGAACAATAGCACAGTGCACGCACGCATGTCAGTCAATTCCCGAGGGCCGAATTGTCTCGCCAGCGGTTCATCACTTTGCGGCCGGCCGCAGACATGGCGACGTCCTCGGATTCGCCCGCCGGCACCCATTTGGTCGGCCGCTCCCGTTCGCCTCGCAGGGTGACGCCCCGGGGAAAGTGGTGTGCGGCAAGGTGCATGGTCATTTCGATATGCGAAAAAAGATGGGTCATCGTTCCGAGCCACCCCTGCTCCAGCGCCGCTTCGGGATCGAGGCCGACCGACGCGTCGAGAAATCCGCCGATGGCATCGAGGGCCTCCGGTTGTCCGTCGGGCTCATCGTCGAGTTCTACGGTGGGCATCTCCCAGAGACCTGCGAGAAGTCCGTCCTCCGGCCGCTTCATCAACAGGAACTCGAGTTCGTCGCCGGTACCTGCCGCCGGTCGAGTGACGACCGACACGGCTACGGACATCGGTTTCTTGCTGGAGCGTTCGACGGGTTCGGGGAAAGCGTCGGGTTCTCCGGCCTCAAAGCCCTGGCAATGCTGGCGTACGGGGCAGATGAGACAACTGGGGTTTTGCGGCGTGCAGACCGTGGCACCCAGCTCCATCATGGCCTGATTGAAGTCACCGGGTCGTTCCGGGTCGACCAGGTCGTCGGCGAGCCGCCAGTAGGTGGACTGATTCTCCGAGGACTTCGGATCCCCGGTGATGGCTCGCAATCTGGAGAGGACGCGTTCCACGTTTCCGTCGACCAGGGGAACGGGTCTGTCGAAGGCGATCGAGGCGATGGCTCCGGCGGTGTAGGGACCCACGCCGATGAGTGTCTCAAGTCCATCGACCGTCGACGGGAAGTCTCCATCGTATTCGTCGACAACCATCCGCGCCGACCGATGAACAAAGCGAGCCCGTCTGTAGTAGCCGAGCCCCTGCCACAGCTCCAGAATCTCGTCGATATCGGCGTGGGCGACGGACTCGACGTCGGGGAATCGTTCCATCCACCGGCGATAGTAGTCGATCACCGTGGCCACCTGGGTTTGTTGCAGCATCATCTCGGCGACCCAGGTGCGATACGGGTCCTCGATATCTCGCCACGGAAGGTCGCGGCGATGCCGATCGTACCACTCCAGCAGAGCGGCACGGACCGCCTCCCGCTCAGTTGGCTCGAATGTGAACTCGCCGTCGGTCGGCATAGCCACTCAGAGGTCTACGCACTGGCCCTGGTCTCCGGCCTGACATCCGGCCTCCGGATCCGTGCATTCGCCGCAAGAGTACAGCGACGGGGCCGGACATGCGCCCTCGAAGGAGCCGTCGACGCGGAGGGCGCCATCGCAATCGAATTGGCTGCAGTCGGGCACGCCGGGGCACGGCTCACATGCGGTTGTGTCGTCATCGAAGTAGTTGCCGGGCTCACACGTATCGCACTGGGGACGACATTCCGCGACTTCGCATCCTCGGTCGTCGGTCGAAATCTCGAACCCGCAGCCCGGCCCGCAGGTCGGGGGCTGCACCGCCGGGCACGCGACACATCTTCCGGCCTGGTCATTGTAGAACTCGTCGTCGGTGCAATCTTGAGGACGCTCCTCGGCCCCACCGCAGGCTGCGACCATCAGCCAGAAAGCCATCGCCGCCAGAAGCCAACATGTCCTTCCGGTCGACCCATTCTTTGTCATCGTATCGATCCGATGTCGGGAACCTGATTCAGGCGATCGTTGTGTGCCACTCAGCGTCGTTGATGACAAGCTGTACGGCGAGATCGTAGCGGAGGGTTTGAGGTCGCCGTCCGAATTCGGTACTCGAATGAATACGAGATACCCTGCACCGGGACCACACTGTTATGCATACACCCTATCTGATCGTCGGCGCCGGGATCACCGGTCTGTCGTTTGCGAATTTCGTCGACTCCGATGACTACCTGATCCTGGAGCGAGAGCCCGAGATCGGCGGATGGTGCAAGACCATCGAAAAGGAGGGGTTTGTCTGGGACTTCTCCGGCCATTTCTTCCACTTCAACCATGCGGACATCGAAGAATACCTCCGGGAGCGGATGCCCGACGGCGAGGTAGAGACGGTCACCAAGAACGCCCAGATCATCTACAAAGATCGATGGATAGATTTCCCGTTCCAGAAGAACATCCATCAACTCCCCCGGGAAGACTTCGTCGAGTCGCTGTACGACCTGTACTTCCGCGAAGAGGCCGACGAGGGGTTCGATTCCGACAGCTTCAAGGGGATGCTGTACGAAAAGTTCGGCCGCGGCATCGCCGAGAAGTTTCTGGTCCCGTACAACGAAAAACTCTACGCCTGCGACCTCGAAGAGCTCGATCGCGATGCCATGGGACGGTTTTTCCCGTACGCGGATCTCGAGGAGATCATCCGCAATATGCGCCGTCCCGACAACGAGTCGTACAATTCGACGTTCACGTATCCGCGCCACGGCGCGATCATGTACATCAACGCCCTGGCCAGCGAGGTTCCCGACGAGAATATCGCACTGGACGAAGCCCTGGTCGACCTGGATCTGGACGCCAAGGTCGCTCGCACCTCTGAAGGTCGCTCCATCGAGTTCGATCATCTCATCTCGTCGGCTCCCTTTGACCGGCTCCTCGAGATGACGGACCTCGACTACGATCCCGAGGTCTTCAGCTACAACAAGGTTCTGGTCTTCAACCTCGGCTTTGATCGAAAGGGGCCGGAGGGCGTCCACTGGATATACTTCCCGGAGCGCAAATACAGCTTCTACAGGGTCGGATTCTACGACAACATTCTGGGGACGGATCGAATGAGCCTGTACGTGGAGCTCGGGTATCCCGCCGACGCGGACCCCGATCCCGAGGAGGTCAAGCCGCAGGTACTCGAGGATCTTCGCGAAGCGGGACTCGTCGACGACCACGAGCTCGTCGCCGACCACACCGTGACGCTGGATCCGGCGTACGTGCACATCACCCAGGAGTCGGAGGCGGCCTACGAGGAACTCGACTCGACCCTCCAGCTACGGGGGGTCCACTCCATCGGACGGTACGGCGGCTGGACCTACTGCGCCATCGAGGACAACATCGTCGAGGCGCGCCAACTCGCCCGTCGATTCAACGCAATCAGCGGTTAGGGCCGACGCGAACAACCCAAAGAAAAACCCCGCCAAAAGAGCGGGGTCTCAAGAAGCATCCGATGCTCTGTGCGAATCGGGGACTTACTCGTCGCCGGCAGGTTTCTCCAACAACCAGCGTGACTTTTCGGTCTCCTCTTCGAGCTCCCAGTTTTCCTTCGAGGTTTCGCTGGGCTCCTCGGCGAACTGGTTGGCATTCTGGGCCGTCGCCCGTTTGCCGCTGAGCATGCCGAAGACCACGAACAGGCCCACGACGACCAAGCCAGCGACGACGAGATACGTCGGTTCGAGCACGTCTCGCCACTCGTCGATCTCGAGATCCGCGAAGGTCCACGGAATCTGGCTACTGTCATCCTGGTCTCCAGACCGTTTCGGAGCGTCAGCCTCTGCGGCCGTCTCGTCGGCTCGCCCGCCACTGCGTCCCGTCTGTCGGTCGAAGGCCTGAAGCACGATCTCCGGCTCCAGGTCGACCTCACGGGCGTAATTTCGAAGGTGGCCCCGGGCAAACACCGGCGCGGAGTACTCGTCGAACCGATCCGCTTCCAGATGCTGGAGCATCGGCTTCGGAATCCGGGTCATGGCAGCCACATCGGCGAGGCTCAGGCCCAGGGACTTGCGAGCTTCCCTGACCATCCGACCGGCCGACCGTGTGCCCTCCGAGGGCGTATTACTGACATCAGATTTAGAAGACATCTATCTACAGCGCGTTTGAAAAATCCACCAGATACCGTCGTCTCCCTGTCATGACCGTCTACGTGCCCGGTGATACAAAAAACCAACCAAATTGCAAGTGATCTGATGGCTTTTTGTAGGGGCACCCAGACTGTCAACTTTAACGTATGTCACCGAATCGGCCGTGTCAGCAGACCATCCGCTACATTTGTGAAACACTTCGGCGATCCGAGCCAAAACTTGACACTCCGACACCCCCCTGATAGCCAAATATCCCGTGTTGAGGATGGTTGAGTGGTAGGTAGGAGTCGTGGACATGCGGACATCCCCGCCCCCGGTCGCAACATCGATTGTTGCACCACCCGTGCTGGCAGCTCTGCTCGCCGGTCTCTGTGCGACCGCCCTTCCCTCGGCGGCGAACGCCGCAGAATTCACCGATGTCCTCGACGCGGCCGACGACCGGGACGACTACGATGACGATACCTTCGACCCCTTCGATCTGAACCTGGAGCCGAGCTTCCGGTTCGACATGGCCAGCGCCACCATCAGCCGGGAGGCTCCCTGCGTACCCCGGGAGCAGAGCCAGGTGATGGACCCGAATGTCCGAGACAATCCGCGGGTTCAGTTTTCACCGGAACGGTGCCGAGAGGCCTCGATCGTCGACAACCGGGAGATGAAATACCGACGCCGGGAGATGCGGGTCGGCATGACCCTGCGCATCGGGCTCTTCAAGGATCTGGAGCTGCGGCTCAACGCGCCCTTCGTCATCTCGAGCAGCCGCGGGCTCAAATACGCCGACGGAGTCGGTGCCGACGATTCCTCGGTCGATCCCTCGGATCGGCGCATCCGCCAGAATGCAGACGACGTCTTCGACCCCAACGGCTCCGACTCCGACCACCTGGGATCACTGAGCAAGTTTCGTCAGCATCGATTCTTCGAATTGAGTGACGAGTATCGCTCGATCGAGCGGATGGGATTCGCGGACCCATCGATCGGGCTGCACTGGGCCCCCTTCAATGACGAGCGTGACGACACGAAGGCGACTCTGGCGCTGGGGGCCGACTACACGATTCCGGTGGCGCCGATTCGAAGGGCCGGAAACGACGCGGTCGGAGAAGGGCTGCACAAGGGGCAGTTTCGAGTCGCCGCATCGAAGAAATTCGACTGGATCGAGCCGTACATGGGCCTTCGGTACACCCTGCAGATCGCGGCCGCTGATTCGCCGATCCGGGAGCTGGCCGACATCGACCCTCAAAACCAGGGACAGCCGAATGTGAGCCCTCCGCACAAGGGACGCATCACGGTCGGCACGGAATTCGTCCCCTACGAAAACGAAGAGACCCACGAGCGCTACGCCATCGACCTGCGGTTTCAATTCGGGTACGCCACCGAGGGGCGCGACTACTCGCCGATGTATGACCACATGGGACGGAGCCAGTGCAACGGGCTGAGTGGCGCAGAGATGCTTCCGCAATTCGACAGCCAGGGCGATCTCACCAATCCGGGAGACGTCGCCTGCTCCTGGATCATGCAGCGCCCGGCAAATACCCGAGGGACCTCCCGGCCCATCTACGATCTCGACCAAGATGCGTCGGCGAGCACGTCAGCAAACTGGCGAACCAACGGAATCATGATGGTCGCTCCCCATGCGACCTTCAGTGGCCGGCTCGGGGTCAACATCCAACCGACGAAGTACTTCAAGCTTCAAGCAATCGCCCGGCTGACCCACAAGCAGCAGCATATTCTGACGAAGGGGCGAGCTGGAGTCGATGTGGACGGCAACGACGAAATCGCCACCGAAGGATCACAGGCCGGCACGGAGCTAAACCCGGCCTACAACCCCACGTATGATTCTCCTGCAAACCGCTTCCGGGTCGAAGACTTCAACACCTGGAGCTTCTTGGTGCGCGCGAACCTCCAGTTTTAGCCCCCATTCGGGCCTTCGCCAGACTGTTGGCGCACCTCGTCGATCCGGTCGTACATCTCCGAGCGGGCCACATCGTGGACCTGCGAGACCACGTCCTTGATGGTCCGTGAGCGACACCCGGCATCGAGCATGGACGCGATGAGTTCATCGACCTCGATGTCGGCCGAGTCACCCGAGTCGGCGACGCCCGGCCCGACGACCAACACGCATTCCCCGCGCACGGAATCTCTGCCGGCAAACTCCCGACGAACCTCTCCGGCGGAGCCGCGAACGTACTCCTCGTGCATCTTTGTCAGTTCGCGTCCCACGCACACTGCGCGATCGGCCCCGCAGACCCTGACCACGTCTTCCAACAACGCTTCGATGCGTTTGGGTGATTCGTAGTAGATCGACGTCATCTTCGCGTCTTCGGCCTCTTCGAGCGTCGCGACGCGTCCATCCGAGGATGTCGGCGCAAAGCCGTAAAACTGCCAGGAATCGGTCGGCAGACCCGAGGCTGATAAAGCCACCATCGCGGCAACGGGACCGGGCAACGCTGAGACCTCGACCTGCGCCTCGACCGCCCGGCGGACCAGGCGATATCCGGGATCCGAGATCGCCGGCGTCCCGGCATCGCTCACCAGGACCACCCGCCGCCCCCGCGTCAGCTCCCCGACGAGTTCGTCGGCCGCCTCTTGGGCGTTGTGCTCGTGGTAGGGAACGAGCCGCGGAGAGCCGTCCTGGCGTTCGATACCGAGCAGACTGAGTAACTTGCCGGTTCGGCGAGAATCCTCGCAGGCGATCAGGTCCGCCCCTTCCAGGGCGGACCGTTGCCGAGGGGTGACATCGTCGAGATTTCCGATCGGCGTCGGGCAGATGATCAGCATGTCAGTCGATGGCGAGCCCGAGCTTTCGCCTCAGCTCGCTGTACTCATCGGAGATGGAAAACAGAATCAGCTCCTCGATCTTTTCGCGGGTCGACGCCTTGCTGATCGTCTGGTTTCGGTCCGTCTTCACGATTTGCGCGGCCTCCTTGAGGTCCCCGCACAGCGTCAGGCCGACGCGGTTTGTCGTGTACTCGACATGTTTCAGCCAGACCGACAGGTTCGGATTCTCGCCCGTCTTCAGAAATTGAGAGACGTTTTGTCGCAACTGCATCTGCATCTGCGACGGCATATTCTGGATCTCTTCGACCCACAGCATGCCGCTCTCGCCGAGCTGACTCTCCAATCCGAGATTGTCATTGGTGACGTGCATCGCCGCCATGAAGAGCATTTTCAGAAACTCGGTCGGGTAACTCAACGAACCCAGGTAGTGTTCGCTCCGCATCGACGCCAGTAGTTTTCCGAGGCGAAAGGCCAGCTCCCGGGCAGGTCGATTCTGCACCACATCGGCCCCCGCGACGATGGCCGGCGGCTGGACATTGGCATTTCGGATGCCGAAGGCCTGGTCGGACTTGAGATAGACGTTCGGCACCGGCGCAATGCCGGTCGTCTCCGCGGCGTAGGTAAAGACGTTGGCGAACAACGTCCCCTTGTCGAGGTCGAGTTTATCCTTGCGGGAGTGCAGGTCCCAGCGCTTCAGTTCGTCGGCGTACTGTTGCCGGAGCCCCTGGCCGAGGATGCTCATGATGTGGCTGATGAGCATGTTCTGGTCTTCGTGGTACAGCAGGTCCCAGGCCTCCTGGTCGAAGAACTTGTCGGCCCTCCGGAGATTCTGGGTGCGATACTTCTCGAAGTAGGCCTGCTCCTTGTCGTCGGCCTCCTGCAGGAAATCGAGGGCCGCCGCCATACACCATGCCCGGTCGTACTCCTCGCTCTTGAGGTAGCTGCCAAACAGCGCCTTGTAGCTTTCGATGCGGAGGGGATCGTTGCGCAGCATCTTTCGGTGCTGTTCGATCGCCCCCTCCAGATTCTCGCCGGTCTTCTGGTAGAGATCGGCCAGAATCAGGCGGATTCGCTCGCTGTCCGGCTGAAGCTGGGTGGCCGTCTCAAAGGCCTTGATCGCGCTCTTCGGGTGACCCAGCCGACTGCGGTATATCTCGCCGAGCCCCTCCCACAGCTTGAATTTGATCTCATCGCGGCCGCCCCCGGTCTCGGCAATGCGTCGAAGCATGCGTCTGTAGGCCCGCTCCAAGCCTTTCCAGTCTTTGCGCCGGGTGTAGATGCGATCGATCGCCTCGAATGCCTCCAGCCGCTCCAGGTCTTCATCCAACGCTTCCTCGAATGTCTCGAGCGCCGACTCCACATCGCCCATCTTGTCTCGCTGAATGATGGCCGAGGTGTAGAGGAACTTCGCCCGGCGGGTCGCATCGTCCTGTAGCTCCACGAGCTGCGCCAACACGTCGACCGCGGAGTGCCACTGCTCGGTCGACTTGTAGATCTCGAGCAACTTCCGGAGCACTGCCACGCTGCCCGGCTTGGCATCGAGCGCCGCCTGGTATGCTTCGATGGCCCGATTCGGGTCGTCGGTGTGTTCGGCGCACATGTCGCCGATCCGGGTCCAGCGGCTGAATCGCATCGCGGGGTCGTCATCCTCCGCATCGAGAAGCTGACGGGTCACATCGATGGCCTCGTCCCAGCGCTCGGTCTCCTGGTACAACTTCGCCAGGCTCTCGAGCGCCTCGGAGTGGTCGGGGTCGTGTTCGACGACGCGTTCCAGTGCATCGACCGCCTCTTCGACGTCGCCCGCCTCGCGGCGAATCTCTCCGAGCATCACATACAACTCCTGGAGATCGTCTTGCTCCAGGGTGGCGAGGTGATCGTCTTCGACCTGCTGGAGCATGCGGCCGGCCTCTCTCTTCTCCTCCCGGTTGAACAGCAGCCGGCCCAGCCCCATCAGAACGTCGACGTTTCGGGCATCCATCTCAAAGGCGTGACGATACTCCTCCAGGGCTTTTTCATCCTGCTGGAGCCCCTCGTAGACGCGGGCGAGTTGGCCGTGCAGCGTCTGGAGCTCTTCGCGGTGAGGATCTTCGGACTCCCTGTACCGCTCGATGACCATCTCCAGAAGCGGTACCGCCCGCTCCCAGGCGTCTCGTTCGATGTACAGGTCGATCAGCGGCTCGGCCGCCGACAGCTCATGGGGGTCTTCCTCGAGCGCCTGCTCGTAGTAATTGAGGGCGTTAGCTCGGTCGTCGAGCTCGTCCTCGTAGATCTCTCCGATACGCGCCAGATGGACCGCGCTCTCGCTGAAGTCGTCGGTCGCCTCGACGGCGTCGAGGTAGACCTCGACGAGCGCTTCCCATTGGCCACGCCGCGCGTAGATCTCTTCGATCGCCTCGCGTGAAGGTGTGTGGGTCGGCTCGATGTCGAGCGCGTCTCGAAAGGCCTCGGCAGCGTTTTCGTCGTCGGCGAGCTCCGACTCGTAGACCTCGCCGATCGTGTAGAAGACATCGACCCGGTCCGCCGGTTCGTCGAGAAACTCGATGAGCCGGCGATATGCCTCGATAGCCTGCTGCCAATTCGACGTCGATTCGTGCAGCTCGGCCACATCGAAGAGAACATTCGGCTGCTGGGGCTCGACATCCAGCGAGGACTCAAACGACTCGATGGCCGCGTACGCATCCTCGAGCCTGTCGCGCCGGACGCGTGCCAGCTCGTTGAGTAGTGCAACGCGCTCGTCCTCCTCGCTGACGACCTCGTTGTGTTGTTGCAGAATATCGACCAGATCGAACCACTGCTCACGGGCTCGATAGAGCCGCTCCAGATTCTCCATCGCCTCGATGTTCTCGGGGTCGACCATCAGAATCTGGCGATACGCCTCAATGGCGTCGGCGGGAGCATCCCGCTGCTCCTCGTAGACGACGGCCATCTTGTCGTAGAGCTCGACCTGAGCCTGCGGTTCGTGGGTTACCTCGAGGCGTCGGTCGTAGACGTCGATCAGATCGTCCCAGGCCTCCAGCTCGAAGTTGATTCGTTCGAGGGCATCGAGCGCCTTTTCGTTGTCCTGTTCGACCTCCAGAACCTGATGCCAGGCGCGGACCGCCTCCTGGGGCCGGTCGAGATGGCTCTCCTGTATCCGAGCGATCTGCTGGCGGATCGAGACGATCTCGTCGGGCTCGTACGTTGTCTCGACTTTGCGTTCGAGCACATCGATCAGCTCCGTCCAGCGACCCTGCTGCTGGTAGAGACGCTCCAGGCTCTCCAGCGCCATCCGATCATCGGCATCGATCGAGAGAATTTCACGATACGCCTCGATCGCGTCATCGGGCTGGTCGAGTTGTTCGTCATAGATCTCACCGAGGCTTCGCCACAGCTCGACTTCGGCATCTGGATCGGCTTCGTGGTCGATACGGTCGCGCAGGATGCCCGCCATCTCCGGCCAGGCCTCGATGCGCCGGTACATCGTCTGCAGAAGCTCCAGCAACTCGTCGCGGCCGGGCTCGATGTCGAGGGCTCGGCGCAGGTGATAGATAGCCTCGTCGGGTTGCTCGATCGTGTCGGCATAGATCCGACCGATACGTTCGTGCAGATCGGCGGCACGTGAGGTGTCGTCCAGCTCTTTGGCGACCTTTGTGAACCGTTCGACCATCGGCATCCAGTCGCCGGTCGTCTCGGCCAATCGGGTCAGCTCCGAGAGCAACTGTTCGTCGTCGGCCGTCTCGACGTCGTAGGCCTCGAGCAGGACCATCTGAGCATGGGAGGGGTTCTCCAGTTGATCCTCCAGCACTCTGGCTCCCTGTTGGAGGGCCTCCATTCGTTCGAAGGAATCGTCTACGACCTCGGCGCGCTCGACGTACAGCCCCACCAGCGAAGAATACGCTTCGTCTGTCCCAGCCGAGCGATAGAGATTCTCCAGGGACGTAAAGGCTTCGCGGTCGGCCGGACGCATATCCAAGATTCGCTGGTAGACCGACGCAGCCTGCTCACGATCGCCAACGCGTTGCTCCCAAAGTTCCGCCATCCTTCGCAGAAGTGCCACCCGGTCTTCCGGGTCTTCGGCCTGCTCGGCCTTGGCATCCAGGACGGCGGCGGCCTCCTCCCATCGAGCCTCCTGCAGGTACAGGTCCTCCAGACAATCGAGCGCCTCGATGTGTCCCGGCTCGACGTCGGTCACACGCGTCCAGGCCTCGATGGCGCCCTCCGGGTCCATCAGCCGGTCCTGACGCAGGCGTCCCAACCGCTCCCAGAGCTGAAGGCGTTGGTCATCGGAGACGGCGTCGTGTGCGACGAGACGCTGGAGAATCTCCTCGAGATCCGCGTCATTTCCCTGTCGTACGTACAGATCATCGAGCTGCTCGAGCGCTTCGAGGTGGTCCGCATCGATCTGCAGCACACTTCGCCACGCGTCGACCGCCGGGCCCGGCGACCCCAGCTCTTCGGTCCAGACGCGAGCCAGGGATTCGTTCAGGTTGAGCCGATGCTCCGGGTCCTCGACGAGATCGAGCTTGCGTTCCAGAATCTCGACCAGTTCGTCCCACAACGACTCCTGACGATACAGCCGCTGAAGCTCGTCGAGCGCGTCGCGATGATCGGGCTGCTGGTCCAGGACCTGGCGCCACAGGTCGATCGCCTCGTGGGGACGCTCCAGCATCTCTTCTGCCAACAGCGCCATCTGGGCGTACGCTTCGACGCGACGGTCGGGATCGCTGGTCGTCTCCGCCCGGCGTTCCAACACATCGAAGAGGGCTTCCCAGGCTTCGCGACTCCGGTGGATCGTCTCGAGCCGCTCGAGGGCTTGCTCGTGCCCCGGCTCCAGTTCCAACAGATGTTCGTAGGCGCCGATCGCCTCATCCGGCCGATCGAGGCTCTCCTCATAGATGGCGCCGCGACGCAGCTCCAACTCGATGATGGTGGCGGGCTCATTGGTCGCCTGAAGGCGACGTTCCAACACGTCGGCCAACAGCTCGTCGGCGTCCGTCTCTCGATAGATGCGGTCGAGGGCCTCGAGCGCTCCGGTATGGGTCGGCTCGATCGAGAGGATCGAACGATACGCATCCTCCGCGTCGTCCATCCATCCGAGCTCGTGGTCGAGAATATCGGCCAGGTGTCGCCATAGCTCCAGGCTGGTCCGGTCATCGAGGTCGTTGTCCTCGATGGCCTCAAAGAAGCTCCCCGCCACGGTCTCCCAACTCTCCGTCTGTGCGGCCAGGTCGCGCAGTCGTTCGGCCACGCTCTCCACGTCGGGCCGTTCCCGAAGAGCCGCGCCGTAGTACTCCAGGGCCTTCTGCGGCGCATCGAGCTGCTGCACCGACAGTTCCGCTGCTTGCTCGAGCAGGTCAAACCGCTCATGGGGATCTTCGAGACGCTGCAGTCGCCGGTCGTAGAGATCGACCAGCTTCTCGTGCCGGTCCCGCTGCCGATACCAGGGCTCCAGGATCGAGACGATCCGCTCGATCTGATGGCCCTCCGTAAAGAGCTCTTCCAGGGACTCGACGGCCACCTCGTGCTCGGGGTGGTCTTCGAGCAGTTGTTGGAAGACGTCGATCGCCTGACCCGGACGCTTCAGGGCATCCTGGTAGACCTGACCGAGCCGCGTACGCAGCTCCAATGCCTGCTGAGAATCGTCGGTAATCAGGATGCGCGTTCGCAGCAGCTCCGGAAGTTCCTCCCAGGTCTCCAGCTCCCGGTACAGCTCGTCGAGCGCCTTCAAGACCTCGGGATGCTCGGGGTCGGCCTCGAGTGCTCGCTCGAAGTACCGAACCGCCTCGGCCGGCTCGCCGAGTTCCTGGTCGAGCACCCGCCCAATTCGCCGGTTCAGCTCGACGACCACACGCCCGTCGACCGCATCGTCGAGCAGTCCCTCCAACCAATCGATGTAGACGTCCCAGCCGGTGAGTTCGCCGGCAAGCCGTTCGGCCTCGTCGAGGTCATGCTGGCTGGTCGGCTCGATCTCGATGGCATCGAGATAGGCCTCCAGCGCGTCGACGGGCTCGTCGATCCGTTCCTCGTAGAGTGTCGCGATCTCGCGATACAGCTCCAGTTTCCTCGCCGGGTCGGCGGCCGCTTCGATCAAATGCCGCTTCACTTCGACGAGCTGTTCCCACTCGCCCGACTGTTCGAGAACCGGGTGCAGGACCTCCGACGCCTCGGCTTCGGCCACGCCGCGTTCGATCATCGAGGAGAGCGCCTCGCGGGCTCCTTCATGCTTGGAGTCCTCCTCCAGAATGCCCCGGTAGACCTCCACGGCCCGTGGAATATCTCCCAGTTCACGTTCCCACAGTCGACCGATCCGGTACTCCAGATGCTGCCGTTCTTCGGGCAACGACACCAGCTCGCGCTGAGCCTGCAGCGTCTCGAGCAGTTCGTTCCACTGCTCGGTCTGCTCATACAGGTCCGCCAGGCGTTCCAGCGCCGACAACTCATCGTCATCCAGCGCAAGGATGTCGCGGTAGATTCCGATCGCCTCGTAGGGTTCATCGAGTTGGTCTTCGTGGATCGGGCCGATCGCGTACAGAAGATCCTTGCGGGCCTCTGGATCGTCGATGAGCCCCAGCTTGCGGTTGTAAATATCTAGCAGATCGGTCCAGCGCTCCAGCCGGGTGTAGAGTTCTTCGAGTTGGTCGATGGCTCGGGTATCCGCACCATCGTACTCCAATACCTCCCGGTAGACGTCGACGGCCCGCTCGGGACGCTCCAGCAGGTCGTCGTAGATAATGCCGGCCTGGTAGAGCAGCTCCTTTGTATCCTCCGTCTCCTCCTCGATCTCCGCGCGGTGGCGCAGTATGTCGACGAGATCTTCCCACTGCTCGAGCTCCCGGCACAGCTCCTCGAGCTGCCGAGCCGTCTCCAGGTCCTCCGGGACCCGGCCGATGACTCTCTGGAGCACCGGGATCGCCTCCGACGGCTGTTCGAGCTCTTCGATGCGGATGTCGGCAGCCCGCTTGAACAATCGGCGCGCGGTCGTCGGTCCCGACGTCGCCTCGGCCCGTTCGACCAGGGCCGCCTGCAGTTGGTGCCAGCGCCCGAGTTCTTCGGCCAACCGCTCCAGCTCCGAGAGGGTCTCGTCGCTGCCCGGCTCGACCTCCAGGGCTTCGAGATACCGAGAGAATGCGGCGTCCGGCCGGTCTCGTCGCTGCTCCTCGATCGAGGCGATCCGATGCAGAAGCTCGAGTCGATCTGAGCCGTCTTCGCTCGACTGAATCTGAACGTCGAGCGCATCAACCAGGTCTTTCCAGTCCGAGCGCTCCCGATAGATCGGCTCGAGAATTCGGCTGACGCGGGCCCGGTCGCCGCGAGATTCCCACATCAGCGATTCCAGCGCCGAGATGGCATGTTCGTCTTCGGGGCGCTGATCGAGGATCGACTCGTAGAGGTCGACGGCCTCCCCGGGGCGATCCAACTCTCGGTCGTAGACCTCCGCCAGGCGTCGGGTCGTCTCCAGCGCGTCTTCCCCGTCGACGACCTCGAGAGTATCTTCGAGCGCATCGGCGAGTTCGGCCCACATGCCGCGCCGTTCCAGCAGTTCATTGCGGGCCTCGAGCGCCTCCGGATGACCGGGCTCGGCCTCCAGAATGTCCTCGAGGGTCGCGATGGCTTCGTGGGGCCGGTCCAACTTTTCGTCGAGCAGACCGCCGCGCTCGAATCGCAGGGATTCGAGCGCGGCGGGGTCCGCGCCGTCGAGCTTGCGGTCATAGATGTCCAGCAACCGCTGCCAGGCTTCGGTCCGTCGGTAGACCGACTCGAGCCGGTCGAGGGCCTCATCGTGCCCGGGTTCGGCCTCGAGCACGTCCAGATAATACCGATCGGCCTCTTCGGGCGCCTCGAGTCGGTCGGCCCAGATATCGCCGAGCGCCATTCCGTAGTCGACCTGCAGCAATTCCGAGTCGGCGGTATCGAGAACCTCTTCGTAGAGCTCAGCGAGATCTCGCCAGCGAGAGCCCTCGTCGGCCAGAGATTCGAGCTGTTCTCGCGCTCCCTGATGACCGGGTTCGCGCCGGAGCAACCGCCCGTAGGTTCGAAACGCATCGTCCCGTCGGTCGAGCGCGTCGAGCTGTACCGAAGCCTTCGACTCCAGCAATGCTTCGGCCTCGTCGCCCTCGGCGGCGGTGAGCCGTACGTCGAGTACGTCGACGAGGTCCTCCCAACGACCCATCAGGTGATAGATCGGCTCCAGAATCTCGGCTGCCCGGGGCCCGTAGTCCCGATCGTCCAGGTACCCTTCGACGGCGACTCTGGCCTCGTCGGCGCCGGGTCGCCAGTTCAAGATCTCGGCAAACTCGTCGAGGGCTTCTGCGTGGCGATCGAGCTGGTCTTTCAGGACCATCCCTTTCTCGCGGCGCATCTCCAGGATCGCCTCGACGTCTGACTCTTGAAAACGTCGTTCACTCTGCTGAACGTCGGGTTCAAATTCCGGAGCCTCCCCCTGACCGAAGACGGCCTCTTCGGCCGTCGCCTCGATCGGCTCGGCCGTCTCGGCACGTTCACGCGCCGTCGACATCAGCACGTCGATCTCGCGGTCGATGGTCTCGATCAGGTCGGTAAACCGCTCCATCTCGCGGTACAGCCGATGCATCTCGGCCAGGATGTCGCGATTTCGAGGCTCCAGGTCGAGCGCCTCTCGAAGTCGCTGCACAGCCTCGTCGCGGTCTCCCTTTTGCCGCTCGGCCAACCGCGCCATCCCGTGGAGGATCTCCACGCGGTCGGAATCCGAATCGGTCAGCTCGAGGCGGGTGCGATACACCTCGATGAGTTCGTCCCACCGGCCCTCGGCTTCGTAGACAGACTCGAGTCCGGCCAGAGCCCGTTGATTGTGCGGGTCTTCGTCCAACAGAACGTCGTACTGACGCAGCGCACCTTCGGTGTCGGACAATTCTTCGAAGAGAAGCCCGCCCAGGCGCACCCGGATTTCGGTTTCCAGCTCGGCGGCCAGATCCCGCTCCAGTGCCGACTCCCACACATCGGCGAGATCGTCGTAGGTGCCGGCCGCCTCGGCCGACGCTGCCAGCGCATCGAGCAACTCGCCGCCCGCCGGTTCGGACTGAAAGGCCTCGGCATACCACCGATAGGCGCCCTCGGGGTCCGAGAGCCGCTCCCGGTGTAGTCTCGCCAGCTCGAGTTCGTAACTCCGGCGCTCTTCGGGGTCAGACGAACTCTCCAGCAGGACCGTCAGCACGCGGCGCAGGCCCTTCCAATCCTCGTCGGCCCGGTAGATCGGCTCGAGCTCGGCCGCGATCTCGGGGTCGTCCTCGTCGATCTCGAGCGCCTTCTCCAGATTGCGCTTCGCCCGGTCGGGCTCCTCGAGTTCGCCGCGCCAGAGTCGGCCCGCACGCACCAGCACCTGCAGACGAGCGCTCTCTTCCTCCAGGGTCCCGGAGAGGGTCTCCAACATGCGAACCAGTTCCCGAAGTTCGTCCCGTTGTCGATAGAATGCCTCGAGATCGTCCCACTGGCGATGGTCGACATACAGCCGTTCCAGCGACTTTTGGGCTGCACGGTCATCGGGATCCAGCTCCAGGGCTCCCTTCCACGCTTTCATGGCTCGCTCGGGATCCTCGAGTCGGTCCGAGCACAACTTTCCGAGTTTTCGATGTAGTTTCATCGCGATCTCGGGCTCGTCGACGCGCTCGCACTTCTGCTCGAGCACATCGGCGAGGGCCGACCAGTCTCGCGCTTTGTCGTAGAGCTTCTCGAGGGCATCGAGGGCCTGTCGATCTCCCGGAGATTCCTCGAGCACCTCTCGCCACAGCTCGGTCGCCACATCCGGCTTGCGCAGGCGATCGGCGGCGAGCTGTGCTACATCCTTGAGCCCCTCGAGTCGGGCCTGCGGATCCTCCAGGGTCTCGACCTCCCGCCGCTTTACATCGACGAGTTTTTTCCAGTCTCGCCGCTTCTCGTACATCTCCTGGAGGGCATCGAGTGCCTCGGGATGGGTCGCATCCAGCTCCAGAACCGATTCATAGGCGTCGATGGCCTCGGCCTGATTGCGAAATTTGTCCAGAAAGAGCCGAGCCACGCGGCTGAGCAACTCGATCTTCTGGTCGACATCGTCGACGAGCTCGGCCTTCTCCTGGAGGGCGTTGATCAGCTCCGAGGACCGGTTCATCTCCTCGAACTTGTCGATCAATGCATCCAGCGCGCCGAGATCACCGGGCTTGGCCTCACGGATGTCCCGGTAGGTATTCACGACCATCATGTCGTGGTTCATCTCGTCGCGATAGATCCGAACCGCCTCCCTCAGCCAGACGGCCTTCTCGTCGCCGTAGTCCTCGTCGAACGTCTCCGCATGCTCTTTGACAAGGTCGACGTAGCGGGGCCACTTCTCGGTCGTCCGGTATCCGACCATCAGCCGATGAGAGACCGCGGGATCGTCGACTTCACGATCCATACGCCGCAGGACGTCGACCTCACGGTCGGGGTCGCCGATCCCCCGGGCGACGTCGGCCAGGTGGCCGTACACCTGACGCGCTTTTTCTTCTTTAGACGCCTCTCGGTACTCCTTTTCGAGGTCGCGTTGCAGCCGGCGCCAGTTTTCGCGGGCTCGCTCGAGGTGTTCGGCACCCTGTTGGAGTCCCTCGTCTTCGATAGACTCCGCCAACTGGCGTCCGAGTTCCGCGTCGCCGAGATCGTACAGGGCGATCCGTCCCCGAAGGCCCGGGTGGCCATCCGCCGACTCATCCAGAAGCTGCAGAACCGTCTGCCAGAAGTCCGGATCGGCGACCAGAAAATGGGTACGCTCCCAGAGCTGGCGGCCCAGTTCTCTCTGCGCGGCCTCTTCCCAGAGCGGGACCAAGTCTTGAGCGGGCTCTCGACCCCGAAGCCAGCTCAACAGCGCCGCTTCGGTCGACCAGAGCAGAAATTCGTCGGCGTCCTCCGACTCAACGGCGCGTTGGGCGAGCGCCGGGTCCGCCCCTTCAGGTGCCTCCGCGGCACCGGCGGGTTCGTCCGTAGCTGCACCCGTCTCTTCCTCCTCGATTGCTTCGGATGGTGCCGAGGTCTCCTCTGCTGTCGACTCTTCGGGCTCTTCTGGGATCTCGGGAGCTGCGGCCTCCTCGGGAAGCTCCGGGGCCTCGGGCTCGTCGATCTGGTCGACCTCCGGCGGAGCCTCCAGTTCTTCGACCGACGAGACGGGTTCCTCGGCCACCTGCTCCGAAACGTCGGATTCCTCTTCGGCGGCCGCCTCAGCGGCCGGCTCCTCTCCAGCCTCGACGTCGGAGTCCCGTGGTTCGGCGGACTCTCCATCTTCGAGATCCGGGTCCCCGGATTCGTCGGTCAGGGCCTCCAGGGCACGTTCGGCTCGACGCAGCTCGTCTCCATCCCACAGATCGCTGGCCGCCCGATAGCACTCGACAGCCGCTTCGCCGTTGCGCAGATCATCGCGGTAGATATCGGCGAGGTCGCACAACAGAGCGTATTTCCGTTCCGCCCCGGGCACCTCCGAGATCGCCTGTTCCAGGAGATCTCTGGCATACCCGTAGGCGCTCTCGGCCTCGGCCGGATCATCCAGCACCCGTTCCAGAATGCCACCCATCCTCAGGTACAGCCGCGCCTGCTGGGTGCCATTGTCCGACGCCTGAAGTGCCTGCCGAAAGAACCCGAAGAGCGCCTGCTGATCGCCATGCGCGGCGAGTTGAACGAGACGAGCCTCGCGATTGATCGAGGGATCGTCGACCAGACCCGAGGCCTCTTCGAGAAGCTGTCGCGCCCACTCGGGATCACCAACACGCTCCAGTGCCGCACGCCCGGCCTCCAGATACAGTCGTGCCGAGGCAGCCCCGTCGGACGCCTCCGACGCATGGGAGGCGAGGTTCCAGACGTGATCCTCCCAGTCCTGAACGTGGTCCTCCTCCAGTCGCTTGTACCGACTCAGGTCCTGGGGATGGTCCGCGAGCTTCTCGAGAGACTCTTCGTACGTCATATCCTGAGACATCGGCTTTACTGGCTCGCTTTGGTATCGGAACGATCAGTCAGATCAGAGATTTCAGTATCCTGCATCGGCAATCAGGCGATCAGTTCGACGCGTCGCCCTGGGCTTTGAGCTTCTGGATCATTCCCTGGGCGACCGAGGTGCGGGCTCGGTCCGTCGGATCGGCTACATCGAGGTATTTCTGCAGGGCTTCGATCGCCTGGTCGGGTCGGCCGGCGCCTTCGAGCGCCGCTGCGAGATTGAAGTAGGCGGCGCCGCCATCGCCCCCGAGCTCGAGCGCCTTGCGGAAACTCTCCGCGGCCGCCTCGTACCTTTCGAGCTCCAACTGCGCGACCCCGAGGCCGCGATGCAGCCGAGCTGCCTCTGCATTGTTGCTGAGCCCATTCTCGTAGACTTCCAACGCTTTGTCAGGAAATCCGAATGTCACGTAGATATCCCCCAGGGCGTGATAGGCCACGCCTCCCGTGTCATCCTCTCCGATGGTCATCCTCGGGTCGGCCTCGATCGATTTCATGTAGGCTTCGACGGCCTTGGGATGGTGGCCCATCGCCTCCTGAGCCTGGCCGAGACGGAACCAGGATTTCGCGTGTCCCGAATGGGTGTCGACGGTGTCTTTCAGCACTCTGATCGCCTCTTCGTAGTCACCTTGCGAGACGAGGAGCCGACCCAGCGCATACCCGTACTCCGCCCGCTCGGGGTGGATATCCAGAGCCGCCCGGTAGAACCGCTCGGCCTCCCGGGCGTCTTCGTACTTCATCTCGTAGATCTGACCGAGCTGATAGCGCGGCTTGGCAAAATCGGCGTCGGCCTGAGCAGCTTCCTTGAGTTTGGCGACCGCATCCTGGGTCTGACCGCGCTTATACGCCGCCAGCCCCTCATTGAGTCGCTGAACCGCAAGGGCCCGATCCTGGTCGCAGGTGACACCGCTGGTCATAAGCCAGAGCCCTGCCAGCAAGCCCACGACGATCGCACCACTCAGTGATCTGTTCGGTGCTTCACGCGTCATCGTTTCTACCTCCGGAAGTACAGATAACCGATCCCGTCAAACGGGAGGCTCGGTGGGCACGAGGGTTTCGATGAAGAAATCGAGCCGAAAAAAGATTCTGTACAGTGGTCGCCCAGCGTCGGGGACATCGTAGCGAATCTGCGAGATGACATGCTCCACACAGCTCTGGATGTCGTCGTGATTGAGCGCCGTCGACATCAGGTCGGCTCCGGCCACGTACCCGTTGCGGGTCACGATCACCTCGTAGACGACCGAACCCTCCTGGTCGCCGCCGGCCCCGCGCAATCCCGACTGGTAGCATTGCACCGCACCGCGACGGATGTCGTCCTCGTAGCTCGCCGTCGCCTGCGGCTCGAAGACGTTCCCGTCGATGACGACCTCGACCCGCGGCCGTTGACTCCGCGCATCCTCGGATCGCTGGTCGACCGTATGGTCGGTCACCTCCGGCGGTATCTCGCGCTCCGTCTCCGATCCGCCGGTCGTCGCGCAGCCAGAGACCAACAACATTGACCAGACAACTACAAACAGAGAACTACGCAGGCCCACGCTGCCCATCTGTCTCAAGCTGCTCAATTTCGAAGCTGCACTCACTATGTCGCCCTGCGGGTCTAAGAGGAATCAATCCTGGCTTTCTGGTTTTGAGCCGACCGCGAAGTTGAATGTCTTCAAGACTGGCATCTCGCGGGAAACCCCAAGCTCTCCCAGATCAACACGACTCAACTCATTCTCAATGCAGCGAATGAAGGGCTCGTAGTGAATTTCTGTGTAGCATGCCCTTACATCGTGCACGCCCCCTGATTCTTTCACGCGAAAGTGGAAGCGCACGGCGCCTTCAATATTCGAATCGGTCTCGAGGGCTTCCTCGTAGCAACTTATGAGCTTGCTTCTCCGTTCATTCAGGTTCGCAGATAGCCGCTTCGAAAGAGTAGGGAATTTCTTTTTTGTCTCTGCTTCACCCCCCTGACCCTCAGGACTCGATCGAGGGGGCAACGGAGAGGAACACCGGTCCTCCGGAGCGATCTCGAATGCCTTCGCATTCTCCGAGCTTCCGGAACCGCCCGTCGTGGCGCAGCTTGGGACAAACAACAAAATCCCCACGCAAAGGAGACCTCCTACGACCCAGCGCGTCTCTTTGATTGTGTCGTTCATCTTGGATCTCCTGGGACGCGGAACTCGAAGACGACGTGGTCGATGACTCATTCCGAACTATCTTTCGGCGTGCAATTGAACGGGTATAGAACCTGGGATCGTTGCTCGGTTTCAACTCCCTCGACAGACGAGAGGTGTTCCTCCATGCAATCCAGCATCGGCTCAGAACCGAGACCTGAGTTACACGGCTTTGCCGATAAGACATCTCCACTCGTGCCAACCACAAGGTGAAAATAGACCTTCCCGTTGAGCGCCCCCCCTGCCGCTTTCATCCCTTTTTCGTGGCATCTACTCAGCGCAGACCTCAGTTGACGAACCTCAGCATCAAGTTCCTTTTTGAAAGAGTCTGGCACGTTCCCTCGAGCGGAGCCTCCGTACTTTTCAATAGTCCTCTCACAGCTCATGCTGCCGGGACGCCCCTCTTTCTTATCTTCGGCAGTAACCTCAGTAGTGTCCTTCGCGTTTCCCGCTCCGCCGGAACCGCCCGTCGTGGCGCAGCTTGAAACTAACAATAAAATCCCCAGGCAAAGGAGACCTCCCACGACCCAGCGCGTCTCTTTGATTGTGTCGTTCATCTTGGATCTCCTGGGGCGCGGAACTCGCATTCGACGACGTGCCTAGCGATTCATTCTGAATCGTCATTCGGTGTGAACACGAACGGGTAGAAAATTATGAGCGGCATGGCTCGTTCCCCTACCGGTATATCGATGTCGAGAATCTCGTTCTTCAGACAATCGTGGATACCTCTGTGGGGGATATTCGTCTGACAGGGGTGAACTCTTTTGAATTCACCGGTGTCCTCCAACTCGATATAGTAGGTCACCTTTCCTTCGAGCTCCGAATTGGACTTCAGTGCGTTCTCGTAACATGAAATAAACTGTTCACGGTGCTTCTCAATGGCCGATTGAATGGCAGCCTTCGGTATCTCCGGGCAGCTCTGATCGCCGTCCTCTGCGCTCTTTTCGTTCTTCTCCGTCAGCAGCTCTTCACACGTCCGGCCCTCCGGAATCACGTCGTCTGGAACCTGTGGTTTCGTCGCACATCCGGCCGTCGACAAGCCGACCGCAACACCGAGCACGCAAGACACGTTCAAAACGTCAACAAGTACTCCAAACAGCCCCTCCATCTTCATCAGCCCGGGGAGAAGTTGAAGGGGTAGTTGACCTCGACGATGCCGCCGCCCTTCGGCGAGGGGAAGGTCCAGCGGCGGATTTTACCCTGCATGCACTGTTCGACCTTTCGGTTGGCCAGGGTCGACTCGGTGACGATGGCACTGACGACGTCGCCGCTCGGCGAGATGGTGAACTTGACCTTGACCTGGCCGGAGAGTTCGGGATTTCGCTGCAGCTCCTGCTCGTAGCAAAATTTGATCTCTCGGCGGTGCTGACGCACGACCCGCCGGATAATTTCCTTGTCGAGTGAACCGGTGACGTCGGGGCGCTGGGGGACGACCTGAGGTCGGGCCTTGCCCTTGTCACCCATATCGGCGGCGCCTTCCCCGTAGCCTTTGCCCCCGCGTCCTCCGCCGCCACGGCCGGCCGTGCCGACGCGCCCGATGCCGAGTCCCTCTTCGCTCATACCTCCGCCGCCGCCGCGGCCGGCGCCCGACAGGCCGAGCCCGCCGAAGCCCTTCGCGTCGCCTTTGGAGGCGCCCTGCATGTTTCCGAGCGCGTGGATGGCGTCACTGCCGACCGATTCGGAAGCACTCCCGAACATCGACGAGACACCCTCGGACTGAAACACCTTGTTAATCCCGGCGTTCATCGCGACTTTCTTGTTGTGTTCCTTGCGCACCTCTGCAGTCGCGTTGTCGGGGGGACCCTTGATGGCCATCTCCTTGTCGGTCTGGTCGGCCGATTCCTTGCCGGCCTTGGTCTCCTCGCCCTTTGCCTTGGCGGCCTTTTCTTCGTCGCCCTGGTCAAAGAACGAATCCTTCTTTTCCTGCTCTTTCGGTTTGAGCATCATCTCGACGAACCGGTCATCCTCGTCGAGCCGCTCCAGCGAGAGGTCCCCGGCGTCGCCGGGCATACTCATCGCCATGATCAGCAGCGCGATGTGGAGGGCGGCGCTGATGGCAAAGTAGGGGATCGCCTGCGTATCGACCCCGAAACTGGTGCCCACCCCTTTGGGCATCGACGTAAAGTGGAACAGAAAGACGTTGTCGCGCCATTCGATCCGGGCACTCGTGTGGGGAGTCAGCGCGAGAACCTGCCCATGGACCCCGGGAGCGCTGCGCGTCAGGCCCCTTTCGATCGCCTCTTCGAGGCTCAGAGCCTCGCCGTCGACCTCGAGGTGCCCGGTCATCTCCGATGTGATGACGAGGCCGTACTCGTTGCCGGACTCGTCGAACAGCACCAGGGGCCGCTCTTGGTCGGTCAGGTCCTTGCCGACGATGAAATCCTGGTCCTTGGAGGGACCGATGGTCACGGTGCGCGGCGACGCGAAACTCTCGACCATCAGCACATGGTCGCCCCAGAGATGGGCGATCTCGAGCGTATCTCCGCCCTGTTCCCGGAAGAATGTCTCGGTGTATTCGTCGCGATCTCGTGGGCGATCCGCGCGTCCGGCCCCGCCGGAGCCGCCGCCCGACTCGACGGGCCCATCGGTGGGGACCCACTCGCCGCTCGGATCGTAGTAGCCATGGGCGACGACCCATTCGCCGTCGTCATCTTCGTATCCGTACCCGACGTGGTATTCGCCGTGCTCGTCGTAGTAGCCGGGAATGTAGTTGTCGGCATCGTCGTAGTACCCCTCCATCGTATACGGTTGAACGCGTCGGCCCTCCGGCGTGGCGACCGTTCCATCCCCGGCGACGGTCGCCTCGGAGGCATCGCCGAACCGGAGTCGGACGAGGACGTCTCCAAATTGGAGCTCGTCGCCCTCTTGGATGGTGGTCTCGTCGACGTCCTCGCCGTTGACCGATGTGCCCCGGGCGCTGCCCAGGTCCATGATGGTCCATTCGTCGCCATCCCGCTCGATCCGGGCATGAAACCGCGAGACGCTCGGATCATCGAATTTCAGGTGGCAGCTTCCCAGTGTGCCGACCTTGACGATGTCGCGATCCACGGACCGGGTGGAAACAACTTCCCCATCCTCAATGATGTCAAACAGCATCGTCATGACCACTCCACTGCAAGAAGAGTCCCCCGCATACCTCCCGGAAGATCCCGCATTCGATTAGAGGTCTTCCACGGTCTTGAGCATCTCCGGGATAAAGTCCGACCGAATGGTGATCAGGCTGCTGGTCTTTCCATGTTGCTGCGCCTGAATATTCGACTCATTCGGTTTGACGAGATTTCCCGTCACATCGTCCCCATCGAAGTCGTAGGTCGTCTTCTCTTTGACCTTGGTTGAGCCGCCCGACTCAGATCCACCCTGAGCCGCGGCCACAGCCGGCAATCCCAACAGGGCGATCACCACGAAGACGGCGCACAAATCACGCATCGGCCTACCCTCTCTCGACGAGTTCAATCCGGTTCAACTACCACTTGAAATCTATCACACGACAGGAGGGCGAAAAAGGATATAGCCATCCTGGACGCACGGGCGTCGACTATGGTCAAAACCGTAGCTTTCAGGCTACACGAACCAGACAGGGATTCAAGTTATTCACCCGATTGTGTGCAGCCGGTCGGCCCACGGACTCCCTGTCGCGCCGAGGGCGGTGATCGCTACGGCGTCACTGCTGCGAGGTGGATTCCTCGCTGGAGGCGGAACCGCCGGCCTCCGAGCCGGTAGAGCCGTCCGACTGCTGCAGTTGCGCCTTCTGTTTCTTCAACTCCGGGATCTGTTCGCGGGTCGCCTGACGGAGTTTCGTCACCTCGTCGATTCGATTCTTGGCCTCCTGCCGTTGTTCGGCCATCTCATCGCCGGCGTAGTTGAGGAAGTTTCGATAGAAGTCGATGGCCTTGTCGTAATGGTCCACGGCTTCCTGGAGGTTTCCGATGGTCCAGTCCATCTGGGCCACAGCCCCCTCCGGCGCCGTCTCGCCGGCTCCCTGAGAGGCCTTCCGGGCCAGATGTTCGTGCTCGAGCACCGCAAGGTTGTAGTGCACCATCGGGTGTTCGGGATGGTCGTCGAGGATCTCCCGATAGATCGCGCGCGCCTCATTCAAGTTGCCCATCGACCGTTCGGCGACGGCCAGCGAGATCCGCGCCTCGGTGTGTTCCGGCTGAAGATCGAGCACCTTTGTGAAGTGCTTCGATGCCGCTTCAAAGTCGCGGACGTTGAGCATGACCGCACCCAGATTCATGCGAGCGGGAACGAAATTACCATTGTTTTCCAGGGACTTCGAAAACTCCGAGATGGCACTCGAGACGTCGTTTTGGGCGAGTTCGACCAGCCCGAAGATGTTGTGGAGATCATCGCGGTGAGCCTGGCTGCCCTTCTCTTTCGTCAGTTCCAGGGCGTTCAAAAGGACCAGACGCGCCGGATCGTAAGCCTCCATCTGATAGTAGGTGCGTGCGAGGTTGGCGTACGCCCCGACGTTTTGCGAGTCACCAGCCAGCGCCTGGCGAGCGTGGCTGACCGCTTTTTCCCACTGCTGCTGCTGTCTGTAACGAACGCTCAGATTGTTGTGGGCCGTGGTATCGAAGGATTCGGCTCCGATGGCCTTTTCAAAGTACTCGTACGCCTCGTCGGTCTTGCCCCGCCGCATCGCGAGCATCCCGAGGTTGACCAGTGGATCGCCGAGCTTCGGCGCGGCCTTCCGCGACTTCTGATAGGCCGATTCCGCCTTCCCCAGACGCCCCTGTTTCTCCAGGACGACCCCCAGATTAAACCATGCCTTGCCGAAATTCGGGTCGATATTGACCGCCTTTCGAAGTCTGGACTCCACCTCGCCGAGTTCGGCCTCGTCGGATTTGTAGGCCTCCACGGCGGCATTGAACTCCTCGACGGCATCGGTGTTCGTCGACACACCCCTCGCTTCTTTGCTGGTTTCGGCATCGACGTCGCCGGGTGCCGTCGCACATCCGGCGAACATCCCAACCCCGACCAAGACGACCGAAACGATCCATGTGCGAGGTGTCATAGTTCCTCCTGTCAGGCATCTGACTCCGCGAGCCGATCTCAAAGCGTCTCGTATGCTCACGACGTCCCCCCAGCGGATGATTTATCGGTGTCTGTCGACTCGGCTTCGGACTTTTTTGGGTCTTGCTTCGCGTCTGTCGGGGCCGTCTGCCGCTCGACGCTCTCGGCCTCGGGCTCACCCGAACCGAGGTCGTCGAGGCGTCGCTCCTCTTCCTGCAGTTCATCCATGAATCCCGCCTCCGTAAATCCAGCCACGAGATACGTCGGGCGGGCCCGTAGCTCCGAGGGTTTCCGGAACTCACCAGGACGGAGGTCCGCCAGCCGGACCTCGGCCTTGCGGCTGTACTCGTTGAACCAGCTCTCTTTTTTGGCCACGGAGAGCGCCCGTTTGTAGGCATCGACGGCCTTCGCCTCGACCATCGACGCACGATCCTCCAACAGCCCGCGGTAGATCTCTTTTTGATTGTAGTTCAGCCGCTCGGGCACCGGGCTGTTCCGGACGGTTTCGGCGAAATTCTGATACTGTGCGCCGATCTTGAATAGAGCCGCGATCGCCCAGTCCGGCCGCCTGAATTTAATGACTTCCTCGTAGATCTTCTGGGCTTTCTGGGCGACCTCGAGCTTGTCTTTGAACCGTCGCTGAAGCTCCTCTTCGTTGGAGGACTCGACGGTGATTTCGGCCATCTCCTGATAGACATCTTCGCCGCGCATGAATTTGGCACGGGCCGCCGCATCTCGACCGTCGCTCAGGGAAGTCCGCTGTTCGTCGGACAGGTCGTTGTAGACCTCCAGGGTCCGCTCGAATTCCAGCAGCGCCTGGTCGCGGTCATCGTGGTTCCAGAAGAACATCCCGATGTTGGAGTGCGCCTGAAGGAGCCGGTCCAGGGTGCCCTTGTCGGCGTAGGTGTCGACATACTCTCGATACTGCTCCAGGGCCTCCCATCCCTTGTCCTGCTTCTCCAGGATCTTGGCGATCTGGAAGGCCACATCGGCGACTTTTTTGTCGTACTCGGGGTCGTCGCCGAACAGCTCCAGGAACTTCTCGAAATCCGAAATGGCCCGGTCGTATTGACCCAGCCCCTGTCGGAAGGTCGCCGCGTTGGCCAGCGCTTCCTGTGCCTTCTCGTGGTCGGGGAAGTTTTTGACGAACTGCTCGTAAAAATTCGCCGCCTTACTGTAGACGGCCAGCGCGTGGTAGTTCGCGCCGATGTTAAAGAGTGTCTCGGGAGCGTACGGAGATCCCGGTCGTGCCTTCAACAAAAAGATCCGGACTTGAATCGCCTTGCCCAGCTCCTTGATTCGCTCGAAGGCGAGCGCGGCGTTGTAGAGCGCTTCGTCGACATAGTCGGAGTTGTCGAATCGCCGATAGAATTCGACGTAGCAGTTTGCGGCCTCGCGCCACCGGTCATTGTCTTCGTGTTGACGACAAAGTTTGAAGGAGATCGCCTCGTCGAGTTTCGCGACGGTCGATGAAAACTCCTCGTCGTCGATCGGCTGTTCGTTCTGGTAGCGGCGGACGGCCTTGCCCAGGGTCTTGAAATCATTGAGCAGGTTCAGCGAATCCAAATGAAGGTTCGCCGCAATGACTCCCAGACGGTGATCCGGGTGATTGAAGGCGATGTTTTCGAAGTATTCGACGGCCTTCTTCAAGTGATTGTGCTCGTAGTAGACGCGGGCCATCGTGTATTTGACGTCGACGATCCGCTCGCCGTCGGGCACGTATTCGACGTAATCCTTGCACGCTTCGATGAGCTGCTTTTTGAGGTCCGCGATCTCCTTTTTCTCGGGGATCGGGTCGTCTTCCTCCGAGCCGCCCTCCTGGACTTCCTGAACCTTGTCCCGGTTTTCAAATCGGAGCGGGTCCTCCAGGTTCGCGCGCTCCTCGGACGTATTGATGAGATTGAAGTAGGCCAGGACCTGGCCGTGGGCCGCCTCCTTGGTCCATTCTCCCTCATCGTCGATCTCGAGCACCCGGTCGTAGGCCTTGGCGGCCCGCTTCCAGCTCTCCAGGTAATACAGAATCTCCCCGTTGAAGAAGGTCATCTTGTAGATGTGTTCACTGTCCTCGAACGTCTCAAGATAGTTCGAGTACAGGTAGTACGCCATCTTGTAGAGACCATCGCTTTTGGTGACCTGAGCTTCGCGATGGTAGCGGGTCGCCCACTGACGCACGAGTTGCTCGGCCTGCGTCCAGGTCTCCTTGAAGGTCTCCTTGTCGTAGTCCTCGAACTTCCCCTCCTCGGCGTACTGCACGAGCTTCATCAACTTGATGATCTCTTCGAGGGTGTCCTTGCTGTAGGCGCTCTGGCTGGAGTGATTGCGCACGATCTCATACTGGTACTCCAGCGTCCGCGTGCTGCTGCGATTGCGCTGGATCAGCTTGCGGTACATCGTATTCGATGCGGCGAACTTCGACTTGTCGGCGTATTGGACCGCCAGCCGCTCGGTCATCTGCCGGACGATCTCGGTGTCGCCGCCGGTCAGATCTTCGAAGAACGGGATCGCCTTCTGCGGTGACCCGATGAACGAGTAGGTCAGGACGATGTCCTTTCGGGCCTGGCTGACCAGCGCCTTCGCATTCGGTTGCTGCGGGTGGGCTTTGGCGTAGTCGATGACGTCGATGAAGACATCCAGTGACCGGTCCTTCTGCTCCATGTTGAAGTAGCACCAGCCTGCCTTGTACCGGGCGTAGCTGTAGACGTTCGAGTCCTCGAATTCACCGACCTTCTGGTAGAACTTCAGCGCGCGTTCGGGGTTCTTTTTCTGGTTGAAGAAGTATTCGCCGATCGCGAGCAGCACATTGGGCGTGTATTTGGTGTCGGGGAAGTCCGACAGAAGCTTCTTGAAGATCTCGATGGCCTCTTCGTGGCGGCCGACCTCCTGCAAGTTGGTCCCCAGATAGAACAGAACCCGGTCGAGATTCTTGAAGTTCGGATGGTTCCGAAGGATCTGTTTGTACAGCTCGACCGCCTCGGCCCGCTGGCGCTTCGATTCTTCGAGCATCTGGTCCATCTGACGCTGGCACGCCTGGGCCCGACCCGTCTCACCGGCATCCTTCAGCTCGTAGCATTCGTCCTGCTTCCGGAAGGCCGACATCTCGTAGTACTTCGATTTGTCCCAGTACATCTCCGAGAGATTGAACAGGATCTCGGCGCGTTTGGGGTCGTCCTCCGGGGTCGACTCGAGTAGATCCTGTAGCCGAACGATCGCCTCGTCCTGCTTTTTGACACTCTCGAAGTTCTTCTCCTCGATGAACTCCTCGGTCTTGAAGTCCTTGGCCCCCTCGCCCTCCGTTTTGAGGCTCGGCCGCTCGCGCTTCTGCTCGGCCTCGTAGACATCGACCTTGCGCTCTTTCTTCTGCTCGGCCGCAACCGCCGAGGTGGCCGACCCGAAGGCTCCGATCGCCGCAATCAGGCCGCCCACCAGCCACACGGCCAGGTTGGACTGCGGAGTCGGTTCATCGAATTGTGGTCGTCTCATGCTCATTGGTTTTATCCTGCGTCGATTCAGCGCTTACACCGAGATTCGACGTTGAAGACGTAGTGTCCCAGTTCGTCTCGCCAGTATTCCCCGCGAAACTTCCAGTAGAGATCTTCGTCGGTGACCTTCAGAGGCGCCTCCTGATCATCGCGTTCGACCCGTTGCCCGGCGCGGATATCCGCTTCGATGGCGCCCTTCTCGGCCTTGGCCACTTCGATGAGGATGCGCTTCTTTTCATTGATCAGCCGGTCGAGCTCGCGCACCTGTCGCTCGAGGCGCTGGCGGATCAGCGAGCCGGCCTCGTCGATGGCGAAACTCTGTGCCACGGAGGCCTCCTGTAGCAGGGTTTGACCCAGCGGGGCGTCCCGCCACGACTTGGGCATCGATTCCATCTTGGCGAGCTCCTCGTCTGCCAGACCCACCAGTTCGACGGCCGACTGAACCTGCCGGTCATCGACGGCCGACTGCAGGATCCTGTAGACCCGCCGGTCGAGATCGACCTCACCGGCACGCAGACGCTGGTACCACTCGAACATGGCAGTCGCATCGGAGTGGGTGTCGAGCACGGCCTGCATGTCCCCTTTCAGGCCCTGATACATCCGCTCGAAGGTCTCGAGCTCTCGGCGCACCTGGTCGTATCGACAGTTGTAGAAGTACAGCAGACCCGAGAGGATCGGGCCTTCGGGAAAGTAGGCGTTGGCAAAAAACGGTGAATTCAGCGAATGGAGGTTGCCCAGCGCTTCGTTGTAGGCATCGGTCTGAAAATACGCCCAGGCCTTCTCGAACAGCGCCTTGGCCCATCGAGGCGATTCACGTTTTACCTTGTCGTAGTACTTGAGGCTCGTCTTGTAGTCGCCCGTCGAATAGAAGACGCGCGCCATCGCCAGATGGGTCAACTCGCGCAACTTCTGCTGCTCTTGGGTCAGCCCTCCCCGCTGCTCGCGCTCGTCGACGAGGTGACGCAGGACGGTCTTAAAGGCCGAGACGGCCGGTTCGGCCTGATAGTTGGCGACGTACGTGATCCCCTTGATGTACCGGGCTTTTCCAAAATACGGGCTGTCACGATCGACCGCATCGAACATCTCGGCGGCCCTGTCGACCGAGAGTTCACTGTGGAAATACCGGCCGACATAATAGGCGTATCGATCTCGGCTCTCCTCCGGGACTTCTCTCGGAAACCGTTCGGCATACGCGGCGAGATACTCGCGCAACGCCGGATCCGCCGACAGGACATCCATCAGCGAAAGCAAGCCGCGCAGGGTCGGAATGAAGTACGGATGACCTTCGCCCGCCTCGACGATCCGACCGAATTGTGCCAGCGCCCCCTGATAGAGTTCCATCCGATAGAGGGTCTTCCCGAGTTCGAAGCGCGCCTCCTGGCCGCGCGGGGTATCTCCTGCCTTCTGGATGATCTCGTAGAAGAGCCGGCTCGCTTGCCGATATTTCTCGTTGTCGGACAGCGACACCGCCTTCGCCATCTTTTCGGCGAGTTTTCCGTCGGATGTCTCCGACGACTTCGCCTGTCCCTCTTCGACTTCCTCTTCGCTAAACTCCATCGTCTGCCCGACGGCCGAAGCGGGAAGGCAGATGCCGAGGAGAGCGACGGCAACAAAGCGTCGAATCATAGCAACACTCCAGAGCAAACATCGAATCACAGTCCGGCCGAGCGCCGGCATGCGTCACAGCTTCAGTTCAGTTGATCCTGCGGGATGCAGTACGGGTCTCCGCCCGGGACGATCGGTTCACACTCACCGTTCGGGCAGTCTTCGTCCGCGTCGCAGCTTTTCGTACAAAAGCCTTCGCCGGCCTCCAGCCGCCCGCAGACTCGACTCTCACACTGAAAATCGGGATCCGACACACATCGGTCGTTGTCGCCACATTCGATTCTCGGATCCGGCCGACACTCCTGATACAGATCCATCGAGCATCCGGCCGCCGAGGTCATCACGATCGCGACCCCGAACGCCAGGAGTAGACGTGAACCTCTGGACTGCATTGCAACCATCCGCATGCCTGGCAGAGAATGTGTTTATAGGACGGTGTTCACCACTTAGAGGGTCCCCCGAAGTGCTGGCTTCGTCAAGGAACCGACACCGTCTCAGCGGCGCAATCGCCGGCATGTATTCGATGGGATGTCTTTATGCCGATTTTCGGCTTCGTTATAACCTCAGCCGCCGAGTTTCCGACTCACCGGAGCCCTCATGCCCGATCGATCCACGGTTCTGATTGCATTCCTGCTTCTGCTCGTCGCGCCTCCGGCTGCGGCCGAGTCTCCCGATGCCGGCCACGCCGACACCGGCACGACGAAGGCAGATCCGGCCAAAGAGGCTGAGCCGCGTGAAGGGCCCAACCCGGAGACGCTCCTCGAGGAGGCCGACCGAATCGCCGACGAAATCGAGACCTTTCGCGGCCTGGGCCCCCTTCGCCCCATCGACAAGGACATCAAGGACCGCAAACAGCTCCGCGAGTCGCTGACCGAGCACTTCTCCGACGACCGCTCGGCGCGGGCGATGGCACGGGAGGCCAAGGTCTTTCAAAAGCTGGGATTGCTGCCGGCCGATCTGGACTACCGACAACTCATCCTGGACCTCTATACCGAGCAGATCGCGGGATTTTACGACGAGCGTGCCGGCCAACTGAATATCATGGAGGGGCTGCCGCTGGCGTTGCAGCGCCCGACGATGGCCCACGAACTCTTCCATGCCATTCAGGACCAGCGCTTCGGCCTGACGGAGCTGATTCATCCTCTGAACGACGACACGAGTGCGGCCGACCTGGTCGCAGCACGGATGGCCCTCGTCGAGGGGGATGCCATGGCCGTCATGCTCGATTTCAGCCTCTATCGCGAGGGCACGCTGCCCAAAGACGACGTCCGGAGCTTCGTCGACAGCCCCATGATGCGCACGGCGTTTTCTCACCTGAGCTTCGACGAGCTCGGGGCCGTCGAGTCGATGGAAGAGACCAGCCCATCGACCCCCTTTCCGTCCGAAGAGTCGGGGACGTCCTCGGGCCACACCGCGGGACTCTCGGGTACCGTGCTCGCCGACGCTCCCTTCGTGATCCAGCGCTCCTTGACCTTTCCGTACCTGCACGGGTTGCGCTTTGTGATCGCCCTACGCCGGGGGCGTTCGTGGGACGCGTTCAATGCCGTCTACCGATACCCGCCCGTCTCGACCGAGCAGATCCTCCACCCGGAACGATACGCTTCCGGCGACGAGCCCGTGGTGTTGGACTATCGCGCCCGGCCGGTCCTCCCGGAGTGGACTCGGATCTACGATACAGTCATGGGGGAGTTTCAGATGCGGCTCTTTCTGAAGAAGCATCTGGTGAGGGATGTCGACGGTTCGGTCGACCAAAAGAAGATCGCGCGCCGCAGGGTCGAGGAGGCGACGACCGGCTGGGACGGCGACCGGCTGCGGGCCTTCGAGTCGGAGGATGGACGGGTCGCCATCACCCACCTTTCGGCGTGGGACTCCACCGACGAGGCCTGGGAGTACGTCGAAGCCCTGCTCGATAGTTTTCGGCAACGCTTCGAAGGGGTGTCGATCCACCGAACGACCGGCGCTCACGGAGAATCCCACTGCATGCGACTGCCGGCCCGTGGTGACACCCCCGCCCAGCGAGCCTGCGTTCAGCGATGGAACGATCTGGTACTCCACGTCGAGGGGCTGCCGACGCGGCTTGGCCCCGAGGGCCGTGAGGTGGACCCGACGACCCACATGCTGACCCGTCAGATCTGGGACACCGTGGCGCGCAAACCCCTGCGCGAGCTGCTCAATCAGGGTCCCCGGAATCCGGAACCCCGTTGAAACTCCGGCGGTGAATCGGACAGGGGCCCCGGCATTTTAATGCTTCGCGGTGAGCCGCCGTCGGGTACCCCTTGTTCGACGAAAAGTCGTAGGCCGGCCAGCTCTCGTGTGCATCGACCATCACCCGATCTCGCGAGACCTTTGCCAGGATGCTCGCCGCCCCGATGGCCCAACTTCGCCCATCACCGCCGACCAGCGCCCGCTGGGGATGACTGACCTCGATGCCCACATTGCCGTCGACGAAGACCCAGCCGACCGGGCCGTCGATCTCGGCGACGACTCGCTGGACCGCGTCGGCCATGGCCCTGCGGGTTGCCTGGAGAATGTTCACGGCATCGATCTCCCGATGCGAAGCCGTCTCGATCGACCAGGCCGGGGTCTCCTCCTGGATCCGCTCGAAGGCGGCCAGGCGATCCTCGGCCTCGAGCTTTTTGGAGTCGTCCAGGCTCTGGAACCACTCCGGGACATCATCCGAAAAGAGTGTCTGACAATCCAACGCGACCGCGGCGGCATGAACCGGCCCGGCGAGGGGCCCACGGCCCGCCTCGTCGACGCCGATCAACCAACGAACGCCTCGCCGCCGACACCAGCGCTCGAGGTCGCCCGGATTATCGCCAATCCCCTCGAAGCCGGCGCCCTCAAGCGTGCCCTGTTGCACGTCACTCCTCCGACAGTAGTGCGATGTGACAGCGGTCGGCCGCCCGTTTCAGCACGGTCCGGAATTTGGAGCCGATGTCGCTGCCCAGAAGCGACTCCGGCGTCTCGATCCAGACGGTCTCGACGCGGCCCTTCCGACCCTCCAGACTCATCTGCATCGACAGTGACAGAGCGTAGGCCGCTGCCCTCGCCTCTCGGGTGCGGGTGCGCCGCCACATGTCGATCTGGTCGGCCGACATCCCGCCGAATCGAATGCGCCCGTCTCCGGTCAACGACACATCTCCGTACGCATCCCCCAGAACGTGAACACTGAGCTTGCGCCACAGCTTTAACGTCTCGCCGGCCAGGGCACCTCCGTCCACCAGACCGACCTCATCGGCGACCTCGCGCAACCAGACGAATGGGTCCTTCTGGACTTCGCTGTCGGCGGATTGGTCGGTCGGCTCTTCGTCGACCAGGAGTCGCTGCGGGTTCACGCCGGCTTCACGGAGGTTTTCGGCGATATAATCGGGGTCTCCCGCATACGACGGGAGCGACTCCCGCTGTGCCTTCTTGCGTTCGAGTACGTCGTTGAGCTCCTCGAAGCGACGCCGATCCTCGGAAAATTCGGCATCCTCTTTGACGTCCGAGGCCCGGTCCTCGAGCTTCTCGACGATCTCGCGTAGCTGACGCGCCTTCTTCGAGCGGGTCAGCAACTCCTGTTCGTCCTCCACATTGGCGTGGACGATCAGATGGTCGACCTTCTCGCGAAAGTCGACGGCCTGCTGCCGGACTCTCTGCAGACGCCGGCGGACGGAGTCGAGCCGAACCTTGTGGATATTCGCTCGCTCCAGATCCGTCAGGTACTTCAGCAGGACCCAGGTCACCATCCCGAACCCGATGGCGTCGAACATCACGATCCATCGCATCGAATGGCGCAGAGCGATGCCCGATGAGACGGCGGCGACCGCGATGGTGAGGCCAGCCCAAAACCAGATGTTCCGGTAGGGCCGCTTCGGTTCGATGCGTTCGACGATCCCTCGCTGACGATCCTTCTCGTTTGCCAGCCGGTCGATCTTGTCCTCGAGCTCCGTGATCCGCGACTCTCGGTTCCGGACCAACTCGAGCTCCTCGTCCGAGACATCGGCGACCTCGAGCTCTTCGAGTTTCAGTTGCGCCTCTTCGAGCTTGCGGGCCACATCGAGGCTGTCGCCCCAGTCCTGGCGCAGCGACTCGATCTCGGATTCCAGGGTCTCTATCTCCTCTTCGACGTCCTGGATCTCGATGGCTTCGAAGTAGTCTTCGGCGAGTTCGCGGGTCTCGGAATCGAGGGCCTCGAGATCGATCGGCTCCGGCCCCGCCGCGGCCCCGAGCGGCTCGGTCTGCCAGAGGTTCAGGGCGTGAAACGCCTGTGGCGGGGGACGTCCGAGTCGCTGCTGGAGCAGCCGATCGACATCCTCGGCCCCGGTGGCGAGGGTCTCGAAGCCTCCGCCCGTTTTGATCTGGAGAGTCAGCGACGACTGCGCGACCTGCCGTACCACCCGAAAGGTCGATCCACTCTTTGACAGGATCGCAGCAAGTTTGACCCCATCGCCGGACTGGAGTTGCTGCTGGTGGGCCTCGGTTCGGCGACGCGGATAGATCAGATTGTACAGCAGCCCGTGGGTATCCACGGCGGAGACGCCCTCGGGCAGTCGCACCTCCGAGAGGTCCTCGGACGGGGCGAGCCGAACCGGACTGGTTCGGCCATGGACGCCCTGAAAGATCAGTTGCTCGATGCGCATCTCGCCGTCACATCCACTGAAGTCAATTCGCGAGCGGTGCGCCCGGCCGGGTCCGCCACACCCGCCAAAAAAAGCGCCGGACGTCGTGATGACGTCCGGCGCTTAGTCTATACGGCAAACTCTATGGTGTACACCCAATCCGGTCGTATCGACCCTGCCGACCGAGTCAGACGCCCTTGCGGTCGCGTTTGGTCTGGACCCTGGCGGACTTTCCGGCGCGGTCGCGCAGGTAGTACAGCTTGGCTCGACGGACCCGGCCGATGTTGACGACCTCGAATTTCTCGATACGCGGGCTGTGAATCGGGAAGATCTTCTCGACGCCGATCCCGCCGACCGAAATCTTGCGGACGGTCACGGTTTCGCTGACGCCCGAGCCCTTGCGAGCCACGACGATCCCTTCGAAGATCTGGACGCGCTCTTTTTCTCCCTCTCGGATCAGCTGGTGGACACGAATGGTGTCACCGCTCCGAAAGTGAGGGAGCTCTTCTCGCGTCTCGCCCTCTTCTACCTTGCGAAGCAGATTATCCATGATGCGACTCCTGGTGAACGTACAATCTGGAACGTGATATCGCTCGTGGCTCTCATCCGGCTCATTCATGGGCGGATGCACTCAAATGCGCGCCGTCAGATGGACGCCGCAGGGTGCTCCCGCTTTGCCGGGCCGGGGAGGGGTAACACCGGTTTTAGAAGAATGCAAGTCGGTCTATTCGTCCTGCTCTTCGTCCTCGAGCAGGTCGGGGCGACGCTCCTTGGTACGCTCCAGAGCCTGCTCTCTACGCCACTCGGCGATGCGCCCGTGATCGCCGCTCAGAAGGACGTCGGGCACCTCGCGTCCACGGAAATTCCGGGGGCGAGTGTAGTGGGGATATTCGAGTCGGCCGTCGGAGAAACTCTCTTCATCCAGAGAAGATCGATTCCCGAGCACCCCCGGTAGAAGCCGGACGATCGCGTCGACCAACACCAGTGCGGCGGGTTCACCGCCCGACAACACGAAATCGCCGATCGATATCTCCTGGTCGATCCAGCCGTCCCGCACGCGCTGGTCGACCCCTTCGTATCGTCCGCAGGCGAGGATCACGCCATCCCCGCCGGCCAGCGACTCCACACGCGATTGGTCCAGGGGATCGCCCTGGGGCGTCAACAGAATTCTCGGAGCCGTCGGCGTCGCCTCGGAGGCGTATTCAAGGGCGCGAACCAGCGGTCCCGGTTTCATCACCATTCCCGCGCCGCCTCCGTAGGGCGAATCGTCGGTCTTCCGGTGGCGATCCCGGGCAAAGTCGCGGATGTCCGTCACCCGGATGTCGGCCGCCCCACTCTCGCGGCCCCGCCCGAGGATGCTCTCGCGTAGCGGGCCCCGAAAGAAGCCGGGAAACAACGTCAGGATATCGATGCCGAAGGGATCGCTCATTGTCTGGTCTCCTTGCGAGCCGGTCGCCTCAAAGCTCGGTCCCCTCGGGGGCCCAGTCCTCGAGTGGAGAGAGGATGACCCGGGGGGCTGACTCGTCGATCTCGGCGATGGCGCCTTCGATCATGGGCACGTACAGCTCGCGTTCGGGGTCTCCGTCGATCCAGAGGACCAACACGTCGTTGGCCCCCGTGCCAAAGAATCCGCCGACGGTACCGACCTGGCGGGGTGAGTCAGCCTGGTCGGCGGAGTCGATGAGTTCGACGGGGGCTCCCTTCAGGTGAGCCTGATAGAAGGTCCCCTCGTCGGTCTCCGGGAGATCCTCGACGGCCACCGACACGTCGCAGTTTTGAAGCGCCTCGGCCCCGTCGCGGTCATCGACCTCGTCGACCTTGAGGATGCCAAACTTCGGAGTGGGCCGGCAGCCTTGGACCGTCACCGCCATCGGACCATCGTGCCGATGTATCCAGAGACGTGCCCCCTCCCGAAGGAGCTCGGGATCGAGGTCGTCGGCAAACAGGCGGATCTCACCGTTCATCCCGTGGGCTCGTCCCAGGTGGCCAATCTCAATGAGCTCCGGTGTCTTGTCCATTCGGTCGTATGCCGTCCGTGAAGGTGCGACAGATCAACAAAAAACCGCCGATCCACAGAAGTGGACCGACGGTTCTAACGACAGCCTTCGTGGGGCGTCAATCGACGATATCCAGGTTGATCGGGCGATGGACGCCGACCTTGGAGGCCGACAGGATGTTGCGCATCGAGCGGGCAATCCGCCCGTGGCGACCGATAATCCGGCCCCGGTAGTCCGCCGGCACATGTACGCCGATTCGAAACTCACCCGGCTTCCATTCCGACTCGAGTTCGAAGTCGACGTCATCGTCGATGATCGAGCCGATCATGTAGCGGACCAGTTCGAGGGCGTCTTCCTCGATTTGCTCACGATTCTCGGACATCGGTCACTCCGATTACGATTCGTCCTTCTCGTCGTCTTCGTCGGCGTCTTCGTCCTCGGAGGCTTCGTCGTCGGACGCTTCTTCATCCGACGCATCGTCCTCTTCGGCGTCGTCGCTCGCTTCGGCCTCTTCTTCGTCCTCGGAGGCCTCTTCGGCTTGGTCGGGCTCCTCTTCGGCAGACTCGTCGGCCTCTTGTTCGGCAGCCTCGTCCTGCTCGTCGGCGCCTTCGGCCTCGACCTCTTCGTCGGCCGACGCTTCTTGGGCGTCTTCGGAGGTGTCTTCGTCCTCGGAGGCTTCGTCAGCCTTGTCAGAGGCGGCCGCCAGCTCGGCACGGCGCTCTTCGATCTCTTCTTCGCGCTGCCGGCGAAGCTCTTCGCGGTGGGCCTGGTCGGCTCCCTCCTCGCTGAGGTCGACGACCGGCGACTCTTCCTGGCGCATCCGCTTGACGAACGAGCGAACGGTGTCGCTGGGACGCGCACCGTTGTCGAGCCAGTATTCGACCCGGTCGACGTTGATGCGGATCTGGGGAGGCTCGGGCTTGGGATCGTAGGTTCCGAGCTGCTCGATGAATGCGCCGTTCCGCGCGTTTCGCTGATCCGCAGCGACGATCCGGTAGGAAGGCTGCCGCTTGGCTCCGAAGCGTTGAAGTCTGAGTCGTACCATGGCTCGTCAGTGTCCTTAACGAAAAGCTGTCAGTCAGGAATAGAAAACCGCCCACGAGAGACGGGAGTAGTAGAGATCAGGAGGGTCCCTGTCAAGGCCCCGGCGCGGAGTCCGATGCGACCGGTTTCGACGTACCCGGCCCGGCGTCCACAGATGGCTCAGCCAGCCGCGTAATCGATGCCGGCGTCGGCGAAGACGTCTTCGAGCTGACCCGATTCGTGCATCTTCATCATGATGTCCGAGCCGCCCACGAGCTCACCGCCCACGTACAACTGTGGAATCGTCTTCCAGTCGCCGTACTCCTTGATGCCGTCCCGTTTGTCTTCTTCGTCCAGGACGTTGACGGCATGGAAATCGACTCCATAGGCCTGCAGAATCTGAGCCGCCCTGGCCGAAAATCCGCACATCGGCTGCTCGGGCGTCCCTTTCATGTACAGCACGACACCGTTGTCGGTGACTTCCCGGTCGATCACCTCGAGCACGTCGCCGGCCTCGTCACCTTCGGTCCGTTCCTGCTCTTCTTGTTGCTCTTGGTCGCCGGTCTCTTCGTCACCGACGATCGGCAGCGAAATCGAGTTGCTGTCGTCCTCACTCATTGTTCTCTCCTGTGGCGTCCGGAGTCTTGGTCTCCAGTGTCAGCGCGTGGATGGGGCCGTCGAGTTCCTCGTCGAGCGCATCGTAGATGAGTCGATGCTGCTGAATCAGCGTCTTCCCCTCAAAGGCTGTCGACACGACCTCGACCTCGTAATGATCACGAGTACCCGTCAGGTCTGTCACTTCGACCTCGGCGTCAGCCAAGGCCGCTTCGATCTTGTCGACGATCTTGTTCGGTTCGATCATGGGTCGGTGTCACTCGTTCGCGTGAGTCTAAGAGGGGAGCAGTCGACGGAGGTCTCTCCCCAACTGGGGAATGCACAGCCTGTAGTCGTGATTCCCGCTGCTTTCAAGCAGACACTGCAGGTCGAGCATTCGAGGTCGCTTATCCCCGGGCGTCTGTGACCCGTTGCTTGTCGGCTCCCCGCGCCGTGACTATACCTTGGATCAGACAAATGAATGACGCCTCAGTTCTCTCGTTTCCATTTTGATAGTCGAGGAATCCGTTATGGCAACCAATCGCATCCAACGTGCCGCCGTCATAGGAGCAGGGGTCATGGGCCGGGGCATCGCCGCCCATCTGGCCAACGCCCGGCTTCACGTCGATCTCCTCGACATCGTCCCCCCGGAGCCCGGTGAGGACGACGACCCCAGCGATCCCGAGTTCCGAAATCGGCTCGCCCGTGAGGCGATCGAGCAGATGCCCGACGACAAGCCATTGTCGGCGGTCTACTCCGATCGCAATCTCGACCTGATTCGCCCGGGGAACGTCGAGGATCACCTCGACCGGCTCGAATCGGTCGACCTGGTAATCGAGGCGGTCCCCGAAAACATGTCGATCAAGCAGGACACCTTCGACAAGATCGAACGACATGTCGGCGACGACGCCATCGTCGCGTCAAACACCTCCGGGCTATCGATCGACGGTATGCTCGAAGGCCGCAGCGACAGTTTCCGGCGGCGATTTCTTGTCACCCACTTCTTCAACCCCGTCCGGGTGATGAAATTGCTCGAGATCGTACCCGGCCCGGAGACCGACCCCGAGGTCGTCGAGACGATCGAGTCGTTCGGCCGCGATACCCTTGGCAAGGGGATCGTCCACGCCAAGGACACCACGAACTTCATCGCCAACCGGATCGGTGTCCACGGGATGATGACGATCATCCATAAGATGGACGACTACGACATGACCGTCGAAGACGTCGACCAGGTCTTTGGCCGCCCGATGGCCAGGCCGAAATCGGCGGTCTTCCAGACGGCCGATATGGTCGGGCTCGACACCTTCGTCCACGTCGCCGACAACTGCCACGACTCGCTGACCGACGACGAGGACCGCGACTACTTCCAGGTCCCGGACTTCATGCGCGAGATGGTCGAGGAGGGCTGGACCGGTCGCAAGGCTGGCAAGGGATTTTACCACAAGACCGATGACGATCTCCTGGTACTGCGCCCGGAATCGATGGAGTACAACTCCCGGGACAAATCGGACTTCGACAGCCTCGATGTGAGCGGTTCACCGGCCGACAAGGTCGAACAGGTCGTCGTCGACGGCGACGACAGGGCCGCGGAATTCGCCCGGGAAGTCACCCTCGAATCCCTCGCGTACACGGCGCGGCGCCTCGGCGAGATCGCCGACGACATCGTCAATATCGACCGGGGCATGCGCTGGGGCTTCAACTGGGAGCTCGGGCCCTTCCAAATCTGGGATGCCATCGGCCTGCAGTGGGGCGTCGATCAGATGAATGAAGCCGGCATCGACGTACCCGACTGGGTCGAGACGATGCTCGAAGAGGGCCACGAGTCCTTCTACAAGACCGAGGGCACAGACCGCCTCTTCTACGATCCGACCGCCGGGAAGTACCGAGAGGTGCCGTCGGATCCCAAACGAGTCGATATCGACATCCTGCGCGAGTCCGACCGGGTGATCGAATCGAACGACGGCGCCAGCCTTCTGGACATGGGCGATGGCGTCGCCCTGGTCGAGTTTCACTCCAAACGAAACTCGATCGACCCCGACATCATCGACATCCTGCACGCGGGGATCGATCACGTCGAGACGCAGGATTGGAACGGCCTGGTGGTCGGCAACAACGCCGACAACTTCTCGGTCGGTGCAAACGTGATGCTGATCCTCATGAACGCCCGACAGGGCCAGTGGGAGCCGATCGAGCAGATGGTCGAGCGCTTCCAGGATGCCAACCAGCGGATGCGCTACTCCGACAAGCCGGTCGTCACGGCTCCCCACGGCCAGACACTCGGCGGCGGTGCCGAGGTCGCCATGGCAGGCAACTCCGTTGTCGCCGCCGGCGAGACCTATATGGGGCTCGTCGAATTCGGGGTCGGGCTGATTCCCGGAGGCTCGGGCAACCTTCAGCTTCTGCGCAACCTGTACGGCCGCTACACCGACGACTCCGATGTCGACGCCCTGCCGTTTATTCGGAAGGCGTTCATGCAGATCGGCCAGGCACAGGTCGCTAAAAGCGGCGAGAAGGCCCGGGAAGCCGGATTTCTCACCGAAGGCGACACCGTCGCACTCAACGGCGACCACATCCTGGAGCTGGCCAAACAGCGGGTTCTCGGACTGGCACGCTCCGGCTTCGAGCCGCCGCGCCCCAGCAAATTTCGTCTGCCCGGCCGGGAGGGTGCTGCCACCGTCGACATGCAGCTCTACGACATGGCCGAGGCCGGGTACATCACCGAATATGAACGACACATCGGTCAGAGACTCGCCCGCGTGCTGACCGGCGGCGATACCACGCCGAATGCACTCGTCAGCGAGGAGAAACTCCTGGAACTGGAGCGGGAGGCATTCCTGTCGTTGTGCGGCGAAGAGAAGACAATGGAACGAATGCAGCACATGTTGCAGGAAGGAAAGCCGCTTCGAAACTGATTCATCATTGAAGAGAGGAGCAGATCATTATGGAGACACGAGACGTCGCAGTCGTCAGTTACGCACGCACCCCATTTGGAAAGGCGAACAAGGGGAAGCTCAAGGATACCCGCCCCGATGACATGTGCGCCCACGCCATCGAACATGCCCTGGAAGGGGCACCGGGACTCGATCCCGAAGAGATCGGAGACGTGGTCATCGGATGCGCCTTTCCGGAGGCCGAACAGGGTATGAACGTGGGACGCATCGCCGGCCAGCTCGCTGGCCTGCCCGAGACGGTCCCCGGCATGACCGTCAACCGGTTTTGTTCTTCCGGGGTCCAGACCATCGCCATCGCCGCCCAGCACATCATGACCGGCGTATACGATGCAGCGATCGCCGGAGGCACCGAATCGATGTCGATGATCCCGATGGGGGGCAACAACCCCTCGGCCAACCCGGAACTGATGGAGAACTTCCCGGAGATCTACATCGGCATGGGCTCGACGGCCGAGAATGTCGTCGAAAAGTTCGGCATCACCCGTCAGCAGATGGATGAATTCGCCCTCCGCAGCCACCAGCGGGCCACCGAGGCACGCGAACGGGGTTTCTTCGCCGGAGAGATCGCACCGATGGAGACGCAGGTCGCCACCGAAGACGGGGTCGTCGACGTCTTCGTCGATGTCGACGAGAATATCCGTCCGGGCACCTCGATGGACATCCTGGGAGGACTTCCCGCCGCCTTTCGCGAGGGTGGAGACGTCACTCCAGGCAACTCCTCTCCGTTGACCGACGGAGCCGCCGCGACGGTCCTGATGACCCGCGAGAAGGCGGAGGCGCTGGATCTGGAGCCGCTCGGCTACTTCCGAACCATCCAGGTCGCCGGTGTTCCCCCGGAGATCATGGGCATCGGCCCGGTCCCCGCCGTCCGCAAACTGATGGACCACACCGGCATGTCCGTCGGTGACATCGATCTCTTCGAGCTCAACGAAGCCTTTGCCAGCCAGTCGGTCTACTGCGCCGACGAACTCGGCATCGACCCCGACAAACTCAACGTCAACGGGGGCGCCATTTCACTGGGACACCCGCTCGGAGTCTCTGGCACACGCATGGCCGGCACCATCCTCCGGGAACTCGAGGAGCGCGGCGGCCAGTTCGGCGTCGTCACCATGTGTGTGGGTGGCGGCATGGGTGCGGCGGCCCTGTTCGAACGAGCCTGACGCCTGCTTCAACATTGTTCACCGGCTCAACCCATCGCCTCGCGGCCGTACGCCGCGGGGCGATTTTGCGTTTTCTCTATCGATCCGTTACATAGACCAAACTGTGGATGAATTCGGCTTCCAACGATCGCTCAGGAGTACAACACCATGACCGGCCCCAAGTTTCGCCACCTCTTTTCAGCCCTCTTCGCGACGCTTCTGATCAGCGGGGGCCTCGTGGCCTGTGCTGGAGACGGCGGCACAGACCCCGACGGAGACGGCATCCCCAACTCCCAGGACAATTGCCCGAATGTCGCGAATCCGGAGCAAAACGACTTCAATGAGGACGGCAAGGGAGATGCATGCTCCGACTCCGACGGCGACGGCTTCAAAGACGACGTCGACAGTTGTCCGGGCGTGGCGAACGCCGACGAGGAAGAAGCCGGCGAATCCGGGGAAGCAGAGAACGATTTCGACTCCGAACCCGACGGCATCGCCGACTCCTGCGACAATTGTCCCCTGCTCAACAATCCCGATCAAAGCGACATCGACGGCGACGGGACCGGCGACGTCTGTGACTCCTGCATCCCGGGCGGGCCGGGCAAAGAGCAGATCAACTACGGCTACGAGGTCAGCACCGGCCCCACGCCGCAGACCTACTTCTCGGCCAACAGCGGCCTGAGTACGCCGAATGAAATCACGGATCTGAAGTCGGCCGACTTCAACAACGACGGACTCGCCGACATCGGCGTCTACTGGTTCATCGAAGACCGCTTGTCGATCTTTCTGTCACAACCCGACGGCAGCTCGAAACTCGCGGTCAACGCCCAGACCATCAGCCCGGGCAGAACCGGCGTGCGCCACTTCGCCTTCGTCGACTACAACAAAGATGGCTTTCCCGATGTCCTCGCCGGCAACCAGTTGATCCAAAATGTCGAACAGGACGGCGAGCGGACCCTGCAGGTCGTCGAAGGTGAGCCGGGATTCGTCCAATTGCCGGACCAACCCGACCAGATACTTCCCGGGAAGATTGTTATCGACGGCACGGAGAACATCGCGGCCTTCGCTCGCGTCTCCAGCACCGGCAAGACCTACGCAATCGCATTCGACGAGAACGGGGTCAGCAGCACGATGACCCTCTACGATTCACGCCCCTCGGAGGTCCCCGAGGACGCAGAACTCTCCGACATCGATGTCGCCGATCTCGATGAAGACGGCACCTCGGAGGTCGTCGAGGTCTTCGACTCGAACCACCTCGTGATCACGTCAAACCTCAGCGGGGAAGAGTTCGAGACGAATGTCATCGAGCTGGAGACCGAGAACAATCTGCAGACCTACGACTTCGTCTCCATCGGCTCGATCGACCAGGACGGGACGATGGACATCGCCGTGGCGGCTCAGCAGTCGTCGCCCCAGGGCAACACCATCCCCGGTGAATTCCAAGTCTGGGAGAACGACGGCTCGGGGAACTTCTCGCTGTATCAGCGCCGAATCATCGGCCAGTCGGGCATCCGCGGGCTCTTGTTCTCGGACATTTCCTTTGACGGATACGCCGATATCTTTGTCGGCCAGCTCTACTACGGTCACAGCTACGAAGACGGCGAGAAATACATCGACGATCGGCGCGTCAGCCTTGTCTGGGATCGTGCGAACGCGATCAACCACTTTACTCGGGCACCGATCACCGAGGATATCGCCCCGGAATTGATTGCGGTACACGATGGCTTCACCGTCTCGGTCCTTCAGCCCCTCTGCGACGACCAGTTCTAGGATGAACAAGATCGCCGTGGGCTGCATTGCCGCATTGCTGATCGGGTGCGGTGCTGCAGGCCCCTCTAGTTCGCAGATCGGTGAACCCGACCGCGACCTTCAAAACGAGCGTGCCGGCGAGGCGCCGCCAGACCACGATCACCGTCTTCGCGGCGAGGCGAGCTATTACGCCCGGAAGTTTCACGGCCGGGTGACCGCCTCCGGCGAGGCCTTCGACATGTACGGGTTCACGGCGGCGCACAAGACGTTGCCGTTCCACACCATCGTCCGGGTCACGCACCCGAAGACCCAGAAGTCCGTCGTCGTACGGATCAATGACCGCGGCCCCTACATCGACGGTCGAATCATCGATCTCTCGTGGGCTGCCGCCGCCGACCTCGGTCTGCTAAAACGAGGGGTCATAGAGGTTCAACTTCAGATACTTCGCTGGGGCGACGGCTCGCGGGTATCACGTTAACGAAGATGGAGACGTCGATGGCCACTCCGTTCGACAAGTGGATCCGAATCGCCCGCAGCGGAGCCGATGCCATGGCACAGAAGGCCCAGTCTGTGGGCCTCGCCACCGCCGGCTCGATGGCCCGCCGACTCCTCGGACAACCACGCCCCGATTCGGGATGGGCCGACTGGGAACACGGGGTCACCCACCGCCTGCTCGAGGTTCTGTGCGACTACGACGACGCGCTCCCGGACCCGGAGGCAGTCCACGCCGTCGAGGCGACACGCAACTTCGTGGACACCCTTCCGCCGAGACGCCGATCCCAGTTGCACGACCTACTCGCTGTCATCGAAGCCGGCCCGCTGGTTTTGGCGCCCGACGGACAACGCCTCGCCTTTACATCGCTGCCCGACTCCGCCGCCCACACCTACATCCGAGGTTGGTCGGAATCCTCGATCCCCCAGAGGCGCGCCGTCTTCCACGCTCTGAAATCGGTCTGCATGATGGGGTACTGGAGCCAGGAGCAGACATGGTCACCCATCGGATTCGATCCGGGTGACCACCACCTCGACGATCCGCGGAACATCGGAGATGATGATGAGTAACGGAGTCCTGTCGGCCCGGGATCCGGATCGGCCCGAATCGATCGACGTCGATGCCGTCGTCGTCGGCCTGGGGGCCGGAGGCAGCATGGTGCTGCGAGAACTGGCGCGTGCCGGCCTCGACGTCCTGGGACTCGAGATGGGCAGTTGGTACCGACCCGAGGAGGCGTCGCCTAACGAGGCCGAGATGCTCCCGCGGCTGTTCCAGGAATCCGGCGCGCGCGCCACCGAGGACTTCAGCGTCTCGATCTTGCAGGGCAAGGGAGTCGGCGGGTCGACGCTGCACAACACAAACCTCTGCAAGCGGCTTCCAAACGCAGTTCTCGATCACTGGGCCGATCGATTCGGACTCGACTGGGCGACCGGCGAATCCCTGCAGCGCGACTTCGAGACGGTCGAAGATCTGTTGAACGTCCATCGTGTTCCCGACCATCGGGTCAACAGGAACAACTCCATCATCGAATCTGGCCTCGACGAACTCGGTTGGGACGGTGGACGACTCAAACACAACCGACATCCCGAGGCCTGCAAGCAGTCGGGGTTCTGCGAACTCGGTTGCCCGAATGACGGCAAACAGAATGCCGCAAAGGTGCTGATCCCGCAGGCGCTCGAAGCAGGGGCCACGATCTGGACCGAGGCCCGGGCCGACCAGATCACGACTCGAGATGGCCGTGCCACGGGGGTTTGTGGCACGTCGGTCGACCCGATCGACGGGAGCCCCGGCTCGAAGGACCGAGACTTTACGATTCGGGCCGACGTCGTCTGCGCGGCCGCAAGTGCCACCGGATCGGCGGCTTTGATTCGCCGCAGCGATGTCCCGGATCCTCACCGGCTTGCGGGGACGAACCTCCATATGCACCCGGGGGCCACGGTCGTCGGTCTGTACGATCGAGACGTCGAAAGCTGGAGCGGGAATCCGCAGTCCGTCGAATGCACGGAATTCCTCGACCACAGCGACCCGACGAGCGGTGGAGTCTGGCTGGTGGCCGGCGCTGCTCATCCCGCCGGGGCATCGACATTTCTTCCCGGTTTCGGTCGGTCGCACGGGCGCATGATGCAGTCGTACCCGAAGATCGCCTCGATCATTGCCATGTTGCACGACCAGAGTGCCGGCCGGGTCCACCCCGCCGACGATGGCGGACTCCACATCGACTACAGCCTTCACGAGCCGGACTATCGGGAACTCGCCCGCGGATTGCGCGGTGCCGGGCGCATCCTCTTCGCCGGAGGTGCCCGTGAAGTCATCGTCCCGACGACGCCCGCCCTGCGCGCCAGTTCCCCGGGAGACCTCGACGGGATCGACGCCTCGGATCTGGCGCCGCTGAGTCCCGCCCTGGCCGCTGTACACCCGATGTCGACGCTCTGGATGGGCAGTGACCCCGAAGAGTCGGTGGTCGATCCGCGCGGTCAACATCACCAGGTCGATGGCCTCTGGGTTGCCGACGGTTCGTTGTTCCCGACCAGTTTTGGCGGCCCTCCGCAGATCCCGATCTACACGATGGGGCTGCGCGTCGGCCGAGCCATTCTTCAGGAATACTCTTCGACGATGTCGGCAAACCGATAGGTTTCGCCGCGCCAATTCCGAAACACGACCTCGTCGAACGCGTCTCCCCGGCTTCTCTCTTCCAGATACTGCGGTACCAACTCGACCTTTCCCCCACCGCCGGGCAAATCGACGACGAAATCGGGGACCCCCATGCCTGCGATGCGACCGCGCAGGTGATCCATGATCTCGAGCCCCCTGCGCAGGGACGTCCGAAAATGGGTGATGCCCTGGGCCATGTCGCACTGCAGCATGTAGTAAGGCCGACAGCCGGCCGACAGCAGCCGACGATTCAGGTCCATCACGGTCTCTGGATCGTCGTTGATTCCGCGCAAAAGCACCATTTGATTGCCGAGTACGCAGCCGGCCGACAGCAGCCGACGAAGGGCTCGTTGGGCCTCCGAAGTCACCTCCCGAGGGTGATTGAAGTGGGTATTGAGATAGATCGGTGCGACCTCGGCGAGTCGGTCGCAGAGTGACTCCGTGACACGATACGGAAGGGTCACCGGGTTGCGGGTTCCCAGGCGCACGACCTCGACGTGGTCGATGTCGCGCAACGCCCCCAGAATCGCCATCAGGCGGTCGTCGCTGAGGGTCAGCGGATCGCCGCCCGAGACGAGGACGTCGCGGACGTCTCTGTTTTGTCGAATGTATTCGAGTCCCTGTTCGATCTGGCCGGTCGATGCCGCTGTCTTCGGATCCGAGACCTTGCGCTTGCGGGTGCAGTGGCGGCAAAACACCGGACAATGGTGAGTCACATAGAAGAGAACACGGTCGGGATACCGGTGCGTCAGACCCTGCACCGGCATGTGCTCCTCTTCGGCCAGAGGATCCCGACGCTCGAAGTCCGCCCTCCGGGCCTCTTCGGGGTCCGGCAGACCCTGGCGACGCACGGGACAGTCGGGATCGGAGGGATCCATCAGCGACGCGTAGTACGGGGTCACCCCGACGCGAAAATCGCCCTCGGTCTGCGAGAACCCGCGATACTCCCGGTCGGAGAGCTCCAGCACCCCTTCGAAATCCTCGGGAGCGCGAAGTTGATGGCGCTGCTGCCAACGCCAATCGGTCCAATCGTCCAATGAGACAGATTGGTAGGCATCGGGCCGTGTGTCGTAGGTGTTCATGCCCGGGGGCGGTGGTAGTGACAAAAGCGAACCGGTTGTCCGTCATTCAATGCTGTATACCCTTCGACACAGTCTTGAAAGACGAGGGGAGCTGCCATCGAAACGTGCGGAGGAGATGATGATCCGTTGGGTGCGCGGAGTTCTCTATATTCTGGCCGGCCTCGTGGGAGTGGTCGCCGTCGGGCTCGCAGTGTTGTACATCTGGTCCGAGGTGCGCATGAACCGTTCGCTGGACGTCGAGGTCGCCGAACTTTCGATCGAGGCCACGGACAAACAGCTCGAGAGAGGAGAGCACGTGGCGGCGATTCGCGGCTGCCGCGATTGCCATGGCCCAAATCTGACCGGGGATGTGGTACTCGAAGATCCGATGGCCGGTCGGATCTCCGCCCCGAACCTCACGCCTGCCGAAGGCACGCCGGTCGAGAGCTACAAACCGGAGGACTGGCTGCGCGCCATCCGGCATGGAGTGAGCCCGGAGGGCCGTCGGTTGGTGTTCATGCCCTCGTACGAATACATCGATCTGGGGCCGAGGGATCTGAAGGCTTTGATCGCGTATTTGGAACAACTGAAACCGGTCGAAAGCGACGTACCGGTGATGCGCGTCGGACCCATTCTGCGCCTCAACTACCTCACCGGCGTCTATCCCCTGGTCGCCGCCGATGTCATCGACCACTCCAAGCCCCTCGAGGCGGCTCCCGAACCCGGCCCGACCGCGAGATACGGTCAGTACCTGGCCACCGGATGCGTCGGATGCCACGGTCCGAACTTCTCCGGCGGTCCCATCCCCGGGGTTCCGCCGAGCTGGCCGCCAGCCTCGAATCTGACGCCTCACCAGGAGACCGGTCTCGGCGACTGGAGCCGCCAGCAATTCATGGAGACCCTGCGTACGGGGACCCTTCCGAGTGGCCGGCAGATGAACAACCGGCACATGCCCTGGCAGACGACCGCAGCCATGACCGATATGGAGCTTCAGGCACTCTGGCGCTTTCTGATGTCGCTACCACCACGCCCGCAGGGAAACCGGTAATCCGTCACTTGAAGGGGGATCGGCCACCATGCTACCGAATCAGCGTACATTCGACCCCCTGATCTCGAGGCGCGATCTACGTCATGGCTGACCACGTCTACATTGAAGATATCTCCGAGCACACCGGTGAAGATGTCACCCTGAAGGGCTGGCTCTTCAACTACCGTTCCTCCGGAAAAATCTCGTTTCTTGAGCTCAGAGACGGCACCGGCTTCATCCAGGGCGTGATGCTGCAAAACGACGTGGGCGACGAGCTGTTCGAACGCGTCTCGCATCTGCCGCAGGAGACGTCGGTCATCGTGACCGGTCACGTCAAAGAGGACGAACGCGCACCGTTCATTCCGTACGAGCTCAAGATCAGCGACCTCGAGGTCGTCGCCGAGCCGGAGGATGAGTATCCGATCACCCACAAGGACCACGGTGTCGCGTTCCTGATGGACAATCGGCACCTGTGGTTGCGCCATCCCAAGCAGCAGGCGATCGCTCGTGTTCGTCACCGGACGGTCGAGGCGATCCGCGATTTCTTCAACGAACGCGGTTTTACCAACGTCGATGCGCCGATCTTCACCTCGTCTTCCGTCGAGGGGACCACCACGCTCTTCGAGGTCGACTACTTCGGGGAGCAGGCATATCTGTCGCAGTCGGGCCAGCTCTACATGGAGGCCGCCGCGATGGCGCTGGGAAAGGTCTACTGCTTCGGCCCGACGTTCCGGGCCGAAAAGTCGAAGACCCGGCGCCACCTGACGGAGTTCTGGATGGTCGAGCCCGAGGTCGCGTTCATGGAGCACGACGAAAACATGGACCTGGCCGAGGATTTCCTCGCCCATATCGTCGACCACGTCCTCGAGACCTGCCAGACCGAACTCGAGACCTTGGAGCGCGATACGACCACTCTGGAGGCGGCCGCCGAGTCCTCGTTTCCGCGCATCACCTACGACGAGGCCGTCGACATCCTGCACGACCACGGAAGCGACATCGAACGCGGCGACGACTTCGGCGGGCGTGACGAGACGATCCTGACCGAGCAGTTCGACAAACCCGTCCTCGTGGAGCGATTTCCCTCCGACATCAAGCCGTTTTACATGAAAGATGATCCCGACGACTCCAGCCGGGCACTGTGCCTGGACGTGCTGGCACCGGAGGGATACGGCGAGATCGTCGGCGGCGGTGAACGCGAAGCCGATTTCGATACGCTGCAGGAACGCATCCAGGAACACGAACTCCCCGAGGAGGCCTACGAATGGTACACCGACCTGCGACGCTACGGGTCGGTTCCCCACTCGGGATTCGGCCTCGGCCTGGAACGCACCGTCGCCTGGATCTGTGGACGCCATCACGTGCGCGAAATGATTGCGTTTCCCCGCATGCTCGACAAAATCATTCCGTAGGCAGACTCAGCGACCCTCGGCGGAGAGACCCGTGGCCGGCCAGCAGCAATCCGCGACATCGGAACAAACCGCCGAGGGAGGTGCACGTCCAAAGACCCGCTGGCCGATCTATCTTGCGTACCTGATGGCTCTGGCCGGCGGTGGGTTTGCCGCCGACTTCGCCCTGCGCACCTCCGAATGGTCGATCGGACCGGTGGTCCTCGCCTGGGGCCTGCTGGTCCTGTGGTACTGGCTCTACAGCGTCAGCTTTCAGTACGAGCGCCCGCTGCTGAAGTACTTCGCGTTGGCCAGCGGGACGGCCTATGGCGGTCTGCTGGCGGCCTTCGCCTTCGACCGGGCCCCCGCTCAACTGGCGGCGACGGCCGAAGGTGCCGTCGAACGCGGCGCAGTCGGGGAATTGTTCTGGGCCGGGTTTGTCACCATCGCAGGCCTGGCAGCTATCGTCCTCCACGCGGCCCTGATCGGTCGAGGGCGACACGCCTGACACCCGGGCTGTGTTGCTGTAATCTGCCCTGCACGAACCCTTCGCCTCACTGAGCCCCTGTCGCGTCGGCGCCCCGAATGAACGGAGCATTCTGGACACTCACCGTAAGCTCGTGCCTCTTCGGCGCGGTCGTCGGCAGCTTCCTGAACGTCGTCATCCATCGCATTCCCCGCGGTGAGTCGATCATTTTTCCGGCGAGTCGCTGCCCGGAATGCGGCGAATCGATCGCCTGGTACGACAATATCCCCGTCGCCTCCTGGCTGGTCCTCGGCGGGCGCTGTCGCCACTGTCGGGCCCGGATCTCGGCGCGTTACCCGTTGGTCGAAGGACTGATGGCGATCTTCTCGGCCGCCCTCTGGTTCAAGGTGGCAGCCGGTCAATTCGATCCGCTGCCGAACTCGTACCTGGCGGTCGCCCTTCCGTACTTCGGTCACATCACCGTCCTCGCCCTGCTCGTGGCGATCACCTTCGTCGACATCGATTACTACATCATTCCACACGTCTTCACCCTTCCGGGGATCGCGGTCGCCGCGGCGCTGCCCTGGGCCCTCCAGGCCGCCTTCGGCCCCGGGTTCATGGCGACCCTGTGGCCGCCGGTGATGCCCTGGGAATCCCTCTTCGGGCTTCTCGCTGGAGCCGGGATCGTTCTGGTGATCTACTACTCCTACTACGCCGTGCGCGGCTACGCGGGTATCGGCGGCGGAGACGTCACCTTGATGGGCTTTGTCGGCGCCTGGCTCGGATGGCCAGCCCTGATCTTCGTCCTCTTTGCCTCGAGCCTGCAGGGTACCCTGGCGGCGGGAATCTCTCACCTCTCGGGCGGCTCGTGGCTCCGACACTCCAGCGAACTCTTGGATGACGAGGAGACCGACGCCGCGGACACCGGCGACAACGGGGGGCTTGCGGTGCCCTTCGGCCCATTTATCGCCCTGGCGGCCGTCGAACACTTCTTTGTCGGGGCCTGGCTGCCGGACTTCTTTTCGATGGCGTATCTCTATCAGTTCGGCACCTATCTGTGACGCGTTCGTCCGACAGATTTTCGATCCCGGGTGGGCTTCGGATGCAACTGTTGGTGGGGCTTGCGGTCTTGCTGGCCGGCACCATCGCCCTGGTCGTTTTGATCGTCGTACCGCTGACCGAACGTCAGGCCGTCTCGTCGCAGCGGGACGTCGCCGCCGCGGCGGCACGGCAGCTCCAGGAGCAGGCCGCCGAAAATGGTGCGACGACACTCGATGCTCTGACGATACCGAGCGGGGTTCGGGGCGTCGCCATTCAGCGCGGCGGGGCGCTCGAATCCAGGGGCGAAGGGCCCTTCGGAGATTTCGACGACTCGAGCGGCCGCCCCCCGAACACCCGGATCGAGCGAGGCGCTCACGGCGAGCCATTCATGCTCGCCTCGGTGCCGCTGGAGGCGGGCACGCTTCAGGTCGCCACATCGTTGACCCCCGTCTACGCGCAGGTACGCAAGACCCGCGATCTGTTGCTCGTGTATCTGGGGCTCGATGCCCTCTTTATTCTCATCGTCGGCTACGGACTCCTGACGTATGTGGTCGTCCGTCCCGTCCGAGCCATCGAGGTCGCCACCCAGCGCGCGGCCCGCGGCGATCTCGCCAGCCACATCGAGATCACGCCGCCCAACGAACTCGGACAGGTCGCGCGCAGCTTCAACCGCATGCTCGACGAGCTGCGCCAGAACCGGCGCACCCTCAAGACGCGGCTCGATGAACTCGACCGGGCCTACGAGGAGCTCGAGACCACGCAACAGTCGTTGATCCGGTCCGAAAAGATGGCCAGCGTCGGTCAGTTGGCCGCGGGAATTGCCCATGAAGTCGGAAACCCGTTGTCGGCGATCTCGGGGTATGCCCAGCTTCTGGCTGACAGCGATCTCACCGAGGCCGAGCGGCGGGATCTGGGGGAGCGCATCGCCTCTCAGACCTCGCGCATCCAGCGGATCATCCGCGACCTGCTCGACTACAGTCGCCAGGACGGCCAGGAGCCGCTGACGGCCGTAGATCTCTCCCATTGTGTCGAAGAGGCGCTGGACCTGGTCACGCCCCAGCCGCGGGTTCGAGACATCGACATCGACTGCGACCTCGGCCCTGCGACACCAAAGGTGCGGGGCAACGCCGACCAGATCGTCCAGGTAATCGTCAATCTGATCCTGAATGCCGCCGATGCGATCCGGGCACAATACGACGAACCCCCGGCCGGGGCCGACCTCGGCACCATCGAGGTGGCCGTCGAGCCGCTCGATGATGGCGGGGCCTCCCTGACCATCACCGATGATGGCCCCGGGATTCCGGCAGACGAACTCGACAGGGTATTCGAGCCGTTCTTTACCACGAAGCAGCCGGGTGAAGGCACGGGCCTTGGGCTCGCGATCGTCGAGCGGATCATGCGCAGAATCGACGGCGACGTGACCGTCGACAGTGAACCCGGCGGCGGCACGACCTTTTGGCTCGAGTTCGCCGCGGCCGATCCCGACCGCGACGCCGCCGGCGGGAATTGACGGCGCTGCAGATTTGATAACCTATTGGCTGGTCCACGCCCCCGATGTGTGCTTGCGCTGCAAACGGCTTTTGCTATACGTGCGCGGTGGTTTTGGAGACCTCCGGCTCAAGGAGTCACGATGCGACGTCGAATGATGAACGGAAAAATACACCGGGCCACGGTGACCGACGCCGACCTCCACTACGAGGGTAGCGTCACGGTCGACACCGACCTGCTCGAAGCCGCCGATATCCTCCCGTACGAAGAGGTGGCCATCTGGAACGTCACCCAGGGCACCCGCCTGGTGACCTACGCGCTGCCCGGCCCCTCCGGCTCCGGCGTCATCTGCGTCAATGGAGCCGCCGCTCACCACCATGGCGTCGACGACATCGTCATCATCGCCTCCTTCGTAGATATGGAGAGCGAAGAGGCCCGCGAACACGAGGGAACCTGCGTCCGAGTCGACGCCGACAACAATATCACCGAGATCAAGTCCGAGACCCCCGGCCCGAAGATGCCTCCGAAGATGGACCGGGTGGGAACCGCGGGGTAACCGGACGATGAGCGCCCTCCGCGTCCTCGTCATCGACGACGAGGAAGATATCCGACACATGTTGACGATGCTCCTGCGAAAGGAGGGCTACGAGGTCGACTCGGCCGAAGACGGCGAGACGGCCCTGGAGATTCTGTCGGATCGCGACTTCGACCTCGCCCTCTGCGACGTTCGCATGCCCGGCCTCGACGGCATGCAGGTGCTGGGTCGGCTGGAGCAACGCGGCGACGACACCACGGTCATCGCCATGAGCGCATTCGGCGACCGGGAGTTGGCCATCGACGCGCTGCGCCGCGGCGCCTACGACTATATCGACAAACCGTTCAACAAGGACGAGATCCTGCTGACGCTGCTGAAGGCACAGGAGCGTCTGGAGCTGAAGCGCGAAAACGAAGAGCTAAAACAGAAGTCCGAGGCCGACGACTTCCCCGAGATCATCGGCCAATCCGACGCCATCGAGGACCTGCTCGAGACCATCCGGAAGGTCGCCGAATACAAATCGACGGTCCTGATCACCGGCGAGTCCGGGACCGGCAAGGAACTCGTCGCCCGTGCCCTCCATCGGCGTTCCCCGCGCGGCGACGCCCCCTGGGTTGCAGTCAACTGCGGCGCGATTCCCGAGAGCCTGCTCGAGAGCGAACTCTTCGGTCACGTCAAGGGCGCGTTCACCGATGCCGGTGCCGACAAGGCGGGGCTCTTCGAGGAGGCCGATGGCGGAACTCTTTTTCTCGACGAGATCGGCGAGATGCCGATGAACCTTCAGGTGAAATTGCTGCGGGCCCTGCAAGAGGGTGAGATCCGCCGGATCGGCGAAAACACACCCCGCGAGGTCGATGTACGCGTCCTGGCAGCCAGCAACCAGGATCTCGACGAGATGGTCGACGCAGGCGAGTTTCGCGAAGACCTGTACTACCGACTCAATGTCATTCAGTTGCACCTTCCGCCCCTGCGCGAGCGGATCGACGACCTTCCGCTGCTGGTCGACCACTTCATCGAGAGTCGTTCCGAGGACCTCGACGCCGGAGTCGACGGGATCTCCTCGGAGGCCATCGACCGTATGACGCAGTATCGGTGGCCTGGAAACGTCCGAGAGCTGCAAAACTGTGTGGAGAGGGGCGTCGTACTGGCCGACGGGGATACGATCGACCTCGAGGCGCTTCCGGAGCGAATTCGGGACAACGACGATCCCCTCGACGCCATCTTTCACGGCGACGACCTCTCCATCAAAAAGATGTCAAAGGCCCTGGAGCGGGTGTTGATTCGCCGCGCCCTGGAGAAGACCGACGGAAACCGTACCCACGCCTCGGATCTGCTCGAGATCAGCCACCGGACCCTGCTGTACAAGATGGAGGACTACGGCCTCGAAGACGTCGGCAAGGGCGACTGACGGGCCGTCTCAGGTAAGCTGGTGAATTTTGACGGCGAAGGTCGGGTCGTGGAAGTCCAGTCCGAAGAGTTCGTCGAGCACGAGCCCTCCGAAATCGAAGTGTCCGCCGCTCAAGCGCGCCAGCTCCAGCTGCGGAATCCGCGAAGCCACCTCACCGGCGGCTGATTCGACGGCATCGCGATCCCACTGTTGAACCACCTCTCGGGCCGCCTCCCGGTACGAGTCCCGGTAGACCTGTCCGAAGATCTCGTCGATCGACCGCTTGCTATCGGTCGCCTCCTGGTATAACGCCGGCATCAACGCGGGACCGTCGACGCCGAAGGCATCTTCGGACCAATCGAAGACCGTATCCAGGTACGGTTCCATCCCCGTGTCTCCGACGGCACGTAGAATAAAGAAAGCGACCTTCAGATGCCGCTGGACGTAGGCTTCCATCGACCGCGGAGCCACATAGTCGTCGAGCAGCTCCCCGGGTTCCCTGTCAAAGGCGCTCATCGGCCTCCACCGCCGACTCGGCAGCAACTCCAGGGCATCGGTCTCATCGGTGACACGGTTCGACTTGCGGGCCAGCTCGTTCCAATGGGACGCCGTCTGGTCCGGCTCGGCCAGCACATTCATGGAGATGGCATACTCGGTGGCCATCGTATCGAAGAATTCGGGAAGCCCGATCTCCTCTTCGACGAGGGCATCGAACTGAGCATCGAGTTCCGTGCGGTCGACCCGCAATCCCTCGGCGGTGTCCTTTTGGCCGAACCGCATCAACATATCGTCGTAAAAGAGGTTGCGATCGTTTTCGTTGATCGTCCCCTCGTCGGCCTCGAAGAGCTGGACCAGGATCTTGGCCTGGCTGAAGAAGCCGTCGTTGAACTTGTCCTCGACGACCACCATCAGATTTCGGGCCTTCTGTTTGACCTCGCCGTCGTTCGAAAAATACGCCAGAAGTAGGTCTCGGGCGGCCGCGATGGCAGCCGGACGCATCTGAAGGTCGACGGGAAGGCGATCGTTCTCGACGAGCACGCCGTAGAATATCCGCGAAGCCTGCAGGATCGGGTCGGCGTCGAGGCGATAGTCGGGCTGCTGTTGCGTCGTCTCCTCCGACAGATCGACGCTGCGTACGCGGTTTGTCGTCTCCGGCGGGATCTCGGCGGTCGATTCGATCTCGAAATCATCGCTCCCGTCGTTCGCGGGGTCCTCTTGAAAGGCGCCCCCACTTTCGACGTCTGCGGATTCCGCCTCGGCGTCCGGCGGCGGCGGCGGATCTTGCTTGGGCGGGCTGTCGGTGTCGGCGACCGGACAACGCAACTCCTGGTCTTCCCATCGGTCGTCGGTCAACGTCCGCATCACCTCTGCGGCGACCAGCAGCAGTGGATCGTGGTCGGGACATCGATCGAGCTCGCGCTCGACCCTCGGCTCGACTTCTTCGAGCAGATGATCGAGATAGCCGCCCTCGGGAATCGTGTCAGGGTCGCTGCTGCCGCCCAGAAAACTCAGAAATTCTTTAAACATCACGCACCGGCCGGGTGAAATTGACAGTCGTCTCCATGCCCGGAGGATTCCACATTCCCCCTGAGCCCGCAAACATTACTTGAGGTCGTCGAGGGCGTGGCCCGACCCGGTCACCTGCCGGACATACCCCGGAAACTCGAAGGAGGGGGAGTGCTCGGGCACGTGACACGTCTTGCAGGTCGATTCACCGGGGTCGGCGACGATGTGCTGGGCTTGCCCATCCGATCCCACCGGGTTGCGCCAGTGGTGAGACCCGGGCCCGTGGCATGACTCGCATCCGACGTTTCGAAGGTCCTTGGTGATCGTTTCGCCGTCGACCTCTTCGTCGTAGCGCCACTTCCCCAGCACGCTGCCGCCGGGTTCTTCGTAGCCGACGACATGACAGCCGACGCACTTTGTGTCGAAGAGCTTATCTCGTTTCTTGAGCGTCTGGACCGCCCCGGCGTGCTCGGTCTCCTTCCAAAACTCGTGGGCCGCGCCGTGACAGCTCGCACACTGGTTTGAACCGATGTAGGTGGGCTCGCCGTCGGGAACCGGCGGGATCGTACGTTCGACCTGCCGACTCAGCGCTTCGAGCTGCTCGTTGTACGCCACCCGCTCCTTGCGGATCGATGGTTCGACGGGAAATCCCGGTTTCATCGCCACCGGATTCCAGACGAAGCTGCGGGCATCTTCGGGGATCTCCAACTCTTCGCTCGTCAGTTCCTTCTGCCGTTGTTTTAGCCCATCGAGCCGCTCGCGCAGCCGTTTCGTCAGCGGAGTCGGCCCGGCATCTTCCGACGTTTTGGCCCGCAGTTTCTCGAGGCTCGAGCGGACATGTTCGATCTGATTGTTGACCTGTTCGAGCTCGGTCTCACTGCCCGTGGAAGCATTCACAAATCCGCCGGATCGATCGGCGCCGTAGAGACTGAGGATCCCGACGTATCGACCCTGGTCGAATGGTTCCAGCGTAAAGCCCTGGTCGACGTGGGCGACCTGATCGGTCTCGCGCGGGCCATGGCCCACGACGGCAAAGTCGACGCCAGAATGCTTGCGCAACAGCTCCTTGGCCCCCTTCAGCTCCCCGTGCCACAGGATCACGGTCGCCCCCGACGCATCGGCCTTCGACTCGAGCACATCGGTCAGAGCCTCGTCGGGGTCGGTGACCTTCACACCGTCGATTCCCTCGTACAGCGTGGGATCCCCGAGCCCGATGATCCGGACGTCCCAGTCCCCGAGTTTTGCCACGGCCGACGGCTCGAGGGCCTCGCCGCGCAGGGCCATATTGGCCCCGAGCGGCTCGATTTCAGCGCGTTCGAGCGCCGATCGATACCGGTCGACCCCCAGGGCGAAATCGCGCTCCCCCGGAACGGTCCAGCGGGTTCCGAGTGCCTTCTGGAACTCCACCATCACATCGACCTTCGCCTCGGCCTGCGGCACCTCCGACTCGCTCAACGTCTTCGTCTCGAAAAAGAGATCTCCTCCGTCGACCATGGCCACGTCGGAATAAAGCTTTCGGGCCGCCTGCACGTATCCGGTCACTCGTTCGGCTCCACCGAGCAAGATGTCGGCCGTGCAGCCGCACGGTTCCAGATATCCCTTCAACCCGGTCATCACGAAGAGCGCCGGCGCCCGGGGGCCGACCCGTTTCGGCTGACGCTCTCCCGCGTCTTCATCGCCCGGCAGCACGCCCTTGGTGTCTGCCGAACCGGCTTCTTTGGAGTCTGACCCGGGCCCCGTCGTCCCCGTGGACCTCGTCTCAGACGGCGTCGCAGGCGACTCACCGTCTTGCTGCGAATCCCGATCGCGCTCGCAGGCCCCGGCGCTGAGCGCCAGCCACAGGGCCATACCCATCGCCAGCGCCCTGACGGCTCGTCCCCATTGGTCCGTGTCAGCCTGTCGATTCATCGAACGCATCCGTCATGTACGATTCAAAAAACGCTGCAGATGTTCGGATTCCCATTCCATCGCCTCTTCGTAGCGGGGAAACTCTTTTTCGAGACGCTGGAACTCGTCGGTGTGAATCCGGCGATTCTGCTGGTCCTCTTCCGGGGGGCAGACGGCGTGCAAAAGCTCATGATAGATGATGAATTCGACGAAGTACCGCGGCACCCAGTCCTCGTCGAGGGCGGGGTGGACGCGGATTAGACGCTGGTCAAAATCAAAACTCCCGAACCGAATCGTCTTGGAGCCTCGGCCGTCTCGCCCCCAGGTGATCGCGATATCGTCGAGCTCCGGCTCGTCGAGAAGACCCCGCGCTCGCTTTAACAACCGATTCAGGTCGAAGTGTTCCCCCTTCGGCTTTAATTCGTCGTCGGCGGGTCGGAACTGGATGCGTTCTCGATTGGTCCGAATGTAGGATCGAAGGGTCTCGCGAGGGTCCCCGTCGCCGGCCTCGCCCCGGGAGAGTTTGACGACGGCTTCGACGACCGATGTCGGCGGCTCAAGGAACATGTGATGGAGCCGGATCTCTCGACGTTCCTGCCGAAACCGTGTGGTGACCATCCGTCGCCGATTGTCGGTGATCACCAGGTCGACGGTCCCCAGATGGTCTTCCAGGGTCCGATGCAGGCGCCGGGCCGGCTGGCGAGATTCGCCGCGTCGCGCATCCGCCAGATCGCTCAGATCGAGCGACCCGCGGGTCCCTTCTTCGGTCTGACCGTCTTCGCCTTTACTTCGTCGCTCGTTCATCGACGGGCCCTCCCGGCTCCGTGGGTCAGTCCTCGGAGCGGAGTGACTCGAGTTCGGCCACCGACGCCTGGAGTTTCTCCTTTTCATCCAGGTACGATTCGAGCTTGTCGCGCTGTTCCTGAACGATCTCGTCGGGAGCGTTGTTGACAAAGGCATCGTTGTCGAGTTTGCCGCGGACGTAGTCGAGGTCCTCGTCGACCCGATCGAGCTCCTTGTCGAGGCGTTTCAACTCGGCGTCGATGTCGATCAGCCCGGCCATCGGGATTCGGATCTCAATCCCCTCGTGGACCGCCGTCGCCGCCCCTTCGATCGGCTCGGCCTCGTCGGTCGTCTGTGGCGTGATGACATCGACCTTGGCCAGGCTCTTGACGTAGTCCGACCCCGCCTCGAGCGCCTCGTGGACGGCCGTGTCGTCGGTGACAAAGAACGCCTCATCGATGTCGACCCCCGGTTTGACGTTCGTCTCGCCGCGGATGCCTCGAATCGCGCCGATCAGGCCGATCAGCAGATCCGCCCGCTCGACGTCTTCTCGAAAGTCGATGGCATCGCGCGTCTCCGGCCACGGTGCGATCATGATGCTGTCGGGGGCGCCCTCACCCTTGGGCAGCTCCTGCCACAGCTCCTCGGTGACGTACGGCGTAATCGGGTGCATCAACCGGAGGATCGTCTCGAGCCCGAAGGCCAGGACGCCCCGGGTCGCTTTCTTTTGCGCGTCGGAGGCCTGTTCGTCGTAGAGCGTCGTCTTGGCGAGTTCGATGTACCAGTCACAGAACTCGTGCCAGACGAAGTCGTACAGCCCCTGTGCGGCGTCGTTGAAGCGAAAGTCCTCGAGCGCCTCGGTCACCTCTTCGGTGATGGCGTCGAGCCGGCTGAGGACCCATCGGTCCGCCAGCGACAGAGCCGTCGGATCGACCGGCCAGTCCTCGGCCCCCTCCCAGTCTCCGCTCCAGGCCTCGTAGTCGGGGATCTCGTCTCCCTCCAGATTCATCATCACGAATCGGGAGGCATTCCACAGTTTGTTCAGGAAGGCCCGGTATCCCTCGATGCGGCTGATATCGAGTTTGATGTCCCGTCCCTGAGCGGCGTAGATCGCCAGGGTAAATCGAAGCGCGTCAGCCCCCTGCGGTTCGACGCCGTCGGGGTACTGACGGATCAACTCGGCGTGGAGATCCTCGTCGAGTTCCTCGGCCTCGGCCCCGTTGATCATGTCGAGAGGGTCGATGACGTTGCCGTAGGTCTTGGACATCTTGCGGCCTTCGATGTCCCGGACCATCGCGTGCAGATAGACGTCCTCGAAGGGGACGTCGTCCATGAAGTACTGCCCCATCATCAGCATCCTGGCGACCCAGAAAAACAGGATGTCGAACCCCGTCTCCATCACCTGAGTCGGATAGAACTTCTCGAGCGACGCCGTCTGCTCGGGCCAGCCGAGCGTCGAGAAGGGCCACAGCCCGCTGGAGAACCAGGTATCGAGCACGTCCTCATCCTGCTCGATCGCTTCGGATCCGCAGTGCTCGCAGACGTCCGGGTCCTGGCGGGCGACCGTCACCTCGTCGCAGTCGTCGCAGTACCAGGCCGGGATCCGGTGGCCCCACCAGAGTTGCCGGCTGATGCACCAAGGCTGGATGTTGTACATGAAGTGGTCGAAGGTCTTTTTCCAGACCGGCGGAATGATCTGTGTCTCGCCGGATTCGACCGCTTCGATGGCGTCCTTTGCCAGCGGTTCGGTGTCGACGAACCACTGTTCCATCGGCAGCGGCTCGACGACCGCGCCCGTTCGCTGGCTGCGCCCCGGCGAGAACATCCGCTCCTCGACCTCTTCCAGGAGGCCCTCGCTGCGCAGATCTTCGATGACCCTGTCGCGCGCCTCGTATCGGTCGAGGCCGCGATATCTCTCGGGGGCGTTGTCGTTGATCTTGGCGTCGAAGTCGATGACCTGGATGACCTCCAGGTCGTGGCGCTGCCCGCAGTCCCAGTCGTCGGGGTCGTGGGCCGGCGTGACCTTGACCGCGCCGGTTCCCTCTTCGGGATCCGGAAGTTCGGTGTCGGCGACCACGGGAATCCGGCGGCCGACCAGCGGGAGCTCGACCTCTTTTCCGATCATGTCGGCGTATCGCTCGTCGTCGGGATGCACGGCGACGGCGGTGTCTCCGAGCATCGTCTCCGGCCGGGTCGTTCCGACGGTGATCTCGCCGGAACCATCGGCGAGCGGGTAGCGAAAGTACCAGAAGGTCCCCTCTTCCTCTTCGTTTTCGACCTCCAGGTCCGACAGGACCGTCTGGCCCTCGGGGTCCCAGTCGACCATGCGCAGGCCGCGGTATATCAGCCCATCTTCGTACAGTTGGACGAAGGCTTCGCGGACCGCCTGATTCAGCCCCTCGTCGAGGGTGAAGCGCTCGCGCTCCCAGTCACACGACGCCCCCATTCGTTTGAGCTGTCCGATGATGGCGCCCCCCTGCTCTTCTTTCCACTCCCAGACACGTTCCAGGAAGCGTTCTCTCCCCAGGTCGTGGCGGGTCTTTCCCTCTTCGGCGAGCTGCCGCTCGACCATCACCTGGGTGGCGATGCCGGCATGGTCGGTGCCCGGCAGCCAGAGTGCCTCGTAGCCCTCCATGCGCTTCCAGCGCACCATCACATCCTGAAGGGTCACAAAGAGGGCGTGGCCCATGTGGAGGCTGCCGGTCACGTTCGGCGGAGGGATCACGATGGTAAAGGGCTCGCGATCGCTCGTTTCGTCGGCGTGGAAGTACCCGCGGTCGGTCCAGTAATCGTACCAACCCGACTCCACATCCAGAGGCTCGTAACTCTGGTTCAAGTCCATGTGCCTTCGCCCGTCGTCTGTGGGAAATTCAACTCCAGCGATACGGCTCCACCTTGTAGCGACGACCCCGGCTTACGGTCAAGCGCTCCGGCGGGTCTCGACAGCCTCCTACAGGTATTCTATTCTAACCAACCACGCGCAAAATCGTACGGCGGGCCTTGCCGCTGACGACTGAGAGTTCTCCCCCCCATGTTTGAAACGGGGTTTCCGATGGAGTCCGAGAAGACACTTCACCCCGCCATGCGTGTCGCTCTGATCTACATGGCGGCCGGCACGGCATGGATCTTCGGGACGGACTGGCTTGCGCAGACCTTTGCGGCCTCGCACGTAGAGGAGGCCTGGTTTCAGACGGTCAAAGGCGTTGTGTTCGTGTTGCTGAGCGGAGCCCTCATCGGCTGGCTGGTGCTGCGCGAGACCCGGCGCCGCGACCGCGCACGCCAACTGCTGCACCAGTTTGTCAACCTCACCCCCGACCCGGCCCTCGTCCGTCGTCTCGATGATGGCAAGATCGTGGTCGTCAACGACCGATTCTGTGAGGCAGTCGGACACACGCCCGGTGAACTTCGCGGTACTTTCCCAACGAATTCCGACCAGACCCTCCGGGAAGTGTGCGAACCCTCCCTGCGCGAGCAACTTCGAGAATCCGGCGACACGGTCCAATACCGCCAGGCCCTCCCTCGAGAAGACGGTTCGAACATCGAGCTGGCCATCTCCAGCAGGGTAGTCGAGCGCAGAGCCAAAAAGTTCATCTTCACGATCGGCCGAGACATCACCGACGTCCTTGAGGCCTACGAGGACACGATCCGCGGTTGGGCGCGAGCCCTGGAATTGCGCGACGATGAAACCTACGAGCACACCCTCCGGGTCACCAAGGCCACCGTGGAGCTGGCCCGGGCGTTCGGCGTACCGGAGGACGAACTGGCCCATATCCGACGGGGAGCTCTTCTTCACGATATCGGAAAAGTCGGCATCCCCGATTCGATTCTTCACAAAGAGGGGGAACCGACCGATGAGGAATGGGAACGCATCAAGAAGCACCCGGTCTACGCCCGACAACTACTCGAACCGATCGGCCATCTCTGCCCGGCGATCGACATCCCCTATCATCACCACGAAAAGTGGGACGGAACGGGGTATCCCGAGGGACTCTCCGGCGAGGAGATTCCGCTGGCAGCCCGCCTGTTTGCAGTCGTGGACGTCTGGGACGCGCTGCTTTCGGACCGTCCCTACCGCGATGCCTGGTCACGGGAGCGCGTACGCAAACACCTGAAACAACACTGCGGCTCCCATTTTCAGCCCGAGATCGTCGATACCTTTCTGGAGATGGAGGCGGACCGCTACGCCGAGTTGCGAGATGTCGAGGCCGAGGCCTCCCAGTTCAGTTGACCCGGCAGCTCATTCCTCAAGCAACTGCTCGATCTGTGCGCGAACCTGCTGTTCGATCTTCTCATCGAGCGCGTCGTCGACTGCCTTGTCGACCTCCTTTTCGGCGTGCTCCATCAACTTCGGAAGCACCCGCTTCTGGAAGACCTCTCCCATCACTTTGCGCAAGACCTTGGGCAGTTGCTCCCGGACCACATCCTTGACCTCCTGCCGGATCCGCTCGTTGAGCTGGTCCTCCGAGGCTCCCGCAAAGGTCGTCTCGTCGCCTGCCCCCTCGCCGGGCACTGTATCGGGCTCGGGCGCCTCGGCGTGCGAGACGCTCGACCCGGAGACACTCGAGCCGCCGGCATTCGACGGGTTGGTCGTGACTTCGGAGCCCGCCTCGCCGGACGAAAGGGGATTCGCGGCTGACGTCGAGCCGGTATCCGGCGAAAAACGCGGCGTACTCGCCCCGCTGCTGCTGCCGGATTGCCCACGGTCGGGGTCAGGCGATGCCCCGGGCGCCGTCGGCGGCCCACTGTCCGAATCGGGAGACGGAGCCTGCTGGCCGGAGTCGGGCTCGGGGGCCGGCGGTGCCTGCGGCGGTTCCGACGCCAACTCCTTCGACGATGCATCCTGTGTCGACGCCTCGGCGGCCGGCTCCCTGGAGACGGATCGTTTGACCAGAGACTTCTTGGACGTTCCGGTCGCGGCCACCACCGCATCCAGGAGCGTGTCGGTATTGAACGGCTTTGGGATGATCCGGTCCGCCCCGGCCTGATGGGCCTTCTCTTCGTCGAAGCCGTGGGCCGAGCCCGCCATCATCACGATGGGTATGCCGGCCGTCTGCTCGTGGTCCTTCAGACGTCGACAAATCTCGTAACCCGACACCTCGGGCAGGTGATAATCCAGCAGCACCATCGCCGTGTCGTCGCCGATGGCTTTCAGCGCCTCCTTGACGGACCCTGCTCCGACGGTCTCGAAGGGAGCCACCTTCAACGCCATCGACACGACGTTTCGAATCGTTTTGCTGTCATCGACGACTAAAACCGTCTGACTCATTTATGCTCCCTGAGACTCTCTCCGAGACTGGTAATGCCGACGGGAGGGCGTTGTACGGTTACTTCCTGTATCGCCGCAAGATACATCGGCAGAAATAACACGGGGGGATCTGGACGGTCAAGAAATCGGTGGACCCGAGCAGACTCGACGTTATCCTCTCATGGCGGCTCACGCTCCCACTGAATCGGGCACACCATGTCTGACTCCCCCGACATCCCCGGCATCGACGACGCCGTCCGACGACTGACGGATCGCCTCGAAGATGCGACAGAAGACGTGCAGACCTTCGCAAGGGCCACGCCACAGGGGATCGGCATCGATCACATTCCGTTGGCTCGGGTCGGCCGGCGTGTCGACGTCGATCAGCTACTCAAAAAGATCACGACCCCGAGGCAACGGCGCCTCCTTTTTTCGGATGATCCACGGGCCGCGCAGGTGGCACAGCTCATCTGCGTGAAGGAGGCCTGCGCAAAGGCCACGGGGCTGGGCTTCGGACCGGAGCTCAAATGGACCGACCTGGCCGTGCGATCGCTGAAGAAGGGCTCCATCCAGCCGGTGCACTACCGTGGGGACGGCGGCTCCTGGAGGCTCCTGGCCGGAAGCGACATCAGCGACGGCGTTGCATTCGCCGTCGCCGCCGCCGGCCGTTAATCGCGAATGGAGTCGACCGAATCTTCCCAGTTCTGTCCGTCGAAGCGCTCGATCTCGAGCCCATCGAGGTCGATGGCGGGCAGGCATCGAAGATTGACGTCCACCTTGTCGGGGTGACTTCGCGGAATATAAAATGGGTGAATGCCGCACTCCGAACAGAACAAGTGCCGGGCCTGGCCTGTGTTGAACCGATACTCCCGCAACTGGTCTTCGCCGTCGAGCATCTCGAACTGGGAGGACTCGACGATGAGGTGTAAAAACCCTTTGCGCCGACAGATCGAACAGTTGCAGTCGAGAATCGTCGTGTGATCGATGTCGGCGGTCACTTCGAAGGCCACCGCGCCGCAGTGGCAACTGCCCGTGTAAGTCCTCATCATTGCTCCAACTCGCCAATCCGATGAACTCTTCATCTATTTTTGAATCGTCTCGCCGACTCACAGGCCGCCTGGCCGTCGTACTCCTGGCAGGCCTGCTGGGTGCACCCCTGGTCGGCTGTGAGTCCGACGGGCCGCCCTCCTCCTGGGAGAAGGCCGACCCGAACTCCCGGACCGACCTGTTCGAGATGCGCCATTCTCATCCCACGCCCGTCGACCTCGAGGGCTTCTATCTGACCCAACCGGCCGACGAGGCCGTCGAACACCTCAAGACAACCTACTGTAAAAATCCAGTCCGCCGAGAAAGCCAGTACGGCGATGACGCGTACTTTCTGGGGTGCAAGCTCGAGGACCACCCCGATCTGACGTATCTGCGCATCGGCATCTGGCCGAGGATCGGCAATCGGATCGCCACAATCGAGATCCAGCGCAAAGATACGAAACCGGCGACGGTCTACGACCAGTTCAAATCGATGATGGGCGAGCCGGTCGATCACCGACTGGAGCCTCGTCTCATCGAATTCATCACCGAAGACCATCGGATGTTCGCCGACTGGGACTCCGGGCTCGACGGCCCCGCCCACATCGTCGTCGGCCTCGACCCGGACTGGTCTGCTCAATAGTCGACCTTCGGGGGCCGACTCGTCAGGCTTCGATGGTCTCGATCGTGTAGCGGTATCCCTGTTCGGTCAAAAAGAGCTGACGTTTGTTGGAGTACTCCTGTTCGGTCGAGTCGCGCGTCACGACGCTGTAGAAGTACGCCTTGTTTCCTTCGCCGTCCTTGGGGCGAAGAATCCGCCCGAGTCGCTGCGCTTCCTCCTGACGACTTCCGAAGGTCCCCGAGACCTGAATGGCGACGTTCGCGTCGGGAAGATCCACGGCGAAATTGGCCACCTTGCTGACGACCAGCACCGGGACTTCACCGGTCCTGAACTTCTTGTAGAGGACGTCACGGTCCTCTTGTTTGGTGCGCCCGGTGATAATCGGGGCATCGAATCGTTCGGAGATGTCATCGAGCTGATCCAGGTACTGGCCGATCACCAGAATCTGGTCGCCCCGGTGATCTCTCAACAGGTTCTCCACGATGTCGAGTTTGGCCGGATTGGTCGCCGCCAACTTGTACTTCTCGCGCGGGTCTGCCAGCGCATATTTCAGCCGCAGCTCGTCGTCGCGGAAGGGGACCCGTTTTTCGACGCACTCGGCGGTGGCGATAAACCCGCGTTTCTCGAGCACCCGCCACGGCACGTCGTACTTCTTGGGGCCGATCAGGCTGAAGACCTCATCTTCCTTCTCGTCCTCGCGAACCAGCGTCGCCGTCAATCCGAGTCGACGCCGACTCTGCAGGTTCGCAACCGCCCGAAAGACCGGCGCCGGCAGAAGGTGGACCTCATCGTAGATGATCAGGCCCCAGTCCTGTTCGTTAAAGAGCCCGAAGTGCTCGAATTCGGCCTCTTTATCCTTTCGATAGGTCAGAATCTGATAGGTCGTCAGCGTGACGTCTTTGATCTCTTTGGTCTCGCCGGAATACTCGCCGATCTGGTCATTCGTCAGATTCGTCTTGTCCAGAATCTCGGAGCGCCACTGCCGAAGGGCGGTGACATTCGTGCACAGAATCAGCGTCTTCGCGCCGGCCTTCGCCATCGCCCCGAGCGCGACGATGGTCTTTCCGGCCCCGCAGGGCAGCACGATCGCACCGCTTCCGCCGCGCTCCGTGCCGCCTGCCCAGAAGGCATCGACTGCCTCGTGCTGGTAGTCACGCAGGCTGAACTCCTGGCCGTCTTTGGTGACGTCGCGAAGCTCGATGTCGAGCGGTTCACCCTCGACGTACCCGGCGAGGTCTTCGACCGGATAGCCGACCTGAATGAGCGCGTGTTTGATAAACCCGCGCTCGCTTTTGTCGACCTTCAGGACGCCGCTTCGCACCTTTTCGACGATGAACTCTTCGACCTCGTCGTGGGTGGCGATCTCGTTGAGAAGGCTGTGATCGTCGCTGACGAGATAGTGCTCGCCATCCTCCGACACCAACTGAATACGTCCGTACCGGGACATAAAATCATCGATGTCCTCCTTGAGATTATCCGGCACGGCGTACTTGCTGTATTTCTTGAGCTGTTCCTTGACCTCTTCCGGCTCGTAGTTCAGCGCAGCCGCGTTCCACAGCGATAGTGGAGTAATGCGATAGGTGTGAATGTGCTGGGGCGACTTGACCAGTTCGGCAAACTTGGAGAGTTCATCGCGAGCCTCCTCGAACTGATCGTTGTCGGTCTCCAGGAGAACGGTTCGATCCGACTGGACGATGAGAGGATTCGCCGGGTTATACGACATCTAATCTACCTCGAGTGGCGTGACTGAACGTCCGTGACGTCAAACAGTGGGTGGAATCGTCGGCAGGCGCGGGCAGCATTTTGGAAGCGAGGGGCGCCCCGAATTTCGAGGGCGACATCCTAGAACGACCGGGCCGACAGGTCAACACGCACTCACATGCACACGAAACGATGGGCGCCGGCACCGGAGTCTGGGCCCTCGACCCCGACGGTCTGCCGTTGAGAGATGGGCCTCGACGCCTAAGATGTATCAAGCAGGGTGTTCGCTTCATTCCATCGAAAGATCATTTGCTGCTGTTGCCCCTGGAGTTCCGATTGCACCGAACCACGAGACGACTGATCGCGGGACTCGTCACCCTGGCGACGATCGCGATTCTCTGGATGTGGCTCGGCTCGGATCCATCGGGGCAGGCCCCGAGGCCACCGAGCCCCGACGCCCAGGCGCCGCCCCCATGGAGCGGCCGAGACACCGATGCCACCCGTCAGATCACCTGGGAGATCCCCGAAGAGGGTCCCCCGGTCCGCCACGTCGGTCGCCCGTCGTCGGAGTCGACATCGGTGCCGCTGGATTTGACCGTCGAGCCGTCGGAACGGCCGCTCGCCTGGAGCGGCATGCGCCAGGGCACTGCGATATGGCTCGTCGGCGAGACGACCGTAGCAGGCCGCGACCTGACGATCCGTGTGGTGATGTCGGACGGAAATCCACAGGCGCGTCTGTCGGTCCGGTGGGATGCTCCCCCGCTGAACGAACGCACGGACCCGGTCTATGTGCAGTGGCACGGACCGCAGGAGACCACGACATTTTTGAACCATGAGCTCGACATCGGACGGGTTGCCGATGCCGCGCCGGACTCCGTCTCGCCGTGGCGGCCGACATGGATTCGCCGGAAGAACCGGGGAACCACCACGACACTCCGGGGTTGGACGGGAGACGGCTACACGGTGGCCTCATCTGGTGCGGGTCTCGAGACGGTCAACCTGAGGTTGTGGGACCCTCGACAGCACCTTGGCGCCGAGAGCTGCCGGACCGTCGCCGGCCCGGATCAGGGCGACGCCATCGTCGCGTCGGCCGATCTGATCTTCGGTCGATCGACGCCCGTGGTGGCCGCTCCGCTCTCGAGGGGCACACGGGCGACGCTTTCACCGATCTTTGATGTACCGACGGCACACCCCGACGCCACGTTGCACGCCGGTGACGCCGAACGTCCCGAAGACTGGGTGCGTCGCGCTCGAACCCTGTTGTATGGCCATTCCTCGACCGACGATCCGCGTTTTGGGAACGGCGGGCTTCTGGGTCACGACCTGGGTGGGTCGCTCGTCGTACCGACCCGGTTCGCGGAGTCTCCGGCCGTGCGAACGCTGATCGACTCGGTCGAAAACCGGGCCGTCGACTTTGCGGTCCGACAACCCGACTCCTCGGAGGGGAACGCGTCTGCCGAACTCGAGGGGTACTCGACGCGATTCGCCTCGACGACCGACTGCAAGCCCCCCGCCGAGACGGCTCCGACGACCCGGATCTCCGAGCAGAGTTCCAACAGCCACGGAGCCACGGACCTGCTGTCCGACGGTGCAGCCCGACTCGGCTCCCCGGCTCACTTAAAGCCCGGGTTTTTGGTCCCGAATCGACTCGACGGACGTCGAACCTCGTTTGTCGATCAGACGATTCTTCGAGGACGGGTCGAACAACTCGTCGAACAGGGGGGCGTTGCGGCATTCACGACCCCGCTACTCGGGAGCCGGAACCCCCTGACACCTACGGCCAAGGAGGCGCTACTCCAGCCGGAGCGTTGGGGAGAGTGGACCATCGATCCCGACGTCTCGTCCGCGCTCGCGGACCTCAGCCACTGGACCGACGTTCATCGTCTCTCGGTGACGGCCCCGGCCACATGGATCGAGTACTGGACCAGGGCCCGGAACACGACGATCCGCTGGAGCGCCGACGGCGCCCTCCACGTCACCGGTGCGGACGTCGAGGCCGTCGCGGACTTCACACTGATGTTCCCGGGGTCACCGGAGCTGTCGCTGTCCGTCGACGGCGACGCGCCGGAGGGCCGACTGCACCGAACGGGCACTGGAACCCGCGTCTGGTGGGATCTCGCGGAACATCGGACCCATCGCATCAGCGCCGCGGAGGGCCAAGACTTCTCGTCGCCGCACCCGGTCGAATGGGCCCTCCGCGACTGACATAAGCGGCGATTATTCCTGACGATCCGCCGGTCGGCCTTCGCGCTGTTCTTGTTCGGTCGCTTCGCGAACCGACTCGATGGCTCCGGTATACTGAAGTGTCTCCCCGGCCAACGGATGGTTCCCGTCGACCTTCACTTCACCGTTGTCCTCGTCGATCGATACCACGCGAAGAAACATCGTATCGTCGCCCTGGCCCTCCGCCGGTTTCGCCTCGAAGACCATCCCCTCTTCGGGGGGCTGTTCGTCGGGGAAGACATCGACCTGCATCTCTCCGACGAGTTCTTCGGAGAATTCACCGTAGGCCTGGCCGGGTGGCACCTCCACGTCGAAGGATTCGCCTTCGTCCAGACCGTCGAGCGCTGCCTCCAACCCCGGAATGATGTTGCCGAAGCCGTGCAGGTAGGAAAACGAGTTGGTGTCGCCGATGGTCTCGAGGACCTCCCCGTCGGAATTGCGTAGCTCATAGGTGATCTCGATGACGTTACCGTCCGCTACCTTCATGGTGTTCCTCGTAGATGCATGGGGGTTCAATCGATCGCTTCTTCGATGTCGCGAAGGACCCGCTGCGCGCGCTCGTCCCCTTCGCGGTCACGACTTTCGCTCAACAATGTCTGCGAGCGGGATGACTCTCCGAGAAGATGGGTCACATAGGCCCTGAGCGCAACCAGCTCCATGGATCGTCGGGGCACTTCGCGATCCGCAGGCTCCGCACTTCGTTTCAGCCACCGTTCGGCCTGCTGCAGATCGGCATCATTGGACGGGGTCCGGAGGGTTCTGCGCACCCGGGCCATCGCCTCGACCAGATCGACGCGCCACTCGAGCGCCTCCTCCCACCGAGCGTTCTCAAGACCGTCTCGAACCGCCTCGTGATCCCCGGTCAGCACGGCCGCCTCTGCGCGACAGGCCCACAGCCGGGCCCGGTCTCGACTTCGGCCCTCCGCCGTATCGATCGACTCGAACGCCCGAACGGCCGCCCCCGCATCCCCGAGCCTCAGGTATGCTTCCATCCGCCAGGCCCGAATTGCCGCCGCCAGCCGCCCCTCGGCGGGGACACTGTAGCCGGACTCCAGCAGCTCAAGACAGGCCCGGTAGTTGCCCAAACAGAGTTGCGCCCTCGCCGCGACGATGCGGTGGGTCAGCGCCTCGCGACGCCCGCGGAGAATTCCCGCCTGCAGTCGGTCAGTGGCGTAGTCGAAGGCCCGAGAGGGCGCCCCGCGCTCCAGCAGCCACTCCCCCACCCTCATGCGTCCGTAGAGATGGCCGACCAACAACACGATCGGCACGAGCACCAGCGGCGGCCCCCAGGCGTTGAAAAACTCCGCCCACTGCGCCCAGCCGGGCCGAAAGACGAGGACCACGCCGATGAAGTACGTCAGGGCCGTTCCGAGGCCGAGCCCGCCCATCAACGAGACCGCCGCCGGCACCCACGTCTCGAACCGCTCACTGTCGAACAGTCCCATGACTCAACCCCCGCCGAATTGAGGTGACCTCAGAGCGTCCCCGCCGTCGCACGGAATCAACGCCCCCGTGATAAACCCGGCCGCGTCCGACGCCAGAAAGAGCACGAGCGGCGCGATGTCATCGGGCCGGCCGAACCGACCCAGCGGAATTCGGGCCTCCATCGAGTCGACGAGATCCTCGTCGGTCCACAACCGTTCGTCACTGCCCTCGGTTCGAACCGGGCCCGGCAGAATCGCGTTCACCGTGACGCCCGCGCCTCCCCATTCGACGGCCAGAGATTCCGTCAGGCTGTTGATCCCGGCCTTGCTGGCCCCGCTGTGGGCGATCATCGGCGAACCACCCCGGGCGTTCGTCGCGCTCATGTTGATGATACGACCGCCCCTCCCTTCCGAGATCATGCGCCGTCCCACAGCCTTGCTCATCAGGAAACAACCGGTCAGGTTGATGTCGAGGACGGTGCGCCAGCCGTTCGCACTGATGCCCAGCGCCGGACTGATGAAATTGGCGCCGGCGTTGTTTACCAGCACATCGATGCCACCCCAGTCGTCCCAGAACTCGCCGACCACCGTCTCGACCCGATCCTCGTCGCGCACATCGAGGGTCTTCCACTCCGCGGACCCTCCGTGCGCCTCGATGGCCTCGCAGGTCTCCTCCAGCGGCGCCTCGCGACGGGCGGCGATGCCAACCGTGGCCCCGTAATCGGAGAACGTCTCGGCCAGATGACGTCCGATTCCGGTTCCTCCCCCGGTGATCAGAACGCGCGTACCGGCAAATGTATCGGACTCAAACATCGGTAAGACTCCGGAATGATGCGGGAATGGACTTTCAGCAAGCTCTCGACTGACTTACACTCGGGGCGACCTGATTTGCTGGACTAATTTTTTGCCCCACGACGCCGGGAACTCGATGTCAGACACCACCGAACAGACCGACACGCCGGCCGAGCCGATCACGTACCGAGAGATCGAAGAAGCCCACAGTCGCGTCCGCGACGCCATTCTGACTTCACCGTGCAACAAAAGCGAGACCCTCAGTGAACGAACGGGGGCTCAAGTCTATCTAAAGCTCGAGAACCTGCAACGCACGGGGAGTTTCAAGGAACGCGGCGCCCGCAATCGTCTGATGTTGCTCAGCGAGGAGGAACGCGACAACGGCGTCATCGCGGCGTCGGCGGGAAATCACGCCCAGGCCGTCGCCTACCACGGGACCCAGCTCGGCATCTCCTCGAAGATCGTGATGCCCGAACCGACCCCGCTGGTCAAAGTGACCCGAACTCGACGCTTCGGAGCCGAGGTCGTCCTCCACGGCGCAAACTACGACGAATCCTACGAACACGCATGCGAGCTCGCCGAACAGGAGGGGCGGACCTTCGTCCATCCGTTCAATGACCGGGGGGTCATCGCCGGACAGGGCACGCTCGGGTTGGAATTGCTCGAACAGAATCCGTACCTCGACACGATCATCTGTGCGGTCGGCGGTGGAGGGCTGATCTCCGGAGTCGCCGCCGCGCTCAAGGAGACCAATCCCAAGATTCGGGTCATCGGGGTCGAGCCCGAAACGCTTCCTTCGATGAAGACCGCCCTCGAGAATCACAGAGTGACCGAAGTGCCCAACGGGCAGACCATCGCCGACGGCGTGGCCGTGCGTCAGGTCGGCGACCTGACCTACGCGTCGGCAGAGAAGTACGTCGACGAGATGGTTACCGTCAGCGAACGCGAAATCGCCAACGCGATCCTGGTGCTCCTCGAGGAAGAGAAGACCGTCGCCGAGGGGGCCGGTGCCATTCCGGTGGCCGCCCTGCTATCCGACAAAATCGATAATCTCGAAGGCCGAAAGGTCTGCCCGATCATCTGCGGCGGCAACATCGACGTGAACGTCATCTCCAAGATCATCGACCGCGGGCTGGCAGCCGCCGGACGGATCTATCGCATCGACCTGCAAATCCGAGACGTGCCGGGAAGCCTGGCGAAGGTTCTGACACTGCTCGGTGAGCTCGATGCCAACGTCATGGAGGTCTACCACGAGAGGACGTTCGCCGATGACACCGAGCTCGGCGTCACGAACGTCGAACTCAAGCTCGAGACCCGTGGCCGCGACCACATCGAGAAGATCCGAGAGGCGCTCAACAACGAAGGATACAAGATCCTCGACCACCTTTGAGCGGCGCGCCCGACGGCTCAGTCGTCCTCGGGGTCGAACCGTTCAAACCACCAGTGTTCGTCTTCGACAACCCGAACCCAGGGGGTCGGGCCGGCGTAGACGCGCGTGTCGCCGATCTGAAACACCGGCACGTCCGTACCGACCTCGAACCCCTCGGAGATGAGCGCTTCACCCCGTCCGGTCAATCGATACTCTCGTCGCTCAAACAGCGGAGCATCGTCGGCGGTGTCTCGCACCTCCAGACAGGGTTCCTCTGACTCGAGCCCCGCCCAGCGATGCAGTCGGGCCGCGATAGCGAGGTCTCCGACGAAGTCGAAATCCTCGATCCATTCACCACCGAGAATCTCGAAGGGCGTCTTCCAGCCTCCTTCCTCGAGTTGACCCAGCAGCCGCGCATCGAAGTCCGACAACTGAATCGACGAGCCCCCCTGGTCGTCGACGCTCGGAAACATCCACCCGTAATGCTCGGCGAGGGTCGCGATCTCGGGGAAGAACTTCTCGGTGTGCGCCACTGAAATCGCGAATTGTCGCGGCGAGGCCGATGCGAACGTCTCCCACAGGTCGGCACCCGCCTGCGTGTAGATCGGTTCCGGGTAGATGAGGGCGTCGAAGCCCTCCACAAGCTCGTCGATCTCCAGGTCCCGAAGCGGAAAATACCGGTCTTCGATGTCCGGAACAGATATCTGCGGCTCCGCCGTCGCGAGGCGTTCCGCGGGGACGTCCGCCTCGCGGGCCGCGTGAAAGGTCATCCAGAGGAGCAGACGATCCTGGAACGTCGGCGATGTCCAGATGACGATCCGGCGCTCCGCCGCGTGGTGTTTGACCACCGAGCCGACCTGTTCGGGCGACAGATACCCATCCTCGAGGGACCTCACAGCGTCCGACACGACCTCGTCGGCCGGATGGTCGGCGGCGTCTTCGTACAGGCTGCGCCAGTAGGCGAGCCGGTCGGCGCGGTGAGCCTTCGGGTCTATGCGGGCCGGGCCGTGGGACAACACGTCGGGAAAGGGGATGAGATGCTCCGCTCCAAGCTCTTCCAGACGATCGACGATCGAGGACGGAGCCAGGTGAGCTACGTTCTGAAATGTATCGACTTCGTTGTTGTCACTCATTGTCGTCTCCATCTGCTCCGGGGGCCGCTGCCTCAATCGGAGCCAGAGGCGTAGCATCGACCGCCAGATACCCACAAGAACATAAAAAACCCCGGCACGTCGTGGGATGTCCACGACGTGCCGGGGTGGATAAAACAGCCGGCGGCGACCTACTCTCTCGACGCGTCACCACGTCAATACCATCGGCGCTGGAGGACTTAACTTCCGAGTTCGGAATGGGGTCGGGTGTGGCCCCTCCGCTGTTGCCA